>Ga0182743_1000352_pt1 | contig 62516 bp, 49 predicted proteins | sample eDN3rd30CKraftOP_FD_128522 | JGI IMG/M metagenome (GOLD analysis project Ga0182743, IMG submission 128522) | Enriched Organic Plus compost microbial communities from Emeryville, California, USA - eDNA 3rd pass 30_C Kraft OP (version 2) (version 2) ... | reverse complement strand
CTGCACGAAGACGGTGCCCACATCGCGGCGCACCCACTCGTCGAAAATCGCGATCAGGAAACGGCCGTACTGCTCGCCCGTTACTGAACGATCCGTCACCGTGCTTCCCTCCTGAAAGCCGGTCCCGTTTTCCCGCTCCACGATGGGGATGAACTGGATGAACTGCGCCCCGGCCTCGTCCCGCAGGAAGCGGTAGACCTCCAGCGGATGCTCTGCGTTGGCCGCGTGGATGGTGGTCAGGATGTTGTACTCGACGCCGTGTTTCTGCAGGAGTCCGAGTCCCCGCATGACCTGGTCGAAGGTGGGGCGGCCGCCCTTGTTGACCCGGTAGGCGTCGTGCAACGCGCGCGGCCCATCGATGCTGATGCCGACCAGGAAATCGTGTTCCTTAAAGAAGCTGCACCAATCGTCGTCGAGCAGTGTGCCGTTGGTCTGCATCGTGTGGCGAATCGTCATCCCGGGCCTGCGGTACTTCTCTTCGAACGCAATGGAGCGGCGGAAAAAATCGAGTCCCATGAGGGTCGGCTCCCCGCCCTGCCAGGCAACGGTCACCTCCGCCGTGCGATGCGACTCGATGAGCTGCCGGATATAAGCCTCCAGCATTGCGTCGCTCATTCGGAACGGGCTGCCCGGGTACAGCGCTTCCTTTGAGAGAAAGAAGCAGTACCGGCAGGCGAGGTTGCAGATTGCGCCCGTCGGTTTGGCCAGGAGGTGGAAACCCGGGGGCGCTTTCCGCGTCGAGGTTGGGGTCATTGGCACCTCGAGAATGCAGGGTCCGCATGAATGCCACCTGCGTACCTGCAAAACGTCAGCCTGGTGTCGCGTGAACCCGGGCTGCTGTGCCGCGTCGACGCTTGCGGATGCGGTACGCCGTACCTTAAACCGCGCGTCGGCGGGAACTCAGTGCGGCGGCTTCAGTGCGGCAGCATCAGGCGCGTGACGTAGTACGCGGCAACGCCGAGGAACACACTGCCGGGAATGATCATGCCATGTTCGCGCTGCGCTTCCGGGATCAGATTCGAAGCGGCGACATAGATCGTCACGCCGGCCGAAAGCGCGAGGCCGTACGTCGCAAGCGGTCCGAATGCAGGTGTGATGAGCGCGCCTAGGATGGTTGCAGCGGCGATCGCGAGCACGCCGATCAGCGCGTGGGCGGTCTTGTTGCCGCTGGCAAGCATCACGCTGGCAAGCGCCGCGCCGGTCGGCACCTTGTGCAGCAGCACGGCGCCGAACAGCAGAATGCCGAGCTGATGGCTGGTTGCAAAACCGCTGCTGATCGCGACGCCATCAAAGAACGAATGAGGCAGCAACCCTGCGAGTGCCCACACACCGATGCCTCTCGATACCATCGCGTCGTGATGCACTTCCTCGCCGAAATGGAAGTGCGGCGTGATGGTGTGCTGCGTGAAGTGAACGACGAGGTAACCAACCAGAAGTGCGGTGAGTCCGCCTTCGACATCGAAGGCGGGCGGCAGCATCTCGAGGAAAGCGACCGCGAGCATGAACCCCGCGCCGAACGCAACCAGCGCACCGAGCAGTTTCTGATGCCGTTTTGTTGCGTCCGCATCGCGGCCGAGCGGACCGAGCACGAGCGCCCCGCCGAGCACATCGCCGATGGCGGCGATCGCGGAGAAAAACAGTCCTGCGATCAATGCGCCAGCTCCTCGCGAACGATACGCTCCAGGATTTCAGGGTCGTTGACGAGCGGATCCTCGACAACGAGATCGAGCAGCTTGCGCAGGATCGTACCGAACTGCGGGCCTGGTGTGAGGCCGAGCCGCTTCAGTGCGGCGCCATCGATGGCGAGCCCGCCGATATCGAGAACGGGGTGCTGCAGCAGGATGCGATGTGCCTTGCGCCAGCGGTCGGCCAGATCGTGCATTCCGCCTGCAACGGGATTCGCGCGCCACATCGCGATGCGCAGCCGGAACAGATCGTTGACCAGGTTCGGCCCGATGTGCATGAGCCAGCGCCGTACGCCCGCATCCGGCGCATCGGGCGGAAAGAGATCGGACTGCTTTGCGACGAGTGCGCGCACGCGTTCGGTGTCGGCATTCGATGCCTTCAGCCTCCGCATGATTTCTTCAGCTTTGCGCGCGCCTGAGACTTCGTGGCCGGTGAAGCGCCAGCCGCCGCGCAGATCGCGCGTGCGTGCGCCCGGCATACCGACCTTGTGCAGCAATGCCGCAACGCGCAGCAGCGGCCGGCTGATCGGCAAGGCATCGACGGTGGCAAGTGTCTCCAGCCACGCATCGTATTTGTGACCTTCGCCCAGATCGAGTCCGACCAGCGCAGCGAGTTCGGGATACAGCACAGCGAGCGATTCGGATTCGGCGTACAGCTTGAGCGCGGCCGATGCATGCTGCGTCTTGCTCAGGATCTTCCACAGCTCTTCGCGGATGCGTTCGGCGGAAAGTTTCGCCAGCATCGGTGTGGCATCGACCAGCGCACTCCACGTCGCAGGTTCGACCTGCAGCGCGAAATGTCCGGCGAAACGCAGCCCGCGCAGGATGCGCAGGTAATCCTCGGCAAACCGGTCGACCGGACTGCCGACCGTCCGCAGGATCCCCGCCTTCAGGTCTTCGAAACCGCCGTACGGATCGCGCAGTTCTTCACGAATCGGGTGCCAGGCAATGGCGTTGAGCGTGAAGTCGCGGCGGGAGAGGTCTTCATCGACGGTGTCGGCAAACGCGATGACCGCGTGACGCCCGGTGGTCTCGACATCTCGCCGAAACGTGGTGACCTCGTAGAGGATGCCGTCGCTGCCGAACACACCAACGGTCCCGTGGTCGATCCCGATCGGGACGGTACGACGGAAGAGTTTGCGTACAGTTTCGGGGCGAGCGCGCGTGGCGAGGTCCCAGTCGCTGGGAAGATGTTCGCGCTCTGCTGCTGCCGGACCAAGCAGCGCATCGCGCACGGCTCCACCCACCGCCCAGGTTTCGAAACCCGAGTTTTCGAGGCGCTCTGCGATGCGTCGGACAGCTTCCGGCGACTGCAGGCTCAGCCGCAAAGAACCGAGCCTCCGTTGACGTTCACGATTTCGCCGGTGATGTGGCGCGCAAAATTCGAACACAGGAAAACGATGGGGCCTGCAATGTCCTCAGCGCTGGCAACACGGCCGAGCGGAATCCCGCCCGCGACTTTTTCGCGGCCCGTCGCATCGAGCGCGCCTGCGACCATCTCGGTGTCGACCCAGCCGGGGGCTACGCTGTTCACCGTGACATTGCGTGAGGCGAGTTCCACCGCGACGCCTTTCACCAGCGAGATAACCGCGCCTTTTGTTGCCGCGTAATCCGCATGTCCGGCTTCGCCGCGCTGTCCTGCAGTCGAACTGACCAGCACGATGCGACCGTCGTTTTTGATGACGCGGGCAACGGCGCGGGTCTGATAGAACACCGCGTCCAGGTTCACCGCGATCGTGCGACGGTACTGCTCCGTCGTCATCTCGGCGATCGGCACGTCGTTTGGGGGCCAGACGCCCGCATTCGCAATGAAAATGTCGAGGCCGCCGAACTCGCCCTGCATGCGTTCGACCATCTGCTCGGCGAAGCTCTCGTCCGCGACATCGCCCTGCAGCGCGAAGCTGCGCACTCCGAGGTCCGTCAGTTCGCGCATGAGGGAGTCCGCTTCATCCCTGCGCGAATACCAGGTGAAGCCGACGTCGGCGCCGGCGCGCGCCAGCAGCAGCGCCGTCGCCCGGCCGATCCCGCGCGTACCGCCGGTGACCAGCGCTGCCTTGCCTTTCAGATTTATGCCGAGCATCTCACGCGCCCATGAATTTGCCGCCCAGACTGGCGGCGTGTTGCCGTTCGATCTCCAGAAAGCCCGAGATCAGCGCAGCGGTTTCCGGATCGAGCGGCAACTCGAGCAGCTTCTCGTAACGCGCGATCTCCGCCGCCTCCCGCGCCGCGGCAACATCGCGCCAGTTGTCCAGGTCGACTCGCGGCGCGCGCAGGTGATCGAGGCTCTCGACCTGCTGGTCGAGTTCGAGCAATCGCACGGTCAACCGCGAAAGGTGATGCTGCTCGTCGGCATGAAGCCCGTTCAGGTCGTCGGACAGCGCCGCATCGTTCACATCTTCGGCGCGGGCCGCCAATGCGCGATAAAACAGCGCCTGCTCCTTTTCGGCGCGGCGCGTTTCCTTGAGTGCTGCAATCAGATCGGGGCCGTTCATGGCCTGCTCACCTGCTGTTCAACCAGTGCACAAATGATGTGACCGATGGCGAGGTGCAGTTCCTGTGCATGTGCACCGTCGTCGGTCGGGACAATGAGGGCGTGGTCGACTTCGGCGCTGAGGCGACCGCCGCCGCGCGCGAGCAGTGCGACGGTCTGCACACCGATGCGTTTCGCCGCACGTGCCGCTTCGAGCAGGTTGTCGGATTCACCCGAGGTCGAGTGCAGGAACAGCACGTCACCTGCGCGTCCGAGCGCGAGCACCTGCCGCGCAAACACCTGCGTGAAGCCGTAGTCGTTGCTGGCTGCGGTGAGCAGCGAAGTGTCGGTCGTCAGTGCGATGGCGGCGAGCGCCGCTCGATCGGTTCGGAAGCGCACCACGTATTCGGTCGCAAGATGCTGCGCATCCGCCGCCGAACCGCCGTTGCCGCAGAACAGCAGCTTGCCGCCACTCTGGATCGACGCCGCCGCGAGTTCGGCAACCTGCGCAATCGATGCGGACAGCGCGTTTGCGGTGCGCGTCGCGGTATCCGCGAGTGCAGCGAGTTGCTCCGCCGCGTAGGCGTGACCGTTGCTCAGTTCGAGCGCCCCGGTCTCACCCGCACGACGCGCTTGCGTTTCGCGCAGGTCAGCCATGCGCCGCCGCAATCGGTTCGAAACGTTCCAGCCCGTACTCCTGCGCCAATGCGATCACCGCGTCGACGCCCTGCTCCGCAGCGGCTTCGAAGGCGTAGGTCAGCAGGGCATCCGCGCCGAGCAGGTCGAAGGCAGCAGACCGGTCACTGCCGACGCGCAGCGCATTCTGCAGCAGCGCGAGTCCGGTGTCCGCGAGGATGTGCGTGAGGTCGGCCTGCGGATCGCCGTGGCGCTGCAATGCGCGACGCAACCTGTGCAGCAGGTCCTCGGGTGCGGGCGGCTTGCGCGCGTCCAGCCAGTCGATCGCCGCGGTGATTCCGTTCATGCCGTAATTCCGTTCATCCCTGCACGCGCTCGCGCACGAGTGCGGCCGCGCGTTCGAGCGCTTCCGGCAGTTTCGTCGCATCGCCAACACCGCCCTGCGCCATGTGCGGACGGCCACCACCGCTGCCACCCGTGATCGCCGCGACTTCCTTCACCAGCGCATCGGCGCGTACGCCCCTGCTGATCAGGTCGTCCGTAACGACCGCAAACAGCGCGGTACGTTCGCCGAGTCGCGCGGCGAGAATAGCTGCACCGGTCTTGAGTCGCTCGCGCAGCCGGTCGCCCATGCCGCGCAGTTCGTCCGCATTCGCAGCTTCGACTTCGCTCGAGACGATGCGCGCGCCGTTCACTACCGTCGCAGCCTCGATCAGTTGCGTGACGATGTCCGCCGCGCCGCTCGTGCGCGCCTTCTCGAGTTCGCGCTTCAGTGTGCGATTCTCTTCGACCAGTTGTTCGAGCCTGCGCAGCAGATTGTCCGGTGTAGTCTTCAACACGCTCGACGCCTGTTGCAGCAACTGCTCCTGGCTGGTCGCGCGCTGATACGCACCGGAACCGGTAACCGCTTCGATACGACGCACACCCGACGCGACACCCGATTCGCTTACGATGCGGAACACGCCGATATCGCCGGTGTGACGAACGTGTGTGCCGCCGCACAACTCGAGACTGACGCCGGGCACCTGCACCACACGCACGACATCGCCGTACTTCTCGCCGAACAGCGCCATCGCGCCGCGCGCAACCGCTTCCGGATACGGCAGCAGGTCGGTGCGCACATCGTGATCTTCGAGGATGCGGCGGTTCACTTCCTCTTCGACCTGGCGAATCTCTTCCGGCGACATCGGCCGCGGATGCGAGAAGTCGAAACGCAGCCGGTCCGGTGCAACCAGCGAGCCGCGTTGCACGACATGGGTGCCGAGGATTTTGCGAAGGGCTGCGTGCAGCAGGTGTGTCGCCGTGTGGTTGCGCTGCGTATCGCGACGGATCTCTTCGATCACCCGCGCACGCACCGGGATCGGCTGCTTCAGGTTCGGGAACGTGCCGTCGACATGACCGAGCAGCGCGATGCGTCCTGCAACACGCCGCACATCGTCGACCACCATCGACCAGCCATCCCCTTCGATGATGCCACTGTCGTTGACCTGACCACCCGACTCGATGTAGAACGGGTTCTGGCGAAGCTGTACGGCAAGGCTGCCGTTCTCGCGCCGGAACGAGATGATGTCGGTCTCGACGCCGGTCAAGCTGTAGCCGACAAATTCCTGTTCGGCGCTCGCGTCGAGGTCTTCCCAGCCGTCCGCCAGTGCGTCGGCGCTCACACCAACCGCAGCGGCCCTGCGATCGGCACGGGAACGTTCACGCTGCCGCTCGAGTGCAGCATCGAAGCCTTCCACATCGACGCGGTAGCCGCGCTCACGCGCGATCAGTTCGGTCAGGTCGAGCGGGAAGCCGTACGTGTCGTACAACTTGAACGCATCTTCGCCGCTGATCACCTGGTCCGCGACTTCAGGCTGGACCACCGGCACGACGCGCCGCGGCGCGATCGCATCCAGGCGCTCCATGCCCTGGTCGATCGTCGAGAGGAAACGCTCTTCCTCTTCACGCGTCGCCCGCAGCAGATACTCGCGACGCTGCACCAGATCGGGAAACGCTTCGCCCATCTCATCGACGACCTTGTCGACGACATGCACGAGCGTCGGTTCGCGACGACCCTGCAGCCATGCATGGCGCACCGCGCGTCGCAGAACGCGACGCAGCACGTAACCGCGCCCTTCGTTCGACGGGAAGACACCATCGGCCAGCAGGAAAGCGACGGCCCGCGCGTGATCGGCGAGGACGCGGTAGGACACGCCCTCCGGCGATTTCGCGTCGTACGGCTTTCCGATGACTTCCGCGGCGCGTTCAATGAGCGGCGTGAACAGGTCGGTGTCGTAATTTGTGTCGACGCCCTGCAGCGCGGCGGTTACGCGTTCCAGCCCGGCACCGGTGTCGATCGACGGCTTCGGCAACGGCGTCAGGTCGCCGTCGGCGGAGCGGTCGTATTGCATGAAGACGAGGTTCCACAGCTCGAGGAATTCGCCCTTGTTGCTGTACTCCTCGAACTGCTCGACCGTCAGCTCGGTCCCGCGCAGATCTTTCGGCCGCAGGTCGAAATGGATCTCCGAACACGGGCCGCACGGACCGGTGTCGCCCATCTGCCAGAAGTTGTCCTTGTCGCCCAGGCGGAAGATGCGCTCGGGAGGCAGCCCCGCAACTTCTTCCCACAGCTTCGCCGCTTCGTCGTCGGTGTAGTGCACGGTCGCCCACAGCCGCTCGCGCGGGATGCCGTATTCTTCCGTCAGCAGCTCCCACGCAAAGCGGATCGCGTCGCGCTTGAAGTAGTCGCCGAAGGAGAAATTGCCGAGCATCTCGAAGAAAGTGTGGTGGCGTGCGGTCACGCCCACTTCCTCGAGGTCGTTGTGTTTGCCCGACACGCGGAGGCACTTCTGCGAGGTCGTCGCGCGCACGAACGGCAGCTTCTCTTCTCCGAGGAACACGCGCTTGAACTGCACCATCCCGGCGTTCGCGAACAGCAGCGTCGGGTCATTCGAAGGGACCAGCGACGAGCTCGGCTGGATGGTGTGGCCGTTCTTCTCGAAGTACTGGAGGAACCGGCGGCGAACTTCCGCTGCTTTCATAGAACCTGTTGTGGCACCACGTTTTCGGACGATCTCGAACCGCGCAATATAGGTGCGCTGACCAGCGTTGCGAAGGGGCAGAGCCGCAAACATCTTCTTCGCGATCGACGCGCGGCGCCTTGAATGTCAGGTCGCCGGAAGAGAATCGGTCGCCGCCGGATCGTGGCACCTTCCGCGATCCACCAGCTTCCATACCCCAGCCTGCGGAGCAGGTTATGCTCAAATCCGCCTTGTTCACCGCCCTCCTCGCCGGATCCACCACCCTCGCGGCGAGCGCCCAGCAGCACCAGCACGGTACACCCGAGACGGTCGGCGCCGTCGACTTCCCGGTCGCGTGTAATGCCAACGCGCAGGCGATCATGAACCGTGCGGTCGCGATGCTGCACTCGTTCTGGTTTTTCGAGGCGAGGAAGACATTCGAATCGGCAGCCGCAGCGGACCCGACCTGCGGCGTCGCCTGGTGGGGCGTGGCGCTCACGCATTTCGGCAATCCGATGGGCAGCGGCAACGGCCCTGAGCAGCAGGCGCTCGGCTGGAAGGCGGTCGAGAAAGCGCTGGCCGCCGGCGGGACCCACCCCCGCGACCGCGCCTGGATCGAAGCGGCCGCGGCACTTTTCCGCGACTACGACAAGGTCGGCAATCGCGAACGCATGAAGCGGTTCGAGACCGCGATGCAGCGCATCGTCGAACAGTACCCGCAGGACCGCGAGCCGAAGATCTTCCACGCGATCTACGTCGTCGCCAACGCATCGCCGAGCGACCTCAGCTTCGCACGGCAGAAGGAGGCGGCCTCGCTACTCAACGCCATGTTCATCGAGCAGCCCCAGCACCCCGGCCTCGCCCACTACATCATCCACGCGCTCGACGCGCCCCCGCTCGCCGCCAACGCACTCGACGCCGCGCGCCGGTACGCCGCGATCGCACCCGCCGCGCCGCACGCGCTCCACATGCCGTCGCACATCTTCACGCGCCTCGGCTACTGGGACGAGTCCATCCAGACGAATCGCCGGTCGGCGGACCTCGAGCCCACCCCCGGCGGCAAGGCGCACCCGATGGACTACATGGTCTACGCGTACCTGCAGCAGGGGCGGGACGATGCGGCGAAGGCCGTGCTCAACGAACTCGGTACCAACCCCGGCGGCGACTACGTCGCGGGCACACTCTCGTCCTGGAATGCCCGCGCGATGCCCGCGCGCTATGCACTGGAGCGCGACGCCTGGGCCGAGGCGGCCGCACTGCCGGTGGCAGACGCGTCGCCCGTCAACCTCGCTCCGACCCGTTTCGCTCGCGCCCTCGGCGCCGCCCGAGCCGGCAACACAGGCGCGGCGAAGGCAGAGGTCGCCGAATTGGCGCGCCTGGTCGAGACGCTGAAAGCAGCGAATGAGACATACTGGGCGCACGTGGTCGAGGCCCAGCGTCAGGCCGTCGACGCCTGGGTCGCCCACCACGAAGGCCGCCACGCCGACGCCCTGCGCATCGCCCGCGCCGCCGCCGACCTCGAGGACCAGGTCGAGAAGCACCCGGTCACCCCCGGCCCGCTCATCCCCGCCCGCGAACTGCTCGGCGACATACTCATGGTCCACAACGACCACGCCGGCGCCCTCGCCGCGTACGAGGAAACCCTCAAACGCGAGCCGAACCGCTTCCGCACCCTGCTCGGCGCCGCCCGCGCCGCGAAGGCAGCCAGCCGGCCAGAACTCGCCCGGAAGTACTACCGCGAGCTGGTCGACCTGCTCGACCCGCAGACCCAGCGCCCCGCACTGGCCGAGGCGAGGGCCTCGACCCGGTAGGCGGCTGGGTCGGAGAGTCTCCCATGCCCGCCACGCGGGGGGCGGGGGTCGGGGGCGGCGTGGCTCCCCCTCCGGCCCCCGCCTGAGCAGCGGGCGCGATCAGCGTCCCGCACCAAAAACCGCGGCCGGGAGAAAGATGTCCGCCCAAGCCATGCATCCGTCCCAGCCAGCACTGTTAACCCGTCCGCCAATCGTCCATCTTTCCCGCAGCCAGAGCACTGATTACTTTTCGGTGCCGAACCGAAGATTTCCCGAATCCAACTCACAGGTGGAGAAGACATGGCCACGGCAGACCTGAGCGGTGACAAGAACAAGGCGTTGAGCGTGGCGATCGCGCAGATCGAGCGGTCCTATGGGAAGGGCTCGATCATGCGGATGGGCAACGGTGATGCCCGGATGGTGGTCGAGGGGATCTCGACCGGAGCGATCAACCTGGACGCGGCAATCGGGATTGGCGGGATCCCGCGCGGCCGGATCACGGAGATCTTCGGGCCGGAGTCGAGCGGCAAGACGACGCTCTGTCTGCACGTCATCGCGAATGCCCAGCGCCTGGGTGGCGTGGCCGCGTTCATCGACGCGGAGCACGCGCTCGACATCGAGTATGCGAAGAAGCTCGGCGTCGATATCGAGAACCTGCTGGTCAGCCAGCCCGATACCGGTGAGCAGGCGCTCGAGATCGCGGAACTGCTGATCCGCAGCAACGCGATCGACGTGGTCGTGATCGACTCGGTGGCGGCGCTGGTGCCGAGGGCGGAAATCGAGGGGGAGATGGGCGACTCGCACGTCGGTCTGCAGGCGCGCCTGATGAGCCAGGCGCTCCGCAAGGTCACCGGCGCGGTCAACCGCTCGCGCACGTGCGTGATCTTCACCAACCAGATCCGCGAGAAGATCGGCGTGATGTTCGGCAACCCCGAGACGACGACCGGCGGCCGCGCGCTCAAGTTCTACGCCTCGCTGCGCCTCGATATCCGCCGCATCGGCGCGATCAAGGAAGGCCAGGAGAACACGGGCAACCGAACCCGTGTGAAGGTGGTCAAGAACAAGGTTGCCCCGCCGTTCAAGCAGGCCGAGTTCGACGTCATGTTCAACGAAGGCATCAGCCACAACGGCCTGCTGATCGATCTCGGCGTGGAGAACGACATCGTCGATAAGTCGGGCGCGTGGTTCTCCTATAAGGGTACACGCCTCGGGCAGGGTCGTGAGAACGCCAAGAACTCGCTCCGCGAGAATCCCGAACTCGCCGCCCAGATCGAGGCCGAAGTCCGCGAGGCACTCGGTACCCGCGGGGTCGGCATCACCAGCGGCGCCGGCGGCGACTACGAAGAGTAGGCGAAGGTGACGGCGACGGTGACGGCGACGAAAAAGCCCCGGCCATGCGGTCGGGGCTTTGCAGGTCGTGAGTTCAACCTTCGTCCTTCAAGGCATCCGTGGGCTGAATGCGAAGCGCCCGCCGCGTCGGGACGATGCATGCGAGTGCACAGCACAGGATCGTCGACAGCGCAAAGATCGCTGTCATCCCGAAATCATCGAGCTGCACATCCGACAGGTCGTTGTTAGCGAGACCGAGGGCCAGGATGGCACCAACGCCAATGCCCAGCGCGATCTGAACGAGCGGGCGCTTGAAGACGGTAGTCAGGACATGCAGCGGCTGCGCGCCGAGCGCGACGCGCACGCCGATCTCCCGCGTCCGCCTGGCGACAGCGAAGGCCGTCACCGCATACACGCCGGCGAGCGAAAGCATCACGGTCACACCCGTGAAACCGACCAGGAGCGCCATCCAGAACGCGCTGACGGACTCCGCCAGACGAGGCATCGGTTTCGGATCGATTACGCGTAGCGCTGGATCGGTCGCCTGCGCAAGCTCGCGGAGACGCACCGCATAAAGCTGCGGATCGCCACGAACGTGAATGGCGACACGAAGCGGACCGGTTTCCTTCGGTGGCGTCGCATGATAGATGCGGGGTCGGCCGTAATCGCCCCGGTTGTCGCTTACGCCAAGGTCGGGCACCACACCGACAATCTCATACCACGACTCGTCGGTGGATTCACGAGTCGATGAGTAGCGAACCCGGCGGCCAATGGGATTATGGCCGCCCATGACATAATCGACGAAAAACTCGTTCACGAGCACCGCACCCGTCGGGTGTTCCGCGTCGGCCGTCGTCAATGCCCGGCCGCGGATCACGCGCGCACCGACCACGTCGAAGAATCGCGGATCCCCGGACACGACCCCGGCGCAGGAGCTACAGGGTTGACTGTGCTGGGCAGCCGGACCCGGGTCCAGCTCGATCCCGCGCCACCTGGTTCGCATCAATGGCATTTGATCGGCGTACGTGACGTCCAGCACGCCAGGCTCCTGTCTCAGCCGGTCGGCCAGCGCACGGTAGCTTGCTTCGAGCCGCGCCGCACGCAGCGCCGGCACCGTGTCTCCACTCGCCGCCTGGCCGTCGAAGCGATCGATGGCGAGCGTGGCCGTGAGAAATGTTTCGGCCGGGAATCCTGCGGGCGTTTCCCGCGTGAAGTCCGCTCCCACGCCGATCAGCGGCACCGGAAGCATCGTCGTGACCGCGATCTGTGCGACGATGATCACGGTCCACACGCCGCCGAACTGTAACCCGCCGCCGCGGCTCGACGCGGCTCGGAGCCTGCGGCCAACACCACCCCATGTCACTTTGACTGCGGGAACGACACCGGCGATCGCCGCCGCAAACAGCGTCAGCCCAGCGGCATAGAGAATCGTCGTTGGTGAAAGCGCGGTGTCGATCCAGAACGGCAACGGACCCGTTTGCTGTTCCATCATCGCCCAGGCCCGCGCGAGCACAAAGCGCGCAACCAGGAGACCAACCACAGCGCCGACGGCGCAGAGCAGGAGCGCCTCGGCAAAGAGTTGCATGATGAGACGCCCACGGCCGGCGCCGAGTGCGGCGCGAACCAGAAGCTCCCGCTCTCGACTGATGGCGCGGGCGAACAACAACATTGCGACGTTGCCGCACAGAAGCGCGGCCAATAGCACGACGAACACGTTGATCGACGTCAGCACCACAGCCGCCCGCTCTGGCCAATGACTGACAGCGTCAGGCAGTGAGCGGACCTGCAGGCGAACGTTCTCGTGCGTCTCCGGGAACATCGTCGCTGTCCGGGCACCGATCGCCGCCGCCTGTACGCTCGCATTTTCGCGTGAATGCCCCGGCGCCAACCGCCCAACGACATACGTCAGGCTCGGCGATGCCTCGGGAATCCGCTCGAGATGCAACGGTCGCCAGACGCCGTTCCGCTGTGGAAATCCGTAACCGCGCGGCATCACGCCGACGATCGTGACGGGTGTGCCGCTGATGCGAATCACGCGGCCGACCACGTCTGCCGCGCCGTCCAGCCTGGTCTTCCAGAAGTCGTATCCGACCACCACGACCTCTTCTGCGCCCCGTTCATCGGTTTCCAGCAGCGTGCGTCCCATCATCGCCGGAACGCGCGTCAGCGCAAACGTCGATGCGGTCACATTGGCAACGGTCTCCGGCTGACCGGGGCCCGCGCCGACGGCGATGCTGCGTTCTTCCACCTCGATAGCGCTGACATTGGTGATCGTGCTGAGTCCGTCGCGCCACAGCTCGTAATCACGGCGCGATGCGGGTACCGGCGCATTCTCAATGACATTCCAGTTCCGCAATGCCACGATCGCGTTGCCGTCCGGCAGCGGAATCGTCGGCCAGAGCGCCTGTCGCGCGATCTCGAACCCGACGCTGCCGACGGCGATCGCAAACGCTACGGCAATCGTTCCGACCACGGTCAACGCCGGATGCTTGACCAGCATCCGGCCGCCGAGCCTCAAGTCGAGCCTCAGCCCGGACAGCCAGCGCAGCCCCCGCGCGTCCTGGCCCGCCGCCCTGTACTTCTCCAACCCGCCGAACGCGATCGCCGCCTGCCGGCGCGCCTCCGTGGCGTCCAGACCCCGCTCGCGCTGGAGCCGGTCCGCCTCCATCTCCAGGTGGAAGCGCATCTCCTCGTCCATCTCGGCGCTCATCGCTTCCGAGTGCCACAACTGGCGCGCGTAGGAGCGCAGGCGCGCGAACAGCGTCTTCATGCTCAGACCTCTTGCGGCTTGGTGCGCAGCGCCAGCGCGATCGCATCCGCAAGCCGATTCCAACTCGCGACTTCCTCCCCGAGACGCGCGCGCCCGGCACTGGTCAGGCGGTAGAACTTCGCGCGGCGGTTGTTCTCGGACACTCCCCACTCACTCTCGATCAGCCCATGATGCTCCAGCCGGTACAGCGCCGGGTACAGCGCGCCCTGCTGAATCCGCAGCGCACCTCCCGAGATCTGCTCGATACGCAGCAGTACACCGTACCCGTGCAGCTTCCCGAGCGACACGGATTTGAGGATCAGCAGGTCCAGCGTGCCGGGCAGCAGCGCGGCGGAATCAGTCATTGCCCTCTCCTATGCGAGTTAGGAGAACGGTAAGACGCTTCTCCTAAGTCGTCAAGGAGATGATGGACAGGTGGATCCTGGATGAGGGGAGTAGTTCCTCCTGGGCCTGGTTTTTCCTCCGGAGTTGCCCGATCACGGCACCAGGCGTGTATGGCGGCTGCGTCCAACTTCCTACCCGTCGTCGGCCCTTTATCCGTTCGTCGCCGTCGCCGTCGCCTGCCGTCAGCGCCGGATGTACGTCTGGAATACGCCCGGTCGGACCGGCACGTGGATAGTCCGGACCGGCGAGACCTCGAGCAGGTCGGCAAACAGCGGCACCCCCTCGTGTATCCCGACCTGTTTGAGCCCCGCACATTCGAGTGAGCCCTCTACGCCGCTCTTCCGGTAATCACGACGCTCGAAGCGGATCGGCTGCGCGCGTGTGAACCACGGTCGTCCCTCGGCGTAGGCGCCTTCGAACGTGATGCCAGGCCCCAATTCCCGGATGTTGATTTTGCGCCCGGCGACCAGCGTGTCGCCTGTGGGTGTGATCCAGATCGGCGCGGCCATACCGGTCGAAAGACAGAGTTCCGCCTCGCGGGCATCGGGCAGCGGCGGGGCCACCTCCCGGACCACGATGACGGTATCGACCTGCGGCGGTGGCGGAGGCGCCGGCGGCTCGGTCGCGGCCTTCGGCCAGATATTGCTGCACCCCGCCGTCAGCAGTGCCGGTAAGAACAGGCCCAATGCGCGCGCTGATCCGGACCTCACGACAGCACCTCCGCGAGTGCTGCGGCTGCCTTGACGATATCCTCATCGCCGACGTCGAGGTGCAGCACGGCCCGGATGCGCGTCGCCGTCATGGGTGTGAGCAGGACACCCCGTTCCTGAAGCTGCTGCAGCACCGCGAAGGCCTCCCTGCCGTCCGGCAAATCGATCATCACCATGTTGGTCTCGGGCGGGATGACGCTCACGCCGGGGACCTCCGCGGCCCGCCGGCCGAGTTCGCGCGCCCGTTCGTGATCCTCGACCAGCCGGGCACGATGGTGCTCGATCGCGTACAGCCCGGCTGCGGCGAGGATACCGTTCTGGCGCATCGCGCCGCCGAGCCGCCGACGCACCCAGCGCGCCTTCTCCATGAGATCCCGCGAGCCCGCCAGCATCGACCCGACCGGGCAGCCGAGCCCTTTCGAGAGCGAGACCATGACGGTATCCACTCCCGCGGCCAGCTCAGCCTCGGTGTAGCCGGTTGCGGCCGCGGCATTCCAGAGGCGTGCGCCATCGAGATGCACCGGCAGCGAACGGCGTCGGGCCACCTCCAGGATGGCGCGCTGCTGCTCGAGCGGCAGGACCTTGCCCCCGGCGGCACCGTAGGTGTTCTCGACGAAAATGGCCGAGGTCTGCAACTGGTAGCGCATCGGCAGGCGGATCGCCGCCTCGACCAGCTCAGGCGTGAGCAGCCCATCCGGCGTCGCGACCTGTTTGAGCTGCACACCGGAGAGCGCCGCCGGCGCGCCGAGTTCCCAATCGACGAAGTGGCTGTGCGCCTCGACCACTGCCTCCGTTCCGGGGGGGCAGAGCAGTTGCATCGCAACTTCATTCGCCATCGTACCGCTCGGGAAAAACACCGAGGCCTCATGGCCAAGCAGCTCGGCGATGACGCTTTCCAGCCGGGCCGTCGTCGGATCCTGCCCGAGCGAATCGTCCCCCACTTCCGCGCGCGCGATCGCTTCACGCATCGCCAGAGTGGGTTTCGTTACCGTATCTGATCGCAGATCAATCATGGCGCGCATCTTACCAGAACCGCAGCGCCGCGTCGAGGTTCTGTCTGTTCGGGATCCGCGGACCTATCTTCGTTGTTCTCTGGTTGAGCTCGAACATCCACGTGATGAGGAGGGGAAGAATGGCATACCCGTTCAAGTTGCCGGAGCTGGGATACGCGTACGATGCGCTCGAGCCGCACATCGATGCGCGCACGATGGAGATTCACCACACGAAACATCACGCCGCCTACGTGAACAATCTCAATGCGGCGTTGGAGAAGCACCCGGATCAGCAGAAGCGTGAACTCACCGATCTGCTGTCCAACCTCGACAGTGTGCCGGAAGGCATTCGCACCGCGGTCCGCAACAACGGCGGTGGGCACATCAACCACACCTTCTTCTGGAAGATCATGGCCCCGGGCGGCAGCAATCAGCCGACCGGCGACCTTGCCAGCGCAATCAACGAGAAGTTCGGGTCGTTCGATGCGCTGAAGGAGGCGATCAACAAGGCGGGCGCCGGCCGCTTCGGGTCCGGCTGGGCCTGGCTGGTCCGCGACAGCGGCGGCAACCTCGCCGTCACTTCGACGCCCAACCAGGACTCGCCGATCATGAGCGGGGAGACCCCGATCCTCGGCATCGACGTCTGGGAGCACGCGTACTACCTGAAGTACCAGAACCGCCGGCCGGACTACCTCACGGCGTGGTGGAATGTCGTGAACTGGGACGCCGTCGCGGAGAACTTCGCGAAGCGCTGACCTGCTCCTGCTCCGCGTAGTTCGAGGGAATTGCGGGAGCTGCATGCGAGTCCCTTGATGCAAGCGAATCGCACAGACGCCAACGTAAGACGCGCGTTTGTGCGATTCAGCCGTTAGGCGCGGGAGAATTGCACACCCGCGAAGGCGACGACATGAAAAGTGTGCAGTTGCGCCGTTTCAGGCGGCGCAAATGCACACATGTCGGAAAAGCTTCTGTGATTGTGCGGTTGACGTCGGCAGGAAGAGCGCACCGCCGTCACCGCGCGACCGCCGTCACCGCGCGACCGCCGTCACCGCGCGACCGCCGTCACCGCCGTCACCGTGCGACCACCGTCACCTCGCGACCACAGGCGCGACCGCCTACGCTTCCTGAAGCTGCTGCGGAAGGCTGCGACCGCAATCGGCGCAGTAGCGGCTGCCGGCGCGATTCGCGCGAAGACAAGTGCGGCAAACCGTGCCATCCCGCAATGCGGTACGGTACGCGCTCACCGCGTCTTCGATCGCATCGTCGGTTTCGAGCCGTGCCGCCTGCAAAACGCCCCCCGAACGGAGCAGCGGGATCAGGACGGCGGCGATCCCGACACTCACCACCAGCAGAACAATCAGATACTCACTCATCGAGCAGACTCCAGCATCATCACTGCGGCCGCGGTGCCAAGCGCGTCCCAGAACAGGTCCTTGAAACTGAACGGCCGCCCGGCTCGACGGTCGTAGATCTCCTTGCCGATTGCGGCAGTGGCCGCCGCAACGATCGACATGGTCAGCGCGGGGCCGCGCTCAACGCCAGCCAGACGTGCTGAGCCATAACTGAACGTCGTGATCGCGGCGGACATCCCCAGGTGCTGGAATTTATCCTCCGCGATCCATGCGTCCTGCGGTATCGACGGCTGTACGCGTGTTGTATCCTGCGGCATCGGTGCTCCCAGTGCGAGTTGGGCGACCAGCATTGCAGCAGGAACCGTGACCATCAGGCGCTGACTCGATCGTGCGCCCACGCCAGCGTTGCGCGGACCGCACGTTGCCAGCCGCGGATCAGTTCGGCGCGCTGCGTTTCACCCATGCTCGGGGTAAAAGTCGTGCCTGGATCGCGTGATTCGTAGAAGTCGTTCACGTCGGTCCAGATCCCGGTCGCTATGCCCGCCAGCCCGCCAGCACCCTGCGCAGTTGTTTCGACATTTGCGGAGCGGTTTACAGGAATGCCGAGAATGTCGGCCTGAAACTGCATCAGCCAGTCATTCTGCGCGGCGCCGCCGTCAACGGCGAGTTCCACCGCCCTGATGCTGGCGTCTTCCTCCATCGCACGCAGCACGTCCGCGGTCGCAAACGCCATCGCCTCGAGCGCGGCGCGTACGACCTGCGCGCGGCCGCTGCCGCGGGTCAGCCCGTAGATCGCACCGCGTGCATCGGGTTCCCAGTGCGGCGCGCCCAGGCCGACAAACGCCGGCACCAGATATACCCCGTCATTCGAGGCGAGGCTCCGCGCGATCTGTTCGGTTTCGTTTGCACGTTCGATGATGCGCATTTCATCGCGCAGCCACTGAATAGCGGCGCCTGCGATGAAGATGGAACCTTCCAGCGCGTACGACGGTTCACCGCGCGGTCCGCACGCGATCGTCGCAAGCAGTCCGTGTTTCGATTCGACGCGTTCGTTCCCTGTGTTGAGCAGCAGGAACGCGCCGGTCCCGTATGTATTTTTTCCCTGCCCCGCCCCACAGCAACGTTGACCGAACAGCGCGGCCTGCTGATCGCCTGCAATCCCCGCAATCGGGACACGAATGCCGATCGATTCGACCGTCGTTTCGCCAAAATCTCCGCTCGACGGACGTACCTCGGGCAGTAGAACACGCGGTACTGTAAACAGCGAGAGCAGTTCGTCGTCCCAGGCGAGCCGGTTGATGTCGTACAGAAGTGTGCGCGATGCGTTCGTGTGATCGGTCGCGTGTACACGGCCATCGGTCAGCTTGTAAACCAGCCACGCGTCGATCGTGCCTGCGGCCAGGTCACCCGTGTCCGCGCGCTCACGCAAACCGGGCACGTGCTCGAGCAGCCACTGCAGCTTGGTGCCGGAGAAGTACGGGTCGAGCACGAGCCCGGTCTTCTGCCGCACCCATGCTTCCTTTCCGGCATTCTTCAGATCTCTGCAGAGCGCCGTCGTGCGCCGGTCCTGCCACACGATGGCACGATGCACCGGTTCACCGGTGGCGCGATCCCAGACCACGACCGTTTCGCGCTGATTCGTGATACCAAGTCCGACGATGTCGTAGTCGGGCACACCAGCGATCGCTTCACGCATGACGCGTTGCGTAACGGCCCAGATCTGCGCGGCATCGTGTTCGACCCAGCCGGGCTGCGGGTAGTGCTGGTCGAACTCGGAATACGCGCGACCGATCACGCGCGCACGTGCGTCGAGCACGAGGCAGGTCGTGCCGGTTGTGCCCTGGTCGAGAGCAAGAATCGCTTTCTGTTTCACGCCGGAATCTCCGCTGCTCGCGCAATCGAGGCTGCAATCGATGACTGGAAGGGGGGCCGCAGCACACCGCGATCGGTGATGATGGCAGTAATGAATTCGTGCGGTGTGACATCGAAGGCCGGCGCGTACGCGGCCACCTGATCCGGGGCGATGCGCTGGCCCCCGACAGTGCGTACTTCTTCCGGGGATCGCTCTTCGATCGGGATTCCTTCGCCGTCCGCAGTGAACGGATCGATGGTCGAACTCGGTGCGGCCACGTAAAACGGAATTCCGTGCTGTCTGGCCAGCACCGCATGCGCGTACGTCCCGATCTTGTTTGCGGTATCGCCGTTCGCGGCAATCCGGTCCGCCCCTACGATCACGGCATCGATGCGCCCGGCACGCATCAGCGAAGCAACCGTTGAATCGGTCACCAGTGTAACCGCGATACCCGCGCGGTTCAGTTCCCACGAGGTCAGCCGGGCACCCTGCAGCGCCGGCCTGGTTTCGGAGGAGATTACGCGCGGTGCCGCACCTCGCTCGTGCAGCACGTACAGTGGCGCGAGTGCGGTGCCCATGCCCGCCGTTGCAAGCGCCCCCGCGTTACAGTGTGTCAGTACGCTCGCACACCCCTCCAGCAGCATCGCGCCATTTTCGCCGATCGCACGGCACATCGCCTGATCTTCGGCAAGGATCGCGTTGGCTTCTCCATACAGCTTGCACGCGATTTCGCCCGGCGTGCGTTCGGCATGCGCCCGCGCACACGCCTGCATGCGTTCGATCGCCCAGAACAGGTTGACGGCGGTCGGCCGGGAAGCCGCGAGCAGGCGCGCCGTTGCATCCAGCCTTTCCCGGAAATCGGCAGCCGAAAGGGCTGTGTGGTTGGCGAGTTCGAGGGCAAGGCCCATGGCTGCAACCACGCCGATCGCGGGTGCACCACGGATCTGCATCACGCGGATCGCGTGCGCAACTTCTTCTGCGTTCCGCAATTCGATCCGCTGCTCGACCAGCGGAAGCTGCGTCTGATCGATGATGTCGATCGCGCGTCCGTCCGCCGACCAGCGGATCGTCTCCGGATGTTTGGTCATGGAATCGGCTCGAGTCCACGGAAGTTGTATTGCCACCCGGCCGCTTTGAGCAGCGCGAGCGTGCGACCGATCGGCAGCCCCATCACGGCGAAATAATCCCCGGCAATCCGCTCGACGATTGCGGACCCGTGTCCCTGAATCCCGTACGCGCCCGCCTTGTCCATCGGCTCGCCGGTGGAGACGTACGCTTCGGCGAGCTCGCGATCGAACGGGCGAAACATCACGCGCACAACCTCGACGGCACTGAGCAGGATCCCGTTCGGCGCGGCGACCGCAACTCCTGTCGCGACGCGATGCGCACGCCCCTGCAAGCGCATCAGCATCTCGACCGCGTTGTCTGCCGAGGTCGGTTTGCCCATGACCATGCGATCGATGACCACGACGGTATCACTGCCGATAACCAGTGCGTCGGACCGCTGGTTCGCAATGACCCGCGCCTTTTCGCGGGCGAGGCGCTCCGCGTGTGCGAGCGCGTTTTCACCTTTGCGCCAGGTCTCGTCGATGTCGGCGGGGGCAACTTCGAATCTGAGTCCGAGCAGTTGCAGCAGTTCGGCCCGCCGAGGCGACTGCGATGCGAGCACGATGGGGGGGTACGCCGGCGACATCATCGTTCGAGTAGCAGTGTGACCGGCCCGTCGTTTACAAAATCGACCTCCATCATCGCGCCAAACTCACCCGTCTCGACCGGCCCCTGCGAACGTTCGCGAAGTTTCTGCACGAACGACTCGTACAGCGGAATCGCGATGGACGGCGGCGCCGCATCGATGAAGCTGGGCCGCCGGCCCTTCCTGGCATCGCCGTACAGCGTGAACTGACTCACGACCAGTACACCACCACCAATCTCATCGACCGAACGGTTCATCTTCCCTTCATCATCCTGGAAGATGCGCAGCCCGATCACCTTGTCCGCCATCCAGTCCAGCGCCTCCTGTGTGTCGTCTGCCCTGAAACCAACCAGCAGCAGGAGCCCTGCACCGATGCGACCGATCACCTCACCGCCAACGCGAACTTCAGCGCGGCTCGCGCGCTGCACGACAACACGCACTACTCGACCGTTACTGACTTCGCGAGGTTGCGCGGCATGTCGACGTTGCAGCCGCGCATCACGGCTACATGATACGCCAGCAGTTGCAGCGGAATCGTCGCGAGGATCGGTGTCAGTACACCGGCCGTCTGCGGAATCGGAATGATGTGGTCGACCATCTGCGCCAGGTCGGTGTTCCCCTCGGTTACTACAGCGATGATCCGGCCGTGACGCGCCTTCACTTCCTGGATGTTCGAGAGCACCTTGCTGTACACTGCGTCCTGCGGCGCGATGATGACCACCGGCATGTTCGCATCGATCAATGCGATCGGGCCGTGTTTCATCTCTGCGGCCGGCAGGCCTTCCGCGTGGATGTAGCTGATTTCCTTCAGCTTGAGTGCGCCTTCCAGCGCCGTCGGGAAGTTGTAGCCGCGGCCGAGGTAGAGAAAGTTCGACGCGCCCTTGTACGTGCGCGCGAGTTCGCGCAACATGTCGTTCAGGTCGAGGACCTGTTCGACCTTGCCCGGCAATTTGACGATTTCCGCAATCAGTTCACGCCCTTGCTCCGCGCTCAGCGTGCCGCGGAATCGCGCGAGCTGAATCGTGAACAGCAGCAGGGCGAGCACCTGGCTGGTGAACGCCTTGGTCGAAGCAACTCCGATTTCCGGGCCGGCGTGCAGGTAGATCCCGAAGTCCGAGTCGCGCGCGATCGATGAACCGACCACGTTCACGATACCCATCACCTTCGCGCCACGCTCACGCGCCTCGCGCATCGCCGCCAGCGTGTCCGCGGTTTCGCCACTCTGGCTGATGGCGATCATCAGCGTGTTCTCGCGTACAACCGGCGTACGGTAGCGGAACTCCGAAGCGTACTCCACTTCCACCGGGATGCGCGCGATCTCTTCGAGCATGTACTCGCCGAGCAGTCCCGAATGCCACGACGTGCCGCACGCGCTGATGATGATGTGATCGATCCTGCGCAACTCGTCCGGCGTGAGGGTCACGCCACCCAGCTTGACGTTCCCATCCTCTTCCAGCACGCGGCCACGCATCGTGTTGCTCAGCGTTTCCGGCTGCTCGAAGATCTCCTTCAGCATGAAGTGCTCGTGACCGCCCTTCTCGATCGCGTCGAGATCCCACGAGACCTGCTCGACTTCCTTCGTGACCGGGCCACCCTTGACCTCCATCGTCTGGTAGCCGTCGCGCGAGAGCACCGCCATCTCGCCGTCATCGAGATAGACGACCTGGTTGGTTTCCGCCAGGATCGCCGCCACGTCGCTTGCGACGTAGTACTCGCCACTCTTGCCGATGCCGAGCAACAACGGGCTGCCGTGGCGCGCGACCACGATCTTGCCCGGGTCGCGGCTGCTCATGATCGCCAGACCGTACGCACCCTCGACCTGCAGCAGCGCCGCACGGACCGCTTCCTCCAGCGAACCCTTGAACGCCTCCTCGATCAGGTGCGCCACGATCTCCGTGTCGGTCTCGCTCTGGAACCGATGGCCCAGCGCCTCGAGCTTGTGCCGCAGTGTGCCCGCATTCTCGATGATGCCGTTGTGCACCACGGCAATCTCGCCCTTGCAGTCGCCATGCGGATGCGCGTTCATCTCGTTCGGCGCACCGTGCGTCGCCCAGCGCGTATGCGCGATCCCGATCGTGCCGACCGGCTGATGACCATTGCCCAGCGTCTTCTCGAGCTCCGCAATTTTCCCGACCGCTTTGCGCGTCTCGAGATGCCCGTTCACCTGCACCGTGATCCCCGCCGAGTCGTAACCCCGGTACTCCAGCCGCTTCAGCCCCTGCACCAGTAGCGGCACTGCCGTGCGCTCACCGATGTAGCCGACAATTCCACACATATTCGTCCTGACGCTCAGTTCTTATCGAGATGACGGGAAGCGGACCGGGGGGAGTGTGCGCTTTCCCTCCCCCTCACCTTCCCCGCTTGATATCTGCCTGGTCCACCTGACACAATCCTGCAAAAGACTGGCCGCTTATGCTTGTTTCAGCGCCTGTCTCGTTTGTTCGACCAGCGTGCGCGCTGAGGAGTCATCCGGCGCCTCTGCAATAATGCGGAGGATCGGCTCGGTTCCCGAGGCCCGCAGATGCACCCACCGGCGCTCGGACGGCCAGGCCAGACGCAGCCCGTCCTGACGGTCGAGTTCCGGCGCGCCCAGTCTCGCCTCCAGCCGCTCGAACGCACTTTCCAGCGAGCCCGAATCGCGGGGCAGCTTGTCCTTTACGATCGCATACCGCGGGTACCGGCTCACCAGTTCGGCTACCGATGTACCTGATTCCAGCAGCATCTGCAGCACGAGCGCCGCAGCGACCGCCGAGTCGCGCGTCAGGTGCACGTCGGGCAGGATCACCCCGCCATTGCCCTCGCCCCCGATGACAGCCCCCGCCTCCTGCATCCGGCGCGCGACATTGATCTCGCCGACGGCCGCACGGTAGAGCGGAACATCTGCCTCGGCGGCGACATCCTCCAACAGACGACTGGTCGAGAGATTCGTTACGACCGGCCCGCGGCGATGCCGCAGCACCAGCGCCGAAGCCAGCGCCAGCGTATAGTCCTCACCGATCGCGCGGCCATCGTTACTGACCAGCGAGAGGCGGTCTGCATCCGGATCGGTCGCCAGCCCAATGTCCGCGCCGTGCTCTCGCACCGCCTGCTCGAGTTCGCCGAGGTTGGCCGCAATCGGCTCCGGCTCACGCGGGAATCTGCCGTCCGGCTCGAGACCGAGCCCGATCACCTCGCAACCGAGCGCCTCGAGCAGGCGCGGCAGCAGGACCGATCCCGCCCCGTGCACACAGTCCAGCACGACCTTGAAGCGTCGTTTCCGGAGTGCATCCGCATCGAGGAACGGCACGGCCAGCACGGCCGCGAGGTGACGGGCCACCGCTTCCGAATCGGACGCTACTGTGCCAAGTCTGTCCCACCCAACGCGTTCAATTGCGCCATCAGGGAGATACTCGCGCATGCGAGGCGCCTGCTCCGCGTCGAGGAACATCCCCTCCGCCGATGCCAGCTTTAGCGCATTCCATTCCACGGGATTGTGGCTTGCCGTCACGACGATCCCGCCCGCCGCCTGGTGGTGGCGGATCGCGTAGAGTACGGTCGGCGTCGGGGCGAGGCCGACGTCGAGGACATCGCAGCCGACCGACTGCAATGCGGCCGTTGCGGCACGTACGAACATCGGACCGGACGTACGGGAATCCCGTCCGATGATGACGCGGGCTCGACCGTTGGCGGATTGACTGACGTAGGCACCGAAGGCGGCGGCGAAGCGGGCGACGATTTCCGGCGTGAGGGCCTCACCTACTTTCCCTCGCACCCCGGAAACGCTGACCATCAGGTCTCGCGGAAGCTCAAAACTCATACATCCCCTGACATAACAAACTCAAGAGGCCGCGCCATGCCACGGGCGCGGCCTGTTTCCGGTCAAAGCTACCGAGTTCTCTACAGGCGCGGCAACAACGACGATCAAATTGCCGCGGTAAGCAGGGCGAGCAGCCCGTCGGGGTTTTCCGCGTTCAACCAGTGCCCGCCGGCGATCTCATGAAAATGGACGTGGGGATTTTCAGCGGCGATGCTCCTGATCCGGGAGGTCGCCTGCGGGTCGAGCAGGTTCGAATCGCGACCCTTGACCAGATGAAGCTCTGCACCCGCAGGGGGTGTTTCGACGATGTCCCACAGATCGGTGCGGAAAAAATCGAGCAGCAGCTCCTCGATCGCGTCGAGATCGAACCGCCAGCGGTAGGCCCCATCGCGGTATTCCAGGTTGGTCGCCATCCACTGCGCAACCGGAAGGGCAACCCCGGCACGCTGAAGCAGCTCGACGAGGTCGCTGCGCGAGGCAAACTCGCGCGGGCAGTTCCGCACAATCTCCAGCATGCGCCACGCACTTCCATCCGGCGGCCGAGCGGCCGGAGTCGAGTCGATGATCCAGATCTGGCGCAGTCCCTCCGCATGTTCGCGGGCGTACATCAGGGACACCTTCCCACCGAACGAGTGCCCCAGGATCCCGGCCGGCGCTTCTCCCAACTTGTCGGCCAGCTCCGCAATGTCCAGCGCGGCCGCCTCGATCGTGTGCGGCGGTGCGAACCCCTGCGAGGTCCCGTGCTGGCGCAGATCGATCAGCCGCACCCCCCAGTCCGGACGCTCCCGAACCAGCCGTCGCGCCAGGCTCGCCCAGTTCCGCCCCGCACCAAAGATCCCATGCAGCACATACAGCCAGGCAGACGGCTGCCCCTGCTCTACCGTGTCGTAACTCAGTACCATGCCGCGAAGATACCTCCGCCCCTCATCCTCGGCTATCCTGCCGAACTCTGAGTTCAATCCTTGTATTCACGCTTGCCCCTTTGCAGAATTGGATGCTCCAACCCTGCTTTCCCGCTGCAAGCGAGAAACCATGCGATTCGCACCGGTCGTGCTTTCGATCGCCCTGGCGTCTGTCCTCGCCGATGACACACGAGCCCAGGCCGCACAGCAATGGAAGCTCTCCGCAACGCCTCTGCTGGAGATCGGCGTGATCGAAGGCGACCCGAACTATGAACTGCACAAGGCGATCAGTTCGGTTCGGCTCCCCGACGGGCGCATCGTCGTGCTCAACGCAGGGACCCACCAGCTCCGATTTTTCGATGCCAGGGGAAAATTCCGGTCGTCCGTCGGCCGCAAAGGCGCTGGCCCGGGCGAGTTCATATCGCCGGCTCGCCTGTACCTGACCAGCGGCGACTCGCTGCTCGTTTTCGACCGGAGTGGAAACCGGGAGCATCATTTCACAACGGACGGCAACTTCGTTCGCATGGCGGCGAGCGCCGCCGGCGGAGCCGGCGTGCTGTTTCCGCGCGACGTGTGGCTGTACGGCCGGAACTTTATCGACGGCCCGCCGATCGCAGCAGAACGATCCCCCATCGTGAGTGCACTCGACGCGCTGCCGCCGCTGCAGCCGACCGAATACCGGTATATCCGCGTCGACCCCTGGTTTCGGCTCTGGGTTCGCGAACCCAGAGCCGGCCGCAAAGCCACCCAGCACTGGTCCATCTACACTCCCGACGGGCGGCTCCACGCCACGCTCGACACACCGACTAACCTCGACATCCACCAGTTCGGACCGGATTTCCTCCTCGGACGCGAACGGACCGAAATGGAAACCGAGGTGATCCGACTGTATGCGCTGGCCAAACCTGCGCCGGAAACCAATCGCAGCTACTTCACCCCGGCCGTGGCCCGGCCGTACACCACCCCGGCGTTCAAATCGGGAGAAATCTCCGCGGAGGTTCTCGCATTGCTGAGAGGGTATCTGCGCCAGATCGCTACGAATCAGGAGATCTACTACGCGAAGAACTCCACCTACGCGAAGGACGTTTCCGCCCTCGGCCTGGAAACCGACAGGGCCGTCACACCTCACACTCTCCACGCCGATGATCAAGGCTGGCTCATCGTCGCTGTACACCGCGACTCAAACACAATCTGCGCCATGGGCATGGGCGCTACACCCCCAGGCTGGCCCGCCGGGCGGACAGTCTGTGGTTGACGCTTGTTTTCAAGGGGTGAGGTTCGAAGGGGGAGGTTCATGCGGGCTGGCGAGGCGCGGCGATTGCCAGGAAGCAAGGTCGAAGGTTCCCGGGCAGTCGGGGGTGGCAACGGCCTGGCCAGGAGAAGGGCAAGGGCGGAGCGGACTGCAGGTTAATGTTAAGTGCTGAAGGAGCAAGGGAAAGGGGTAGTTTTTGAGAGTAAGGTATCAGGAATCAAGGAAGTACAGGAAACAGCAACCAGGAACAAATCACCCCCGGTAATGGGATAAACTACAGGAGACCGTATTGCTTCCTGCATCGAGATACTTATCGCGCCATGAATTTTCCCGCAACCGCGATTCGGATTGAGCCCAGGACAAACACGGACAGCTTCTGACATATTCAGACATATTCAGACATATCCGGGCGACTTCGGAGCGCGCCTCCGAAGTGAGGACCCAACGGCCGCAGCCCCCCATCAACACAAGACATCGAACCTGCCTTGCCCTCCTCCAGACCAACGCACCAGACCACCACCCCAGAACGCCGCAAACCCTCAACCCTTGATCCCTTGATCCCTTGATCCCTCAACCCTTGTCACCTACATCCTCACCCTCTACCTCACCTTACACCTGGTCAACTTAACATTTACCTGCAGTTTCCCTTTCCGTCCCTTCCTCCTCGTCCCTTCCTCCTCTAAAACCTTCCGGATTGTTCCTCCCCCCCTCCCTCCTTGCAGTATTAAGCAAAGATTTGCCCGCTTTGGTGTATACCGAGATATTGACGGTGCTCACGGAACCCTTGAACGAATCGAGCATGAGCGAGAACCTCCGTTTCGGCACGCTGGCGGTCCACGCCGGCCAGACGCCGGATGAAACCACCGGCGCGATCATGCCGCCGATCTATCAGACCTCGACCTACGTGCAGCCGAAGCTCGGCGAGCCGAAGCGCGGTTACGAGTATGCGCGCGTGCAGAACCCGACGCGCGAAGCGATGGAAGCGAACATCGCCGCGCTCGAGCACGGGCGGCACGGGATGGCCTTCGCCAGCGGCCTCGCGGCCATCGAGGCGATCGTCAAGCGCCTGTCCTCCGGCGACCACGTGGTCTACGAGGAAAACGTGTATGGCGGCACGCATCGCATGTTCCAGATGGTGCTCGCGCGCTTTGGCCTCGAGTTCACGCCGGTCGACACCCGTGACCCTGATGCCGTACGCGATGCGATTCGTCCCAACACCCGGCTGATCCACGTCGAAACGCCGACCAACCCGATGATGCGTGTGAGCGACCTGTTCGCGATTGCGGCCGTTGCGAAGGAGCGCGAAATCACGGTGGCAGTCGACAATACCTTTGCCTCGCCGTACAACCAGCAACCTCTCGATTTCGGCGCGGACATCGTCGTGCACTCGAGCACGAAGTACCTCAACGGTCACTCCGATGTGATTGGCGGCATCGTGGTCACCAACGATGACACGATTGCTGAAGACCTTCGTTTTTTGCAGAAGGCGGCGGGCGCGGTGCCGGGCCCGTGGGACAGTTGGCTGGTCCTCCGCGGAACGAAGACCCTGCATGTGCGGATGAAGGCCCACAACGAAAACGGCCAGCGTGTCGCGGAGTTCCTCGAACAGCACCCCGCGGTAGAAGCCGTGCACTACCCCGGACTGCATTCGCATCCGCAGCACTCGCTCGCGTGCGCGCAGATGCGCGGATTCACCGGGATGCTGTCGTTCGAACTCGGCTCGCTCGAACGTGCAGCCCGCGTCGCGGAAGCGACTCGCCTGTTCGCGCTCGCCGAAAGTCTCGGCGGTGTTGAAAGCCTGATCGGCCATCCCGCAATCATGACCCACGCCTCGGTGCCGAAGGACATGCGCGACCGCATGGGCGTCACCGACGGGCTGCTTCGGCTCAGCGTCGGCATTGAAGACGCCGATGACCTGATCGAAGATCTGGACCAGGCGCTCAAACGCGCGTAGCCGGCGCTCGGAGAAACCAGCCGGACTGCCGCGGCGTAGGAGCGGCAGTCCTCACTACCTCTGAAGGATCACGATTATGACCGAGTCTCTCCGGACGAAACGCATCCTGCGCGATATCGATTCCAGTTCATGGGAGCATCCCGCCGACCGTGCAGCACTGCAGGCCCTTCGCAGAATCCCGGGGTTCGACGAGGTGCTCAAGAAGGTCTTCGCGCTGTTCGGCGAGAAACCGATCCGACTCGCATTCCAGGCCAACGCCGTGCGCGTCAACGACCGCCAGTTCCCGAAACTCCACGAGCAGTACAAGGAAGTGCTTCGTACGCTTGATGCGCCGGAGAAGTACGAGCTGTTCGTCAGCCAGACGCCGCTGGTCAATGCCGGTGCCTACGGCATGAACAAGCCCTTCATCGTGCTGAACTCGGGGTCGCTCGCGCTCCTCGACGACGACGAACTCGGGTTCCTCCTCGGCCACGAGCTCGGGCACATCCTCTCCGGCCATGTGCTGTACCGCACCATGACCGTGCTACTGATGCAGCTCGCGCAGATGGGATTCCCCATCGTCGGGCTTGCCGCCCGCGCCGTGCTGATGGGATTGCTCGAGTGGCAGCGCAAGGCAGAACTGTCCTGCGACCGCGCAGGCCTGCTCGCGATTCAGCATCCGGAAGCCTCCCTGCGCGGGTTCCTCAAGCTGGCCGGCGGCGGATCCCCCGAAGAGACCGACCTCAACGAGTTCCTCGCGCAGGCGGACGAGTACCGCGAGACCGGCGACGTCGCCGATGTCGTCTTCAAGGTGCTCGCCCTGCTCGGCACGACCCACCCCTTCCATGTCCTGCGCGCCGCTGAACTGCGCGACTGGATCGAGAAGGGCGAGTACGACCGGATTCTTCGAGGCGAGTATCGCAGGCGTACCGACGCCCCGCCCCCGTGGGCGGAGGACATGGCCGCGGCGGCCCATTCCTACCGCGAGGGTGCCGCTCATGTGAAGGATCAACTGGGCGATGCGTTGCGCGGGGTGCGCCAGGCGTTTGCCGACGGGTTCCGCGCGCGGTAACTTCTCTCCTTCGCATTTTCTTCGGCTTCGACCGGTGGCGGATCCAACCGTCGCCGGTCGTCCGTGTATCCGCTCCTCGCAATTCAGTCTCGCATGAAACTCCTGGTGGTCGGCAACGGCGGTAGAGAACACGCACTGCTCTGGAAGCTCCGACAGGATGCGCCAGATGCAGAGCTTTTTGTCACACGCGGAAATGGCGGAACGGGTTCACTCGCAACAGCGCTCCCGCTCGATGCGACGGATGCGCCGGCTCTTGCCGGCTGGGCCGAAGCGAACGGCGTAGCGCTGACTGTGGTCGGGCCCGAGGCCCCGCTTGCCCAGGGGATGGTTGATCTGTTCGAGCGGCGCGGACTCGCGATTTTCGGACCGACGCGCGACGCCACCGCGATCGAAGCGTCGAAATCGTACGCGAAACTACTGATGCAGCGGGCGGGAGTTCCGACCGCGACGTTCCGTAACTTTACGACATTTGCAGACGCGAAGCTGTATCTCGAGCGCGCGGGTGCACCGATTGTTGTGAAGGCTTCCGGCCTTGCCGCGGGTAAGGGGGCTGTCGTCTGTGGCACGACCGCGGAAGCGATCGAGACCGCGCGCGACATGCTCGAAGGCGCATCGCTGGGCGAGGCCGGCAACGAGATCGTTGTTGAGGAATTCATGGAAGGTGAGGAACTGTCGGTGCTCGCACTCGCCGATGGAGTCACCGCGCTCCCGCTCGTCCCGGCGCAGGATCACAAGCGCATCGGCGAAGGCGATACCGGCCCGAACACGGGCGGCATGGGCGCGTACGCACCGGTTTCGATCTCGAGTCCGGAACTTCTCGAACGCGTCGTGCGCAGCATCTTCGAACCGACACTCGCTGCGCTGCGTGAAGATGGTCGCACCTTCCGCGGCCTGCTGTATGCCGGACTGATGATCACCAGTGACGGGCCGAAAGTTGTCGAATTCAACGCCCGCTTCGGCGATCCGGAAACGCAGGTCGTGCTTCCCCTGCTCTCCTCATCACTGCTCGATCCGATGCTCGCGATTGCACGCGGCGACCGCCTTGGCAATTACGCGCTGACGATGCGTCCCGGTGCGGCGCTCACGACGGTGCTCGCCGCGGCAGGTTATCCCGGCACACCGGAGAAGGGACAGAAGATCACGATCCCCGAGTCGGTCACCCAGGCGGACGACCTGCTCGTCTTCCATGCAGGTACGCGTCGCGAAGGCGATCACCTGCTGACCAGCGGCGGCCGTGTGCTCGCGGTCACGGCCCTTGCGCCATCCCTCGCCCAGGCGGCCGAACGCAGCCGCGAGGCTGCCGCGGCCGTCACCTTTAATGGCAAGCAGTTCCGCCGCGACATCGGCTGGCGCGAACTGGCACGGTTACAGCAGCGCGCCTAGCTCGATGGGCGCGGGCGCGCCGCCGATCGTGCACCGACCGAAGTAGATACGATGCCTGAATTGCCGGAAGTCGAAACCATTGTGCGCGACCTGCGCGATCTCGTCCTCGGCGCAGAGATATCTCGCGTCACCGTGAAATTTCCTGATGTCCTCGTGGCTGCAGCGCCAGCCGAATTCGCGGCTGGACTCGCGCGCAGAAGGATCCGGGACGTGCAGCGCCGTGCCAAGAACATCGTGCTCTCGCTCGATGATGGTTCGGCCCTTGTCATCAACCTCGGCATGACCGGCCGGGTTGTGGTCAGCACGAGTGAACGGGCGGAAGACCTGCGGCACGTCGCCGTGAAACTCGACCTCACCGATGGTCGCGCGCTCCTCTACGACGATGTCAGACGCTTCGGCCGGCTCGAACACTTTGCGCCCGGGCATTGGGAACGGCGCGCACTCGAGTTCGGCGTAGAGCCACTCTCGCCCGAGTTCAAGGGCGAGCGGTTGTATGAACTGACCCGGCTTTCGATCACACCGATTCGGAACTGGCTGCTCGATCCCTATCGCGTTGCGGGGATCGGCAACATCTACGCAAATGAAGCGCTTTACCGCGCCCGTATCCGTCCGACCCGCCGAGCCAACACCCTTACCCGCGCTGAAACCGCCAGGCTGCGCGACGCCCTGGTCGACGTGCTCGAGAAGGCCATCGAGATGCGCGGCACCACCATGAGCGATTACCGCGACGCCAGCGGTGAGGAAGGTGCCTTCTGGGACCTGCGTAACGTGTATGCACGCGAAGGCGAGCCGTGTGAACGCTGCGGCTCAGCCATCAAGCGCATCGTCCTCAGTAACCGCTCCGCCTTCTACTGCCCGAAATGCCAGCGCTGAAATCGGACTCACTGCTCGCCGCGACCAACGGCCACCTCGCCGTTGCTCTCCGCGACCATGTTCGCGCCAACGCCGAAAACCGGCCCGGTGTCTACCGCATGCTCAGCGCTGACGGCCAGGTCGTTTACGTCGGCAAATCCGTGCGCATCCGCTCTCGCCTGCTTTCCTACTTCCGCGCCGATCGCGGCGAGAAGGCAACCGAGATCATCTCCGCGGCCCGCCACATCGAGTGGGAGTACGCCCCCAGTGAGTTCGCTGCACTTCTTCTAGAACTCGCATCCATCCAGCGCTGGCGCCCCGCCTTCAACGTCCAGCACAAGATCGACCGCGGCCATTGCTTCATCAAACTCACGCGCGAAGAAGCACCCCGTCTGCTCATGACGCTGAACGTGATCGATGATGGATCACTCTACTTCGGCCCGTTCCTCGGTCGCAAAATGGTCCGCTCCGTTCTTCGTGAAGTACGCGACCTGCTCGAACTGCGCGACTGCCCCCCCACCGTAAAGTTGCGCTTCGCCGACCAGATCGACCTGTTCAATTTCGACGCTACACCCGCGTGTATCCGCGCCGACCTCCAGAAGTGTATGGCCCCATGCGCCGCCCGCTGCACTCGCGGTGAATACCTCCACCGCATCGAAGAGGCTCGCCAGTTCCTCCACGGCGGCGTGCACAAACCGCTCAAGCTCCTGAAAGCGCGTATGCAACAGGCCGCCGAACGCATGCAGTTCGAATACGCCGCTCAACTCCGTGACCGCGGCATGCGCCTGCGCGACGCCCGCGCTGAACTCGTTCGCCTCCGCGAAAACTTCGAACGCCTCACCTTCCTCTACACCGTACCCGGTTTCCTCGGCAATGACCGCGTCTACCTCATCCGCAGGGGCCAGATCGAGCGCGACTGGCCTGCGCCCGCCAGCCCTGCCGACGAACACGCCCTCCTCAAAGAAGCCCACCGGACCTTCAACCGAACGACTGGCTCTACCGTCGACCCCGCAAGAGTCGCTCAGATCATGCTCGTCACGCGCTGGTTCCGCCTCCGTCCCGATGAGTTCGCCCGCACCACGCCACCAGACCGGTTGCGTGCGTCTTCGGAAGCATCCCCGCGGGAAGGTAGTGACATTTCGATATAACGTTCCGTTATAGTGTAACGGATCGATGCACTCGGTTCTGCGACGATCGGCTTTGCCATTCCCGCCACAAGCTGTTACTGCACAACATTTAACACGACTTTTGCGAAGCGCAGGTTTGATGGCCCCGCGTTTGCTATTGGCCGGCCGCGTTCTGCTGCCCATGCGCTCTGACCCGCCGTTGATCGAAGGTGGCTGTAGCAGAAGCCTCGTTCGGATCCCCGAGTTGTCGGACAATTGGTGTTGGCACCCCATGCACAGCCAGCGAGCCGAAGAATGGATCAACAGCTTCATCACAATCCGATTGCCACGCTACTGGAGGCTGGCTGTTCGGCAGAAGAGGCGGGGGACTGGGAGGCAGCCCTCGAGATCTATCATGAGGGGCTGCACATCTGGGATCCGGGCACACCTCAGGCAGCGGAACTGTTGCGGAGAGTAGGCCTGATCCACTACTACCGCGGCGACTACGAGGTTGCGCTGAACCTGTTTGAGTCGAGCCGGCGGGTGGCGCTCCAGGTGAACTTCCGCGGCCTCGAGGCGCAGGCGTTGAATTGTCTCGGGATTGTTCGTCAGGCGCTGGGCGAGATCGATGTGGCGGAACAGCATTATCAGCACGCGCAACTGCTTGCCTCGGACCTGGAAGATCATGGTCTGGCGGTTATGCTTGACCAGAATCTCGCGATTCTGGCATGTATCCGCGGCGAGAACGAGGAAGCCCTGTGGCGTTATCTCCAGGTGCTCAGCCGGTTCCGAACGCTTGGGGACGCGCACGGCGTCGCACGTGTACTCATCAATATCGGGCTGGTCTACACCGACCTCGAGAGCTGGGCTGAAGCAGAAGAGGCATTCGACCAGGCACTCGCGGCGAGTGAAACCGGAGCTGACCCTGAGACGCTGGCCACACTCCATCTGAATCGCGCGGAGCTTTATGTGCGCATGCAACGCTTCGACGATGCACGCGCGTGCTGCGATCGAGCCTTCGAGATTTTTGCGCGGCTCGAATCGAAATCCGGGCTCGGTGAAGCACACAGGACGTACGGCATGCTTTACCGGGAATCGGGCAAACTGTACCTCTCGGAGACACACCTCGCGCTGGTGACGGAGCTTGCAAGCGAGGCGGACCATCCGTTGCTCCGGGGAGAAGCGGAAATCGAGTTTGCGATGACGCGACTGGCCCAGGGTCGCAACCGCGACGCGCTCGCCGGCCTGCATCGAGCCCACCGAATTTTCACCGCCGTCCAGACTCGCCGCGAGCGCATACACATCGATCGCCAGATGCAGCGCCTGGAGCATTCGTACCTGCAGGTCGCGCAGGCCTGGGGGGAAGCGATCGAGTCCGAAAATCCAGCCCGCATCGGACATTGCACACGGGTCGCCGAGTACACTTGTCGCCTGGCGGAGGAAGTCGGGACGAGCGCTTTCGATCTGACACGCATCCGGGCCGGTGCCTACCTTCACGATATCGGCAGGAGTCGCGGCAGCCCCGATCACCAAACCAGCAGCTCGGGAGATCCGCGGGATTGGGAGGAAACGCGGCGGCACGCGGTGGCTGGCGATGAGATCGTGGTCGCGCTCGGGCTGCCGTGGGACATCCGTTCGATCGTTCGCAGCCATCATGAACGGTGGGATGGAACCGGCTACCCAGACCAGCTCGAAGCCGAGCAGATTCCAGTCGCCGCGCGCATGCTTTGTATTGCCGACCTCTTTGACACGCTCACCACCGCCCGCAGTTATCGGCGTCCGCTGACTGTCAGTGACGCGTTGGGCTTCATGCAGTCGCGCGCCGGGCACATTGTTGATCCAACGCTTTTTTCGATTTTCCGGAACCTGATCGAGACGGGAGCCCTCGATCTGCGCGCACATTTGCCGACGGACCTGCGGGTGTTCTGACCAGGAGTCGTGGCAAAAAAATGGCGCCTGAGGGCGCGCAAGGTATTCTCCTTCGGAAAACCTCGTGCGGTTGGCAGTGCTACGTTCCCTTTCCGTGCAGTCCGCATGCTTTCATGAGCCGGATGACGGTAGGCCGGGAGATCCCGAGCAGACGAGCCGCACGGGAGATGTTGCCCGCGGTGATCTTCAGCGTGACCTCGAGCAGTTGACGTTCGGCCTCTCGCTTGGTCAACCCGCCCGAAGGAATCGCGATTACACCGGCGACCCCCGCGCTGGGAACGTTCATGGGAGTCGGCACACTTCGACGTCGTCGCACCATGAGGTGTTCGGGGCGGATCCACTCCGATTCCGCGTAAATCAGCGCCCCGTCGATCGTGTTCTTCAGCTCGCGCACATTCCCTGGCCAGTGGTGGCTGCGCAGCGCATCCAGCGCTTCGGCCGACAGTTGCTTTGACGGCGCTCGGTGCTCGCGGACCGCGAGTTCGAGGAAATACTTCGCGAGTTCTTCGATATCGCCATCGCGCTCACGCAGCGGTGGCAGCTCGACCGCATAGACGCTCAGGCGGAAGTACAGGTCGGCACGGAAATGTCCGTCCTGCACCATCGCATTCAGGTCGCGGTTTGTGGCCGCAATGATCCGGCAAGCGACCGGAATCTCCTTCAGTCCACCCACGCGCCGAATGCGCCTGTCCTCCAGAACACGCAGCAGTTTAGGCTGGAGGTTGAGGGGCATTTCCGCGATTTCGTCGAGCAGTACGGTGCCGCGCCCCGCGAACTCGAACAGTCCACGCTTCATCGAGTCGGCGCCGGTGAAGGCACCGCGTTCGTGACCGAACAGCTCCGATTCCAGCAGGTGTTCAGGAATCGCCGCACAATTGATGGACACGAACGGTTCGGACGCGTTCGCACTGGAGTAGTGGATGCCGCGCGCGAACAGCTCTTTCCCCGTTCCGGTTTCTCCGTGTAGGAGGACGGGCGTGTGCAAGTGCCCGGCGACCTGCAGCGAACGATGAACCGCTGAGCGAATCGCTGAACTTTTGCCGATTACATTCTGAAATGCGACTGGCTTACCTCCGACTCCTGAATCGGAAGCATCACCACTCGTCCCTGGCGGCAGGACTTCACCTCCAGCTTGCCTGCTCTCCACCATCGAAACCCCGCGTGTAGATGGGTTCCGCGCCGAGAACCATTCCGAAGCGCTGGATCCTTGAACTTGAAATAATTAGGGAAACTTAATGGCCATGCAGCGGGGCAACAATTGTACAAATTGTATCACTCCGCACATGTCCGCCCCTGAACCATTGGAGCCGGAACAGGCGGGCTCAGCTACTCGAGGCCTGTTACCGCGAGATGGTCCTGTCCCGCTCAACAGGTCCCGGCAAAACCTCTGCGGCAGTTCAGAGTTCGATTGGCCGCACCTGTTCGCCGGTATCGTCCAGGGCCAGGATGGCCAGGGAAGGCTTCAGGCGGAAGCGTGCAGGACCGGCCGCTCCCGGGTTCACCACGAGCGCGCCCGCCGCTTGGTCGACGAGCGGGCGATGGGTGTGGCCATAGACGATGATATCCGCATCGGGGTAGGTGGCGCGCAGCTTCTCCGGGGTGAGTGGCGCAAGCAGGTGCCCATGGGTCACCAAGATCCTGCGTCCTGCAACCGACACGGTTGCAACTTCGGGGAGCCGGCTCCTCAGTTCCCACCCGTCTGTGTTGCCGATCACGGCGTGCACGGGCGCTATGGCTTCCAGTTCGACAAGGATATCGAGGCTGCCCACGTCCCCGGCGTGCAGGATGAGGTCGACCCCCTCGAAATGCTCGAAGACAGCGGACCGGAGCTGCCCGTGCGTGTCACTGATCAGGCCAATGCGCATACGGCTAGTCGGGTTCTCCACTCTGCCAGCGGGGCCCGATCGCAACATCGACATCGATGTGGCTGAGGATGCGCCCGACTACAAAATCGATCAGGTCCTCCATGTTTGCCGGCCGATGGTAGAAGCCGGGAGAGGCCGGCAGAACGACCGCTCCCGCGCGGGTCAGCCGCAGCATATTCTCCAGGTGAATGGCGGAGTACGGAGTCTCGCGCGGTACCAGCACCAGTTTGCGCCGCTCTTTGAGCACGACATCCGCCGCCCGTTCGATCAGAGAGCGGGTTGTGCCCTGGGCGATGCTGGCCAGTGTTCCCATCGAACAGGGACACACCACCATCCCACGCGAAGGCGCACTGCCCGAAGCCGGCGTGGCACCGCGGTCGGTGTCCGAATAGAGGATGACATCCCGCCAGTCCCCCGTGCGTGCGCGCAGCTCCGCTTCGCTGTTGATATCGAGTTCCTCCTGCAGCAGCCGCCAGCCGGTCGTGGAAATCACGAGCCTGACAGGTACGTGCTGCTGGTTCAGCACCTCGAGCAGGCGCACGGCGTACGGTGCCCCCGAAGCACCGGTCATCGCGAGCGTTACCGGAAGATTGCGAGAATCATTCACGCGAGCAGCAACCGGTCCAGAAGCGTGAGCGCAAAAAACGAAGTGGATACGAGCACATTCAGCCGGAAGAACGCGCGATCGATGGTAAGCACATCCTGCGTTTTGGCCACGACGCGATGTTCGATCAGCAGCAGCCCACCCATCACGCCGACGGCCGCGGCATACAGCCAGCCGACCGGAAACAGTCTGAACGCAGCGATCGCAAGGAAACAGCTCACCGACCCGAGGTGGAGCAGACGTGCGACGGTCAGTGACTTCTGTACCCCGAGCCTGGCCGGGATGGAACGGAGCCCGGTATCCCGATCAAAATCGATATCCTGCAGCGCGTAAATCGTGTCGAACCCTGCTGTCCAGAAGGTCACCCCTGCCGATAGCACGAGCAGCGCCCACCAGGGCTCGCTCCATTCCCCCGCGATCGCGAGGTAGGCACCTACGGGAGCGATCGAGAGGGAAAATCCGAGCACCAGGTGTGCGGCGGCGGTAAACCGTTTTGTGTAGGAGTAGAAAAACGTCCAGCCGAGCGCGAGCGGCGAAAGCCAGCCGCACAGCGGATTCAACTGGAACGCAGCCGCGATGAAAACCACCCCCGCGACCAACACGGCGGCCGTCGCCTGCGGAACCGAAAGTTTGCCGGCGGGCAGCTCTCGTGCGCGCGTCCGAGGGTTCGCGGCATCGAACTCCCGGTCGACGATGCGGTTGAACCCCATGGCTGCGAATCTCGCGGCCGTGAAGGCGAGCACGATCCAGACCGCCGCCATCACCGTCACCTCCCCGGGATACAGGTACGACGCGACGATGGCTCCGGTCCCTGCGAAGGGCAGTGCGAACAGCGTGTGCGGAAGTTTGACGAAACTGGCATACCTGGCCGCGAGCGATTCGCCGGCGAAGGTCTGCCCTTCCCTGGTCACGGTGCCGCTCACAGTCCGAGCTTGTCCCAGATGGCGTCGATCCGGGCGCGGGTGGCCGCGTCCATCTCCACCACATCCGGCCACGGTCTCGTCTGACCTTCTTCCGGCCATTTGCGCGTCCCGTCGATCCCCATCTTCGAGCCGTAGGCCGGTCCGCGCGAGGCGTGATCGAGGTCATCGATCGGACCAAACGCGAATCGCACGTCCCGCTCCGGGTCGATGTTGTTGAGCGCGTACCACCACGCTTCCTGCGGGTTCTTCGGGTCGATGAAGTGATCGACGATCACCAGCACCTTCGCCAGACTCATTAGCCCCTGTCCCCACAGGCCGCTCATCACCTTCGACGCGTGGCCGGGATACTCCTTCCGGATACTGACGAAGACGAGGTTGTGGAAGATGCCTTCAGCCGGCATGTGGTAGTCCACGATCTCCGGCATGGTGAGGCGCAGCAGCGGCAGGAAAATCTGCTCGGTCGCACCGCCCATGTAGAAGTCCTCCATCGGTGGACGCCCGACGATGGTGGTGGGATAAACCGCCTGCTTCCGACGCGTGATCCGCTCCACATGGAAAACCGGGAAAAGATCAGGCGGAGTGTAGAAGCCGGTATGATCCCCGAACGGGCCTTCCATCCCGAACGGCTCAGCGGGATCGACGTAGCCCTCCAGGACGATTTCCGCTTCGGCCGGAATGCGCAGTCCATCGCCGATCGAGTTGGCGGTCAGCAGCGGCTCTTTCCGCAGGAACCCGCTGAACAGGTACTCATCGATGCCCGGCGGCAGTGGCGCGGTCGGCGTATACATGGTTGCAGGATCGCCACCGAGCGCAACCACTACCGGCATCCGCTCGCCGCGCTCCTTGTACTTCCGGAAGTGTGCTGCCCCGCCCTTATGCCGCTGCCAGTGCATGAACGTCGTGTTCCTTCCGGTCACCTGCATGCGGTACATGCCGACGTTCTGCACGCCGGTCTCCGGATCACGCGTGATCACCATGGGCAGCGTGACGAAAGGCGCCGGATCCTTCGGCCAGCAGGTCAGGATCGGAAGTTTTCGCAGATCCACCGCATCGCCCTCGAGCACGACCTCCTGACACGGCGGTTTGCCCTTGTAGTCGCGCGGCGGGACCTTGGCCAGCTCTGCGAACTTCGGCAACATCTGCACTTTCGCCCAGAAGCCGCGCGGAACATCCGGCTGCAGCAGATTCTGAATCCGGTCTGCGTGTTCCTTGAGATCCGCAACACCGAGAGCGCGTGCCATACGTGTCCATGACCCGTACAGGTTGATCGCGACCGGCATGTCGCTGACCGTACCGTCGTCCAGGACCGGCTTCTCGAATAGCAGGGCTTTCCCGCCGCCCGGCTGCTTCATCACGCGATCGGCAATCTCGGTGAGCTCAAGCTTCACCGCGACCGGCTCACGAACCCGAACGATTTCATCCAGTCGCTCGAGGTCCTCTATGAATTCGGAGAGATTTTTCGCAATCATGCCGGGGAATCTAGACTCCTGTGCCGGAAAGGCGAGGGTGCTTTGCGCCATTGCAACCGGCCTTTTATCCTGTAGCCATGTCGACCACCCTCGTTTCCGACGCGCGGCAAACCGCTGCACCACGCCCCGGACTCGCCGCCGGGTACCTCTTCGCGCTCGCGGCCGGCGCTATCTGGGGGACCACCGGCCCGCTCAGCACCGCGCTCTACGCCGAAGGAGCGCAGCTCACCGACGTTGGGTTCTGGCGCATTTTCCTCGCCTCGCTCGGCTTTGCCGTCTACGGCCTCTTTGCGCGCCGGCTGTTCCAACTCGACAGACGCGGCGTCCTGACGATTGTTGTGGGAGGCGGGATCTGTGTTGCCCTTTTCGAGGTCGCCTTCCAGTACGCAATTGCCGGCGTCGGGATCGCGGGTGCCGTGGCGCTGCTCTACACGGCTCCGGTTTTTGTCGCCGTTCTCGCGAACCGGCTCCTCGGCGAGCGCCTCACGGCGATGCGCCTGCTCCTCGCCGTCGGCGTAATGCTGGGGGTCTGGCTTGCCGTGAACGGCCATGTCGGCGAATCGGCCAGCACCACCTCCGCCTCCCGCCTCGCTGGAATCCTCGGCGGGCTACTCTCAGCCGCGAGCTTCGCCGGAAGCACACTGATTGCGCGCTACGCGGTTCCGCGCTACGGATCGCAGCGGGTTCTGTTCTGGGAGCTCGTCGGCGGCACGCTGATCCTCGCGCTTTTTCTCCCCCTGTCCGGGCGGGTGCCGCACCCGCCCGCGACCCTGCCCGCGTGGACCTACATCGCCGCGCTCGGCCTGGGCGCGGTGCTACTCGCCAATTTCTGCTACTTCGCGGCCGCCCGCCGCATTGACGCCGCACCCGCGAGCGTTGCCGCCAGCATCGAACCCTTCGTTGGCGCGTTCCTGGGCCTGCTGCTGTTCAACCAGCAGCTCACGGCCACCGGCTGGCTTGGGCTAATCCTGGTCGTCGCCGGCGTGACCGGCGGGTACCTGCGCGAAGCTGCCACAGAACAGGCGATAAGCCCGGCCTCGTAGAAAATGCAGCCCTCAGGGAGAGCGGTCCGGGGTTGACGTCGGGCTGCCCGGGTGTGCGACAGCCCGACGGTATGGCACGGCCCCGCAGCGCACGACCGGCGCCCGGTCGCCCCTCAGGCAGCCACGCTCAGTCCAGCGCGGTGGGCTACTGCGCTTCCGGGTCGACAACCGCCTTGAACTTCAGGTACTCCCCCTTCTCCCTGTGCCCGGGCTGGACACAGAACACCTCGTGTTCAGTGGGATCGAGGCGAACCGTCAGAACTGCCTCCCGGCCGGACTGAACCGGGATCGTCCGCCAGCGCGCGCGCCCGGAATTGATCTCGATGGTGTGGACCTCGCGATCTTCATTCAAAACTGCGATCTTCACCATGCCCGTACGCAGGTAGGAATTCGAGATTGCGAGGGTGTCCTCCTTCACGCGGACCCACACCGCCTGTGACGGCGGCACCGGTGGCGGCGTTGCCGTATCCGGGCTGGCCAGCACCCGCGTAGGAGGCGTTGGCATGGTCGCCTGGTCGTTCTCGTTACCGCTTCTGCCTGCCGCATCATCGCCGCCCGCACACGCTGCAAGCGCGCCCGCCCACACCAGTAACAGTACCTTCTTCATGGATTCTGCCTTGCGACCTTCACGATCGCGCTCATTGTTTTTGGGGTGCGCTCGCCGGTCTGGCGCCGATCCCGCGCGTCCGTGACGGACCCGCTCCAGGACCTCGCGGTCCTGGCAAATGGACGCGACCAGACAACCGTTGAAGCCCACCACCTGCGTTTCTCATCGCGCCACGAATCTTGCAGCTTAACCCCGCTCGTCAAGCGAACGAGTGCTGTAAAGGGGTGGAATGGCGGCGGTTGACAGGCAGTTGGCGGCGGCGTTGAAGACGGGGCGGGTAGTGATCGAGGGGGTCTCGCCGGAAATCGACTGCGGACGTTTTCCCATCAAGCGGGTTATCGGCGAAGAGGTCATCGTTGAGGCGGACATCTTCATCGAAGGCCACGAAGCTCTTTCCTGTGCCCTGCTCTGGCGCCGAAAAGGCAATACGCGGTGGAATGAAACCGCGATGGAGCCGCTGGTAAACGATCGGTGGCGGGGCAGCTTCGCCGTGAGCGAACAGGGGCGTTACCAGTATACGCTGCTCGGCTGGCCCGACCCGTTCAAGCACTGGCGCGCCGATCTGGACAAACGTCTGGCAGCGGGGCAGGATGTGGCGATCGATCTCATGATCGGCGCGCAGATTGTCGAAGCGGTGGCCGGCAATGCCCCTGCGCGCGAGGCGAAGCGTCTTCTCCGCGCGTCTGAGATCATTCGCGGCGATGACCGGGAGGCAGCACTCGCAACCGCGCGCGACTCGCAACTCGCGACTGCCGTCAGCGCGTTTACCACCCGGGAGAACGCGACGCGCTACAACCGCGAACTCGAGGTCGTGGTGGACCGGGAGCGGGCCCGCTTCAGTACCTGGTACGAGGTCTTCCCGCGTTCCACGTCGGCCGAGCCTGGCAGGCATGGAAGCTTCCGGGATCTCGAACGCTGGCTGCCACGCATCGCCGAACTCGGCTTCGACGTGTTGTACCTGCCGCCAATTCATCCGATCGGGCGCACCTTCCGCAAGGGCCGCAACAACGCGCTGGAGGCCGGGCCGCAGGATGTTGGCAGCCCCTGGGCGATCGGCGGACCGGAGGGTGGCCACAAGGCGCTTCACCCGGAGCTCGGCACGACTGACGACTTCCGGCGGCTGGTCGAACGGGCCCGCGAGTTCAATATCGAAGTTGCCCTCGACATCGCGTTTCAGGCTTCGCCGGACCACCCGTACGTGAGCAGCCATCCGGAATGGTTTCGCACTCGCCCGGACGGAACGATCCAGTACGCGGAGAACCCCCCGAAGAAGTATCAGGACATCTACCCCTTCGATTTCGAGAGCACGGACGCGGCAGGGCTCTGGCAGGAACTGCGCAGTGTGTTCGGCTACTGGATCGACCTCGGTGTTCGCATTTTCCGGGTCGACAACCCACACACCAAGCCGTTCCCCTTCTGGGAGTGGCTGATCGGCACGCTCAGGCAGAAGCACCCCGATCTGATTTTCCTTTCGGAAGCGTTTACTCGACCGAAGGTCATGTACCGCCTCGCCAAGCTCGGATTCACTCAGTCGTATACGTACTTCGCGTGGCGGCTGCACAAGCATGAGCTGATCGAATATTTCACCGAACTGACGCGCGGGCCGGCAATCGATTTTTTCCGGCCGAATCTCTGGCCGAATACACCCGACATCCTCACCGAGCAGTTGCAGCAGGGCGGTCGCCCCGCATTCCTGCAACGTATTACCCTGGCCGCCACACTTGGCGCCAGCTACGGCATCTACGGACCGGCGTTTGAAACGATGGAGCACGTGGCACGCGAGCAGGGCAGCGAGGAGTATCTGAACTCCGAAAAATACGAGATTCGCCACTGGGATTTCGAACATCGGGCAACGATCTCGGAGTTCATCGCTCGACTGAACCGCATTCGTCGCGAGAACCCCGCTCTGCAAAGCGACCGTTCCCTCCGGTTCCTTCGTATCGACAACGATCAGTTGATCGCCTACTCCAAACATACGGCCGATCGCTCCAACACGATCATCACGATCGTGAACCTGGATGTGACCTGGACTCAGGGAAGCTGGCTCGAACTCCCGCTGGAACAACTGGGGCTTGCGCCCGATGCGCCGTTTCGCGTCCATGATCTGCTCACCGATCAGATCTTCGAATGGCGTGGTGCATGGAATTTTGTTGAACTCAATCCGCACCACATGCCCGCGCATGTCCTCCGGGTGATCCGTGATCCGGCAGAGGTCCCGCATGGTTGACGTGATGCGCAACGAGTTGGGTGGTGATCCGCTCTGGTACAAGGACGCCATCATCTATGAGGCTCACGTCCGTGCTTTCTTTGACAGCAACGCGGACGGGATGGGCGATTTCAGGGGACTCGCCGCAAAACTTGATTACCTGGAGGATCTCGGGGTGACCGCGATCTGGTTGCTGCCGTTCTACCCATCCCCGTGGAAGGACGACGGCTACGACATCGCGGATTACTCGAAGATCCATCCCGCCTACGGCACGATGCGCGATTTTCGCGAGTTCCTGCGTGAAGCGCATCGCCGCGGACTGCGGGTCATCACGGAACTCGTCATCAATCACACCTCCGACCAGCATCCGTGGTTTCAGCGCGCACGGCGTTCACCGGCGGGCAGTTCCGCCCGGAACTTCTATGTCTGGAGCGACACACCGGAGCGGTATCGCGATGCACGCATCATCTTCAAGGATTTCGAGGCGAGTAACTGGTCCTGGGATCCCGTCGCAGGCGCGTACTACTGGCATCGCTTCTTCTCGCATCAGCCGGATCTGAACTTTGACAACCCCGCGGTGCATCAGGCCGTGTTCCGCACGATGGATTTCTGGTTCAAGCTCGGCGTCGACGGGATGCGCCTCGATGCAATTCCCTATCTGTATGAGCGCGAGGGCACCAACTGCGAGAACCTGCCCGAAACGCACATGTTCCTGAAGGCACTCCGCCGACACATCGACGAGAAGTTTCAGGGTCGCATGCTGCTGGCGGAAGCCAACCAGTGGCCGGAGGAAACGGTTCCCTACTTCGGCGTCGGCGATGAGTGTCATGTGGCCTTCCACTTTCCGGTGATGCCGCGCCTCTTTATGGCGATCCGAATGGAAGACCGCTTTCCGATCATCGACATCCTGAATCAGACGCCGCCGATTCCCGACACCGCCCAGTGGGCCATCTTCCTGCGCAACCACGACGAACTCACGCTCGAGATGGTCACCGATGAAGAGCGCGATTACATGTACCGGGTGTATGCGCGTGACCCGAAGGCACGCATCAACCTGGGAATTCGCAGAAGACTGGCTCCCCTTCTCGGCAATGATCGTCGCACAATCGAGTTGATGAACTGCCTGCTGTTTTCGCTGCCGGGCACACCCGTGCTCTACTACGGCGACGAGATCGGGATGGGCGACAACATCTACCTCGGCGACCGCAACGGCGTGCGCACGCCGATGCAGTGGAGCGGCGACCGGAATGCAGGCTTCTCGCGTGCCAACCCGCAACAGCTCTACCTGCCTGCAATCATCGACCCGGAGTACCACTTCGGAACGGTCAACGTTGAGGCGCAGCAGCAGAACCCGAACTCGCTGCTCTGGTGGATGAAGCGCGTCATCGCGCTTCGCAAGCGTTACCAGGCATTCGGACGCGGCAGCATCGAATTTCTCTATCCCGACAATCGCAAGGTTCTCGCGTTTCTGCGCAGCTATGAGGACGAGCAGATTCTGGTCGTGGTAAACCTCTCGCGTCTCGTGCAGTACGTGGACCTCAACCTTTCGCAGTATCAGGGGACTGTTCCGGTCGAGTTGTTCGGTGGCACCGAGTTCCCTGCCATCACTGACTCGCCTTTCTTTCTCACGCTCGGGCCGCACGCCTTCTACTGGTTCTCACTCGAACCGGTCGGTGGTCGCAAACCGGCCATGCTGCCCATTGTCGAAGGTGCGAATATTGAGGTCGGCTCGCTGCGCGAACTGGTACGCGGTCACGCTCGCGGCACACTCGAGCGGGTGATTCCCGAGTACATCGTCCAGCAGCGCTGGTATCGCGGCAAGGCGCGGCGTATCCGTGTCGCCACCATCGTCGAAACCATCCCGTTCGGCGATGAGCCCAACGATCCGATCCTCACGTTCGTTCGCCTCGAATACACCGAGGGCGACCCTGATACCTACGTGCTCCCGCTCACCATCATCGAACAGCCGGATGAGGAGGTAAACCGCGCGGTCATCTGCGGACTGCGATTGCGCAACGATGGCGGCCGCGTGGTTTGCCTGATCGACGCCGCCGGCGATCCGCAGTTTGCGAACACACTGCTGGATCTCATCGAGTCCCGCCGCCGACTGAACGGAACCGGTGGGACCCTGGCTGGCCTGACAACCCAGGCATTCCGTCGTATCGTGAGCGAACGGGGCAACCTCACTCCGCAGATCAGCGACCGCGAACAGACCAATACGTCGGTCGCCTACGGGGACCGGTTCATCCTGAAACTGTATCGCAAGCTTGAAGACGGTGTCGGACTCGACCTCGAGATCGGACGGTTTCTGACCGAACGCAACTTCCCGCACGTTCCCGCCGTTGCCGGCGCGCTGGACTATCGTCGCGGCGAGGATCATCGGACGGTTGGCGTGCTCCACGCATACGCGACCAATGAAGGCGACGCCTGGGAATTCACGATCGACCAGCTCGGCGAGTTCTTCGAGCGCGTGCTCGCGCTCTCCGCCGATCCGCCGCTGGTCGCGAGCACTACGGCGGAGCTGCTCCATCTTGCCGCCACTCCGGACGCGGATGCACGGGCCGTGGTCGGCACCTACATCGCCGAAGCGCAACTCATCGGTCGACGAACGGCAGAACTGCATAACATCCTCGCGTCGGCCCCGGATATTCCGGACTTCGCGCCGGAATCATTCACCGGCTTCTACCAGCGCTCGCTCTACCAGAGCATGCGCAACCTGACTGGACGCGTGCTGCAGAACCTGAAGCGGCAGGTTTCTTTGCTGGAAGGCGAAGCTCGCGAAGCGGCCGAACAGGTCGTTGCGATGGATGCAGTGCTGATCGACCGTTTCAGGTCGCTGCTCTCCCGGCCGATTACCGCGAAGCGCATCCGCTGTCATGGGGACTACCATCTCGGGCAGTTGCTCTACACCGGGAAGGACTTCGTGGTGACCGATTTCGAGGGCGAGCCGCTGCATCCGCTCAGCGAACGTCGGATCAAACGATCGCCACTGCGCGATGTGGCCGGGATGCTGCGCTCCTTCCATTATGCAGCGCATGCACCGCTCATCCTCAACGGCAGCGGGATAACCGCACGGCCCACGGACCTGCCGCGACTGCGCGCATGGGCGCGCTTCTGGTACGTGCACACCTCATCCGCGTTTCTCCAGGCGTATCTCGCCGTTATCGAAAAAACCCTGATCCCGCCAACCGCGGCAGAGGCGTTGATCCTGCTCGACTCCTATGTGCTCGAGAAGGCGATCTACGAGATTGGATATGAAATGAATAACCGGCCGGACTGGCTGGTCGTTCCCTTGCGAGGTGTGTTGAACCTGACCCGTGATCAGGCATGAGCGATCGCCCCGCCTCCGCGCTGAAGCGGCTCGCCCGGCTGTACGATGTACAGCTCCAGTACAGAGACTACACCGGGGCGAGCCGTCATGCATCCGCCACTGCAACCCGCGCAATCCTGCGTGCGCTCGGTGCAGCTCTCGATGACACGACCGCGTCGATCGTCGACGCGCTCCGGATCCGCGAATCGGAACTGCGCGATCGCATGCTTGAACCGGTGGTCGTTGCATGGAGCGGTCGACTGTCCAGCTTCCGGATTCGTCTCGCCCGGGAAGATGCGGCCCGCCCGATCCGCTACGAGCTCTATCTCGAAGATGGCACCGTGCACACCGGTACCCTCGCAGCGCGCCGATCGGACACGCAGGTTTCCGGGTACGTTGATCTGGAGGCGACCCTTCCAATCGAGATCCCGCTGGGCTACCATGACCTTGCCATCGAAACCGGGAGCCACCGCGCCCACGCGCGGATCATCTCTGCACCGACCAGACCGACCGCTGATGCGGAGCGCGGGAAGGGCTGGGGAATTTTTGTCCCGACCTATTCGCTCCGCTCCGATGAAACCATCGGTATCGGTGATTTCGGCGCGCTCGAGATGCTGATGCACTGGGCTGGTGACCGGGGTGCCGATTTTGTCGGCACGCTCCCGCTACTCGCAACCTTTCTGCGTCAGCCTTTCGAGCCCAGTCCCTATTCACCTGTTAGCCGGCTTTTCTGGAACGAGATTTTCCTCGACCTGCGTGCTGCCAGCACCGAATTCCATTGCGCTGAGGCACTGCGCGTGCTCCAGTCGCAGGAGTTTGCCCGCGAACTGCCGGAGCTGAACGCAGGCGACAACATCGATTACGCACGCGTCGCAGAAGCCAAACGACGGGTGCTCTCCCCGCTCGCCGACTGCTTCTTCGCCGGTGAGGGCACCCAGCGCCCCGAGTGGCAGCGTTTCCTGCTCGAAAATCCGCGCGCGGAAGCGTATGCCGTTTTTCGTGCGATCACCGAGCGACGGCAGCAGGGCTGGAGCACCTGGCCGGCAGACCTTCGTCACGGCAACATCACGCCAGCCGAGTACGATGCCGCCGACTATCGTTATCACCTGTTTGCGCAGTACCTCGCCACACACCAGTTGCGCGCGCTCTCACACACCGCCGTGACGCGCGATGTGCGACTCTATCTCGATGTTCCATTGGGTGTGCACGCAGAGGGGTTCGACATCTGGTGCGAGCCGGAACTCTTCGCCCGGGGCGTCTCGGCAGGTGCGCCACCGGATGCCTTCTTCACGCTTGGACAGCGGTGGGGATTTCCCCCCATCAACCCGACCGCCCTGCGTGAGAGCGGATACGAGTACTTCATCCAGGCGATCCGTAACCACCTTCGGTATGCCGGCGCTTTGCGGCTCGATCACGTCATGTGGCTCCACCGACTGTTCTGGGTACCGGACGGAATGGAAGCGACCGACGGTGTCTACGTGCGCTACCCCACCGAGGAACTCTATGCTGTGCTCGCGCTCGAGGCCGAGCGGCACGACGCGATCATCGTTGGTGAAGACCTCGGCACCGTGCCCGGCGTAGTGCGCAGGACCATGAAGCAGCATGCCGTCCGGCGCATGTATGTTGTGCAATTCGAAGCGCAGCCGGACCGTGAAGACCCGCTGCCACGCGTTCCACGCGAAAGTGTTGCCAGCCTGAACACGCACGACATGCCGGCATTCGAAGCATTCCGGGAGGGACTTGATGCTGATCTGCGCGAGGAACTCGGGCTCATCGATTCCGATGAAGTGCGTGCGGTCCATCGCGAGCGGCGCGCACTGCTGAAGGAATTGCTGGGACAGGTACGGCGTTCCGGTGTCCCTACGCGCGGCCGCGAAGTCGTGCACGTTCTGCTCGAGTATCTTGCCCGCAGCCCGGCTGAACTCGTGCTGGTCAATCTCGAGGATCTCTGGCGCGAAAAACGCCCGCAGAACGTGCCCGGCACCGGCATCGAACGCCCCAACTGGCGCCGCCGTGCAGCCTTTTCACTCGAAAGCATTATGGCCGCAGAAGACCTGACCTTACCCTTGCAGCGCATCGACGAGGCTCGCCGTGACTCCTAGAACCCAGAAACTCGAATCGCGTGCAGCCACGAAACCCGCAGAGGTTCGGCCCGCTGCATTCATCACATCCGATGATCTGTACCTGTTCAATGAAGGCAGTCACACCCGGCTGCACCTGAAACTTGGCTCGCATCTGACCACCGTCGACGGGGTCAGCGGGACCCATTTCGCAGTGTGGGCGCCGAACGCGAGCCGCGTTACGGTGATCGGCGATTTCAATGACTGGAACAAGAGCTCGCACCCCTTGGAACCGCAGGGAAGTTCGGGCATCTGGGCGGCCTTCATCCCGGGGATCGGCAAAGGCACGCATTACAAGTATCACATCGTGTCACGGCATCGCGGCTACCATGTCGACAAGACCGACCCGTTCGCGTTGTACCGGGAAGTCCCGCCGGCAACCGCATCGATCGTCTGGGACCTCGAGTACGACTGGAACGATGGCGAGTGGATGGGTCAGCGCGAGCAGCGCAACTCGCTGCATGCTCCCATGTCGGTCTACGAGGTTCACCTCGGCTCGTGGCGGCGTGACCCCGACGATCCCGCGCGCTTCCTTAGCTACCGTGAACTTGCAGAAACGCTGCCGCAGTACGTCGCCGAGATGGGCTTCACACACGTGGAGTTCATGCCCGTGATGGAGCATCCGTTCTACGGTTCCTGGGGTTATCAGACAACCGGGTATTTCGCACCGAGCAGCCGGTACGGCACTCCTCAGGATTTCATGTACCTGATCGACCGGTTGCATCAATTCGGGATCGGCGTAATCCTCGACTGGGTGCCATCCCATTTCCCCACCGACGAACACGGGCTCGGCTTCTTCGATGGCACCCACCTCTACGAACACGCCGATCCAAGGCAGGGATTTCACCCGGACTGGAACAGCTTCATCTTCAACTACTCGCGCAATGAGGTCCGCAGCTTCCTTTTCTCGAGCGCGCTGTACTGGCTGGAGCGCTACCACGCCGACGGTCTGCGTGTCGACGCGGTTGCTTCCATGCTGTACCTCGATTACTCGCGCAGGTCCGGCGAATGGATCCCCAACGAGTACGGCGGCCGCGAGAACCTGCCCGCGATCAACTTCCTGCGCCGGCTCAACGAGGAAATTTTCCAGACCCTTCCTGAAACGCAGACAATCGCCGAAGAGTCCACCGCATGGCCGATGGTCTCACGCCCCACGTACGTCGGTGGCCTCGGCTTCGGCATGAAGTGGGACATGGGCTGGATGCACGACACCCTCGACTACATGTCGAAGAACCCGATCTACCGCGCGTATCACCACGATCGACTCACGTTCCGAATGATCTACGCGTTCAACGAAAACTTCATGCTGCCGCTCTCGCACGATGAGGTCGTGCACGGAAAGGGCTCGCTGCTCAGCAAGATGCCGGGAGACGACTGGCAGCGTTTCGCCAATCTGCGCCTGCTGTTCGGCTACATGTATGCACAGCCGGGCAAGAAGCTGCTGTTCATGGGGGGCGAATTCGGGCAGCACAGCGAGTGGAATCACGATGCCAGTCTCGACTGGCACCTGCTCGAATACGAGCCGCACGCAGGCCTGCAGAGATGTTTGCGCGACCTCAACCACATCTATCTTACGGAAGGCGCGCTCTACGAGCGTGACTTTTCGCATGAAGGTTTTGAATGGGTCGATGCCAGCGATGCCCTCAACAGTGTGCTTTCGTTCATGCGCATCGATGCCGCCGGGCGCTGCCGCATCCTCGTGGTCTGCAACTTCACTCCGGTCCCCCGCTTCGCCCACCGTATCGGCGTGCCTGAAGGTGGCGAGTGGGTCGAATTGCTGAACACCGATGCCAAGGTCTACGGCGGAGGTGGCATCGGCAATTTCGGCGGAGTGCTGGCTGACCCCATCCCGATGCACGGCCGCCCCTTCTCGGTCGAGCTTTCGGTGCCGCCGCTCGGCGTGCTTTTCCTTCGTCGACGCCAGGACACGCCGGCATGGCTGCCCTGAGCACAACAGGAATCGGGGCCATCGCACTCCCCGGCAATCGCACTCTGTTCCGGGTCTGGGCACCCCACGCCGATGAACTCCAGGTTGTACTCCCCGGACATCCGGATCGCACGCTGCCGCTCCAGCGCGACGAGCGCGGCTACCACTCCGCGCTTCACGAGGCCGTCGGTGCCGGCACACCCTATCTGTTCCGTTTTCCGGACGGAACACTGCTCCCGGATCCCGCATCCCGCTTCCAACCCGATGGTGTCGATGGTCCGTCCGCGATTGTCGACACCGGCTTCGACTGGCAGGATGCCGACTGGAAAGGAATAACGCTCGCCGACTACATCATCTACGAGCTGCACGTCGGCACATTCACCGTTGAAGGGTCTCTTGATAGTGCGATCCGTGAACTGCCACGATTGCGCGAGCTCGGTATTACGGCTGTCGAGCTGATGCCGATTGCACAGTTCCCGGGCACACGGAACTGGGGCTACGATGGTGTTTTCCCATTCGCTGTGCAGAATTCGTACGGCGGGCCACTCGCGCTGAAGCGGTTCGTCGATGCCGCACATCGCCAGGGCATCGCTGTCATTCTCGATGTGGTCTACAACCACCTCGGCCCGTACGGCAATGTGCTTGCCAGCTACGGCCCCTACTTCAATCACAGGTACGCAACTCCCTGGGGAGACGCCCTCAACTTCGATGCTGCCGAATCGGATGAGGTCCGCGCATACTTCATCCAGAACGCGCTCCAGTGGCTGCTGGAGTTTCACATCGATGCGCTGCGCCTCGATGCAATCCACGCGATTGTCGATACTTCGGCGTATCCCTTTCTTACTGAACTCGCGGACATCGTGCGCGAACAGAGCCAGGCGGCAGGTCGCAAGCTTTACCTGATCGCCGAGAGTGATCTGAACGATCCGCGTCTGCTGCGACCGGCATCGCATTCCGGCCACGGCCTGGATGGGCATTGGCTCGACGATTTTCATCACGCGGTGCACACGCTGCTCACCGGCGAACAGCGCGGCTACTATGCGGACTTCGGCGATATTGGCCACCTCGCCACTGTCCTGCGTGGCAACTTCGCTTACGCCGGCGACTACTCGGCCTATCGCAAGCACCGCCACGGCGCGCCAGCCACGGATCTCCCCGCCAACCGGTTCGTCGTTTTTGCCCAGAACCATGACCAGGTCGGCAACCGTATGGCGGGCGATCGACTCAGCAGCAGCGTGTCGACCGCCGCGCTGCGACTTGCCGCCGCTGCCGTTCTGCTCGGCCCTTTTCTGCCCCTGCTCTGGATGGGGGAGGAGTACGGGGAGACTGCACCGTTTCCGTTTTTTGTCGATCATTCGGATCCTGCGCTGATCACCGCCGTTCGCGAGGGGCGGAAACGCGAATTCGCAGACTTCGCATGGGCCGGCGAGCCGCCCGACCCGCAGGCAGCCGAAACCTTTGAACAGGCAATTCTGAATCCGGCAATTGCGCGTAGCTCGCCGCACCGGGAACTACTCGCATACTACCGAAGACTCATCGCGTTGCGTCGGGAACTGCGGCTGGGTCACCTCGGGCGCGGCGAGACCCGTGTCTGGAATGAAGAGAAAGTGATCATGCTTACGCGCCACGCGGCAGACGGAGGCGCGCTGATGCTCCTGCTCTGCTTCAATGATGCAGGTACAACGATTGCACCGCTGGCGCCCGCCGGCAGCATTTCGGTGCTGCTTGATTCGAATGACGCGGAATGGGGAGGTTGCGGAACCTCCGGAGTAAGAGGGATGAGCGGAATGGGCGTCAAACCGACGACCTCCGGGCAGACTGCCTGCCGACTGGAGCCGTGGCACGCCCTGCTTTTTCACACGAATCCGACCCGGTGATGGCGCGCTTCGTTTGTATTCACGGTCATTTCTACCAGCCCCCGCGGGAGAACCCGTGGCTCGAGACCATTGAGACGCAGGAATCGGCCTATCCCTATCATGACTGGAACGAGCGAATCACGGCGGAATGTTACGCACCGAACGCCGCTTCGCGGATTCTGAATGCGCAGGGGCGCATCGTTCAGATCGTCAACAACTACGCGCAGATCAGCTTCAACTTCGGGCCGACTCTGCTCGCGTGGCTGCAGGACCATGCTGCCGACACGTATGAAGCGATTCTACAGGCCGACAGAATCAGCGTGGAGCGGTTTTCCGGCCACGGCTCCGCACTGGCCCAGGCGTACAATCACATGATCATGCCGCTGGCCAATGACATGGACCAGCGCACGCAGGTGATCTGGGGAATTCACGATTTTGAGCGGCGATTCGGCAGGAAGCCGGAAGGCATGTGGCTGCCTGAGACCGCGGTGGATCTGCGCACGCTCGATATCATGGCGGAGTTCGGCATCGAGTTCACCGTGCTCGCGCCACATCAGGCGGCCCGGGTACGCCCGTTCAATGGCAAGTGGCGCGATGTCTCGGACGGCAGCATCGATACGCGCCGAGTGTACCTGCAGCGACTCCCCTCAGGTCGCACCATCGCGCTGTTCTTCTACGACGGACCCACTTCCCGCGCAGTGGCATTCGAGGGGCTGCTCAAGAACGGCGAACACTTCGCGGCGCGGCTGACAGCGCTGTACGGCGATGCGACGGAACCGCAGCTCGCGAACATCGCGACCGATGGCGAGACCTACGGGCATCATCATCGGCATGGCGACATGGCACTCGCGTATGCGCTGCACCACATCGAGACCAAAGGCCTCGCGCGCATCACAAACTACGGCGAATTCCTGGCGCACTGCCCGCCCACCTACGAAGTCGAGATCACCGAAAACACCAGTTGGAGCTGCGCACACGGCGTCGGCCGCTGGCAGTTGGACTGTGGCTGCTCGACCGGTGGACTGACCGGCTGGACCCAGCACTGGCGCGAACCCCTCAGGAACGCTCTCGACTGGCTGCGTGACCGGCTCGCACCCCTTTACGAGCAACTCGGCCAGCAACTGTTCACGGATCCGTGGGCAGCGCGCGACGACTACATCCATGTTGTGCTCGACCGCTCCCCTGATTCACTCGACGCGTTCTTCGCCCGACACGCGATTCGGCCGCTCGACAGCCAGTCACGCGTAACCGCGCTCAAACTGCTCGAGCTGCAGCGCCATGCCATGCTGATGTATACGAGCTGTGGCTGGTTCTTCAACGACCTCGCGGGCATCGAAACCGTGCAGGTTCTGCAGTACGCCGGCCGCGCTGTTCAACTCGGGGAAGAACTCTTCGGGATGGATATCGAAACGCCCTTCCTCGACCAGCTCGAAATGGCGCGCAGCAATGAGCCGGGGGAAGGCACGGGCCGCGACATCTATGAGCGGTACGTGCGCAAGGCAGTCGTCGACCTGTTCAAAATCGGCGCACACTTCGCCGTGAGCGCGCTGTATCACGGTTACCAGCCCGGCGAGCGCGTCTACTGCTACCGCGTCGATCTTCAGGATCGAGAGAACATGGTTTCAGGAGAAGCACGGCTCGTGGTCGGCCGGTCGCGCATCAGCTCGGAGCTGACGCTCGAATCCGCAATCGCAACATTCGCAGTGCTGTATTTCGGCGATCATCACGTGCACGGCGGCATCGCACGCACGCAGGAAGGAGAAAACGGCTACCCGCGTTTCCTGGCCGAGCTCAAGCACTCGTTCTTCGATCGCGATTTCCCCGCCGTGATCCGGCGGATGGATGAACGCTTCCCGCAGGAGACGTTTTCGATTCGGTCGCTGTTCCCGGATTCCCAGCGTCGCGTGCTTGAACTGATCCTGGAGTCGAGCCTGTCCGCGACCGCAAACGTGTACCGCCAGGTGTACGAGAAACACGCACCGCTGATGCGCTTCCTCTCCGATCTGGGGCTGCCGGTCCCGGAGGCGTTCCGCACGTCTGCGGACTACGTTCTCAATACCGACCTGCGCCGCGTACTGGGTGGGGATGTCGATCTCGCGCGTGTGCACCGCGTGCTCGAGCAGGCGCGCACCGCGCAGGCAACGCTGGACTCCGCCGCTCTCACGCTGCCGCTCGAGCGTGCACTCGAAAGAATCGCGGTAAAACTCTGGCACGCGCCGACCGATCTGCGCACGCTCCACCAACTCAAGGACCTCGCCGGCATCGCCAAGTCGATTGCACCCGAAACCGACGTATGGAAAGTACAGAACATTTTCTTTGACATGATGGAGGAGGTCTATCCGGACCAGCGTGCACGCGCCGAAGCCGGAGACGCCGCTGCGCTGGAATGGATCCGCATCTTCAAGGAACTTGCAGAACCGCTTGCCGTCAGCATCCCCCGGTGAAGATCCCTCTCGCAACATACCGCCTGCAGGTCAGCGCAGACTTCCCGCTCGAACGTGTTCGCGAGCTCGTGCCCTATTTTGCCGAGCTCGGAGTTTCGCATCTCTACCTGTCGCCGGTCACGCAGGCTCGTCCTGGAAGCACGCACGGCTATGACGTCACGGATCCGACTCGTATAAACAAGGAGATCGGCGGAGAGGCAGCGTTTATCGCACTGGCGGACGAAGCGAAAGCACACGGGCTGGACCTGCTGCTCGATATCGTGCCGAACCACATGGCCGCATCCGAGCTGAATCCGTGGTGGTTCGATGTGCTCAAGCATGGACCCGGTTCGCCCTATGCCGCGTTTTTCGACATCGACTGGCAGGCCGAACCGCCTGGTCCGGGGCGAGTGCTGCTTCCAATACTCGGAGATGAACTCGCCGCGTGCGTCGAACGAGGCGAGCTCAAACTCCTGATCGATACCCGGCAATTCGGGATTCAGTACATCGACCGTGTTTTCCCGCTTGACCCGTCGAGCTACCCTCTCGCACTTAATGCACTTGGTCCAATGGTCGCCGGCCGACGTATGGCCGAAGAGCTTCGCGAACGGGCTGTGCGGCTTCCCGATCGGCTGCATGCCAGTGAACGTCTGGCAAGCCGCCGGGTTGCTGAAGAACTCGAAGCGGCGATGCACGAATTGATGAGCAATGTCGCCAGCGAGCGCGGCGCGGATCAGTTGCTGATCACCCTTGATGATTCACACATCGGCGAGTTGCTCGCCGCCCAGGTCTATGACCTTCGCTTCTGGGGCACGGGCGCCCGTGACATCAATTACCGCCGCTTCTTCGACATTTCTGATCTGGTCGGCCTGCGCATCGAAGATGCCGCGACCTTCGATGCAGTTCACGCGCTCACCCTGCCGCTGCTCGTCGAAGGTGTTGTGAGCGGCGTCAGGATCGACCACATCGATGGGCTGCGCGATCCCGCCGCTTACCTCGAACGCTTGCGCAAACGTGTGCACGAACAGACCGGCAAAGATCCGTATGTTGTCGTCGAGAAGATTCTCAGCGGCGATGAGAGGCTGCCGGCAGAATGGGCCACGGCCGGCAGTACCGGTTACGAATTCATCGCCACCAGCAACGGCGTGTTCGTGCACCCCGCCGGCTGGCGTGAAATCGGCGACGCGTATGAACGCTGGACCGGCATAACCGATTTCAGCGTGCTGGTTCGCGAAAAAAAGAGGCTCGCCATGACGAACCTCTTCCCCAACGAACTTCGCTCACTTGCGACTGCACTCACCGAACTCGCGGAGCGCGACGGCCTCACGCTCGACACGGATGCCGCACGGGAAGCGCTCATGGAACTCACTGCGCATCTGCCCGTCTATCGGACGTACATTGCAACTGACAGTATCCCGGAAGTCGCTCGCACGCTCATCCAGCATGCCCTCGACTGGACCCGCAGTTCCACTGCCGACCAGGCCGTCTGTGACTTCCTTGCAAAGGTGCTGCTGCTCGATGGCTCGACCTCGCAACGCGCCGCATGGATCGAATTCATCGCGCGATGGCAGCAGTTCACCGGGCCGGTGATGGCCAAGGGTTTCGAGGATACCGCCCTCTACAATTACAACCGGCTCATCTCCGTCAATGAGGTCGGGGCCGACCCACGCCACGCCGTCGTCACGGTTGATCAGTTTCACCGCGCAATGACAGAACGTCAGGCGCACGCGCCTGGCTCCCTCAATGCAAGCTCGACGCACGATACAAAAAGAAGCGAAGATGTACGCGCACGGATCAACGTGCTTTCCGAACTCTGGCCTGAATGGCTGAATCGCGTCGAACGCTGGCGGGAATGGAACCTTACCGCCAAACGAATGGTCGATGGCGTCTATGCACCCGATGTCAACGACGAACTGCTGCTCTACCAGTCGCTGCTCGGCGCGTGGCCACTCGAACCGGATGCGCTGCCCGCTTTCCACACGCGGATGCAGGAGTACATGCTCAAGGCCGTGCGTGAAGCCAAACGCAGAACCAGTTGGCGTGTACAGAACGACGAATACGAAGCTGCGGTCTCCGCATTCACCGCTGCACTGGTCGCGCGACCTCCGGACGATGCGTTCTGGCAGGACCTGCGCGGCTTCGCGCATCGCATCGCCTGGTACGGCGCGCTCAACGCACTTTCGCAGCTCGTGCTCAAACTCGGGGCACCCGGTGTTCCGGATTTCTATCAGGGCTGCGAATCCTGGATGTTCGCACTGGTCGACCCGGATAACCGTCGATCGGTCGACTGGCAGGCTGCGCGATGCAGGCTGAACGACCTCGATTCAATCGATGCTTTGCTGAAGCTCTGGAAGGATGGCCGGATCAAGACTGCCGTGACCCGGGCCGGACTCCACCTCCGGCGGGATAACCCTGAACTGTTCCTGCATGGGACGTACACTCCCCTGCGGGTGGAAGGTACCTGCGCGGATCACGTGGTCGCGTACATGCGGAGACTTGGCGAGCAGACAGCGCTGTTCCTGGCCACGCGCTGGGTTGCACGACTCGTGGACGTCGACGAACTCCCGATCGGCCATTTCTGGCAGGACACCCGGCTCGTAGTCGATCACCAGGAGCGCGACTGGACGAATGTGCTGACCGGCACGGTCCACAAGGGAAGCGGGACCCTCGCCCTTGCTGACGTGCTGAAGAAGGCACCGGTCGCGATCCTTACTGCCTGACCCCCACGTGGGCGGCGACGATCCCGCCCGTGTACGTCTCCCACGATACTGACTTGAACCCGGCCGCCTGCATCCGCTGTGCAAGCTCCGGCGGTTCGGGAAACTGGAGTACGGAGGCAGGCAGATACGTGTAGGCTGATTCGTGTTTGGAGATCAGTCGACCCACCAGGGGCAGGACATGCCGGAAGTAGAACAGGTACAGTCCACGAAACGGCTGCCAGTTCGGCGTGGTGAATTCGAGGATGACGACCTTCCCGCCCGGCCGTACCACCCGCGCCAGCTCGCGCAGCCCGGCATCGACCGAAGCGAGATTACGCACCCCAAAACCGACAATCGCGCCATCGAACTGTCCGTCACGCACCGGCAGGCAAAGTGCATCCGCGCACGCAGAGTCGATCCGCCGCCCCGCCCGCTTCCCCTCGCCGGCAACCAGCATCGGGTACGTGAAGTCCGTCGCAATCACGTTGCCCTTGAACTCTGCCCGGCTGGCGATTTCAACAGACAGGTCAAGCGTACCTGCACAGGCGTCCAGGTAGAGCCCGCTGGCCGGCATCCCCTCCAGCAACCCATCCACGGCATGGCGGCGCCAGGCGCGGTCGCGATTCATGCTGAGCAGGTGGTTGAGCAGATCGTATCGAGGGGCAATCGCGGAGAACATCCGCTGAACAGACCCGGCCTTTTCTGCCGGTGGCGGAATTACATTTGTTTCGCGTACTGCCACGGACATTTCCCAAGCCCTGTGAGGCAACCTAAATTGGTGTGTTTACACCAGAAGCGCTCGAACCTACTCGTAAGACTCCAACCCTACAAGGCCGATTCGATGCCGAAACCCGGCGCGTTGTTGCTGCGTAGGACCCTTCGCGGCTGCGCACTGGCTGCTTTCATGGAAAACAACATCGGGTGTTGCGCCTGCGAGCGCGACCCTTGGATTTGTGGATTACAGCAAGCTGACTGACCAGGAAGTCGTTGCGCGGGCCCGGGAGGGACGCGAGACGGCGTTTCGCGAACTGATCGGCCGCTATCAGCGACCGGTCTTTTCGCTCATCTACCGCCTGGTCAGGGACCGCGAGAAGTCCGAAGATCTCGCCCAGGAGACATTTATCAAGGTGCTCAACGCGCTGCACCGCTATGACCCCAGCTACAAATTCAGCTCCTGGATTTTCAAGATCGCGCACAACACCGCGCTTGATCATCTGCGAAAGAAGGCGCCGGAGACGCTGTCGATCGACGGTTCACCGCACGCCACCACGGCAGCAGAAATTGAAGCCAGTACAGTCACGGTTGCAGGCAATGAAGAGAGCCCGGAAGAGTACGCCACGAATCGGGAGCTTGGGGGCATTCTCGAAGAGGCAGTGGCGAAACTTCGTCCGGAATACCGTACGGCGATCGTTCTGTGCCACGTCGAGGGGTACGCGTATGAGGAAATCGCCGAGATTATGAACGTGCCGCTGGGCACGGTAAAGACGTACATCCACCGGGCTCGACGCGAGTTGCAGGGCTATTTGAAACACCTGCGGATCTGAAACCCGACGGAGCAGTCATGCGTATGGCAGACGGGAACTGGAGCAGGAACGATGAACACAGGTGAGTCGATGTACCATCCGACAGCCGAACGGCTCGAAGCGCTGATCGAGGGGACCCTCGATCCGGGGGAAGCCGTTGTGGTTGAATCGCATGTGCTCGGCTGCGCGCAGTGTGAAACCGAAGCCGAGGAACTGCGCGCTCTTTTCGATGCGCTCGGACGCATGGGTCATTTCAGTCCGAGTCACGGTTTCGCCGACCGCGTGATGCTGCAGGTCCGTCTGCCGGATCCGTGGTATGTGCGGGCCGGCCAGGCGCTGCAGACGTTCATCCCCCGGACCCGCCGCGGCTGGGCGTTTGCCAGCAGCATGCTCGCGATTCCCGTAGTCAGCTTCACCGCGCTTGTGCTCTGGCTGCTCTCGAGGCCATACGTGACCAGCGAAGGCCTGGTCGCGTTTACGTGGGACCGACTCAGCGGCGGCGCAAGCGACACCATCAGCGAACTCGGCACCGCACTGCTTCAATCGAATTTCGCCTTGTGGTTCGCACGTGGTGTTGAACTGCTGCTCGGAGCCGGAGTGCGCGGCGCCGGTACAGCAGCAGTCGTAATGGCCGCGATGATGGCGGCCTCCGCGTGGATCCTTTACAAGAACCTCTTCCGCAGCCCCAATCGGCGATCGGATCATGTCTCGTACAGCTTCTAACTACCGGTTCGGAACCTTCGCGGTCTGGGCCCTGCTGCTCGCCGGCGGCACCCCCGCCCTTGCCCAGGAGCCGGAGGCGGCATTGCCACCCGCCCGAATCGTTTCGAGCGAAATTTCGGTGTCTCGCGATCAGGCGGAACTGCGCCTCGAACTGGCAAACGGCGCGCGCCTGGTTCTGTCTACCGTATCCGGCGACGGGGGCTCGACGCCTCGCGTCCTTCGCAACACCGTCTCAGGCGAACCAGGCAACCTCTCGCAGCGGCTCGCGATTTCGGCGCGCCGAGGCACGCGCCTGGATCGCGACTGGCGCGAACTGCTGGATCGCGCGATGGCAGCGCAGGCCGACGAGATCGCGCAGTTGCTGGTCGACTGGAATGCCCCTGCGGGTGGCGAACCGCTCGATCAGGCGCTTGAAAGCGCGCTCGCGGGTCTGGAGCAGGGTGTAGCCGTCGCCGCAGTCGCAAACGGGCAGGCCGCGGAGTTTGGCGACAGCCTCGGCAAGCTGCAGAACCGGATCAGTGAACTCGAGCAAATGCTCGACGAAACCCACGAGCAGGCGACGGTGCGCCAGCGACACCGCGGACCGGACTGGCTCGCACCACTGCGACACATCGGCCGGGGCGCAGCCGGCGTCATGTCCGTGCTGGTCACATTCGCGGTTCTCTTCGGACTCGGCTTCGCCGTGGTGTTTTTCGGCGGTCGCAAGTACCTCGAGGAAGTCGCCGATACAGCCCGCTATGCGACCGGCCGCTCCTTCCTGGTCGGACTGGCCGCAAGCTTCCTGGTTGTCCCCGCATTTGTGCTTGGCGCGATCGTGCTGCTGATCTCGATCGTCGGGATCCCCGCGCTCCTGGTATGGCTGCCTGCCTACCCGCTCGCGGTTACGCTCGCCGCCCTGCTTGGCTACCTCGCTGTCGCCCATAGCGCGGGAGAAGCACTGGCGGAGCGCCGCTTCTACGGCGGCGACTGGTTTACGCGGGCCAACTCCTACTATTTCATGCTGACGGGCCTTGGTCTGCTGCTGGCCCTTTTCATCGCCGCGCACGTCGTTGAGATGGCCGGCCCGTGGCTGGGCTTCATCCGCGGGATCCTGCTATTCCTCGGGGTGGTCCTGACCTGGGGCGCCGTCACAACGGGGTTCGGTGCGGTCCTGATCAGTCGGGCAGGAACGCGGCCGATCCGGCCCCGTGCCCCCGTCGATACAGAGAGTTTTGCCGATGAAAGCCTCTAATCTGTTGCTGATCCTCGCACTCGGTCTGGCCACCCGGCCAGCCGTCGCCGAGGCGCAGGATTGGCGGACCATGACCACGCTTCGCCAGTTCAACGGCGAGAATGCGCTGCAGGTAGACGTTGAGTACGGCGCGGGGCGGCTGCGCATCTCGCCGGCTGACGATCGCTCGCTCTACCGCGCCACGCTCCGCTATGACGCGGATAACTTCCAGCCGGTCTCAAGTTACGAGAACGGCCGGCTGCGAATCGGCGTGGATGGCGGCACCATCCGCGGGCGCAATAACCGTCCCGGACAGCTCGATCTCGCCCTTGGAACGCTTGTGCCGCTCGATCTCGCGCTGAAGTTCGGGGCCGGCACCGCCGACGTCGAACTGGGTGGCCTGCGCGTACGTACCACGGAGGTACAGACCGGCGCAAGTGAGACCCGGATCCGCGTCTCAACCCCGAACCCGGTCCGCTGCACTTCTGCCCGCTTCGAAATCGGTGCGGCCCAGTTCCGGGTCGAGGGACTCGCCAACCTCAACTGTGAACGAATCCTCGTATCAGGAGGCGTCGGCGAGGTCACCCTGGACTTCACCGACGAGTTGCGCGCAAGCAGCTCGATCGGAGTCGAAATGGGCCTCGGCTCCCTCATCCTGAGGGTTCCACGTGGAACCGCCGTCTCCGTTAGAAAGAAAGGCGTGCTTTCCTCGTTTGACAGCCAGGGGCTCATCAAGCGGGGCGACGTGTATTACTCGGAGAACTTCGAACAGGCCGAGCACAGGCTGACGTTCGACATCGACGCAGCGCTCGGTTCGATCCGGATTCAATGGGTAAACTGATCCCGGTCGCTGCCCGCTGGTGCACTGCCCTTCAGTTCCATATCCTGTAGCAGTCGGCCGTCAACGGTCGTTAGGGGAGGAGGACCCCGAATATGGTCGCATTTTTCAAGTACCTGGTGATCGGCATTGTGGCCCTGCTCGCGCTGAAGGTCGCATTGACCGTAATTGGAATCGGTATCGCCCTGCTCACGCTGGCCATCCCGGTCGCGGTCGTCGCGGCACTCGGCTATGGCGTGTACAGAGTCCTCGGCGGCGGCAGCAAGTCGTCGCGCCAGAT
>Ga0182743_1000350_pt1 | contig 63018 bp, 52 predicted proteins | sample eDN3rd30CKraftOP_FD_128522 | JGI IMG/M metagenome (GOLD analysis project Ga0182743, IMG submission 128522) | Enriched Organic Plus compost microbial communities from Emeryville, California, USA - eDNA 3rd pass 30_C Kraft OP (version 2) (version 2) ... | reverse complement strand
GGCGCGGCTCTCATCAAGGAGCGGGGATACAGCCCCCCATATCGACTCCGGATAGATTTAAGCAAACCCACTTTACTCCTCACCAACCTGCCTTGCAAAAATCGGGCTGACCATAGATTTTATTGCTTAAACTGTCTCCCACTACGCGCCGAGCCAATGCGTTAAAGGATTGGAATTCCGCAACAGGCTGGTTGCGAGTCATGTAGCGCACTCGACGGAGACCTCTAGAAATGAATACCCTTTTACTGGTCGGCGGCGATTTGTGTATACGAACGGCGCGAATTCTGGAACGCGCGCAATGGAAGTGCATCGGACTGCGCCGCAGCCCGGCATCCCCAGATGGTGAAGACCCGATTACCTGGCACCAAGCCGACCTGCAGGATCCGGCCAGCCTTTCTTTTCTGAGCGATGAGGCCTTCTCTGGAGTCAGCCATATCCTCTATGCGCCATCGCCAGACGGCAGGACAGCGGCTCATTACGAAAGCGTCTATCCGCTAGGTCTCACGACGCTTCTGAGGAGCCTGCCCTGCCAATGTGTTGCACGGCTCCGACGCTGCATTTTGGTGGGATCCTCTGTTGTCTGGCCGCCTTCCGACGATTGGATCAACGAGGATTCACCCGTTCAGGGTACGGATTTCCGGGCGCGGGCATTACTGGACGCCGAAGCGGTGTTGCAGGCGACAGTGCCGCAAGGCGCCGGCGTCACGCTGCGATTGTCAGGTCTATATGGCCCAGGGCGGATGCAATTGATAAAGGGCTTGCAAGCCGGGACGATCACCGTGCCCGATGGCCCCGGACATTGGGCCAATCGCATTCACATCGATGATGCCGCCCGGGCCTGTGCCCACCTTCTGACCTTGGACAATCCACAGCAACTTTACATTGGAACAGACAACTGCCCCCTGGCCACATCAGAACTGTACGACACCCTGGCAAGGCTGGTGGGCGCTCCTGCAGCGCCAAGGCAATTCCAAGCGCCTAAAGGCAAGCGACTATCCAATGCGCGGCTCCGTGCATCCGGCTGGGAACCTGTCTGGCCCAGCGCTTTGGACTGGTATGAATATGCCTTTTCCGATCCCAAGCCTTGATCGCCCAGCGTGATGGCTTGCGCAACAGAACGACAAAAAGAAAAACCCACATGAACCTGATGCTCATGCGGGTTTTTCTTGAATCCTGGTGCCGACGGCGAGACTCGAACTCGCACAGCTCTCGCCACTACCCCCTCAAGATAGCGTGTCTACCAATTCCACCACGTCGGCTGTATTTCACTGCCCTTTGCGCCTGCCGTCTTTCTTAATGGCCTGCCCAAAGCAGCAAAGAGCGACATTCTAACACGTTTTTTGCACTAGAACATCGCCCGGCAAAGAAAATTAAGAATCCCTCATTTGGCCTGGCCGGATTCCGACTTGGCCGGCGCCTGCGGCACGGCAGGAACGGCCACCGAAGGAACACTGGCAGCCCCCTGGGCCTTGTCTGACGAGGAAGCAGGAGCCGACTGGGCTGAACCCGACGCCGCGGGCACTGCCCCGCCCGGCACGGCAGCTCCGGGGACGGCGGAACCAGCGGGAGCCTGGGGCGTCTTGGGTGCCTGGAACCCCTGCATCACACCGCTGTCCAGAATCGAATTTGTGGTGTGGTGGGCCATGTAGGCCAGTCCGATGGTCGAAGCGAAAAAGACGACCGCCGCCCACTTGGTGGTGCGGGAGAGGAAGTTCGCCGCGCCGCTTGCGCCAAACAGGCTGCCGGCCGACCCGCTGCCGAAAGACGAGCCCATGTCGGCGCCCTTACCCTGTTGCAGCAACACGAGCACGATAATGCTCAGCGACGAAATGACTTGGATCGCCAGCAAAACAGATGTCAACCATTGCATTTTGAAAACTCCGAGGCCTAGGCGGCCGCTATATGTAGAAATTCTTCCGCCACAAGTGCGGCGCCGCCGACCAGTGCGCCGTCGATGTCCGGCATTCCGAACAGGCTGGCCGCATTGGAGGCCTTCACGCTGCCGCCATAAAGGATACGGACCTGCGGCACGCCGAGGGACTGGAGGCGGCTGCGGATGAAGGCATGCACGGCTTGCGCCTGCTCGGGCGTCGCGGTGCGGCCCGTTCCGATGGCCCAGACAGGCTCATAGGCGATAACGATGCGTGCGAGGGCCTCCGCGCCAAGCGCCAGTACCGGGGCGAGCTGACGTCCGATGACGGATTCGGTGGCGCCGGACTCCTGTTCGGCCAGTGTTTCGCCCACGCAGACGACCGGCGTGAGATTCGCAGCCAGGGCTGTGCGCGCCTTGGCGGCGACGAGATCGTCATTTTCGCCGTGCAGCGAACGGCGCTCGGAATGTCCGACGATGACCCAGCGGCAACCGAAATCGTTGAGCATGGCGGCCGAGACCTCCCCCGTGTACGCGCCCTGGTCGTGCACGCTGACATCTTGCGCACCCCAGGAGATCTCGCTGCCTGTCAGCAGCGCTTGCGCCTGAGCGAGGTAGGGAAACGGCGCGCAGACAGCGAGCTCGCACCCGCCGGAAAAGCCGGCGCGCAAGGCAGCCAGCAAGGCCTCATTGGCCGCAAGGCTGCCATGCATTTTCCAATTGCCCATGACAAGGCGCTGACGCGAAATCGAAGTACTCATCTAGCTGACGGAAATAACGGGGATATGAAATCGAACAAACTGTCAATTGTAGCGTGTTCTTAACCCGTCCGCCGAACAACGGATCGGTCCGCCTGGCGCCTCAATTCGTGGTCAGGATGATTTTTCCGATCTGCTCGCCGGCTTCCATCATGGCATGCGCATCGCAGGCTTGCGCCAAGGGGAAGGTGGCATGCACGATGGGGCGGATCTTGCCGGCCTCGAGCAATGGCCAGACCTTGTCACGCAAGGACTGCGCGATCCGCCCCTTGAACTCGACCGGACGCGGACGCAAGGTGGAACCGGTGACGGTAAGGCGCCGACGCATCAAGGCACTGAAATCCAGCGTGCCTTTGGGGCCGCCCAGAAGCGCAATGATGACGACACGCCCGTCGTCGGCCAGGCACTGCAGATCGCGATTGATATAGTCGCCAGCGACCATGTCCAGAATCACGTCGACACCCCGCCCTTGAGTCAGGTCCTTGATCTCCTGGACGAAATCCTGGCTGCGATAGTTGATGCCCTTGGCCGCTCCGAGCCGTTCCACCGCGCGCACCCTGTCGTCGTTGCCGACAGTTGCGTAAACGGTATTGCCCATCGCGACGGCCAACTGGATGGCTGTGGTGCCAATGCCACTGGCCCCGCCATGCACCAGCAAGGCCTCACCCGCCGACAAAGCCCCCCGATCGAAGACATTGCTCCATACCGTGAAATAGGTCTCTGGCAGACCGGCCGCCTCGACGTCGGACAAGCCCTTGGGGATGGGCAGGCATTGCAGCGCCGGCGCCACACAATATTCGGCATAGCCTCCGCCTGCGACCAAGGCGCAAACCTTGTCGCCCACGGCCATACCCGCCGCCGAGGCATCTCCGCCCACGATTTCCCCGGCGACCTCCAGCCCCGGCAAATCGGACGCGCCCGGCGGAGGAGGATAACTGCCAGCCCGCTGGAAGACATCGGGGCGATTGACGCCGGCCGCCGACACTTTAATGAGCACCTCACCGGGACCTGGCTGCGGCATGGGCCGCTCGACACACTTCAGGACTTCCGGGCCTCCGGGACTGGAAATTTCAACTGCTTTCATGGGACTCCTCGTGATTCGGCGTTTGGTTTGTGGGATTTCCGCAACTGCCTATTATCGCCCACTCCGATCCGCGGCGCACCAGGCTCCGCTTGGACAAGCCCGCCTGCATCGGCTACACTTTCGACCTTTTCCGGATAGTTCCAAACCCTTACGCCTCTTGCCTTGCGCCCTCCTGCCAGGCAGCGTGGACCATCCCGAAAAAACTCACTGGAAGCGTGGCAGAGTGGTCTAATGCACCGGTCTTGAAAACCGGCAACGGGCAACCGTTCGTGAGTTCGAATCTCACCGCTTCCGCCATCCGGGCCGTGCCTGGCCGGACTCCCTCTGCACGCACCCATGACTGACCACGCATCGCTCGAACTCCGGAAAGCGCAAGAACTGTTCCGCCAAGGACGCCTGTCTGAAGCTCGCGTCAAACTGCTGAATGTCGCACAGTCGCCCGCCTGGCGCGACAGCGCGCTTCAGGGAGAGGCCCTCGAAGGACTGGGCTATATCGCGGCCAAAGAGAACGATTACGCCCAGGCGAGCGATTACCTTCGACACGCCTGCCGGATACTTCCCCCATCGGCGCAGCGCGATCACTATTCGGGCTACCTGCATCAATGCGCCGGACGCCACGAACAGGCCGTCGAGTACTTGCAGCGCAGCGTGGCTGCCGCACCCGCCAACATCGGGGCCTACGAACTGCTGCTGACCTCGTTGATGGCGCTGGGACAGCATGCAGGCGCCTTGCGCACCATCACCGCCCTCGAATCCCGCCTGGGCAGGCCCTCGGCACATCTGCATTACATCCGGGGACTGGTGTTCGGCGCTCAAAGCCAATCCGACGCGGAAGTCGGAGAGTATCGCAAGGCACTGGCCTTGAACCCGAGCCATGTCGATGCCTATGTGAATCTCGGGGTGGCGATGCACGAGCGCATGCAATTCGAAACCGCCCTGCAGTGTTTCAGGAAAGCGTTGGCCATCGACCCGGATCATGCCGGTGCGCGCGTGAACCGAGCCCGGACCAATCTTCTGCTGGGCGACTTCGAACATGGCTGGAAGGATTTCGAATGGCGCCGGAGCACACCCGGGCAAGATCAACCGACCGGCCGGACCTCATGGGCGGGGGATCGGTCCATCAAGGGCAAGACACTGTTGATTCGCAGCGAGGGAGGCCCGGGCGACACCTTGCAGTTTCTGCGCTACCTGAAGCCCTTGCGGACCCTGGGCCCGAAACAGGTCATCCTGACGGCGCAGAAGCGCCTCCTGTCGTTGCTTGAAGGCTTCCCGGATGCGGATCTGATCGTGGACGAAGACGACGCCCTGCCGCCTTTCGACGAATCCTGCCCCATCATGAGCCTTCCCCTGGCCTTGAGCAGAACCGTCACCGGTGTTCCTGAGACCCCCTCTGGCCTGACGATCGCACAACCCAGGATCGACGCCTGGGCGGACAAGCTGGCCAACACAGACAAGCCACGCATCGGAATCGCATGGCAAATCGACGATCAGCCGGAAGGCTCGGATCAATCGATCAATCTCGAGCAATGGCGAACGCTGGCCGAAGTGGATGCCTGCTATCTGGCGCTACAGCCGTTCCCACGCAATGAGGACGATGGCTGCGCTCCCGATCTGCCAACAGGCTGGTGCGGAATCCCGGAATCTCCGGGCAATTTCGCGGACCTGGCTGCCTTGATTGTCAATCTGGATCTGGTGATCACCGCCGACAATGCGATCGCTCACCTTGCGGGCACCCTGGGCAAACCCGTCTGGGTTCTCCTGCCTTGGCTGCCCGACTGGCGCTGGCAACTCGAACGCGATGACAGCCCCTGGTACCCAAGTGCCCGGCTCTTCCGACAGCCTGCGCCCGGGGAATGGGCACCGACTTTCAATAGAATCAGATCCGCTTTGCAGGAGTTCGCGCAACAGCAAGTACCGTAAACTTGCCCACCTGAATGCGACTGATGACCGAGCATACGTGCGCCAGAGCTAGCTGATCGTCGCCACAAAATGCCCCCCTTCGGCTACACTCCTGTACCCATCGACCGCAAGAACCCCGAGGGTGGAAAATGAACGTGACACTGCGGCAGTTGCGAGCATTTTTGGAGGTGGCACGCAGTGGTGGTTTCACTGCAGCAGCGCCCAAACTCCATCTCACTCAATCCGCCACCAGTCTGCAGATACGCGAACTGGAATCCCAACTTGGGCTGCAACTGATTGACCGCTCCACGCGACGCTTCGCATTGACTGATGCCGGCAACGAGTTCCTGATCAGTGCGACTCGGATCGTCGCCGATGTCGAGCAATCCGTCTCTGACACACGCGACCTCGTACACAAGCGACGCGGACGCATTACGGTTGCGACCACGCCTCTGCTCGCATCCACGCTGCTACCGGACAGTGTGGCCCTATTCCTGAAAGAGTATCCGGCCATCACCGTGCGCATCGCCGATCTACCCGCCGAGCAGATCGGACGCCGCGTATCAAGTGGCGATGTGGATTTTGGGGTCGGCGTATTCCCGGCGACCGATACCGAGTTCGACCGCGTCACCCTGCTGCACCACCCCCTTGGGGCGATGGTGCCAAGTACCTGGCCGCTGGCTAACCGCCGGCGAGATCTCACTTGGATGGATCTTGCCGACCAACCGCTGATCGCCATGTCTCATTCGACCTGCCTACGCACTTTGATCGACCTGCATCTGCATCAGGCTGGCGTATCGCTTAGCCCGCGTTTCGAAGTCGAGTACCTAGGGACCGCCGTGGGCTTGGCACAGGCCGGATTGGGCATCGCCGTCGTGCCGGCATACGTCGGAAAGCTGATGGGATCGGACCGCGCACGGTTTCGCCCCTTGTCCAAACCGGTGGTGCACCGCCAGATCGAGCTCATTGTCCGCGCGGGCCGCTCACTGTCCCCGAGCGCTGCTGCGTTTCGCGACTGTCTGGCCGCGCGCTGCAAGATGTTGCACGACTGACAACGGCTCACGCGCGTATTTTCCTCATCAGGCTCAATGACCGGATCGCCGCTGCAATGCCTGAATGGAAGCCATCGCCTCACTGACGATATCGCCGACATCGACGCGCGCGTGACAACCGTTGCGAAGCAGCACCTTGCCATCTACCAGCACCGTATCGACGTTGGAGGGTTGCGCCGAATATACGAGAGCATGGGCCGGATCAAGGACAGGCGCCAGATTCACATCGGTGGTGCGTACCAGGATGATGTCGGCGCGCTTGCCGGGAACCAGCGAGCCGACGCGCGCATCAAGACCCAGATCCCGTGCACCGTCGATTGTCGCAAGTTCGAGCAGACGGCGCGGTGCCAGCGGTACCGCGCTGCCGAACCGCTGCTTGTGCGACCACAGCAGCGCCCGCATGCAGCTGAAATAGTCGGCGTTGGCGGAAGCCGCTGAACTGTCCACCGACAAGCTCTGCTGCACGCAGTGGTCCATCAGTTCCTGAAACTGGATCTCGCCGCGGGTAGCCTGCGCATAATGCATTTCGATCACGGGGGAACACGAGAAGGTCGTGCCTGACGCCGCCAGCAACCTGGCCTCGTCCGCCGACACACCCTGCGGATGCACCAGTTGCAGGTCATCGCCAAGCAGTCCCTCGGCAGCCAGCACCGAGACCAGGCCAGGACGCGCATGCATGGTGATGGGGAGACCCAGAGCGCGGACAGCGGCCATCTCAGCCTTGACCACGCCGATCGGCACGGCGCCTCGTGGGTTCGAAACAGGCGTGCGCACCGCCGCGCCCAGCGTGAGCAGTGTCGAGTCCGGCATGCCCTCGCGCTGCACGCGCGCCAGATCCTCCAGATCCATCACTCGGTCAAGCGGCAGTTCCTGCCCCCAGCCATACGAGAAACGACCCCGCACGCCCATCTCATGCATGGCGAGAAGCTCTGCATCTGCATGCTGCGGGCTGCGGGTGTTGTGTGACCAATTGTTGACCGTGGTGATACCCGACGCCAGCCCCTCCGCCAGCCCCAAGCGAACAGATCGGTACGAATCCTCCGGCGAGAACAACGGGCCAATCTGCAGCGTGATGGGAAAGTAGCCGTGGCCGGGATCATCACCTCGAACCAATGCTCGCAGCGAGCTGTTCCAGAGATGCCAGTGCGTATCGACCAGCCCCGGCATGACGATCATGCCATGCGCGTCGATCTCCGCAACGCCCGGCTTGTGCAACCCGACACCGACATCTACGATTTCACCGTCAACGACATGCACGTCTGCCTCGGGCAAATCGCCAAGCTGGTCGTCCATCGTCAGCACATGCCCTCTGCGAATCACGAGTTCCCCTTCAGCCGGCCACGGCTGCCCGTGCTTCGCCACCTTCGTGCTGCGCGCAGTCCGAAACATCGCGATCTCCTGTTCCCTTTCTATTATTCTGATTGTGTTGAGCCAGGTTTCGGCTTCATTCAGCCTTCGCACCGGTGAGACGGATCAACTTTTCCTTCCGACTGCGGTCTGCCTGGATGAACTCGGCGAAACTTTCCGGCTTGGAAAACACCGGGTCAAAGCCTCGTGAGGTCACGTAGCGCTCAATGAAGGTGGGATCTTCGGCCACCGCGGCCACATCGCGGGCAATCTTCTGCACAATCTGCGGTGGCGTGCCGCCCGTGACAAACAAGCCAAACCACGACTCATGCGGATCAATATCGCCAAACCCCGATTCGGACAGCGTGGGCACCTGCGGCATGGCAGGCAGACGCTCGCGACGAGCGATGGCCAGCGCCTTGAGCTTGCCCGCGCGTAGATGTCCTTCGGCGGCCGGCACGCCCGCAAGCGTAAGCTGGACTTCGCCGCCAAGTACAGCTGTGACGGCGGGCGCAATCCCCTTGTATGGGATTTGCCTCATCGTCACGCCGCTGCGCACATTGATGCCTTCGAACAACAAATGTGGCAGGCTGCCTGAGCCATAGGAAGCATAGCTGAGCAAGTCCGGCTTGGCCTGGGCCAGCGCCACCAGCTCTTTCAGGCTCGAGGCAGGGACCGAAGGATTCGCCACGACCATCTGAGGCAGACTCACGAGCTCCGAGATTGGCACCAGATCGCGTATCGAATCATAGGGCAGCTTGTCAAACAAGAATGGGTTGCTGGTGACAGTCGCCTCGCTGGTCAGCAACAAGGTGTGCCCGTCCGGCTGCGCCTTGGTCACCGTCACCGTGCCGATAATGGTCGATGCCCCGGGCTTGTTCTCGACGATGACGGGCTTGCCCCATTTCTGCTGGAGGCGCTCGGCCAGCACGCGAGCCATGCTGTCGATACCGCCGCCGGGCGCGTAAGGAACCACGATGCGCACGTTCTGTGTCGGAAACGGCTGTGCACCCACATGAAGCGGCAACGCGCATAGAGCGGCCACCATCCATTTGATGCTCTTTCTGCCCGTTGCCGATGCGCCGCCTGACATCTTCACGTTGCCTTGCATGACCGAGGCCAGCACAGCGCTGATCAGCTTGCTGCTGAAAGTACGTTGCATCTTGAGAGTCTCCTTGGGTTTGAGAACGCCGTGCGCAATTGGACAGGCCGGGTTCATCATCGTTATGAGACATATTTCAGCGAATCAGCAACCATTAATCAAGCGATTAAATTTAATGGTTTGATAAGAAATTCTTGTTCAATGCCTCGGCCTTTGGGAAACACGGCATGAAACAGCCGCAGGCATTACCTAATCCCCCTTCCTCGGCTCTAAGCAGGAATCCCTTGTTCATGCGATAATTTTGGGTTCGCGTCCATGGCGGAATTGGTAGACGCAAGAGACTTAAAATCTCTCGCCCTTTGGGCGTGCCGGTTCGATTCCGGCTGGACGCACCAATAAAAAACCTCGCAAATTTTTGCGAGGTTTTTTATTGGTGCAGGCACCCGCACAAGCAGGTGTTACGAGAAGGCATCGTCGTCCTCGCGAAAGCGAGGGCCCACTTGGCTATGTGGATGCCCGCTTTCGCGGGCAGGACGATGCCGCGATCCGGCCTCTTACTCGACCGAGGGAGCGGCGCCGGCCGACGGGACGATCGGACCCTGGGGGCCGCCCTGGGCTTCGATGCCGCCGATGGCCTTCATCGACAGGCGCAGACGGCCCTTGTCGTCGGCTTCGATGACCTTGATGCGCACGACCTGGCCAACCTTGAGCACATCATTGATGTTGTTGATGCGGTAGTTGGCGATTTCGGAAATGTGCAGCAGGCCGTCGCGGCCGGGCAGGACCTGGACGATGGCACCGAAGTCCAGCAAGCGCAGGACGGGGCCTTCGTACTCCTGGCCGACTTCGACATCGGCAGTCAGCTCCTTGATGCGACGCTCGGCTTCGCGGGCGCGATCCAGGTCGGCGCTGGCGATGGTGATGGTGCCATCATCGCCGATATCGATCTGGGTGCCGGTTTCCTCGGTGAGCGCGCGGATGGTCGCGCCGCCCTTGCCGATGACGTCACGGATCTTCTCGGGATTGATCTTGATCGTGAGCATGCGCGGAGCAAACTCTGAGAGCTCGGTGCGGGAGCCTTCGAGCGATTCGCGCATCTTCTCCAGAATATGCAAGCGGCCTTCGCGAGCCTGGGCCAGCGCCACTTGCATGATTTCCTTGGTGATGCCCTGGATCTTGATATCCATCTGCAAGGCAGTGACACCATTGACGGTACCCGCCACCTTGAAGTCCATGTCGCCGAGGTGATCCTCATCGCCGAGGATGTCGGTCAGCACGGCGAACTTGCCTCCCTCTTTGATCAGGCCCATGGCCACGCCGGCAACGTGCTCCTGGATGGGCACACCGGCGTCCATCATTGCCAGCGAACCGCCACATACCGAAGCCATGGACGACGAACCGTTGGACTCGGTGATCTCGGACACCAGACGGATCGAGTACTGGAAATCCTGGGCTTCAGGCAACAGCGCCACCAGAGCCCGCTTGGCCAGACGGCCATGGCCGATCTCGCGACGCTTGGGCACCCCGAAGCGGCCGGTTTCGCCGGTGGCGAACGGAGGCATGTTGTAGTGGACCATGAAACGATCACGGTATTCGCCCATGATGGAGTCGATGATCTGCTCATCCTGCTTGGTGCCCAAAGTGGCCACGACCAGCGCCTGGGTTTCGCCTCGAGTGAACAAGGCGCTGCCGTGGGCGCGCGGCAGCACGCCCAGACGGATGCTGATGGGACGCACGGTGCGGGTATCGCGCCCGTCGATGCGGGGTTCGCCGTTCAGGATCTGACTGCGCACGATGTGCGACTCGAGTTCGAACAGAATGTTGTCGACTTCGACGGAGTCAGGGGCCTCTTCGCCTTTGGCGGCGGCATGCTCGTTCAGGGATTCCTTGACTTCGGCATAGACATCGCGCAGCTTCGCCGTGCGTTCCTGCTTCTCGCGGATCTGGTACACGCCCTGCAGCTTGTCCTGCGCCGCAGCGGTCACAGCCGTGATCAACGCTTCGTTCTTGGGCGCGGGCTGCCAGTCCCACTCGGGCTTGCCGGCTTCCGCAACAAGATCATGAATGGCATTGATGGCGGCCTGCATGTGCTCATGGCCGTAGACCACGCCGCCCAGCATCACCTCTTCCGACAACTGCTGCGCCTCGGATTCGACCATCAGCACAGCCGTCTCGGTTCCGGCGACGACGAGGTTCAGCTTGGACTGCTGCAATTGCGTCACGGTGGGATTCAGCACATAGCCGCCATCGATATAGCCGACACGCGCTGCCCCGATGGGACCATTGAAAGGGATGCCCGAAATGGCCAGAGCAGCCGAAGCGCCGATCATGGCGGCGATGTCGGGATCGATCTCGGGGTTCACCGACAGCGTATGGATGATGACCTGCACATCGTTGTAGAACCCTTCAGGGAACAAGGGGCGCAACGGACGATCGATGAGGCGGGAGGTAAGGGTTTCTTTCTCGGAAGGCTTGCCTTCGCGCTTGAAAAAGCCGCCGGGAATGCGGCCGGCCGCATAGGTCTTTTCGACATAGTCGACCGTCAGCGGAAAGAAATCCTGGCCCGGCTTGGCCTTCTTGGCCGCCACGACAGTGGCCAGGATGACAGTGTCTTCAATCGAAACCAGCACGGCGCCAGAGGCCTGGCGAGCAATCTCGCCGGTTTCGAGCACCACCGTATGCTGACCGTACTGAAACGATTTGGTCACTTTATTAAACATTACGGATTATCCTTACAATAAAAAAAACCGTGTCCACCGCGATGTTCGTCGCAGTGTCCACGGCCGTACATTGGGGAGCCAGCCCCGGATATCACTTACGCAGACCGAGCTTTTCGATCAGGCTGCGGTAGGCATCGGGATTGCGGCCCTTGAGATAGTCGAGCAGCTTGCGGCGACGGCTGACCATGCGCAGCAGACCACGACGCGAGTGGTGATCTTTCATGTGCGCCTTGAAGTGGTCGGTCAGTTCGTTGATACGGGCCGTAAGCAATGCCACTTGCACTTCGGGGGATCCGGTATCACCCTGAGCACGTTGGAACTGCGAAACGATTTCGGACTTTTTGATGTCAGCAACAGACATGGAAATAAACCTCGTGGACATGCGTCAGAGCCGAGGCGCCCTGACGTGAACAATTGACAATACAATGATTTTTACCCGATGCGCAAATGGACAAATACCTGTCGCGCCTGGCATCGGGCTTGAGCATTATAACGGGATTGGCGGCACTTTGCCGACCAACCTTCGGAACGCCCTGAAACGCCTTCGGAAACAAAGAGTCCAGCATGAAACACTCCACCCGACGCGGCCTGCGCATCAGCCTGTCGATCCTGGCGACAGGAATTCTGGCTGCCTGCGCCAGCATGGCCACCGTACCCCCAGGCACCCCACTGGCTCAGGTCGAGGAACACTACGGCCGCCCCACCTATGCCTGCCCCTTGCCCGACGGCGGGCAACGCCTGATCTGGTCCCGACAGCCCATGGGTCAAGAAGCTTTCGGCACCAATGTTGGAAGCGATGGGCGCATCGACAAGATCGTGCCCCTGCTGACGGACCAGCACTTCAGCGTGTTGGGCCAGGGCACCTGGACTCCGCAGCAAGTGCTATGCGAGTTCGGCCCTCCGGCCGAGCGCGATGGGGTCGGGCTGCCGGGAGACATCAAGATCGTCTGGAGCTACCGCTATAAGCAATACGGCGTCTGGAACTCGCTGATGTATGTGTACTTTGGCACCGATGGGAAACAAGTGACCCGTTTTCACCCCGGCCCCGATCCCATGTTCGAACCCCGCGAGTTCTTGCGTTGATCGCATCCCGCGTCGTCACACGCCGTCGTCATCCTGAGCGCCAAGCGTGGGTGCGGAACGCTCTGGAATACCGGCATCGGGCCCCGCCCCGCCCTGACGCCGCTCCGCAAGCCTGCGCGCGCGGCGCCAACGCCAGACCATCACGATCCAGCCGGACACGCCATAGATGACGAACAGCCCGAAGAGCACCAGCGGCGGATCGCTCGAGACGAACACGAACACCGCCACGACCACCAGCATGACCCAGAACGGCACACTGCGCCCCAGGGCAAAAGACTTGCCGCTGTAGAACGGAGCATTCGAAACCATGGCCATGCCGGCATAGACCGTCAAGGCGAAGGCCATCCAGGCGATGGTTCCGCTGTGCAATGGAAACTTGTTGTCCACCGAAAGCCAGACAAAGCCCGCCACCAATGCCGCGGCGGCCGGGCTGGGCAGGCCCTGGAAAAAGCGCTTGTCCACGACACCGATGCTGATGTTGAAACGAGCCAGGCGCAAGGCAGCCCCGACGACATAAATGAACGCCGCGAGCCATCCCCAGCGTCCGAGGCCCTGCAGCGACCACTCGTACATGACCAAAGCCGGCGCCATGCCAAAAGAGGTCATGTCGGACAGCGAGTCGTACTGTTCGCCGAACGCCGACTGGGTGTTGGTCAGACGCGCCACCCGGCCATCCATGCCATCGAACACCATGGCCACGAAAATGGCGATGGCGGCGATCTCGAAGCGTCCGTTCATGGCTTGCACGACGGCGAAGAAACCGGCAAAAAGGTTTGCTGTGGTGAACGCATTGGGAAGCAGATAAATGCTCTTGCGCCGCCGGTTTTCATCCAGGTGAAAATTGGGCATGCCGGAATCCTCAGGAAACGGCCTCGACCGGCTGGGGAAGCTCGGCCAGCACAGTGCTGGTCGCACTGACCTTGTCGCCGATGGCCACCCGCGGCCGGGCATCAGTGGGAAGATAGACGTCGACGCGCGAACCAAAACGGATGAATCCGTAACGCTGCCCCGCATACAGGGAGTCGCCCGGCTTGACGTACCAGAGGATGCGTTTGGCCACCAGCCCCGCCACCTGAACGGCCGTCACGACATGGCCATGCGACGTATGAACCACCATCGCATTGCGTTCATTCTCGAGTGAGGCCTTGTCGAGCGCCGCATTGAAAAACTTGCCCGGAAAATACTCCATGGACTGGATGACGCCGTCGACCGGAGCGCGGTTCGAATGCACATTGAAGACATTCATGAACACGCTGATCTTGAGCGCCTGGCGTTTTGCGTAAGGGTCCGGAGCCTCTTCGACGGCGACGATGCGGCCATCGGCGGGGCTCAGCACATTGAGCTCGCCGTCGGGCGCCGTCCGGGGTGGATCACGAAAGAACTGCAGCACGAAAAGCGCAATGATCCAGAACGGTATGGATGCCAGGCCGGACCAAAGGCTGACCGCCAGGGCGACAAGCACGCTTCCGGCAAGATAAGGCCAGCCTTCGCGCGCAATGAGGGGATGGGGATAAGAAGGTGTATTCATCGTAAGACGAAGGATAACCGAAATGGCATGAGCGACGGATAAAAAAAGCGCCCGGACGGGCGCTTTTCAACGCGTGCATCCCGGCTATCGCCGGGAGGACGGTCAAGGACGATCAGTTCTTGCTCTGGTCGACCAGCTTGTTGGCGGCGATCCAGGGCATCATGGCGCGCAGCTTGGCACCGACCTGCTCGATCTGCGACTCGGCGTTCAGGCGACGGCGCGAGATGATGCTGGGTGCGCCGGCGGCGTTTTCCAGGATGAAGCTCTTGGCGTATTCACCGGTCTGGATGTCGGTCAGGCACTGACGCATGGCTTTCTTGGTCTCTTCCGTGACGATGCGCGGGCCGGTGACGTACTCGCCGTATTCGGCATTGTTGGAGATCGAGTAGTTCATGTTGGCGATGCCGCCCTCGTAGATGAGGTCGACGATCAGCTTGAGCTCGTGCAGGCACTCGAAGTAAGCCATTTCAGGCGCGTAACCCGCTTCGACCAGCGTTTCGAAGCCGGCCTTGATGAGTTCGACGGTACCGCCGCACAGCACGGCCTGCTCACCGAACAGGTCGGTTTCGGTTTCTTCGCGGAAGTTGGTTTCGATGATGCCGGCACGGCCGCCGCCGTTGGCCATGGCGTAGGACATCGCCAGTTCGCGCGCCTTGCCGCTGACATCCTGGTGGACGGCAATCAGGTGCGGCACGCCGCCACCCTGACGATACGTACCACGCACGGTGTGGCCGGGGGCCTTGGGAGCGATCATGATGACGTCGACGTCGGCGCGCGGCTGGACCTGGCCGTAGTGCACGTTGAAGCCGTGGGCGAACGCCAGTGCGGCGCCGGGCTTGAGGTTGGCTTCGACCTGGCTGCGATAGACCTGGGCGATGTTCTCGTCAGGCAGCAGGATCATGACCAGATCGGCGCCCTTGACGGCCTCGGCAACTTCCTGGACCTTGAGGCCGGCATTCTCGGCCTTGCTCCAGGACGCGCCGCCCTTGCGCAGACCCACCACCACATTGACGCCCGACTCATGCAGGTTCAACGCGTGGGCATGGCCTTGCGAGCCGTAACCGATGATGGCCACGGTCTTGCCCTTGATCAGGGAAAGGTCACAATCTTTGTCGTAAAAAACTTTCATTTGGCAGAGCTCCAAAATACAAATCGGTAATTCGCAATGAACCGGCCCAGAGGCCGGTTCGGGATTCGAGAAACACATCGGCCCCGTCAGGCCGCCGATGCGTGATTGTAATTACAACTTCAGCACACGTTCGCCGCGCCCGATGCCGGACACGCCGGTACGGACGGTTTCCAGGATGGCACTGCGGTCGAGGGCGCCGATGAAGGCCTCGATTTTATCCTGATCGCCGGTCAGTTCGATCGTGTAGACCTTGTCGGTGACATCGATGATGCGGCCGCGGAAAATATCGGCCATGCGTTTGAGCTCTTCGCGCTCTTTGCCCACCGCCCTGACCTTGATCATCATGAGCTCGCGCTCGATGTGCGGGCCTTCGGAAAGGTCCACCACCTTGACGACGTCGATGAGTCGGTTCAGATGCTTGGTGATCTGTTCGACGACATCGTCCGAACCCTCGGTGACGATGGTCATGCGCGACAAGGTGGCGTCCTCGGTTGGCGCCACAGTCAGGGTTTCGATGTTGTAGCCACGTGCGGAAAACAGGCCCACCACCCGCGACAACGCACCCGGGGCATTTTCCAGAAGAACGGATATGACATGTTTCATAGTGTGCCCCTGCCTCAAAGATCTTCTGCGCCAAGCAGCATTTCGGTCAGCCCCTTGCCCGCCTTCACCATGGGCCAGACGTTCTCGGTCTGGTCGGTGATGAAATCAAGGAAGACGAGACGATCTTTGTGCTTGACGAAGGCTTCACGAATCGCCGGCTCGACGTCGGCCGGCTTCTCGATGCGCAGGCCCACATGACCATAGCTTTCGACCAGCTTGACGAAATCGGGCAATGCATCGACGTAGGATTCCGAATACCGCGAACCGTAGTCGATCTGCTGCCACTGGCGCACCATGCCCAGATAGCGGTTATTCAGGCACAGCACCTTGGGAAACAGGTGATACTGCTTGCAGGTGGACAGCTCCTGGATGTTCATCTGGATGGACGCTTCGCCCGTGATGACCGCCACATCCGCGCCGGGATTCGCCTTGAGCACCCCCATGGCGTACGGCAGGCCGACACCCATGGTGCCGAGGCCGCCCGAGTTCACCCAGCGGCGGGGCTCGTCAAAGCGGTAATACTGGGCCGCCCACATCTGATGCTGCCCCACGTCGGACGTCACGAAGGCATTGCCTCCGGTCACTTCCCAGAGCTTCTCGATGACGTATTGCGGCTTGATGACCGTGTCGGAATTTTCGTACTTGAGGCATTCGCGGCCGCGCCAGGTCTCGATCTGCTGCCACCACTTGGCGAGGCGGCCCGGATCGGCGGGACGCTCGGCCAGCGCCTGAGCATACATGGCGTTCAAATCCTGCAGCACATCTTTCACATTGCCCACGATGGGCACGTCGACCCGCACACGCTTGGAAATCGAGGACGGATCGATGTCGATGTGGATGATCTTGCGCTGGTTCTGCGCGAAATGCTTGGGATTGCCGATGACGCGATCATCGAAACGCGCACCCACGGCCACCAGCACGTCGCAATTCTGCATGGCCAGGTTGGCTTCGTAAGTGCCGTGCATGCCCGGCATGCCCATGAAGCGTTCGCTGCTGGCTGGATAAGCGCCCAGGCCCATCAGCGTGTTCGTGCACGGAGCGCCGACCAGGTCAACCAGTTGGCGAAGCTCGGCGGAGGCATCGGACAGCACGACCCCCCCACCGGAATAGATCATGGGCCGTTCGGCCGCCAGCAGCATCTGCACTGCCTTCTTGATCTGTCCCTGATGCCCCTTGTTCACCGGAGCGTACGAGCGCATGCTGACCTCGCCCTTCTGGGGCGTGTACTTGCAGGTCGCGACCGTGATGTCCTTGGGGATGTCCACCAGCACCGGGCCGGGGCGACCTGTCTTCGCAATGTAGAAAGCCCGGCGCATGGTTTCGGCCAGGTCCTTGACATCGCGTACCAGGAAATTGTGCTTGACGCAGGGACGCGTGATCCCAACCGCGTCGCACTCCTGAAAGGCGTCTTCGCCGATGACCGTGCTGGGCACCTGCCCGCTGATGATCACCATGGGGATGGAGTCCATATACGCCGTCGCAATGCCTGTCACGGCATTGGTCAGCCCCGGACCACTGGTCACCAGCGCGACACCGACCTTGTCGGACGTGCGCGAATAGGCATCGGCCGCATGCACGGCTGCCTGCTCATGGCGGACCAGAATGTGTTGAAACTTGTCTTGCTTGTAGATGGCGTCGTAGATGTAAAGCACTGCACCGCCAGGGTAACCAAAAACATGGTCAACGCCCTGCTCGGCCAGACATTGCACGACGATGTCGGCGCCATTGAGTTCCATGATGTATTCCTTTCATGACCAGTACGAGCATCCCGGCTTGGCCAAAGCCCGAGCTGCACCAACGGCAGCAACATGATCTGGCGTTTTGCGGTTCACGGAACCACTCCACCCAGACACCTTGCAACCCCGGCACGCACTCGCCGAAACGCGGTACGAGCGTTCTTCCTGAACGCGGGAGGTAGAAACGGAAAGCCCCGGCTCACGCTTTTGGCGCGGCCAGGCACTCGAGAAAAAAGGCGCAAAAGCCTGGCGGATAGCCAGGCAACGGAGGCCTGCAACGATGCACCGGGGATGAAATGGCGCATCAACGGCATACACTTTACCGCGTTGCACAAATAGAATCAAACGGGCCAGGGAGCGTCTATACTTGCTGCTGTTACGACACGCCACCGGCCTTCGATGTCATCACGTTTCCCGCAGTTGCAGCGTTTTTTCTACAGCCACTATTTCTTTGGTGGCCTGCGACAGGCCATCGGAGTACTGCTGCCCGCCATCGTGCTGATCGGCCTGTTCGGCGCCTACGGCTTCGGCATGGTGGCATCGATCGGGGCCGCCTGCGTGGCCGTCATCGACCAGCCCGGCGCCCCCCGCCGCTACAGCATCAACACCATGTTGGGCGCCATGGTGCTGGGCACCCTGACCGCTTTGGCGACCGGCCTGGCATCCTCCCACACGGCCCTGGTCTGGGTCATGGTCCCATTGTTGTGCTTCGTGTTTTCCATGCTCACGGTATATGGCCGGCTGGGCAGCCTCCTGGCCTTCGCCTGCCTGCTGGTCATGACCCTGACCCTGCGCACGCCGCTGGCCCCACACGAAGTCCTGTTGCACACGGCCTACTCATTTGCCGGCAGCCTTTTCTATTTCCTGTACAGCGTTGTAGCCCACCGCCTGTTGTGGCACCGTGAAGAGCAGCAGACCCTTTCGGTGGCGCTCTATGCAACTGCTGATTACATTGCCGCGCGAGCTCGCTTTTATGACGTGAATGCCGACCTGGACGACTGCTACAGGACCCTGATCCACAAGCAGGCAGACATGACCGACAAGCACCAGGCCGCGCGCGACACAGTGCTGCGCGAGCTTCCCAGAGGGGACGATGGCTCGGACTGGCGCCGCTACAAGTCGCTCAATATCTTCATCGACATGGTGGCGCTGCTCGATTCCCTGGTGGCCACGCACACAGACTACACCACGCTGCGCCGCCATCTGGGCGACAGCGACATTCTGGTCTTTGCCCGCGACGCGCTGTTCAAGCTGTCCGACAATGTCGCCCGCATCGCCTTGAACATCTCGCGCAATCAACTTGTCAGGGAACGCAATAGCGCCAAGGCGGAACTGCGCGCCATCGAATACGAGCTCGAAACCTACCGCCGGGAAGGCCTGGCACAATCCGAACCGGAAATCTACGCTCTGCTGGTGCAAGTACTGCGCCGGCTGCGCAACGCATCCAACATCATCGAACGCATGGCCGAACACACGCGCAAGGCCGACGCCGTGGCCCTGGTCGACCTGCGCCTGGAAAAGGCCCTGAACCGATTCCTGTCGCGCACGGTCCTGCGTGTGGGCATGATCACGAGCAACCTGCGCCTGGATTCGCCGCACTTCCGCTACGCCATCCGGGTCGCCATCGCCAGCGTCCTGGCGCTGGCGGCCTCGTCCTCTCTTTCATTGGTCCTGAGCCACAACCAGATGGAGCCGGGCGCGGGCTCGCACGGCTACTGGATCATCCTGACCATCATCATCATCCTCAAGCCCGGCTACGCGCTGACACGCCAGCGCAATGCATGGCGGCTGACGGGCACACTGATCGGCTGCATCCTGGCTTTGATCCTGTTCAACCTCACCGACAACCGGGACGTCTACTTCGCCGCGCTCGTCGCCGCCTGCATACTCGGCTACAGCCTGCTCCTGGTCAATTTCATGGCGGCAGCGGTCTTCAATACGCTGTATATCCTGCTGGTGTTCCATTTCATGTCCCCCGACTCGAGCTTCGTGGTCGGAGAAAGACTGATCGACACCGCCATAGGCAGCGTGCTTGCCCTGCTCTGCAGTTATATCCTCCCCTGGTGGGAAAGCAATTTCATGGAATCGCTGGCCAAGGCCGCACGCAACGCCAACCACCGGTTTCTTCTGGCAGGGCTGCGCTTTGCGGAACTGAGCCGCCAGCTGCGTCATGCAGAAACCCAGGGCGATCCTGCAACTGACGCCCTGCGCACGGAACAACATGAAGCGGAAATGGCCTGGCGTATTGCGCGCAAGAATGCGCACATCGCGTTCGGCAATTTCGCTGCCGCCTTTTACCGCATGATGTCCGAACCGGTCAGGCGGCAAAAGAACGTTCCCGAGCTCAACCATCTGCTGGTGCAGTTCCATGCCCTGGCCTCGCAGATCAGCGCCGCCACCCCGCTGCTGGGCGCGCTTTCGACAGTACCGGACGGCATACAGAAGTCGCTCGATGCCATCGACGCCCTGCTGGCCGACAAAGACGCAACGCCCCCTCTGTCCATCGAAACAGAAGGCGAGCTCGCCACCCTGGCCTATCCCTTGCGGCAGATGGTCAAGGCGGCGCAACTGATCCGTCAGGAAATGCGCAGCCTCGAACCACCCACACCGACGCGTCGCCTGGGCCGCGTGCGCCCCCAGCCCGGAACCAATTGATAGGATGGCTGCGGATTCTGTCGCCTCCGTGCCGACGGAGGCCCGGGATCAGGCTGCGCTGCGACGGAAAACCAGTTTGTCAGGCGAGGAGGCCTCGGAGGCAAAGACATAGCCTTCGGAAGCAAAGCCTTCCAAGTCTTCGGGCCGCCGGATCTGCTTCTCGATGACATACCGGGCCATCAAGCCTCTGGCCCGCTTGGCGTGAAAACTGATGACCTTCCAGGCGCCGTTTTTCTCGTCCTGGAAAACGCACTGGATGACCCGCGCCTTCAGCGTCTTCAAATCGACCGATTTGAAATATTCGTCGGAAGCGAGGTTCAGCACAATGGGTTCCGGTTCGGACTGCTGGCGCTCGTTCAGGTAGGCGGCAATCAGGCTGCCCCAATAGTCATAGAGGTTCTTGCCGCGACCCGTCGCAAGACGAGTGCCCATCTCGAGCCGGTAGGGCTGCATGAGATCGAGCGGTCGCAAGGCACCGTAAAGACCGCTGAGCATGACCACATGATCCTGCGCCCACTGAAGCTGGTCATCGGAAAGGCTGGGCGCGTCGAGCCCTTCATAGACATCCCCATTGAAGGCGAGGATGGCCGGACGGGAGTTGGTCAGATCGAAGCGCGGCTCCCAGGCGGCATAGCGCTCGACGTTCAAGCGGGCCAGGGCATCGCTCAAGCTCATCAGCGTGGCCACTTCACTGGCCGATTTTCGCTTGAGAACGCCGATCAGCTCCGCGGCATGATCGACGAACAGGGGCTGTGAGTGCAAGGACGTGCGCAGCGGAGTGTCGTAATCCAGCTTCTTGGCGGGGGACAGCAACAACAACATTCGGGAGATTCCTTCAGGACTAGCGATTGGGTGCTTGCTCAACGGGCGGTCCAGCCGCCGTCGATGGACATGGCGGTGCCTGTCATCTGGGCAGCGGCCTCGGACGCCAGAAAAACCGCTGCTGCGCCCAATTGTTTGGGTGTGACGAATTGCAGCGAAGGCTGCTTTTCGGCCAGCAGCATCTGGGCGGCTTCCTCGATGGACACTGTGTGCTGCGCGGCCAAGGCCTCAATCTGCTTTTCCACCAGGGGCGTGCGTACCCACCCCGGGCAGATGGCGTTGGCCGTGACGCCGTTGCCCGCATTTTCGAGCGCGATGACCTTGGTCAGCCCCACCACCCCATGCTTGGCTGCCACATACGCCGCCTTGCTGGGGGAAGCCACCAGGCCGTGCGCGGAGGCGATGTTGATGATCCGTCCCCAACCCTGCTTCTTCATGTAGGGCAGCGCCGCCGCCGCGCAGTGGAAAACCGCTGACAGATTCAAGGCGATGATGGCATCCCAGCGGTCGACCGGAAACTCCTCGACAAGCGCCGTATGCTGGATGCCGGCGTTGTTGACGAGGATGTCGATGCCGCCCAGCGCCTGGACCGCCTGATCGATGAAACCGCGGGCGGCCTGGGCCTGGGCCAGATCCGCATTGATGTAGTGCGCCTTGACGTCATACTCGAGCTCGATATTGACCCGTTCTCTTTCGATCTCATCGGGGTCGCCGAAACCGTTGATGACCACATGGGCGCCGTTGGACGCCAGCTCGCGGGCAATGCCCAGCCCGATTCCGCTGGTGGACCCCGTGATGACTGCTTTTTTGCCAGTTAACATGGTTGCTGCTCCAGTGATTACAAGGGCCGGCCTGCCAGCCGCCTAGGCCGTCATCGTAGCAGGTTCCGTACGAGCGCCGGCCTCCCGCCCTCGAGCTTTTCACGACTGTCATGCACGAATCGAAAATTCTTGCTAGAATCTCGAGCTTCACGCGTTTAGACCTACGTGATACCCGGACAGGTGGCAGAGTGGTCGAATGTACCTGACTCGAAATCAGGCGTACGTGCAAGCGTACCGTGGGTTCGAATCCCACCCTGTCCGCCAAATTATCAATCAAGCCCTTGAACATCAAGGGCTTTTTTGTTTTCATGCATTGCCCATCAACGCATGACTTGCCATTTCTTGCGCAATTTGCGTAAAACTGCGTTGAGCGTTGCGGCGGGGTCTGTTGCCATGCGTTTGCCGTTGATATGCTGGTTTTCGCCGGGTGTGACGATTGTCGCCCCGGAAATACCGACAACGGAGGCATACCCATGAACAAACCTTTCGACCCTGCACAGCAGCCGTCCGAACTGTGGCGCTGGAGCGCTACGGCGATAGCCCACGGCATACGAACGGGCGCGATCTCATCGCGCGAAGCGACACAAGCCAGCCTGCAGCGCATTGAGCGCATCAACCCGCACATCAATGCACTGGTGGAGGTGTCGCCCGACGAAGCACTGAATATGGCTGACGCGGCAGACCAGGCGGTCGCACAAGGCGAAGACTTGGGCCCATTGCATGGCGTGCCTGTTTCGATCAAGGTCAACAGCGACCAGCAAGGACATGCAACGACCAATGGTGTCGTGGCATTCAAAGATATGGTGGCCCGTCACGACGCGCCCCACGTGGCGAATCTGCGCCGTGCCGGCGCGGTGTTTGTGGGACGAAGCAATACGCCGGCATTCTCCTACCGCTGGTTCACCAACAACGATCTGCATGGCCGCACACTGAACCCCTGGGACGCGACCCGCACGCCAGGCGGGTCTAGCGGCGGCGCGGCGGCGGCGGCCGCAACCGGCATGGTGGCGATTGCCCACGGAAACGACATCGGTGGATCGATCCGGCAACCCGCCTATTGCTGCGGCGTGACGGGGCTGCGGCCGACCGTGGGCCGGATTCCATCCTGGTATGGTCCTGCCGACGGCGACCAGGCACTGTCGGTGCAGACCATGCTTACCCAAGGCCCGTTGGCACGTTGCGTTTCGGATTTGCGACTTGCCTTGACCGCCATGAGCCCGTTCGACCCTCGTGACGCCGCTCATTCGTCTCCGGCGCTAGCCGGTCCCCGGCTGGGACGTCCGATCAAAGTTGCCTTTCTGCGCAATGCAGGTCCATTGAAGCCGACCGATGCCGTTGTGGCTGCCCTGGATCAGGCCGCCGACTGGTTGCGCGATGCCGGCTATATCGTCGAAGAGGTCGACGACCCCGTTTTCGAGGAAGCATACAAACTATGGTATTTGTTGGCGATGGAAGAGTTTCGCCAGCTATTGCCCCTGGTTGAGCAAGTGGGCGACCATGGCATGAAGAAGGCCGCCGAACACTATTATGCGGTCGCGAAAGATTGGTGGGGTGAGCAGCCCGACTTGGCTGCTTACATGAATGGTTACGCGCGTCGCGGTACGCTGATTGTGCGATTGCAGCAGTTCTTGCAAGACTATCCCTTGATGCTGATGCCGGTGTCAGCCGAGCAGGCATTTGAACAGGATGCCGATATCCTCAGCGTCGAAAGCATGCGACGGGTAATGGCGGCAAACTGGCTGATGATGGCCGTCCCGATGCTGGGCTTTCCGGCGATGTCGGTGCCCACGGGTGTGGCCAATGGCTTGCCAGCGGGCGTTCAACTGCTGGGCCAGCGCTTTCGCGAAGACATGGTGCTGGATGCTGGCGAGGTGATCGAGGCGCGGGCCGGCGTGCTGACGCCGATCGATCCACGTTAGGCCGCAGGATTCCGCGCCTGCCGGCCATTTTGTGTCCGGTAGGCGCGTGGCGAACAACCTGCGTGGCGGCTGAAGGCCCGGGCAAATTGGCTGGGGCTGGCAAAACCCAATCGGCGTCCAATTTCCGAGATTGGCGTCGAAGAGGTCGCCAGAAGATCCCGGGCGCGCTGAAAGCGAAGCTCATCGTAATAGCGATAAGGTGTTCGCCCGGTGCTGTTCCGAAAAAGCCGGCTGAAGTGAAAAGGGCTATGCCCTGCGATTTCGGCGAGCCGTTCAACCGACAAACCTTCGAGGGGGAGTGCGTGAATGGCCTCAAGCACCCGGGTCAATGCCTGGCCGTCAAGCTTCGGAACCGTGCGGGACTTTGCTGTCGATCCATGCTGAAAGCGGCGCGCCAGCGCGTGAAGCACCGCGACCCGACAACTGCTTTCGAGCAGGGGCGTTGGACCGACGCTGGAGACTTCCTGCCATAGCCTGAGCACCAGCTCATGGACCAGGCGCTCGTCGAAACCACGGCCGGCCAGCCTCCACAAGTGCTCCAGGGGCTCAGGCACGCTGAAGGCTTGCAGAAGTTCAGTGACGTCCTGCTCAGGCAAGGCAAGATAGACGCACTGCGACTCCCCGTTCAGCATCCATTGGGCCTCGGCATCGGCGGGAACAATGTAAACGGGAGACGTCGAAGGGCAGAAATGCTCGTTCCAGCCGAACCCCAGATCAAACTTCACGGAGGTTGCACAGATATTCTGCTGGGCTATGATCAGGACGTCGGATGTAACGCCGCGCCGAAATGTGTGCGCATGCGCGCGGTGCCTGGCCAAGGACACACTGCTTGGCAGCGCGGGCCCGATATCGACGTGGCCAACGATATGTTGCGGGTGCTTGAGCAGTGTCATGAAATTTGGCGATGAGCCCATTTTTCGTGCCTGGCCGTAGCGCTATCGGGTTGAACTATCCGATTCTATCGGGCTCCGGCATCAATGACGATGCGTGTTTTCGCTAGGCATTCTGCCCGGGGTCCCGAACCCTACCCCCACCGCTGAGCTAACATACCGGAACACACAACGATTTTGACTCGATGCGCATATTGATCGTCGAAGACTCCGACGCCCTTGCCGAGGCGCTGGGTCGCAGTCTCAAACAACAGGGCTACGCCTGCGACATTGCCGGTGATGGCCTGTCGGCGCTGCAGTTTGTCCGCAGCTACCGCTACGATGCGATCATTCTCGATCTCATGCTGCCAAAACTGGACGGCTTCGGCGTGTTGCGCGAGTTGAGCCGCGAGGCGGACGCAGCCCCCGTCCTCGTACTTTCCGCCAGAGAGCAGGTTGAGGACCGTGTCGAGGCGCTGGATGCGGGGGCCGACGATTATCTGGTCAAGCCGTTCGAGCTCGCCGAACTGCTGGCGCGTCTGCGCGCACTGGTGCGACGACCCGCGCAGCGCTCATCCCCCGTATTGCGTCACGGCGGGCTCGAAGTGGATCCCCGCTCGCGCACCGCCCGGTCGGGTGGAAATGACCTCAATCTAACCCCCAAGGAATACCGGCTCCTGGAATTGCTCCTGCGCCGACAAGGCGCGACACTCTCGCGTGAGCAAATCTTCGAGCAACTCTATGACAGTGGCAGCGACGCGTCGGATAAAGTCGTGGAAGTGATCGTCAGTACCTTGCGAGCCAAGCTCGCCCGACACGGGCTGGACCGGCTGATCGTCACGCGGCGCGGATTTGGCTATATGCTGCTTTCCGAGACCGGCAACCCCCAACCATCGTGAACGACGCCCCTTCCAAGAACATCGGCACGCCCCCGCCGCGACACCCGGGCTGGTCGCTGCACCGCCGCCTGATCATCGGCCTGATCGCAAGCATCGGCGGCGTATTCGCCATCGTGGCCCCGGCCCTGGACTTTTGGATCGACCGCGAAGTCTACCAGCGCATGGATCTGTCCCTGCAACAACGCGCCATGGCGGTGGAGCGCTTGTTGAATGAGAGCCGCCCCGGACCGATAGAACGCCTGATGCCCGAATATGCCCGGTATGGCCACACCGAGTTTTTCACTGTCTTTGACGCCAACGGCGAGCCCATCCTCCGGTCACCCAACAGCGCCGGCTCCGTACTGCCTCGGGGCCCTCAAGGTCTGCCGCCCCCGCACTACTACGACGTCAGGCTCCCCGACGGGCACTCCGGGAGGGCTCTGGCAACCCGATTGCCCGCACACGAAGACGGGACATCCCCAAACCTGCTTGTGGTCGCCACGGAGCGGGAGAGCTGGGACAGCACGGAGCGTCGTATCCACCTTGCCCTGTTCGGCGGAATCGCCCTGGCCACTTTGCTCGCCGCTGGGCTGTCCCTGCTCATCGTGCAACGCATGATCCAGGCTTTGCGCCGAGCCGGCGCCATCGCCGCTTCCTTGCGGCCTGAAACATCATCTCCGCATATCGAGGGTCGTTTTCCCCGAGAACTCCAGCCTTTCGTGGACGCCCTCAACCAGGGGCTGAGCCAGTTATATACGGCGATCGAACGAGAGCGCCGCTTCTCGCGCGACGTCGCTCATGAGCTGCGCACACCCTTGGCGGAAATCCGCACCAGCGCCGAAAGCGCTCTGGCGGATAGCGACCCAAGCCAGGCTCACCGCAGCCTGAAGGCCGCTATCGCGGCCTGCGCCCGCATGCAGCGCAGCGTCGACACCCTCTTGTTGCTGGCTCGGCTGGAATCGGGCCAACATACTCCAGCCCCCGACCCTCTCGACCTGGCTGAGCTCCTCAGGGATCTCTTGTCCGCACAACGCGCTATTCACCAGGATCGCCAGCTCACCGTCAGCACACTCGTGCCCTCTTCTGCCTGGGTGCAAAGCGATCTAGGGATCATCGAACGGGTGATCTCCAACCTGTTGAGCAACGCCTTCGAGTACTCGCCCGACGGCGAGGAGATCATCTGCCTCCTCGACAGGGACGACACGGGCTGGAGCCTGTCGATCAGCAACGCCGCACCCGAACTTGAAACCGCCGATCTCGAGCAGTTCGGCCATCGCTTCTGGCGCAAGCGCCCCGAAGGCGGCACGGCACGCCATGCCGGCCTGGGGCTGGCCTTGTCCATTGCCTTGGCAAGGGCAATACAGCTCCCGCTGCACTTTGACCTCGACGAAGGCCGCCTGGTCGCGCGACTCGGCCCCTGGCCGGCCCTGCTCTGACCGAAGCCGCACTTCCGGCGAGCTCTAAAGCAAGACCAAAGCTTGGCCCTTTAACATATCAAAATGTGACATCGGGCAGTCTGGCCTTAATGAGGGATTCCAATGAGCTGGGACAATTCGCCACCTTCGTCGACTGGAGCCAGGAAAAGCTATCTGGCCATTGCCGTCGCCATTGCGCTCGCGGGCGGAATCGGATGGTGGCTGTATACGCGCAACACAGCCCCTTCGACCGCCGCCGGCGACGAAGCAGCCTTCGCCACAAACAGCGACGGCAGCATCACCCTGACCAGTGCCCAACTGAACGCCCAAGGCATTGAGACCGCCAATGCCGTCACAGCCAAGGAACTGCCCGTGCCAGGACTCCCTGCGCAAGCAATGGCGCCGCTGGAGGCCAGCGCCCAGGTGGTGGCGCCCTACCCGGGTATCGTCACGCGCGTGCTGGTGGATGAGGGAGCGGCCGTAGAAAAAGGACAGGCCTTGGCTTACATTCAGAGCCACGAAATGCTGGCGGCCCAAGGCGAACTGACCCGCGCACGCATCGAAGCCAATGCTGCATCGCAACAAGCCAGGAGAGATGCCGCCTTGCTGGCAGAGGGCATCATCGCTGCGGCACGCAACGAACAATCTCAAGCACGCAACGCCTCGGCACAAAGCGCGCTGCGCCAGGCCGAAGGCGCGCTCGCGCCATTGCGCCCCGTTCGGGATGGGCAAGCCGGCGAATACGAACTTCTGGCGCCGATGGGCGGTCAGGTGATACGTCGGCATCTCACACCCGGACAAGCCACGAGTGCCCAATCCATCGCCTTCGTGGTCGCCGAACCCGGGATCATGGACGTCGTTTTTTCGGCTCCTTTGCGCCTGCAGACAGCCGTCGCCCGCGGTGCTTCCGTAAGGCTGCCGAATGGATCGATCGCTCAAGTCGTGGCGGTGGGAGCGGATGCCGACCCCTCCAGCCAGAGCCTGCGCATCCGGGCGCGCCTGGAGTCCACGGGCAACCAGGGGCTGGCATATGTCGCAGGCCAGGAGTTTTCCGTGACCTTGCTGCTCCCCGCTCCTGGCGGGGCGTTTGCCGTACCGCCCGCCGCCTTGTTGCCCGCGGGCGATGAATATGTCCTGTTCGTGGCGCAGAAGGATACCGCAGGGGATCGCGTACGCATCCATGCTGTCGCCGTCAACCTGCTTGGTGGGGACGAACACGCCAGCATCGTGTCGCCGTCCGGCTCTCGAAGACAGACGAGCGCGCTGACGACTGGAGCGACCGTAGTCACACGCGGTACGTCCATGCTCAAGTCCATGATTCCGCTGCAATGAGGTGACGAATCATGCTTGCCCGCCTTATCGAGTTTTCCTTACGTCAACGCGTGCTGGTCCTGCTGGCCGTCATTGCGCTGGCCGCTGCGGGGACCGCCTCGTTCCTCAAGCTGCCCATCGATGCCTATCCGGACATTTCCCCCACTCAGGTCAAGCTGATTCTCAAGGCGCCGGGCATGACCCCCGAGGAGGTCGAGTCGCGCGTCATTGCGCCGCTTGAAATGGAATTGCTCGGCGTGCCGCAAGGCGTCATGCTGCGCTCGGTTGCCAAGTACGCCATTGCAGACATCACCTTGGACTTTGCCGAGGGCAGCGATATCTACTGGGCGCGACAGCAAGTTGCCGAACGTTATGCCGCGGCGGCAGGCAACCTGCCCGAAGGCGTCAGCGGAGGACTGGCACCAATCTCGACCCCGCTGTCCGATGTCTTCATGTTCACCATCGAGGGGGGCGGACTGAGCCTCGCAGAGCGTCGAACGCTCTTGGACTGGACGTTGCGTCCCGCCCTGCGAACGCTTCCCGGCGTCGCCGACATCAACGTGCTGGGAGGTATCGCCAAGAGCTTCTCCGTCGTCCCCGACCGTGCCCGCCTTTCCGCTGCCGGGCTGCACTTTCGCGACCTCGTGGACGCCATCAACCGCAATAATCGCAACGATGGGGCTGGCCGTCTGGAAGCAGGCGAAAACACCCTGATCGTGCGGTCAGAGGGAGCCATACGCAATATCGACGACCTGCGACAGATTGTCCTCCGCAATCCGGCGGCAGGCACGCCTCCGGTGCGTCTCGGGGATGTCGCCGAAATCCGGACGGACGGACTGACTCGCTACGGGGCCGTCAGCCGCGACGGCGCGAATGAGGCGGTGGAGGGCATTGTGGTGGCGTTGCGCGGGGCAGATGCTTCCACCCTGGTCGAGTCCATCCGGAATCGTCTGGACGAGCTTGCCCCCAGCCTGCCTCCCGGCGTCAAAGTCGTGCCTTTCTATGATCGCAGCACACTGATAACACGCGCCGTCGCCACAGTCGAAAGCGCACTGCTCGAGGCGACAGTGCTCGTCGTCGTGCTGCTGCTTCTTTTTCTGGGTGAACTGCGGGCCGCGCTGGTCGTTGCGCTCATGTTGCCCTTGGCTTCGCTCGGCACCTTCCTGTTGATGCGCATGACCGGCATGAGCGCCAACCTGATGAGCCTGGGGGGCCTGGCCATCGCCATCGGCATGCTCGTCGATGCCGCCGTGGTCGTGGTGGAAAATGCGGTCAGCCACCTCAACCCTCAAACGCCTGCCGCGCATCTGCCACGCTTGCACCGCATTTTCGCGGCCGCCCGCGAGGTCGCCGTACCGGTGGCTTCGGGCATACTCATCATCTGCCTGACTTTCATGCCGCTGCTGACCCTGCAGGGGCTGGAAGGCAAGCTTTTTGCACCGGTCGCATTGACCATCGTGTTTGCGCTGGCGGTGTCGCTTCTCCTGTCACTGACCCTGGTGCCGGTGTTGTCCTCCCTGCTGCTCAAGGAGCGCCCCCACAGCGAACCCTGGGTGATGCGCTGGGCCGACCGCATCTATCGCCCATTGCTGGACGTCACGCTCAAACACCCTCTCCGCGCCGGGGCGGTAGCCATCGTGACGCTCATCCTGGGCGCGGCAGCATACATGAACACCGGCAAGGCCTTCATGCCCACCATGGACGAAGGCGACATCCTCCTGCAATTGCAGAAGCCTGCGTCCATCGGGCTGCAGCGCTCGGTGGAAATCGATCTCGACGTCCAGAGAGCCGTCAGGAATCAGGTCCCCGAAGTCCTGCACAGCATTGCCCGTGTCGGGTCAGACGAACTGGGGCTTGACCCCATGGGGCTGAACGAAACGGATATGTTCATGCAATTGGCGCCAAGCAAGGAATGGCGCCGCAATGACAAAGAATGGCTCATTGGCGAGATTCGCAAGGTCATGAAGGCATTTCCAGGCCTCGAGTTCGGCTTCACCCAGCCCATCGAAATGCGCATTTCGGAAATGCTTACGGGTAGCCGGGGCGATGTGGCTCTCAAGCTCTTCGGGCCAGACCTCTCCACACTGGGGGACTTGGCCCAACGGGTCGCATCGAGCATCGAAAAGGTGCCGGGCGCGCGCGACGTACTCACTCAGGCAAGCGACAACGTTGAATACCTGCAGATCGAGGTTGACTCTCAAGCCGCCGGCCGCGCAGGACTTGCTGTCACCGACGTACAGGATGAGCTACGGGCACAACTGGAAGGCATGCCGGCCGGCATCGTGATCGAACCCGATCGGCGCACACAGATTCTGGTTCGGGGCGATGCCCTGACCCGCAGATCCCCGGAACGCTTCGAGGATCTCCGACTGGCGCGAGGAGACAATGGACAAATCCCCCTGGGATCACTCGCCCGCGTCGGGACGACCGACGGTCCCGTCTTGGTACGCCGGGAAAACGGCTCCCGCTTTGCGCTCATACAGGCCAGCGTGACGGGACGAGACCTGGTCGGATTCGTCGACGAGGCGCGCAGTGCAGTCGCACGCGACGTTCCCCTGCCTCCCGGCTATCGGCTCGAATGGGGCGGCCAATTCGAGAATCAGCAACGTGCCGCCGCACGGCTAGGGCTCGTCGTTCCCGTGGCGCTCGGACTGATCTTCGTCGTGTTGTTCATGACATTCGGTTCCATGCGCCAGGCGATTCTCATTCTCGGCAATGTACCGTTCGCCATGGTTGGAGGCATCGCCGCGCTGTGGCTGTCGGGCCAGTATCTCTCCGTGCCGGCTTCGGTGGGGTTCATCGCCTTGCTCGGCATAGCTGTGCTGAACGGCCTCGTATTGGTGACCTACTTCAATCAATTGCACGCTCAGGGACTGCCCATGGAACGCGTGGTGCGCGAAGGCGCATGGAGGCGCCTGCGCCCTGTCTTGATGACGGCCACCATCACCGCCTTCGGGCTGGTTCCGCTACTCATGGCCACTGGTCCGGGGTCAGAGATCCAGCGCCCGCTGGCCATCGTGGTGATAGGCGGCCTGGTCAGCTCCACTGCCCTGACGTTGCTGCTGCTGCCCGTACTGTACCGCCGCTTTGGACAGCCGCCCGAGGCTATTGCAAGGAGCGCCGAATGACCCCCTCGAACACTGGAAACGACCCCGACCAACTGGTAAGACTGAATCTGGTCTTTCCTCCCAGCCTGGAGCATGCCGTCGCGGAAGCGTTGATGGCCGACCCGACGCTGCCCGGCTTCACCCTTTTGCACGCCGAAGGCCACAGCGGCGATTTTTCACGCGCTTCGATCCGTGAACAGATCCGGGGTCGTGTGGATCGGCGTGTCCTGTGGGTGGTGATCGAGCTGGGACGGCTCGATGACGTGCTCGCCGCCTTGCGTGAGCGCATCTCATCAAACGATATACGCTGGTGGGCCGAACCGGTCATCGCCAGCGGGAGGCTGATATGACAAGCCAACCAAGAATCCACAACGCATCCGCCATACGTCGCCTGGCCCGCGTGGGCATGATCGCAGGCGCATTCGTCCCACTGCTCGCCTTGGCCCAGGAAAACTACCTGCCGCCGGAGGAGCAAGTCCGCGCAGCGCTGCAAGACGCCCCGGGCGTGCGCACTGCCGCAGCGCATGTAAGCGGAGCCGCTGCGACACGCCGCGCACTGGCCGCGGGCAGCAACGAATTCGAACTCAGCGTCGGTGCGCAACGCCGCAATGTATCTGATGAAGGCCGCCACTATAACGAATGGGATGCGCAGATCAGCCGTGCGATCCGGCTGCCCGGCAAGGCCAGACTGGATCGCGATATCGGCGACAGCACACGCAGCGTAGCGGAGCTGCGGTTGATCGATGCAGAACACCAGGCCGCGCGGCGTCTATTGGACATGTGGATGCAATGGCTGCGAAGCTCGGTGGAAGCCCGGGAAGCCGCTGCGCAAGAAGATCTCTGGAAGCGCGAGAAGAGTGCACTGGCTCGGCGTGTGGCCCGGGGCGACGCGGCACAACGCGAACTGGACATCATGCAGGCCGAGTACGCCTTGCTCGCCGCGCAAACGATCGCAACGCGCGATGCCGAGCAGATGGCCCGCCAGGCTCTGGCGGCAGAGTTCCCCCCGGTAACCGTGCCGCAACACGCTCCGGCGCTGCCGTCCCCGCAGCCATTGCCTGATGGCGATCAGGCATGGCGTGAACGCATCATTCACGAAAGCGCAGAGATACACATCGCCAATGGAGAGTCGCGCCGACAGTCTCTTGTGGCAGCCCGCACACGGGCGGACCGGACTCCAGACCCCAGCGTCGGCCTGCGCATGATGTCGGAGCGCGGGGGAAATGAACGTGTCGTGGGTGTGGTGCTTTCAATCCCCTTCGGCACTGATTACCGCAGCGCCAAGGCGGAAATCGAGACCGCCAATGCCAGTGCCGCCCAGATGGAAGCGGTCGGAGTCAGGCGCACGGTCGAACGATCCGCCTGGGCTACGGTACAGGCTGCCAGCAGCAAATATGCGCAATGGCAATCGCAACGACTCGCCTTGGCGGCGCAAGAGTCAGCCGGCAAGAAAACCCGCCGGGCCTGGGAATTGGGAGAAGCGCCTCTTGCCGAGTACCTCCTGGCACAGCGAAACCTGCGCCAGAGCCGTCTGGCCGAATCACTGGCTCGCGTGGACGCGCTGCAGGCCGGACTGCTGGTTCGGCTGGATGCCCATGATTTCTGGCTCTCCATCCATGGCGCCCATGACGACGCCAACCCCCGAAAACAAGCGGCCGCCGAATAAGCACGCGAGCACGCCTTTTCAAGACCCTCCTGGGAAAAAGAAAGCTCGCGTTACGAAGTGATATGAAACCATCGCCGATCGCCGGCGTGAAGGGATCCGCCGCTTGGCGGAGGCCGCCCCCGCGCACCGGCCGGAGGGTGCATTGATTTTTTGCGATGCATCGCCGGAAACCCATAAAACGGCCCATCTCACCGCTGAACGCCTTAGACCCAAGCCCCTACGCCTCTTTGCCTACGACACTCGTTCGATAGTGTAACAACCGTTAAGACTGGTATTAATTCCACATACTTTCGCAAGCCGCACAACGGGCGGACACGGCGGAAAACCTGGAAGAACCGGCATCGGATCAGGACGGCAAAGGGGGGCAACCATGGAATGCGAGACAGCCCGGTCAATCGGAAGCTCCGCTCATGCGAGGGGTTCTGACCTTGAACGCCCATGGGGTGACAATCCTGACCCCTGGTATGTCGCCTACCTGCAGGCGAGACAGGAAACGATCGCCGAGGCCAACCTGCGGCGTCAGGATTTTCGCACCTACCTCCCCTTGTACAAGACTTTTCGCAAAGGCGCATCCGCGAAAATCGAATCCGAACTGGTCGTCGTGCACGAACCCATGTTCCCTCGCTATATCTTCTTTCAGCCGTCGCGGCCCACCCAGTCGCTTGCGACGCTGCGGTCGACACGCGGGGTGCACTCCATCATCAGCTTTGGGGCACAAATGGCGCTGGTGTCGATCAGGACCCTGGACGCCATCTGGGACAGCGAACAGCAGCGCAACTCCGTCAGCCTGCATGCGCTGAGCCCTTACCAACCCGGCTGCCGCGTCCGACTGCGCGACCCGAGCTTCGGAGGTCTGGAAGGCCTCGTGCATTCGGTTGCCGCAGAACGGGTGAACGTTCTTCTGGAAATCCTGGGACGGCAGACGAAGGTCCGGATTCATCGGAACCTGATCGAACCCGCGTGAGCCGCCCGTGCGGGCGGCTCCGCAACAACGCAGTTGCAGACAGCAGTACCTGGCAGCAGCAATGACAGCAGTGAATCGGCAGCAAACAGTCAGTAGATGTCAGATGTCAGTCCGGTCCATCGACCTGGAGATCCGTGTTTCCGCTGAGTCCAGCCAGGAAACACTGCGGTAGCCTGCCCGCCGCAGCCCCGCGAGATTCCCGGCGCCGATCCCCATCAGCTCCTATCAGGAGATGCAGCACCATGGATATCATCCCGAAAACCCCAAGCAAGTGGCTGCGCGGCCTTCGCATCACAACCCTCTGCTCCACCACTTTGCTTGCAGCCTGCAGCATGTCTCCCGGCATGTACATGGGTCCCCCCGAGACGGTCAAACAAGAGTTGCAAGCTGATGGCGCCCCTGAGGGCGCCATGAAAACGATCTCCCCCGAACTGATCGCGCAACTGCGGACAGCCGAGGAAAGCACCTCTGTCCCCCAGGATGTGCGTCAGCTCTTTGGCAAGACGGAGCCCTACCGTATCGGCCCGGGAGACATCCTGAACATCGTCATCTGGAACCATCCCGAACTGGCATTGCCGGCGGCCAGCGCCGATGCGGGATCGGATTCGGCCAGCCTGTCGCAAGTGGGCAATGGCTATAACGTCAGCCCCGAGGGGACGATACAAATCCCCTTCGGCGGCACGGTCAAAGTGGCGGGCCTGACGGAGTTCCAGGCCCGGCAGGTACTGACGCGGCGCATCGGCGCCTATATCAGCGACCCTCAGCTTACCGTACGCATACAGGCCTATCGAAACGGCCGGGTCTACATGGATGGCGAGGTTCATCGCCCCGGACTGCTTGCCATGAACGACATCCCGATGACCTTGCCCGAAGCCATCAATCGGGCCGGGGGCTTCACGCCCGATGCGGATCGTTCGTCGATCGAGCTGACGCGCAACGGACGAACCACCGTCATCAACCTCCCGGAGCTGGTACGGGCGGGAATCAATCCTTCTCAAATCGCCCTGACGGGCGGCGACCTGATCCGCGTCGTCAGCCGCAGCGAATCCAAGGTGTACCTGATGGGCGACGTGACTATCCCACAGGCCTTGCCCATGAACAACGGGCAATTGACCCTGGCGCAAGCCTTGGGGGAAGCCGGCGGCGTCAACCCCAATAGCGGCAACCCGCGGCAGATCTATGTCATCCGCAAGGGAGCCGGCGACCAGCCTGAGATCTACCACCTGAACGCATCGCGACCGGCCGCCTTCGTCTTGGCTTCTGACTTCAATCTGAAGCCGCTGGACATGGTGTATGTCGACCCGGCACCGATCGTCAGATGGAATCGCGTGATCAGCAACCTGCTGCCCAGCTATGGCGCAATCGTAACCACCCGCTCCGTGACACGTTGATAAAGAGCAGAGATCATGATGCACACCCACTACCCAGTCTCCTATCCCCAGGTCACGCCTGTCCAGGAGGAGAGCGAGCTCAATGTCTTCGGGCTCATGGACATCATGCGCAATTCGCGCTGGCTGATCCTCAGCACCACACTGCTCGCGATCGTCGCCAGCGGCATCTATGTCTACGTCAGCCCGCCCATTTACAAGGCCGACACACTCATCCAGATCGAACAGAGCAACAAGGACGGCAGCAATCGCACATTGGGCGAACTGACGGCAATCTTCGGCGATCAACTGAGCACGGCAGCCGAAACAGAGATACTGAAATCCAGGCTGGTGCTCGGCGAGGCAGCCGACGCCCTGAACCTCGATATCAGCACAGCCCCCAACTACTTGCCGATACTGGGCCCCATTTTCGCCGCATTCGCCAGTGCTCCCTCCAGGAACCTGCCCGCACTCAATGGCTATGTGTGGGGCAATGAAGCCATCAAGGTGTCTCAGCTCACCGTGCCGCCTGATCTCGAGAACCAGCCCTTGACGATCGTTGCCGGCACTGCGGGAACCTACACGCTGCGAACCCCCGACGGCGAAACGCTGGGGCAAGGAAAAGTCGGCACTCCTTTGAAATTCGAACAGGACGGCAGCAAAGGCGAAATCCTTGTGACATCCATGCGGGCGAACCCGGCCGGGCAATTCACTGTGCGCAAGAACTCCCGCCAGGCCATGATCAAACGCCTGCAGGAGGCCCTGACCATCACGGAAAAGAACAGCCCTTCAGGCATGCTGGACATGTCCATGGAGGGAACCAATCCGAGGCAGATCGCCAACACGTTGAACGCCATCGGCAATGCCTACGTCCGGCAGAACGTGGCCCGCAAGTCCGCGGAGGCCGAAAAGACGCTGGCTTTCCTTGATGTCTTCCTGCCCCAGCTCAAGCAGAAGCTGGACACGACCGATAACAGCTATACGGAATTCAGGGATCGTCACGGCACGTTCAACCTGACCACCGAGGGCGAGCTCTCGCTGGCCGCATCGGCCCACATGCAAACCCAGCTCTTTGACCTCCAGCAGAAGCGGCGCGAGCAGTCGGCCATGTATGGCCCATCGCATCCCGTCATCGTCGCGCTCGACAAGCAGATCAATGCCGTAAAAGACGAAATGACCAAGCTCAATGCGCGCATCAAGGCATTGCCTGGACTCGAACAACAGCTCACCAACCTGTCACGAGACGTCAAGGTCAATGGGGACCTGTACGCCAGCCTGCTCAACAGCCGTCAACAACTGCAGCTCATCAAGGAGGGCAAAGTGGGCAGCGTACGCGTGGTCGACCGCGCCGAACCGCCGCTCCAGCCCGTCAAGCCGCAAAAGGCGCTGATCGTCACCATCGCCACCTTGTTCGGTCTGCTCTTGGGCGTCGGCCTGGCCTGGCTACGCAGCAAGATGCGCCCTGGCATACAGATTCCGACCGAGATCGAAAACAGCCTGGGCCTGAGCGTGTATTCGACCGTACCTCGCACACTGAAGCCGGCGGCCAGTGTCCTGCGGCTACCCCATGGCAGGCATGAGAAATACGTACTGGCCGAGATCGCTCCCAATGATCCAGCCGTGGAAAGCCTGCGCAGCCTTCGCACCACGCTGCTTGCGGCATTGCAAGGCGCCGCCAACACCATGACGATGGTGACCAGCCCCACCCCAAATGTCGGCAAGACGTTCACCAGCGTCAATCTCGCCGCCGTGCTGGGGGCGGCCGACCAGCGGATTCTCCTGATCGACTCGGACTTCCGCGGTGGCCATCTGCATCAATATTTCGGACTCGATCGCCACGGGGGCCTGACCGAAATGATCCACGGGGAAAAGGACTACGAAGAGGTCGTGCACCGCAATGTGCTTCCCAATGTCGACCTGATCACGACGGGCAGGCTACCCCACAATCCCGGCGAGATACTGATGTATTCCTCAGTGGTTCCGCTACTGAAGCGGCTTGCCGAACACTACGACATCACGCTGATCGACACGGCGCCGGTACTGGCGGTTTCGGATGCCCTGGCCTTGGCACCGCACATGGGCACGGTCTTCATGCTGGCCCGGGCGCAAGTCAGCACGCTGAGCGAGGTGGATGAAGCCGCAAGGCGCCTGCGCCAGGCAGGTGCGCCGATAACGGGAGTGATCCTGAACGATTTCGATGCCAACAGCCACCATTTCACCATGAAGTACGGCGGAATGCGGCACAGCCACTACGACTATGGCTATGACTACGGCGTCATTCGCCACGACCGTCCTCCCCGGGACAATGCCTGAAAGCGCCCAGACGCCCGATAGCCAAGGAGCCGCCATGAACAAAGATTCACCCGTCTACGTCACCCGCCCCTTCCTGCCGCCACTGGAGGAGTACATCCCTTATCTCAAGCAGATCTGGGCCAACCAGATGCTGACCAATGGCGGCCCGATGCACCAACGTTTCGAACAGGCGCTGTGCTCCCACCTCGGGGTCGAGCAGATAGCTCTGTTCAATAATGGAACCATCGCCTTGCTGACGGCGCTGCAAACCCTGCGCATCGCCGGGGAAGTCATCACGACGCCCTATTCCTTCGTGGCGACTGCACATGCGCTGCTTTGGAACGGCATCAAACCCGTCTTCGTGGATATCGACCCGGACACGCTGAATCTGGATCCCCGGCGCATCGAGGCCGCCGTCACGCCTCACACCACGGCCATCGTTCCCGTCCATTGCTACGGCCGGCCATGCGACGCCGAGGCGATTCAGCGAATTGCCGACAACTACAACCTGAAGATCATCTACGACGCCGCGCACGCTTTCGGAGTCAAGGACGATGACGGCAGCATCCTGCGCCACGGCGACCTGAGCGTCATGAGCTTCCATGCGACCAAAGTGTTCAACACTTTCGAAGGCGGCGCCATCATCTGCCACGACACCAAGACCAAAGAAAGGATAGACCGGCTCAAGAACTTCGGTTTCGTGGATGAAACCACGGTCTCGGCCTGCGGCATCAATGGCAAGATGAGCGAGGTCAACGCCGCATTCGGCCTGCTGCAATTGCAATACATCGACGCAGTCATGGAGCGGCGCAGGCAGATCGCGGAACTTTACTGTCAGCTCCTGGAGGACGTTCCGGGCATACGCCTGATGCAGGACTACGGCCGTGCGCAACCCAACCACGCCTATTTCCCTATCCTGATCGAACCCGAATACCCGCTGCAGCGCGATGACCTCTACACACGTCTCAGGGATATGAACGTATTCACGCGCCGATACTTCTATCCATTGATCAGCGATTTTCCGATGTACAGAGGCCTGCCGTCGGCGCAGCCGACCAATCTGCCGGTGGCGACCTCGATAGCCCGCAAGGTACTGTGCCTGCCCATCTACCCGGATATGGAGACTGATACCGTCCAGGCCATTGCCGGGCTGATCCGCAAGACCGGCCTGCCGGCACCACGCCCCATCGCCGCCGCCGTCGCTTGAAACCGCAGCCGCTCCGGACTCTCTTCCATGGCATCCGTGCGACACAACGTGGTCTTCAACTACCTGGGCCAGTTCTATACCGCCGCCGCAGGCATCGTCACCCTGCCGCTGTATCTCAGCCATCTGGGCGCGGAAGCCTATGGACTGGTGGGCTTCTTCACCTTGTTGCAGGCATGGATGCAATTGCTCGATCTCGGGATTTCACCCACATTCAGCCGCGAAGTCGCGCGCTTGCACGGCAAGCCCGAACAGGCCGGCGATCTTCGCTCGGTAGTGCGCAGCCTGGAAGCCGTATTTCTCGTCATCGCATTACTGGTCACCCTGCCCCTGTTTCTGGCAAGGCACTGGATAGGCACGCATTGGCTCAGTGTCGAGCGGCTCGACCCGGGTCTGGTGGCCAATTGCATCGGCATCATGAGCATCATGCTGGGGCTGCGCTGGCTGATCGCCCTGCATCGCAGCGGCATCAATGCCTACGAACGGCAAGCCTGGGTCAATATTGCCAACGGCATTTTCGTGACGCTGCGTTTTCCCGGCTCGCTCTTGCTGATCGTGCTCACACGAGGCGACCTGCTGCTGTTCTTCCTGTTTCAACTGGCTCTGGCATTCATCGAGCAGGTGCTCACAAGCCGCAAGTTCTACCAACTGCTTCCCTCCCGCTCCCAAGGCGCCGGCTCGTTCAGCCTCGGACAACTGCGAAGGATCGCACCGTTTGCCTTGAGCGTGGGCTACACGGGCGGCATCTGGGTTCTCATCACGCAGATGGACAAGCTGCTGATGTCCAAGCTGTTGCCCCTGAGCGAATATGGCTACTTCTCGCTGATTGCGACCGTCTCTAGCAGCATACTGATGCTGTCCTGGCCCATCGGGACGGCCATCATGCCGCGCATGACCGCCCTGCTTGCCCACGGGCAGGACGCGGAAATGCTGCGGATCTACCGCAAGGCAACGCGCTTCGTGGTGTGCACGGTTACCCCGCTGGCCCTTGCGCTGGCCTTCTTCCCGGCGAAGTCCGTCTACTTGTGGACAGGGGATGCAAGGGCCGCGGAATGGACTGCCCCGATACTGCCGCTGTTCGCGCTCGGCAATGCCCTTCTGGCCGTCAGCGCCTTCCAGTACTACCTGCAGTACGCCTACGGCAGGCTGAGGATGCATGTGCAGTACAACACCTTCAGCGTATTCATCTCCGTGCCGCTCATCGTCTACGCGGCCTATCGGTATGGTCCCTTGGGCGTTGGCTGGGTCTGGCTGGGATTGCGGATCTTTTCTCTGACCATCTGGAGCTACTGCATCCACCGAGTCTTCACGCCCGGACTGCATCAGACATGGCTGCTCAAGGACGTGTTGGCTCCGGTTGCAGGCTGCTGCCTTGCTTTCCTGGCGGTGGCCCCGTCCCTCGACGCGCATTTCCCCGCCAATCGCTATGCCGGCATCGCCACCTTGGCCGGGGTCGTCCTGATCATCATGGCCCTCGCCATCCTCGCTGCCTTCAATCACGACATAAGAGGCCACCGACGTGCAAAACTTCAATCTCGACAGTTTCCGTCAGCGCCCCTTGCCGAATGAAGCGGAAATCACCGCTCATTGGCCCAGGGACGATGTGCCCGGTGTCAGTATTGTCTGCCTGACATACAACCACCGAAACTACATCGAGGATGCGCTGCGCGGATTTCTCCTGCAGAGGACGGATTTCCCGTTTGAGATCGTCATTCACGACGATGCCTCCACGGATGGAACGCGCCAGATCATCGAACAGTATGCGCACGCCTACCCGCGCCTCATCCGCCCCATCCTTCAGGACACGAATCGCCACTCGCAGGGAAAAAAGATCGAACCCCTCGTGGCGAGCCACTGCAGGGCGAACATCCTGGCGTTCTGCGAAGGCGACGACTTCTGGATCGACGACAACAAGCTGAAGCTGCAGAAGGATGTGCTGGACACCAACAGGAACATCGCCCTGGTGGTCCACCCCTGCCTGACCACCGACGGGTCGAGCCGGTATCCGCTTGCGTACTGCAAGGGGCAACGGGTGGACCGTTTCGATGCGCAGGATGTACTGAATGTGGCGGCGCAATTCGCACCGACGTCGTCCTATGCCCTGCGGCGCACGACGTACGACCAGATGCCGGCCTGGTACGACCTGACTCCCGTCGGAGATTTCTTCCTGGAGATGTACAGCCTCAAGAAAGGCATCGGCATCTACATCCCCAATGTCATGTCCGTCTACCGCACTGTCTCGGTCGGCTCCTGGATGGACAGGCGACGCCGATCCCGCGGCGATGAACTGATCAACTTCGGTACCCGGATGCTGACCTGCCTGGAACTGATAGAAAAGGAAGAGCCCTTCAATCGGCTGAGCTTCAAAGTAAAAAAATCGGCGGTGCACCTTGAGCTGGCCACCGGCTACCTGCTGAAATGCGACGCGGCAAGGTTCCGCTACCACATCGCACAGAGCTATGCACTGCACCCGGATTCGTGCCGCATTCAGAGCGTATTCATGACATTGAGATCCGCACCCTCGCTTGCCCTGTATCTGTTCAAGGCAAAGCGGCAACTCAACACCCTGCTGCACCACGCGTGACGCAAAGAGGCCCGACGGCGAGCGAATCGAGAAAAACATGAAATCAAGAAAGATCCTCTTTCTTTGCGGCGACATGGACCGATCAGGCGGCACGGAGCGGGTGCTCGCGACACTGGCCAACACACTGGCCAGAACGGGTCACGACATTACCATCCTGAGCGTTCAAGGCGGGCTGCAGCCGTTCTTCGAGCTGGACGAGGCGGTCAAGCTCGACGCACTGTTTTCAACCCCCAGCCGCTACCTGAAGCGCTATCCCGCGATCGTATCCCGACTGAGGCACAGGCTGCGCACGGGCTGTTTCGACATCCTCGTCGACGTGGAAGCCATGCTGACGCTGGTCAGCCTGCCGGCGGCGACAGGCTTGAAACTGCGGCATATCTGCTGGGATCACTTCAGTTTCCGGATCGACCTGGGAAGACGATTGCGCCGGCTCGCCCGCCACCTGGCCGCCATCTTCTGCGATGACGTCATCACGCTGACCGAGCATGACAAGCGCCTGTGGGAGCGGAGCACATGGCTTCGCGCGGCCCTGCATGCGCTGCCCAACCCCACCCCCTTCGCCCCCAGCTCCTCGCCCTACCCCGTGGACAGCCGCATCGTGCTGAGCGTCGGCCGACCCATGCACGAGAAAGGGCATGACCTATTGCTGCAGGCATGGTCGACGATCGCCCACCTTGCCCCTGACTGGACTCTGCGTATCGTCGGCCATGATGACGACCTGGACACGCTCCGGCACGTGGCGCTGTGTCTCGGCCTGCAAGATCGGGTGCAGATCGTGCCGCCTATGCACCACATCGGCGCTGAATATGCCCGGGCCGGCATCTACTGCATGAGCTCCCGCACCGAAGGCTTTCCCTTGACGCTGCTCGAAGCCTTGTCCTTCGGCCTGCCGGTGGCGGGGTTCGACTGCGATGCCGGTCCCCGGGAGATCCTCGAGGGCTGCGGCGTGACGCTCGTCGAGCCCGGAAATATCGAGGAACTGGGCCAAGCCCTGTTGTCGCTGATCCACGATCCGCGGACACGGTTGGCGCTGTCGGCCCTGGCCAGAATGCGCGCTGCGGATTTCCAGGTCGCAGCCGTAATACCGCAATGGCAGGCACTGCTTGAACATGCGCTCGACACTTCTCCTTGGCCTGAGTCGAAGCCGACGAGTTATGGGAAGGGAAAGGCGGGAGCCGCATGATGAGGATTCTGCACGCCATTTCATCCCCCAGCGCCGGAGGCGCGGAAATGTATGTCAAGGATCTGGCCATCGCCATGTCGGAGCAAGGCCACGACGTACGCATCCTGTTCCTGAACCGCGCCGCCGACATCGGTCGCGATCCCGACTATGAACAGCACTTCCTGAACGAACTGACGCAAGCCAAGGTGAGCTACGGATTCATCGGATATCGCGCACGGCGCAACCCGCTGCTCGGAGCCTACCGGATGCGCGAGGAGAACCTCCGGTATCGGCCCGATGTTCTGCATTGCCATCTTTATTACGCCGCCGCATTCAGCTTGCCGACCGCGGGGGCCAAGGTGCTCTATACCCATCACAGCATCGATGTCCACGCTCCGCGCCAGCTCTACCGTCTTCTGGACCTTCGCGTGAGCGCCTATGTCGCGATCTGCGAAGCCTGCGGAGCGCTGTTGCATACGTTGACACGCCGTCCGGTGATTCAGATCGACAACGCGGTGCAGCCACGCAGATTGACCAGGCGCAAGCCTGGCCGCAACGACAGAAAGCCGGTCAGCATCGTGGTCGCGTCCCGCCTGTCGGCCGAAAAGAATCTTGGACTGCTGCTCAAGGCCGCCGCCCGGCTGGGCGATCTGGACTTTGTCATCAAGATCGCCGGTGAAGGGCCCGAGCGCCAATCGCTGGAACAGGAGTCGGCGCTGCTGGGGCTGACGAATAAGGTCACATTCCTCGGCAACTGTCGCAATATCTCCAATCTGCTGAGCGAAGCAGACATATTCGCCATGTCATCGAGCTACGAAGGCTTGCCGATCTCGCTGATCGAAGCGACGTTGACCGGATTGCCGGTTGTCGTGACGGACGTCGGCGGCTGCGCGGAACTGGTCCGCGAGGTGGGCAACGGCATTGTGGTGCCCGCCAACGATCTGGAAGGCTATTCGCTGGGCCTTCGGCGTCTCGTGGTTTCAGGGCAGCTCCGTGAAACCTATGCCCACAACGCATTGCGCAATTCCGGACGCTATCAACTGGCCACCTCGGTGGATGCGCATCTGGCGTTGTATGGGCACCTGACCGGCCGCCAGGCCGACCCGCTCTGAGGACCGGCACATGGAAATCTTTCTGGTCGCCACGCCCTGGGATGTCATAAGCAGCCTGCTGGTCTTTCTATGCGGACTGGCAGTGACGCTGCGCATCGGGCGCCGGCTGAAACTGCCCATCCGGCGTGCAACCCTGCTCTATGTCTGGCATACGCTCTTCTGCTATGTCTACGCCGATTACGTGCAAAAGAACCTGGGCGATGCCGTCTACTACTACCTGAGCAGCCTGCATGGCACCATCGACTTCAAACTCGGCACTGAAAGCATCCGCTATCTCACGACCTTCCTGTCTCAGGGGCTGGGGCTTTCCTTCCTGGGCGCCTCGCTCGCCTACCACATCCCTGGGTCGATAGGCCTGCTTCTGATGGATGCCAGCCTGCGCCAGGCCACGGCTCAAAAAAGCCAGACCATCCGGCGCCTGGCGACTGCGATCGTGTTCCTGCCCTCCATCAGCTTCTGGTCCGCCGGCATCGGCAAAGACTCACTGGCCTTCATGGCAACCTGCCTGGCGCTATGGGCGGCACTGGAGTTGCGCCGCCGGGTCATCCCGATGGCCGCCGCCGTGCTGATCATGCTGACGGTCAGGCCGCACATGGCTGGACTGCTGATCGTTGCGCTTGCGGCGTCCCTGCTCGTTCAGAAAAAAAGTTCGCTGGGGCAACGCTTGGTTCTGGGCGGAGCCGCCATAGCGGCAGCGCTGGTCATTACACCCATCGCCGTGAAGTACGCAGGATTGAGTCCCGACGCCTCCAGCCGCGACGTCGCTGCCTACTTCGAACAGCGCCAACGCTACAACCTGGAAGGCGGGGGAGGCGTCGACATCGCCCATATGAACACGCCGATGAAACTGTATACCTACCTGTTCAGGCCCATGCCATTCGAAGCGCGATCCCTGTTTGCGCTGGCAGCATCCGTCGACAATGTGCTTTTGCTGACTCTGTTCGTGGCCGGGGCGGCGTCCTCGCTGCGCCGGAAAGCCCGGCATCTTACGGGCAACCGCAGCTTCATGTGGGTCTATTCGACCATGGGCTGGCTCATACTGGCCTTCAGTACTGCCAATCTGGGCATTTCGATGCGCCAGAAATGGATGATCGCGCCGATGCTGATCTACCTTCTGATTTCCCTGATCGGCAAAGACAGGCGCACTGCTCCGGTCATGCCCAAGGGCCTGCACCTGCCCGCACGCCCGCTGCCAGGGCCCGCACGCTACCCCTCGCTGCCCAACTGAACGCGATCCCGACATCGCGCCCCTCATGAGTAAACGCGTATTCGACTTTGCAGCCGCAGCGCTTGCGCTGATCGTGCTTGCCCCCGTCATGGGCGTCATCGCCGGACTGATCCGTCTGCGACTGGGCAAACCCGTGCTGTTTCGCCAGCAAAGGCCTGGCCTGCACGGCCGCCCTTTCGAAATGATCAAGTTCAGGACCATGCGGGAAGCCCATGACCGCCAGGGCCGTCCGCTTCCGGATGCCGAGCGCCTTACTTCTCTGGGTCGGCTGCTGCGCGCCACCAGTCTGGACGAACTGCCCGAGCTCTGGAACGTGCTGCGCGGCGAAATGAGCCTTGTCGGCCCTCGCCCCTTGCTGATGGAGTATCTGCCGCTCTACACGCCCGAGCAAATGAAGCGGCACGATGTGCGGCCGGGAATCACCGGATGGGCGCAAATTCATGGACGGAATGCCATCAGTTGGGATGAAAAATTTCGCCTGGATGTGTGGTATGTCGCCCATCAATCCCTGGCTCTGGACCTGCGCATCATCGTCATGACGATCAGGCGGGTTCTGGCCCGGGACGGAATCAGCGCGGACGGCGAGGCGACGATGCCACGCTTTACAGGCAAACCAGAATGCTGAACCCCGACTCCAATCAAGGAGCTGCAATGACATTCCCTCTATTCGCGATCTACGGGGCCAGCGGTTGCGGCCGCGACCTCATGCCTCTGGCCCAGGCACAGTTGCAATCGCATGGCATACCTTCCTCGCGTCTGGTGTTCGTCGACGACAGCCCAAAAGCTCCATCCGTGGATGGAGTGCGCATTCTTCGGTATGAGGAATTCATGTCCTTCGACTCAGCCCCCCTGTATGCCGCGCTGGCCATCACCAACAGCGCTGTGCGCCAGGATCTGGCCCAACGATGTGCCTCGGACGGAATCAACCCGTGGAGCATATCGGCCAATACGGCGCTGACGCTGGGCACCGTCACGATCGGCGATGGAGCACTGATCAGCCACTACGTGACATTCACCACGAATGTCCACATCGGCCGCCATTTCCACGCAAACATGTACAGCTACGTCGCACACGACTGCGTCATCGGTGACTTCGTGACTTTCGCTCCCGGCGTCAAGTGCAATGGCAATGTCTATATCGAAGACCATGTGTACATCGGCACCGGGGCCATCCTGCGCCAGGGAAAGCCGGACCGGCCATTGATCATCGGCCGCGGCGCTGTGATCGGGATGGGAGCGGTGGTGACACGAGACGTACCCGCGGATACGACTGTCGTCGGCAACCCGGCCCGGCCCATGCCGGCCAGGACCCATTCATGACGAAATGGGAGAGACCCATGCTCAACACGCCCTTCCCTCCATGGCCCTGCTTCAGCGACGAAGAGGCCGATGCCGTGCGCGCGGTCCTCAAATCCAATCGCGTCAACTACTGGACCGGCGACGAATGCCGGCATTTCGAACAGGAGTTCGCCGCCTGGGCGGATTGCACCCACGGCGTTGCGGTCGCCAACGGAACCCTGGCCCTCGAGCTGGCGCTTCGAGCACTGGGCATCGGCCCGGGCGACGACGTCATCGTGACGCCGCGCAGCTTCATCGCCTCCGTTTCATGCGTGCTCAGCGTGGGGGCCCGCCCCGTCTTTGCGGATGTCGACAGGGACTCGCAGAATATCAGTGCCGCAACGATCGCCGACGTGCTGACACCCCATACCCGCGCAATCATCTGCGTGCACCTTGCCGGCTGGCCTTGCGACATGGATCCGATCATGGAACTGGCTCGCGAGCGCGACCTGTTCGTGATCGAGGATTGCGCCCAGGCCCATGGCGCCCGCTACAAGGGACGGTCGGTCGGATCCATCGGCCACATCGGGGCCTGGTCCTTCTGTCAGGACAAGATCATGACGACCGGCGGCGAAGGGGGCATGGCCACGACCAATGACCCTGACCTTTGGTCAGCCATGTGGTCGTACAAGGACCACGGCAAAAGCTGGGATGCGATTCAACGCAATCGCTCCACAAGCTCGTTCCGCTGGATTCACGACAGCTTCGGATCAAACTGGCGCATGATGGAAATGCAGGCGGTCATCGGACGACTGCAACTGAGGCGGATGCCGGATTGGCATGCCTTGCGGCTGACGCGCGCACACCGCATTTGGGCGGCTGCCGGACTGCTGCCAGGCTTGCGCGTCCCGCGGGTTCCCGAGCACAGCGAGCACGCGGCCTACAAAGGCTATGTCTTTGTCGAGCCTGAACAGCTGCTGCCGGGCTGGAGCCGCGACCGCATCCTGCTTGAAATACAAGCCAGGGGCGTGCCCTGCTACACAGGATCGTGTTCCGAGATCTACCTTGAGAAAGCGTTCGAGGGAACCGGCCTGCGCCCCGCCGGGCATCTTCCCATTGCGCGGGAACTGGGTGAAACGGCACTCATGTTCTTGCTGCATCCCACCCTTTCCGACACTGACATCGAAAGAACCTGCCTGGAGCTTGCAGACGTCATGCACAGCGCCACGCGGCGTCACGCCTGCGCGTGATGCCGATTCACTCAGGCAGCCCAGGACAAGGAGCCATGCGACATGGACAAGGCCCTGCTTCTCATCGTCACCACGGTACCCGAAACACTGGCGACCATCCTGCGTCATCAGCCCAGACTGCTCGCACAGAGAATGAACGGGCACCTGGACATTGCCCTGGCAACCTCGCCGGGGGAAGAGTGCGAGGACATTGCCCGCAACGAAGGGCTTCCGGTACATGCCATTCGCATGACGCGCGGCATGTCGCCCCTGGCCGATCTGATTTCCCTGTTTGCCATGATGCGGCTGCTATGGCGCCTGCGCCCCACCGTCATCCATTCCTACACTCCCAAGGCGGGCCTGATTGCCATGCTCGCCGGGATGCTCTGCCGGGTTCCCGTGCGTGTGCACACGTTCACAGGCCTGCTGTTCCCCAGCGCCAGCGGACTGCGTCGGCGATTGCTGGCCGGCGCGGATCGCCTGATTTGCGCGTGTGCCACTCAGGTGATTCCCGAAGGCTTCGGCGTCAAGCACGACCTTAAAGAAGCGCATATCACAGCCAAGCCACTGCGTGTCATCGGACACGGAAACATCGCCGGAGTGGACACACTCTATTTTCACCCCCGCGCCATCGGGACGCGAGAAGCCAGCCGGACACTGGCCGACCGGCTGGGGCTGACAGGGGACGACTTCATCTTCAGCTACGCGGGCCGCCTGAACCGAGACAAAGGACTGGATGAGCTGGTGGCTGCCTTCCGTCGCCTGCCCGAGCGGGCCCATCTGCTCATCGCCGGCGAACTGGACCGCAGCGCCCCGATCGGGCAGGACTGTCTCGACGCCTTGAACAGCCATCCGAGAATTCACAGGCTCGGCTTCCTGTCGGATATCCGCCCCTGCCTCCAGGCCGCCGACGTGCTCGTGCTGCCCAGCTATCGGGAAGGCTTTCCGAACACGGTCCTCCAGGCGGGGGCGATGGAGCGGCCCGCCATCGTCACGGATGTGAATGGCTCCCGTGAAATCATCGAGCATGGCTTGAATGGCTGGATCGTTGCGCCGCACGATGCGGCCGGGCTGGAGCGCGCGATGCGCCACGCGATGAACACCCCTTTCAGCCAACTGAGCGCCATGGGCGAAAGAGCGCGTCAACGCGTCGCCCAGCGTTTCGACCGCCAGCAACACATCATCCGCCTGAGCAGCTTTTACCTTGAATGCCTGGCCCCGTCCTCGAGCCTCGTAGCCAACAAGCAGGGCACCCGCGCGTGAACCCGCAGCAGTGCCGCAGCGCTTCGAAAGGTAACCATCATGACCGAAGTTGCAAAAACCTCCACATCCTCTTCCGCGGGGCAGCCGTGCGCGGAACCATTGCCGACCTTGCGCGAGCGCCTGCTCGCCTTGTCAAGAACGCAGAAACGCATTCTGCAACTCGGAGCGGACATCGTCCTGATCTGGGTCGGACTGCTGCTTGCCTTTTACATGCGGCTTGACGACCTCGCGCTGATCGATCCACTGCACGGACATGCCTGGCTGTTTTTGATGGCTCCCATCGTATCGCTGCCCATCTTCGTGAGAATGGGCCTATACCGGGCGGTCATGCGCTATCTCGGCTATCAGGCACTGATCACCATCGCCATCGCGGTGAGCTTCTCCTCTCTCATCATTGGCGCCATGATCTGGGCATACCCAGACCCGGCAGCGGTGCTTCCCCGTTCACTGCCCTTCATTTACTGGCTGATTGCGCTAGGGCTGATCGGCGGATTGCGCATCGCCATGCGCCAGTACTTCCGCCGGCTGCCGGTGCCTTGGGCGCCCTCGGGGAACGCATCGCGCCGCAAGATTCCCCGTATCGCCATCTATGGCGCGGGAGCGGCGGGCAATCAGTTGCTGATGGCACTGCGCGCGGGAAGGTCCATGCAGCCGGTGGCATTCATCGACGACGACCCCGACATGACAGGGCGTGTGATTGCCGGACTGCCAGTCTATGGGCCGGACCAGATCAATCGACTGATCGACAGATACGCGATTGAGGAAATTCTTCTGGCCATCCCGTCGGCGCCCCGCAGCCGCCGCATCGAGATCATCGAACACCTCGCCGACATGCCGCTGCGCCTGCGCACCATCCCGGGTTTCGCCGACCTTGCCAGCGGCAAGGTTCAGGTCCAGGACATCCGGGAGGTCGACATCTGCGATCTTCTGGGCCGCACTCCGGTACAACCTGATCGCCAACTGCTGGACCATTGCACCCGCGGCAAGACCGTCATGGTTACCGGCGCGGGCGGATCCATCGGATCGGAACTTTGCCGACAGATCATGAACTGTGGGCCGCATACCCTCATTCTCTATGAACAATGCGAATACAACCTGTACAGCATTCAGAGCGAACTGGAAGCCTATGCCGCCTACACCGGACAAACAGTGACGATTGAAGCCATTCTGTCGACGGTTCGCGATGAGTCGCAGCTCTTTGAGGTGATGTCGGCATGGCGAGTCGATACCGTCTACCATGCCGCCGCCTACAAACATGTCCCCATGGTCGAAAGGAACTGCAGCGAAGGCATCTTCAACAACATATTCGGCACTTTGTATTCGGCGCAGGCGGCCGTGCGCGCCCAGGTCGCCAACTTCGTCCTCATCTCGACCGACAAGGCTGTCCGTCCCACCAACATCATGGGCAGCACCAAGCGGGTCGCCGAACTCGTCATCCAGGCGCTTTCCGGCGAAGAGCGTCCGGACCTCTATCGGCACGCAGGCTATGCCTGGCCCAACCGCACCCGCTTTACCATGGTCCGCTTCGGCAACGTGCTGGGCTCGTCGGGATCCGTGATCCCCAAGTTCCGCCAGCAAATTGCCAGCGGCGGGCCTGTGACCGTCACCCATCCGGACATCACGCGCTATTTCATGACCATCCCCGAGGCCTCGCAACTGGTCATTCAGGCCGGCGCGTTGAGCGAGGGAGGCGATGTCTTCGTGCTCGACATGGGCGAGCCCGTCAAGGTGGCCGAACTGGCCACCAGAATGATCCAATTATCGGGATTGACGGTACGTTCGGAAACCGCCCCGGATGGCGACATTGCAATCGAATACATGGGCCTGCGGCCAGGGGAAAAACTCTACGAGGAGTTGCTGATCGGCGACAACACAACCCCCACCTGCCATCCCAGGATCATGCGCGCAAACGAGAAGAGCGTTTCATGGGCCTCCATGAAACTGGCCCTGGCCCAACTTGAACTCGCCGCCAAGACGCACGACCATGCCCTGATGCAGGCCATTTTCCTGGAACTCGTCGACGGCTATCAGCCCGATGGACGGGTTGTCGACTGGACGCAGTCGCACCGGAAAGCCGCCTGAGCTGCGGCACTGTGGCGCGTTGCCACCATCAAATGCAACAAAACATGACCGCAGATTTGATGCAACACGGCTTCTGTTGCGTTTGGAAGCGATTGCGTAATCCCTTTTGCCCTTTCCTGCCCAATATCGGCCACAATGGCCACGTAGGCCTACGGGCTCGTTGCAGAAAAGGTGAAAAACATGAAACGCTTGCTCATTGCCGGGGTAGCCGCCCTGACCCTGTTAGGCGCAAATGCCGCCATGGCGCGGGTGGACGTGGGCATCTCGATCGGGGTGCCGGGCGTCCTGTATGCGCCCCCGCCGCCTGTTTACTACGCCCCGCCAGTCCGGTACGTGGAGCCGCCGCCTGTCGTGGTGGTGCCTGAACGGCGTTACTACCGTCCGGTGCCGGTCTACGAAGCCCCGCGCTACTACTACCGCGACGACTATCGCCACGATCGCAAGCATTGGAAAAAATGGCGTCATCATCGTCACGACGACTGATCCGATTTTCTCTCCTTGGTTGGTATGAGCTGCAGATTCAAGGCCGTTTGAAACGGCCTTTTTTTTGCGCCGGCCTACAGCTTTTCCTGCCCGCCCATATAGGGGCGCAACACCTCCGGCACCACCACGGAACCATCTTCCTGCTGATAGTTCTCCAGCACCGCAACCAAAGCGCGCCCGACCGCCAGACCGGAGCCATTCAGCGTGTGCAGGTATTCGGGCTTGCCCTTCTCGGGACGATACCGCGCCTGCAGGCGGCGAGCCTGGAACCCTTCACAGTTGGACACGGACGAAATCTCGCGCCATGTGTTCTGCGCAGGCAGCCAGACCTCGAGATCGTAGGTCTTGGATGAGCCAAAACCCATGTCGCCGCCGCACAACAGCACGACGCGATACGCCACGCCCAGGCGTTGCAGAACCTTCTCGGCATGGCCGACCATATCCTCGAGCACCTTGTAGGATTCATCCGGGTGCACGATCTGGACCATCTCGACCTTGTCGAACTGATGCTGACGTATCATGCCGCGGGTATCACGGCCACCGCTGCCCGCTTCCGAACGGAAGCACGGAGTATGGGCCGTCAGGCGCAAGGGCAGATCGGACAAAGGAACGATAGCATCCCGCACCGATCCCGCCAGGGTGATCTCGGACGTGGAGATCAGATAGAGGTCCTCGCCGGCCTCTTCGCCTTCGTTCCCATCCTGGGATTCATCCGCCCCACCCTTGGTCACCCAGAACATGTCGTCCTTGAATTTTGGCAACTGCCCTGTGCCGAACAAGGTCGAACCATTGACGATGTAGGGGGTGTAGCACTCGGTGTAGCCATGCTCGGAGGTGTGCAGATCCAGCATGAACTGGGCCAGGGCGCGATGCAGTCGCGCAATGGGCCCGCGCAGCATCATGAAACGCGCCCCGGCAAGCTTGCGCGCCGTTTCAAAGTCGAGCCCGATCCGTTCGCCCAGATCGACATGGTCTTTGGGCTCGAACGCGAAAGGCCGCGGATTGCCCTGATCGTCGACCGGCACCCCGGGCGGCAGCCAGCGGCGCACCTCGACGTTGTCATCACTGGAGTTGCCCGCGGGAACCGTTTCGTGAGGCAGGTTGGGGATGGTCATCAGCCAGGCATTGAGTTCGCCCTGAACCTGCGCCAGATCATGCTCGAGCTCCTTGAGCCGGGCGGGGATGGCCTGGGATTCGGCCATGACATCGGAAGCATCCTCTCCCTTGGACTTCAGCTGGCCAATCTGCTTGGACAGGGCATTGCGGCGGGCCTGCAGGTTCTCGGTCTCGACCTGCACCGCCTTGCGCCGCGCCTCGAGTTGCGCGAAGCGCTCTGTGTCGAAAGAAAGATTGCGTCGTGCTAGCGCCTCGACAACGATGGAAATGTCTTTGCGCAACAAATTGGGATCGAGCATGATAGTCGGGAATCTGTAATGGATGATGAAACGCCTGCACGGCCGGCAATCAATCGGATTTTTTCCGGTGTTGCTTGTCCAGTTCGCGCAGGAACGCCAGTTTTTCGGAGATTTTACCTTCCAGGCCCCGATCGGTCGGATGGTAGAAGCCGGCCTGGAGGCCGTCGGGAAAATAATGCTCGCCAGCGGCGTAGCCGTGAGGTTCGTCGTGCGCATAGCGATAGGCCCGCCCGTGGCCGAGCTCTTTCATGAGCTTGGTCGGGGCATTGCGCAAATGCAAGGGCACTGGCGCGCTTCCGTGCTCCTGGGCATATGCGCGCGCCGCCTTGTAGGCCATGTAAACGGCATTGGACTTGGCCGCGCAAGCAAGGTATACGACCGCCTGCGCGAGCGCCAGCTCGCCTTCGGGCGAACCCAGGCGATCGTAGACTTCTGATCCACTCAGGGCCAGCTCCGTCGCCCGAGGGTCGGCCAGACCGATGTCCTCCACGGCCATACGCACGATGCGACGAGCCAGATAACGCGGATCCGCGCCGCCGTCGATCATGCGGGCGAACCAATACAGCGCCGCATCGGGATCCGAGCCGCGCACCGCCTTGTGCAAGGCGCTGATCTGGTCGTAGAAGGCGTCGCCCCCTTTGTCGAAACGACGCAGGTTCTGCGACAAGGAGGTTTCCAGCCATTCGGTATCGATCACTTTCCGGCCGGCAGCGCGGGCCGATTCGACAACGACCTCGACCGCATTGATCAGACGCCGCGCGTCGCCATCCGCCCAGGCCGCCAACTGCGCCTGAGCATCGGGATCGAATTCAATGGGTTCGATCCGGTCTTCAGGCCCGCCCTGGTTCAACACGCGCATGGCCCTGCCCAGCAGGCTGACCAGATCATCCCTGGACAGGGACTCGAGCACGTAGACCCTGGCCCGCGACAACAAGGCCGAATTGACTTCGAACGAAGGGTTCTCGGTGGTGGCGCCGATGAAGGTGAACAAGCCGCTTTCCACATAGGGCAGGAAGGCATCCTGCTGCGCCTTGTTAAATCGGTGCACCTCGTCGACGAAAAGGATGGTCCGGCGCCCCTGACCTTGCGCGACTTGCGCCGCAACCACCGCATCACGGATGTCCTTCACCCCGCCAAGAACAGCGGAAATGGCAATGAACTGGGCATCGAACCCATCGGCCATGAGACGCGCAAGCGTCGTCTTGCCCACACCCGGAGGTCCCCAGAAGATCATGGAGTGAGGCCGCCCCGACTCGAATGCCACCCGCAGCGGCTTGCCCGGCCCAAGCAAATGCGCCTGCCCCACCACCTCGTCGAGCGTGCGCGGCCGCAAGCGTTCCGCCAGGGGCACATGGGCACGACGGATGTCGGCAAACAGATCCGGAGTGTTCTGCACGGTGGCCTATTTCATCTTGACGACATCCACCCCCTTGGGCGGCACGAAACGGAACTCGGACGCGGGCAAGGATGGGCGGGTATCGATATGGCTCAGGTCGATGCGGGTCGTCTGGCCGAAGGAGTCCAGCACAAGCAGGCGCAGCGGCAAGCCGTCGCGAAAACCGATGTCGACGTGGGCGAAACCCGCATCGGCGCTGCGCGGCTTGGCCCGCAGCCACTGCAGGCCGTCGGACTCCGGCAAGCTGGAGACCTGGAACGACTCATCGAGCGAGCCCGATCCGAACAGGATGGCGGCTGGCGAGGCCCCGATGGATTGACCCACCCCGCGTTCAGTCACCTGTGCCAGATCGGGGTCGTACTGGAACACCGTGGTCCCATCCGAAACCACAAGCTGCTCGTACGGGGACTTGACCGCCCAGCGAAACTTGCCGGGGCGCTGGAAAGCGAACTGACCGGACTGAGCCGCCTTTCCTGGCCCCCGGTCACCGGTGGTCTGTTGCGTGAACTGGCCCGTCGCGGACGCGACGTTGGCGACGAACTGGCGCAATTGCGCCGATGCGTCCGCCCCCCAGGCCGCAACGGGACTGACTGCCACGATCAAGGCCGCCATCAGGAATTTAAGACGCACGGGAAGACTCCCCCGGCACCAGGATTTCCCGGTTGCCATTTGATTGCATCGCCGACACGAGGCCGGCTTGCTCCATCTGTTCGAGCAAACGGGCCGCCCTGTTGTAGCCGATGCGCAAGTGCCGCTGCACCGACGAAATGGACGCCCGGCGATTCTTCATGACGATTTCCACCGCCTGGTCATACAAAGGGTCGGACTCGGCATCGGCGAACCCGGTGACCGAGCTACCGCCATCGCCGCCGTCCCCTTCGATGGAGCCCTCGAGCAGCCCCTCGACATAATTTGGCTCGCCCTGCTCCTTGAGGTAATCGACGACCCGATGCACCTCATCGTCGTGCACGAAAGCGCCATGCACCCGCGTGGGCAGCCCCGTACCGGGCGGCAGGTACAGCATGTCGCCCTGGCCAAGCAGGGTTTCGGCCCCCATCTGGTCGAGAATGGTGCGCGAATCGATCTTGGACGATACCTGGAAGGCGATACGGGTTGGAATGTTTGCCTTGATGAGCCCCGTAATGACATCCACACTGGGCCGCTGGGTGGCCAGGATGAGGTGGATGCCGGCGGCCCGGGCTTTCTGGGCCAACCGGGCGATGAGCTCTTCGATCTTTTTGCCCACGACCATCATCAAGTCGGCCAGCTCGTCGATGACGACGACAATGTGGGGCAAGGCCGACAAAGGCTCGGGGGCGTCCGGCGTGAGGGAAAACGGATTGGGTATGGGCTCTTCGCGCTTGGCCGCCTCACGGATCTTGGTGTTGTAACCGGCCAGGTTGCGCACACCCAGCTTGCTCATGAGGCGATAGCGCTTTTCCATCTCGCCCACGCACCAGTTCAGGGCATTGGCGGCATGGCGCATGTCGGTAACCACCGGCGCAAGCAAATGAGGGATACCCTCGTAGATGCTCATCTCGAGCATCTTGGGATCGATGAGGATGAGACGCACCTGGCTGGCGTCAGCCTTGTACAACAGGGAGAGGATCATGGCGTTGATCCCTACCGATTTGCCCGAGCCCGTGGTGCCTGCCACCAGCAGGTGGGGCATCTTGGCCAAGTCGGCCACCACCGGATTGCCGGCGATGTCTTTGCCCAGCGCCATGGTCAGCAAGGACTGGCCGGCGAAATAAGTCTGGGAGCCGATGATCTCGGACAGCTTCACCATCTGCCGGCGCGGGTTGGGAAGCTCCAGCCCCATGAGGTTCTTGCCGGGAATGGTCTCGACCACCCGGATGCTGACCAGGCTGAGCGCGCGCGCAAGGTCTTTGGCCAGGTTGACGATCTGACTGCCCTTGACCCCAGTGGCGGGCTCGATTTCGTAGCGGGTGATCACCGGGCCGGCCTGAGCCGCCACGACCACCACCTTGACCCCGAAATCAGACAGTTTTTTCTCGATGAGGCGCGATGTGAACTCAATGGTCTCGGGCGACACGGTCTCCGGCTGCTCGACCACCGGATCCAGCAGGCTGACGGCAGGCAAGTCGCCTCCCCGCTCGGTATCGACAGGCGCCTTGAACAAGGTTTGCTGCTTTTCCTTCTCGACGCGAACGGACTTGGGCACGCTGACGATGGCCGGCTCGATGCGCACCGGCTGCTCATGCACGAGTTCTTCCTGCTTGGCGGTGACGATCTCGTTGCGTTCGGCCTTTTTGGCCTGCCCGACCCGGCGATCCTCTACTGCCGCCTTGAAATCCAGCACGCGCCTGACGCTTCCTTCGACCACGGCACCGACCCGCTCAGCCAGGTGCAGCCAGGAAAATCCGAAAAAAAGGCTGAGGCCGACGGCCAGCAATACCAATAGCAGCAGCATGCCTCCAGCGGCCCCCATGACCTGTGAAACACCCGCCACGAGCAGGTGGCCGAGCTGCCCGCCCGCCCCACTGGGCAGACGCTGGCCCATTTGCTGGAACTGCAGGGACTCCATGCCCATCGCCCCAATGAACATGAAGGCAAAACCGACACCGACCTCCCATCGGACGCGGGGGAGGATCTCGGGGCCGGGGCCAGGCAGAAGCGTGGTGGTCAGCCGAATGAAACCGACGATCACACGCTGGACCAGCAGCAAAACCCAGAGCCAGGCTGCATGGCCGAAAAGGTAGAGCAGAAGGTCGGACACATACGCGCCGAGGATGCCCCCCCCATTGTGGATGACGACTGTGCGCGCAGAGTGCGACCACCCCGGGTCGGAGGGAGACCAGGTGGCCAGCACCAGCCCCAGCCAGGCGGCAAGCGCGGCGAACAGGATCCATCGCGCCTCTCGCAGCAAGCCGGACAGGCGGGTCTGTAGGGCCGAAGGGCCGTTGCGCACGTTGCGCGAGGAACGGGAGGACGCTGCGGGTATTCTAGCCATGGACTCATTATAATTGGCCGTGCACAATTTTCGGATGTTCTCAGAATGACCACAGCCAAACATGCCAAAGTCCTGGTATTGGGTTCAGGCCCAGCCGGGTACACTGCCGCCATCTACGCGGCCCGTGCCAACCTCAACCCGGTGCTGGTCACCGGGCTCGAACAGGGCGGTCAACTGATGACCACCACTGATGTGGACAACTGGCCGGCCGACGTCCATGGGGTCCAGGGGCCCGATCTGATGCAGCGCTTTCAACAGCATGCCGAGCGCTTCGAGACCGAGATGGTCTTCGACCAGATCACCCAGGTCGATCTGTCGCAACGCCCGTTCACCCTCACCGGCGACAGCGGATCCATCTACACCTGCGACGCCCTGATCATCGCAACCGGCGCCTCGGCCCAGTACCTGGGGCTGCCCACTGAACAGGCGTTCATGGGCAAAGGCGTGTCGGGCTGCGCGACCTGCGACGGCTTCTTCTACAAGAAACAGGATGTCATCGTCGTCGGCGGCGGCAACACGGCTGTCGAAGAAGCCTTGTACCTGTCGAATATCTGCGCAACGGTCACCCTGGTTCATCGTCGCGACAAGTTCCGTGCGGAGCCCATTCTGGTGGACAAGCTGATGGACAAGGTCGAGCACGGCAACATCAAGCTGAAGCTCTTCCATGAACTGGAGGAAGTCCTCGGAAACGACTCCGGAGTCACCGGAGCCCGCCTGCGCAACAATCAAACCGGCACAAGCGAAGACCTCGCTGTCACGGGCGTCTTCATCGCCATCGGCCACAAGCCCAACACCGGGATATTCGAAGGCCAGCTGACCATGAAGGACGGCTATATCATCACCCAGGGCGGCCTCAACGGCATGGCGACCCAGACATCCGTGCCGGGCGTCTTCGCCGCCGGCGATGTGCAGGACCACGTCTATCGGCAAGCGATCACCAGCGCCGGCACCGGCTGCATGGCGGCCCTGGACGCGCAGCGGTGGCTGGAGAATGAAAGCCTCTGAAAAATACGGGTTGGGCGACCTTAAAAAACTGCGCAAGCAGCACCAGCAGCTTGCCGCAGAGACAGCCCGCCAAGCTCCCAAGGCTGCCACGCCCAAGGGGCGAACGGACCCCGCCGCCCTGAGCGACGAGGATCGCCGGATGTTCCGCCAGGCCGTGAAGGCTGTCCAGCCCATCAAGGCCGGCCAGCGCGTCCTGCTGCCCCCGCGCCCGCAGGCCACGGCCAATCAGTTGCGCGAACGCCGCGCCCTGGCCATGGGCCGTGAGGTGCCGCCCCCGTTGCCGGTCTCGGATCACTACGCGCCCGCGCACACCCAGCACGATGCCGGCAGCCATGTCCAATCCGGCTATGGACGCGACCTGATCAAGGGCCTGCAAAAAGGCAAATGGCGCATCGAAGCCAGCCTGGACCTGCATGGCTGCACCCTCGATGAAGCCCGCCGTCGGCTGGATCAGTTTCTTGACTCCTGCATCACGCACGACATCAAGTGCGTGCGCATCGTGCATGGCAAAGGGCATGGCTCCAGAGATGGCGAAGCCGTGCTCAAGCAAACCGTGCGGCGCTGGCTGACCCAGATGCAATGTGTAAAAGCCTATACCGAATGCAGCGAGGCCGATGGCGGCGCCGGCGCGGTGCAGGTGCTGCTGCGTCTTGGCGAAATTGCGGCATGACCTGAACCATGCGGGACCTTGCCAAAGAGTTCGACGGGACCGCAAAACACAAAGGCCGACGAGGGTATCGTCGGCCTTTGTCATTTTTAGTTCTTATGGATCCTGCAATAATGCTTATGTTTTTTTGCCGTGATGTTCCGGCATTCCGCCCCTGCAGACAGGGCTTGTCTCCTCACCTGCATGAACGGAATTTTGCACCAAACCCTGGCCTGTGACACTTAGGGAATGCACCTATTTTGTGCATTTTCATCGACATGAAACGGTGCACTCAGCCCCGACGTGCCGGGCCATCCCCCAGCAGATTGGACGCCCGGACCGCCCCCGGCAGCCACAGCGTGAACACGGCCACGGCCCAGAAAACCATGGCGGCCCCCGCACTCCACTGCTCATCGGGCAGATAGACACTGCATAGCTGCGAGGATGCCTGCTGATACACCAGACCCACGGCGATGGTCATCCAGCACCCATTGAACAGAAAGAACGCCTGGACGACCAGGCCCGACCTGTTCCAGGAAGCGCCCAGCAATAAGCCGGCAAGCAGCCATGCGCCCACCTTGATCGTCCCCATGAGCGGATTCAGCACGGCCATGTCGAGCGCCGCCGGAACCATCCAGAACGCCATGGCCAGAGCGCCGAAGACCAGGGCGGACAAGCCATGGGCATTCCAGGGATCCAGCGCCCGGGTCAGCCGAGGCCCGGCCAACCTGGCCGCCAGCCACCCCACCATGAACAGCAAGGGCAGTTCCAATCCCATATGCCGGGCCATATGGCTTTCCAGCCAGGGACGCGCCAGCGCCAGCGCAGCCAGCAAGACGCCCGGCATCCACGCCATCCACTGGATGTCGGCCAGGTTTCGGCCCGCGGGCCAGGGCGGAAACGCGCCGTCATGCCGGGGTTTCATCGCACCGCCTTCCGTGTGTGAAGGTAATCGGCGAGGGCCAAATCGGGGCGATCCACGTCATAGGCCCGCGACAGGCGGCCCTGCTCGTCAATCACAAACAATGCCGCATTGTGGGAATACCCGCCCAGCCCATCGGGAATGAGCACGATCCCGAACGGGGCAAGCATCTCAGCCAGATCACGGCGATGGACGACGGTCGCCATGCGCCATAGCGCGGAATCCGCCCCCAAGGAATCGGCATAGCGGGACAAGGCGGAGGGTGAGTCCCGGACTGGATCGAAACTGAGCGTCAGCAGACGCAATCGTGCCCCCAAGCCGCGCGCCTTGATTTCCTGTTGCAGAAAAGCCTGCCCCGAGGCGGCCGTGGTACAGACCGTCATGCAGTGGGTGTAAACCAGCGACACAATGGTCGTATACGACGAATGCGCGCCATAATCGGCCAAGGAGAACACGGTACCGTCCTGATCGACAAGGGGCAATGACGGCAGCGTGCGCGGGCTTTGCTCGAGATCGACACGCCGGACCCCATCCGAGGTGACTGCGGAAAACCCTCGCGTCACATGAGAAAAGGCCGCCAAGGCCACCACGATCATGAGCCCGACGCACAATGCGGTGCCCCGCCATCTCATGGCTTGCCGGCCCCCGCCCCCTTCACCGCCGCCAGCACATCCTGGATACTGGCCCACGGCTCCTTGCGATCGGAGGACGCCGCCCGCGCCTGCTTGATGAGATCCGCATCGACGGGTGGGCTGTCATTGCCCCATTCCTTGCGGATGAAAGAAAGCAGCGCGGCAAGTTGTGCATCGTTGAACTGCCCGCCAAAACCCGGCATGGCGCCGTTGTAGCTCGCACCCGCCACTTCGATCGGCCCGTGCAGGCCATGCAGGACGATCTGCGACAGAACGTGCGGATCGCCTGTGACCCAGGATGACCCGGCCAGAGGCGGAAACACCCCTGGCAATCCTTGGCCGGTCGCCTGATGGCAGGCCTGGCACGTGCCCGTGAAGAGCTGTCGGCCATCGACTTTGCCGGCGCCCCCAGCGTTTTTTTGGGCAACCAGGGTAGAAGGGATACGGTGATCGCCCAGCGTGGACAGTCCGCTGGGATCGGACGCAAAAATATAATAAATGGCCCAGATGAACAATGCCGCAACGAGACCGATGATGACGCGGGGAACCGGGTTGTACAGCTCGGTCGGGTCGGCGTGCTCGGACTTACGGGTTTGCTTTGGCACCATTTTTGTCGGCTTGACCATGTGACCCCCCTTCGCTTGCGGATGTGGTCTGGGCGTTTCCGGCCGAAGAGCCGCCGCCCTGGCCGGACGGCTCCAGCGCCTTGATTTGCTCACGCCTTGCCGCCGGCAGACGGCTCTCCGCGTACCTGGCCTCTTCCGGCGTCAACACGCCATAGGTGTGATCGAGGCTGAGCAGGTAGGCAACCAGATCCAGGGCTTCCGGCTTGGCCACCACCACCTTGCCCTCTTCTGCCGTGCCGGGGGGCAAGGCCACCACCTTCTCATCCTTGTCGACCCGATCGGGATCCTTGACCTCGAAGAGGAATGGATAGGCCGGCATGATGCTGCCGGGCACATAGGCCCGCGGCTGGAAGAGGTGTCCAAGCTGCCAATCGGCGCTCGGCTGCCGTGCCCCGATATTGAACAGGTCCGGCCCCGTACGCATGGTGCCCAGCAGTACCGGCTTGTCATGAACGTAGTCGGCGGCCACCGAGGCCCGCCCCCAACCCCGGCTGGCATCGGCCACCCCGGCGCCGATGGAACTGGGCTGCTGGGTGTGGCAAGCGATGCATCCATTGGACATATATACCTGACGGCCCCGCAACTGCTGGCTGGTGTAAGGTTTGAGTCCTTCCGGCGCCGGTACGTCATACACCTGCATGAAAGGCAGCACGACCAGCGCCGCCGTCGCCAGCGACAGCGTGACCATCGCGCCGGCAACCAGTTTGCTTTCATTGTCCATGGCGATCCCCTACACGGCACTCTGGGATGCCGACACCGGCTGCGGCGCCGGGGAAGACAAGGGGGTCGAACTGACCCTCAAGGTCATCCAGGCAATGTGATACACAAATACCAGATGGCCCAGCGTCATGAGCGCCCCGCCGATCGACCGGCCGATCAGCCAGGGCTGCGTGATGGCGACCGAGGTCATGAAGGGGGTGTTGGGGTCCTGCAAGGCCAGGCCCTGCAGCACACCCCCGATGGACAGCGAAATTGCATAGACCGCAAAACCCGCCACGACCAGCCAGAAGTGCCAGGCGATGAGCGCGTGCTTGGGCCATGGAATGTTCAACACCCGCGGCATCGCGAAATAGATTCCGCCGAAGATCACCATGCTGACGAAACCATACAGGCCGATGTGCGCATGACCCACTGTGAAGTGCGTGAAGTGAGTGATGGCGTTGACGCTGCGCAAGGCCTCGAACGACCCTTCGATGGAGGACACCGTGTACATCGTGGCGCCGAAGAAGACAAAGCGCAGCACGGGCGAATAACGCAAGGCCCTGAAGTGCCCCTTCAGGGTAAGGTGCTGGTTTACCGAAAACGCCACCACTGGAATGATCATCATCATGCTCTGCACGATGGACAGCGTCGCCAGCCATTCGGGGATGGGGCCGCCGATGAGATGGTGTGCCCCCACCTGCCCATAGAAAAAGGCCAGTGCCCAGAATCCCAGCAGGGACAGGTTGTACGAACGCACGGGCCGACCGATGACCTTGGGCAGGAAATAATAGACGCAGGCAATGGCGATCGGGGTGTAGAACAGGCCCAGCACATTGTGGCCGAACCACCAGTTCATGGTGGCCTGCTCGATGCCGACATGTATGCCGGGCATCTTGGCGACGATATACAGCGTGGGAAACCAGAACAGGGCCGCCCCCATGTACCATACCGACACATACAGATGATGCACCTTGCGCCGGCTCAGCATCAGCGCCATGGGCAAACCGATGAGCATGCCGCCGACGGCGAAAAGCCCGCCGATCTGCCAGGGGATCTCCAGCCACTCCATGCCCGCGTT
>Ga0182743_1000345_pt1 | contig 63320 bp, 52 predicted proteins | sample eDN3rd30CKraftOP_FD_128522 | JGI IMG/M metagenome (GOLD analysis project Ga0182743, IMG submission 128522) | Enriched Organic Plus compost microbial communities from Emeryville, California, USA - eDNA 3rd pass 30_C Kraft OP (version 2) (version 2) ... | reverse complement strand
CTTTTTGGTTGAAGACTGTACCCAAGCACACCCCGACGGCCCGCTCGCGTAAGTCCCGTTCACCACTCAACTTACATTAACGGGATTTATGCCAGGCCAGCTACACTCGTTTTAGGAGAACCCGGCGAATTACGAAGACGGTGCCGTTCACTACCCCGGTTTCGTACGTACACCGGACGGCCCCCTGCTGGTTTGGACGGCCGTGCAGGGAGGGAAGCTTTCTCGGGGCAATCTTCGCGCCGCCTATGTTAATGAACAGAATGTTGGGCCGACGATAAATATCGCTGACTCAGTGATCGCTCAGCCGCCCTTGATGGTTCCGCCAGGCAACGGATTTCCGCTGGTTTGGGTGACTGAGCACGAGGAAGAAGGCGAAACCGGCGTAGCTCGGCGGCTACGGTTCTGGCAACGTGTTGACGGACGTATCAAAGAGATCGGGGACTTTCCCGACAACTATCTCGTGACAATCACCGAAGTTGCATGGCCCGGACGTGTTGTTTTTTTGGGCACCGAACGATATCCAAAATTTGGCGGTTTGCCTGTCTCAACGTTGAGAAGTTTCGAGATCGTTTGTTCGCTGTGAGGTTCCGTAGCGCGATTCAAAAACTCCGGGTGGCTACACCTCGATCCCCGGTTGGTGGAATCTGAACCACGTATGCAGTCGGTTTACCGGCGCCGCGTATTGAAGCGAAGGTCGACCACCCGCCAGCGTTCGCCTGAGGATTGCCACATCGTATACGTCCGCTCAGGATCCAGTGCTCCCCCGCTGGAAACCAGAACCCTGCCTGGTGATAGTCGCTGTACGTAGAAACTGTCACTCGCCAACCTGCTACCGATCGACAAGTTGCCGGTAAGCGCTTCGAAGTACGCCGAGCGAGCCTCGGCTGACGCACTCGAGGTTCGTTCGGATTCGTCCAGGAACATGAAAGTCGGTGCGAGCAAGTCACTCAGAGCTGTCGTATCGCTCTTTGCGAACGCGTTCGCGAGCGCACGTTGGCGGCGAACCATGTCCTGATTATTCGCGACTGTGCTATCCGAGTCTGAATACGGCAGTGCGATCTCCCGTTCCATGTTCTCTTCGCGGTCACATGCAACCATCGCGATGGGAAGCAGCACTGCCCAGCATGTTCGGTTCATTCGTCTATCCCTCGGCCGATCGTTCGGGATCTGGTGATCTGCAGCGCGCGCATCGCGGCGATGCCCGCAAGCGGCCCGAACGCCAGCAGGCTGAACGCGGCCCCCCAACCAATAGCTCCCGATACCTCCACCGCAAGCCAGATCGAGAATGCGGTCAGCAGAAATCCAAGCAAGGTCTGCAGCGTGAGCGCGGTGCCTACCGCGTGCGATGGCGCGACCTCGGTCACGAGCGCCGAGAACTGCGCGCTGTCGGCAACGATGGCGAACCCTAGATCATCCCGAGCGTCAGTATCAGCCACGGCGGCGAGTTCATGAGCCAGCCTATGGTGCTCTCGTGGACTTTAGTAAACCAGGACCGAATTACAAGTAGAGGGTGCGAAGGACTGTGGCGCAAAAGCGCGCGCTATCCCGATCGAGAACAAGCGGCATTTTCTGGAGCTCGAAGGGGCTCAAGCCACAAAACCTGCTGTCACCGGCGGTTGTCACCGATGGCAATTTCGCTCGGCTCGACGACCTGCAATTTGCTGTTTATTAGAGCGAGCATCGCCCGAATCCCGAGCACAGGACCGACCGCCAACATGCTGAACGCCGGTCCCCAGCCGACCCTTCCAGAAACCTCGACAGCGAGCCAGATCGAGAACGCGGTCAGCAGAAATCCCAGTGACGTCTGAAGTGTGAGCGCGGTCCCGACCGCATGGGGAGGCGCCACTTCGGTGACCAGTGCCGAGAACTGCGCGGAATCGGCGACAACAGCGAAACCCCATATCAGAGCGAGGCTTACAAGGATCCAGGGCGAGACAAATGTGAGCCAGCCGATTATCAGGGCGCAGATGGCGCTCACCACCATCGACCAGATCGTGATCCGTTCGCGCCCGAGTTTATCGGCCCACTGCCCGGCCATTACGGAACCAAGCCCGCCCATCGCGATGGCACCAAACGCGACCAGCCCTGACTGCGTGCCGGCCTGCATTGCAGTAGCACCGCGGCCCTCAAAGAATTCGTAAAAGAACGAAGCGAGCAGTGCCCAACATGCATACAACTCCCACATATGCCCGAGATAGCCGCCAATGGCGAGGCGGGTCTCGCGATGGCGGAGGACGGCGCCGACCAGCCCCCATTCGAATGGGCGCCTTGCGAAGGCATGCGGGCCATCGTGGTAGGTGAGCGCGACCATGACCGCGGCCAGCACGGCAGCAGCGGAGGTCGCGACCAGGATGGAATGGTAGGTAAGCGACTCGAACGCATGGAGCAGGTATGGCAGCGCCTTGCCGACGGTCACGCCGCCGACGACCACGCCGATGGCGAGGCCGCGGCGGGTGACGGTACTCCCGCCGGCGGGTGCAAACCAGGTCGCGACCATCTTCATCGCGGGAGGGTAGACGCCGGCGAGGAAAAACCCGGTGAAGCCTCGCAGAAAAAGCGCGACGGTGTAGCTGTCCGTGCTGAGCAGGCCCGCGTTGGCAACTGCGGCGAGCAGCGCGGAAGTCGCGAAGTAGCGGCGGGCGGGAACGACATCGGCGAGGTTGAGGATCGCGGCGATGGTGGTGCCGGCAACAAAACCGAGTTGCACGATGGTGGTCAGCCAGCCGGTCTGGGCGGGCGTGAGGCCCCAGTGCACCTCGAGTTCGGCCGAAACGGCGGTCGCGGTGAACCACAGGCACATGCCGAGCAGCACGGCGGTGCCGAGCAGCAGCAGCATCCGCCACGGCGAAGCGTGTCGGGAATCACTGCGCCCGGCGTGTGTGTGCTCTCGCCCGGAAATCCGGCGGTGAACGGCCAAATCCATGCGCACCTGTCGGTTGCGAATGTCTGACAAAATCCTCTTGGCGCGGAATGGTCCTTGCGCTTAGGGCAAGGCAAATCGATCCCGCAAGGGAGGACGGAATGTCGGAATCTACGAATACGGGCAAAGCCCCGGAATTCGACATGGAAGAGGGCCTCGCGCTGGCACTCTCATATCTCGAGAACCCCGCTGACGTCCCCTGCCCGCGCTGCGGGCCGGACCTCATGGAAGTGGTTTGTTACCTCGACGCGCGCAGCATGGAGAAGGGGACCGTTGTACCGATTGCGCCGGAGCAGGATTATACGGTCGTCCTGTATTGTCACGGCTGCGGGCGGGCGGCGGCGCTCGACCTCTCGCGGGATGAACAGGAAGAAGAATCGCGCCCCTGAGCGGCGGGCCGCCGCCGCCCGGGGTGCAAGCTGTCCAACCCACGTCGGAGGACCCGCCGGACAGGGGTAGCGGAAGCTGCGGGGCCCGGACAGGGCCCCGTTCCCGTTATCATCACCTTCAAACCTTTTTCGCACGTCGACGCGACTCTTTCGCCAGGGCTGCCATCAACATGGCCGCAACCCCGTACGCGTATGCTCGGTTTCTCCGCAGTCGCCAACGGATTAGAATTCCCCGGGGACAACGAGTCCCGCAAACCAACATGACAGGACCGGCCGATGCACGGTGCAAGCGGCAGGTCTGGAGACAACGATGAGCAAGTTTTCACGGGGGGCGTCGGCCTGGAAGGAGCATCGGCTGGCCGATCGCCTCACGGTCGATGGCATGGACTACACGGTGCAACTGGTCGCGCGGCGGGGTACCGGGGTTCAGGGATACCGCGTCACGGTCGACTACATTCCGCACGCCGAGGGTGAGTCGCGCAATATCGAGCTGCCGAACCTGAGCAGCACGGCGGACATCCACAAACTGGTACGCGAACTCGAGACCGATCCGCCGCGGCTCGAACAACTCTTCCGCGAGGCGGGCGGAGCATGATCACGCCGACGGCGCGAGGCCGCTTTTCTGCCGCCGTCGCCGTCGCCGAGGATGAGGTTGACCTGGCTCGGGCCGCACTCCTCATCGCGGCCGAGGAGTACCCGCAGCTCGTCCCCGAAATTTACCTGCAGCGGCTCGACTACTACGCCGAACGCGTGAAAGACCGGCTGGCCAACGAAAACGCGCCGCCAGTCGTGCTCGGCGAAATCAGTCGGCTGCTGTTCGAAGAGGAAGGATTCCGTGGCAACGCCGAGGCGTACTACGACCCCCGGAATTCGTTTCTGAACGATGTACTCGACCGCAAGCTTGGCATCCCGATCACGCTTGCGATCGTCTTCGTGGAGGTCGGCTGGCGACTCGGCCTTCCGCTGCACGGTGTCAACTTCCCCGGCCACTTCCTCGTGCGCTACGAAGGCGAGGCGCTGCGACTGCTGATCGATCCGTTCCATGGCGGGCAGATTCGCTTTGAAGATCAGGCGCAGGACCTCCTCGATAAGGTGTACGGGAGAACCGTTACGCTCCAGCCGGAGTTCCTCAGGAGGGCGAGTCGCAAGGACATGCTCGTCCGGCTGCTCTGGAATCTCAAGACGATCTACCTGAACAACCGCGACGATACACGCGCACTCGCTGCGATCGAGCGCGTACTGCTGATCCGTCCGCACTCGATCGACGACGTCCGTGACCTCGGCATGGTCCTCGCCCGCCTGGGTAGGAATGCGGAAGCGGCCGATGCGCTGGATCGCTATCTCGACCTCGCACCGGAAGCAGGCGATGCCGCGCGTGTACGCGCCCTGCTCGACTCGCTGCGATCGGCGGAATAGAACGACGGATCGAAGACAGAGAACATGCAAACCGACGAGAAGCTGAACACAACAGAGTACGACGCGGCACGCACCGGCGCGATAGTGATCGAGCGCAGTGATCGCGCGCTCATGCGTGTGCACGGACGCGATCCGCTCCGCATGATCCAGGGCCTCATCACCAACGACCTCGCCGGCGCTCCGCCAGAACGTGCCGTGTACGCGGGGATTCTGACTCCGAAGGGTCGACTGATTTCAGAACTCCGCGCCTTCAGGAAGGATGGCGAAGTGGTCCTCGAGGTGCCCGCGAGTGCACTCGCAGCGCTGCTCGAACACTTCAGGAAATCGGTGCCGCCGCTGTTTGCGCGCTTTGAGGATGTGACCGATCGATTCGCTGTCATTGGCGTGTACGGTCCGAACGCGATCGCTGTGGCCCGGGCTGTCGACCCCGCGCTTCCCGAGTCGGTCGGCGAGGATGCGCTGGTTGCAGTCGAGGGCGGTTTTGCGCTCGAGACCGCGTACACCGGCGAGCCGGGGCTGGAGTTCGTCGTCCCCCGTGACCAGGCGACGGCGCTGCGGCGTCGGTTGATCGAGAGTGGCGCGACCGCCGCTTCGCTCGATGTGCTCGACGTACTCCGCATCGAAGCCGGCCAGCCGCGCTGGGGTGCAGAGCTGGACGAGACGGTAATCCCGCTCGAAGCCGGGCTGCGCGGTCGAATGATCAGTGAGACGAAAGGCTGCTACACCGGGCAGGAAGTGATCATCCGCATCCTGCATCGCGGTCATGTGAACCGGCATCTGCGCGGATTGAAGTTCGGCGCCCTGAACGTGGCGCCCGGTACGCCGCTGTACAACGAAGCCGGCAAGGAGATCGGGAAAGTCACGAGCAGCACATGGTCCCCGCGACACGAGCAGTACATCGGTCTCGGATATGTGCGCCGCGAGGTCGAGCCTCCGGCGACCGTGCGCGCCGGTGAAAGCGGGACCGCTGAGATCAATGCACTTCCGTTCTGAGCGAGGCACCCGCGGTCGGTTCAATCGAGTTTCGTCCCGTAGAACCATTGCACTGCCCCGTCGGACACCGCCAATTACGCGCGGACAGAATCGGAGACAGAGTATGAGCGTCGAAAGCGAGGCGCGGAAGGCACTCGCGCGGTTGCGGCGGTCGGTGGAAAAGGCAGTGCGTGAACTTGACGCGGTTCGTGGCGCGCTGGAGCACGCGGAAGGAAGCGATTTCCCGCACGACGACTTCGCCGCGGCGCAATCGAACCTGGTGGAAGTCGAACGTTTTATCGACGAGCAGAGCGAGCGGCTCGAAGAGAAGATCCTGCACGCGGGCGGCCTCGAGCCCGGACGCGTGCGTCGAGGCTGATTACAGATGCGTGAGCATTTTCATCTTTTCGTGTACGGCACCCTCAAGCGCGACCAGCCCAGTGCCGACCTCCTCGCCGGCGCCGAATGGCTGGGCCCGGCAAGGCTGGGCGGCATGCTGTACGACATCGACGGGCAGCACCCCGCGCTCGTGGTGTACGGCAACGCCGCGGTCGATGGAGAGGTCTGGAAGTGCCCGGTGGACCTGCTGCCCCGGATCGATGCCTACGAGTCGGTCGATTCGGGACTGTTCCGCCGGATCGGCATCACCGTCATGATGGCCGACGGCACCGAGCAGGGGTGCTGGACGTACGTGGCCGGCCCGAAGATCACCCGGAAGCTGGTACCCGCCGCCCGCGTGGACCGCTGGCCCGCCACGGCCAGGGCGTAGTCGCCCGCCCGCAGGGAAGCGCACAGCCGCGCGACACGCCGAGGCCGTACGGCAATCTGCGACCGGCCGCAAACTGCCTGAACGCCACCCTGTTGAACCGCGCGCGGGCGATTGACCGCGGCGAATCGCCCGAACACCGCAAGCGGAACCGCGCGTGGGCAATTGGCGGCGGCGAATCGCCCAATCACCGCACTGCGGAACCGCGCGTGGGCAATTGGCGGCAGCGAATCGCCCAATCGCCGCACAGCGGAACCGCGCGTGGGCAATTGGCGGCAGCGAATCGCCCAATCGTCGCACTGCGAACCTCGCGTGAGCGATTGGCGGCAGCGAATCGCCCAATCACCGCACTGTGAACCGCGCGTGGGCAATTCGCGGCGGCGAATCGCCCAATCACCGCCCCCCGAGACCGCCAGCGGACAATCCGCCCTTTACAGGCTGGTGAAATCCCCACTGGCGAAGTTCTTCACATGTTCACTGGACGATTCACACGTATAGGACGGGTCAACAGTCCACTCACCAAAAAATCGGCCGTGATCGGGCGATTCGACTGCGGCGAATCGCCCGATCGCTGCACTGCGGAACCGCGCGTGGCCAATTGACTGCTGCGGATCGCCCCACCGCAGGCCCGCTGGTCGCCCGCCCCGGCCCTTCCGCGCCCACCCGCGCCGTCAGGACAGTTCCGCACCCGCGCCCGCGCCATCAGGCAGTTCCGCGCCCGCGCCCGCGCCACCAGGCAGTTCCGCGCCCGCGCCCGCGCCCCGTGACGTACAGCCGCTGAAACGCGGTGCGCCGCCGCCAGTCCCGCCGGATCCACCATCCGGCCCCCTCGGCTTGAGCCACTCGCGCCGCGCGACTAGCATTCGGCGCAATCCAAATTTCCGCAAAGGGCAATGATGAACGCATCGGATCCGGCGGTCGAGCTGTACGGACTCTCGAAAAGTTTTGACGGCAAACCTGCGGTTCGGGATGTCGAACTGGTGATACCGCGCGGCTCGACGTACGGGCTGCTGGGGCCGAACGGCGCGGGCAAAACCACGATCATTCGGATGATGCTGCGCATCATCGATCCGGACGCGGGGAGTGTGCGCATTCTGGGGCAGCCGCTCACGCAGGATTCGCTGAACGTGATCGGGTATCTGCCGGAGGAGCGCGGGATCTATCGCCAGATGCGTGTACGGCGGCTGCTGCAGTTCTTTGCCGAACTGAAGGGGATCCCGCCGCGCGAGTCGAATCCGCGCATCACGAAGTGGCTCGAGCGTTTCGAACTGGCGGATCGTGCGAACTCGAAGGTGCAGGAGCTGTCGAAGGGCAATCAGCAGAAGGTGCAGTTCATCAGCACGATTCTGCATGAGCCGGAGATCATGGTATTCGACGAGCCGTTCAGCGGCCTCGACCCGATCAACCAGCAGGTGCTGAAGGATATCATCGTCGATCTCAAACGGGCCGGCAAAACGATTCTGTTCAGCACCCACATCATCGAACACGCCGAGCGCATCTGCGATCACGTCTGCATCATTGCGCGCGGCGAGCCGGTGGTGAAGGGCAGCATCCCCGAGGTCAAGCGGCAGCACGGCGGCAGCTACATCGCGATCGCGCTGGACCGCTGGTCGGCCAATGATTTCGATGCGCTTCGTCGCGCGCCCCAGGTAGCGAACGTCCGCGAGAACGGGGCCCTTGCAGAAGTCTCTCTGCGTCCGGGTGCGGATCGCCAGGAGCTGCTCCGTTACCTGGTCGACCAGAACGTACGGTTGAAGCGGTTCGAGGAGACTGAGCCGTCGCTCGAGCAGATTTTCCTCGAGAAAGTCGGCGCACCACTCGACATCATCTCGGAAATCGAGGCGGTCCATGTCTAAGGCCTTTGTCATTTTCAAGCGCGAATTCGAGGCGCAGGTCCGCAGCAAGGCGTTTCTGATCGGAACCATCCTGGCGCCGGCGCTGATGATCGGGATCTTCGCGTTCCAGTTCCTGATGTTCAGCAAGTCGGGTGGCGGCGAGCACACGCTGGTCATCGTTGATGCGTCGGAGGAGCAGTTCGGTGCGCAGGTCGAGCGCGGACTCGCAACGGCCACAGCCGGTTTCCCGGGACAGAAGCCTGCGAGCTTCGAAGTCGAAATCATTCCGGCGACTCAGGACACAGCGGCACTGCGCGCCTCGCTCGAACACCGCATCGCCGTGGACTCGCTCGATGGCTACCTGTTCATCCCGGCCGGGGTTGTGACCGGCGATGAAGCCTCCTACTTCGGTCGCAATGCGACCAGCGAAACGGTCACCGGTGCGCTCCGACAGACGCTTCAGCGAACCGTTCAGACCGTACGCCTCGGCAAGGAAGGCATCGACCCTGAAAAAGTCGGCGCGGCACTGCAGCCGGTGCGGATGAACGCGGTAAAAACCGACGGTAAGGGTGCCGCCGGTTCCGCTGCCGCCGCGCAGGTCCTCGCCTTCCTCATGGGGTTCGCGATCTACATGGTCGTCGCGATCTACGGGGCCGGTGTGCTGAATGCCGTGCTCGAAGAGAAGCGCGATCGCATCGTCGAGGTCATCGTAAGCTCCGTCCGCGCGAGTCAGTTGCTGATGGGCAAAATCTTCGGGATCGGCGGAGCGGGTCTTCTGCAGATGGCGATCTGGGTTGCGACGGTCGTCGTGATCGTGAAGTTCGGGCCGCAGGTCGTCACGCTGTTCGGTGTGAGCGAAGAGCGCGCAGCCGCATTCGGTGGTGTCCTGGCCGGATTCCCCAAGGTCCCGCCGTACGTCACGGCTCTCTTCCTCGCGTACTTCCTCGGCGGCTTCTTCATCTTCGCGACAATGTACGCGGTACTCGGCGCGATCACGACGAACAACCAGGAAGCGCAGCAGATGGCATTCCCGCTGATGATCCCGCTCATCGCCGGATTCGTCATGCTGCAGCCCGCGATGATGAACCCCGACTCCGCCATCGCGATCGCAGGGTCGATCATCCCGTTCACCTCGCCGATCATCATGCCTGCACGATCCGTGGTGACACAGGTCCCGCTGCTGCACACGCTCGCATCGCTCGTGCTGCTGGTTGTGACCGTCTACGCGATGATCTGGATCGGCGCCAAGATCTACCGGATCGGCATCTTCGCAACCGGCAAACGCGCGAGCTGGGGCGATGTGATCCGCTGGATCCGGACCGCATAACGGATTCGCTCTGCGTTAAGAGCTTGGATCGTTCCTTCTCTCACAGAGGCGCAGAGACGCGGAGACGCAGAGATCCGGTGAGGCTGAGTTGCACGCGGTGAATCAGGCGCCGCGTGTTGGGTGAGGCTGAGTTGTACGCGGTGAATCAGGCGCCGCGTGCTGAACAAGATCTTTTGGAAATGGTTTTGTTCCGGGTACCTGAATGGACCGGTTCCGAACCAGCACGCTCAGCGAGTCAGATTCACGCGTAGATCCAGCGGCGCACGCTGAAGAAATTTCCAATGATTTCTCCCGCGAGCCAGAGATGGACCCGGAACTCAGAAGAACGCGAGTTGAAAACTCCAAATGTCCGCTAATTGGATAAGCCGGGATCGTGGCAGGTAAACGAGTGAAGGCGCGGCAGCCGGCTCTGCGGCTCCGCGCCTCCGCGGCTCTGTGAGAGAAGGAACGATCCAGGCTCTCAAGGAATCGCGATGGAAGCTCCGCGACTCCGCGACTAGTCCGCCGCCATCCGTCGATCCGTGACAGAAAATCCGATGCGTTTCGGGCCGCGCGGGCTTTCGCTCTTCAGCGTCTTCAGGATGTCCTCGTACTCTTCTTCCATCTCCGGCGTGACCGAAGCACGAGTCTCGTGCAGTGCCTCTTCGAAGAGCCGCATCGGCACGATCGAGCTCTCGATGTTTTCGCGCAGCGCCTGAAGCCCCGCGCGTCGAACCAGGTCTTCGAGGTCGGCGCCGGTGTAGCCTTTGGTTCGATCCGCGAGTTCTTCGAGGTCGACGTCGTCGGCGAGGGGCATGCCGCTGGTGTGGATGCGCAGGATGTGCAGGCGTCCTTCCTTTTCCGGCACGGGCACGTAGACCAGGTCATCAAAGCGGCCCGGGCGCATGAGTGCGGGATCGAGCAGGGCAGGGCGGTTCGTCGCGGCAATCACGACGACGTGCTGCAGTTCTTCGAGCCCATCCATCTCCGCGAGCAGTGTGTTGACGACGCGTTCGGTGACTGCCGGTTCGCCGATCCCGCCGCCGCGGGCCGGTGCGAGCGAATCGATTTCGTCGAGGAAAATCACGGTCGGTGCAACCTGGCGTGCGCGTTGGAAAAGCCGCGAGATCTGCTGCTCCGATTCGCCGTACCACTTGGACAGCAGGTCGGACGACTTGGCCGCGATGAAGTTCGCCTCGGCTTCGCGCGCGACCGCTTTCGCAAGCAGCGTTTTGCCGGTTCCAGGGGGACCGAACAACAGGAATCCCTTTGCCGCGCGGATGCCCAGGCGGCGGAATGCTTCCGGGTGTTTAAGCGGCAGTTCGATGCCTTCACGCAGTTCGCGCTTCGCTTCTTCGAGCCCGCCGATATCATCCCAGCCGACATTCGGCGCTTCGATCATGATCTCGCGCAGTGCGGACGGCTGCACTCGCTTGAGTGCGTTGAGGAAATCTTCGCGCGTCACACTCATTTTCTCGAGTACGTCGCGCGGGAGCTCGCCTGAATCGAGGTTCAGCTTCGGCAGGAACCTGCGCAGCGTTTCCATGGCGGCTTCGCGCGCGAGTGCGCCCATGTCCGCGCCGACAAACCCGAACGTTCCACGCGCGAGTTCGTGCAGGTCGACATCATCGGACAGCGGCATCCCGCGCGTGTGGATGCCGAGGATCTCAATACGGCCCTCGAGGTCCGGCACGCCGATGACGATCTCGCGATCGAAGCGACCGGGGCGGCGCAGCGCTTCGTCCAGCGCGTCGACCCGATTCGTAGCGCCGATCACGATCACGTTCTGCCGCGGCTCGAGTCCGTCCATGAGCGTCAGAAGCTGCGCGACTACGCGTCGCTCGACTTCGCCATTCACATCCTGACGCTTCGGCGCGATCGAGTCGATTTCATCGATGAAAATGATCGAAGGAGCCTGCTGCTGCGCCTGCTGAAAAATTTCGCGAAGTCGCCCTTCCGATTCGCCGTAGAACCGGCCCATGATCTCCGGGCCCGCAATGTGGAAGAAGCGGCAATCGGCTTCGTTGGCGACCGCGCGGGCGAGCAGCGTTTTGCCGGTGCCGGGCGGGCCGTAGAGCAGGATTCCCTTGGGCGGGTCGATGCCGAGGCGCTGAAAAAGTTCGGGGTGCTTGAGCGGCAGCTCGATCATCTCGCGGACCTGGTCGAGCGTGTTGCCCAGGCCGCCGATGTCGTCGTACGTGACATCCGCCTGGCGAGGCTCTTCCATTTCCACGAACTCGGGGAGCAGTTCGATTTCCGTATCCTGCGCGATCTGCACGATCCCGCGCGGGACCGTCTGGATCACCCGCAGCCGGATCTCCTGCAGGCCGAACGCAGGCTGGTCGAAGAACATCCGGAACAGGTCCTCCGGAATCCCACCCGGCGCACCGCCCATCTGACCCGCGGCATTGCGCTGGTAGATCGACGTCGAGATCACATCGCCTGCGACCAGCGGCCGCTGAAACAGCGTCCGCCGCAACATGTCGCCCGAACCCACCAGCCGGAGATTCTTCTGCGCCGGCGCAAGCTGGATCCGCTTCGCAGGCCGCGCTTCGGCACCGCGCACTTCCACCAGATCGCCAATCGATACGCCCGAATTCCCGCGCTGCAGCCCATCGAGGCGGATCACATCCAGACCTTCATCTTCCGGATACGGCGGCAGCGCGATCGCCGCGGTCGAGCGTTTCCCGACGATCTCAACCACTTGCCCGTCCTGCACCCCAATCGCCTGCATCGCCTTCCGGCTCATGCGCGCTGTGCCAGTGCCTACATCCTGTGGCTTCGAACTCGCTACCTGGAGCCGCGCCCCACGCGGCTGCTTCTGATCCACCATCGTCTCTCCCGCACCACCACGGTCCCGGTCGTTTCAGCGTAGAACTCGAGGCAGGCAAGAGCCGCACCATCTGACCGGCCAATTACGCCGGATCGGCCTGCGACTCACCTCGCGCCGGGCCGGACCTACAGCGCTCCGCGATCCGCCCCACGCCGCTCGCGATCCCGTCGCGCAAGTTCCATCGCCAGAGAATTACACGTCCTCGCCTTCGCAACGACACGAATCGCCTGGGCGCCGCTCGCGATCCAGTCCGGCAGTTTCAGCGACCAGCGCTCCCGCCGGTTTATTGTATACCTTGATGCATGCAGCGCCGACACGTAAGCTTGGGCTGCGGTACCGATCGAACGGGCGATGACCGTCGCCCGATCCCCCCTCTGACTCGGACCCCCAAATGGAACCAACCACACAAGCCTCTGCTGTCGCCGGTGGCCAGGAACCCTGGACGCCAACCGCTCCGGACCATTCACCCACACCAGAACTGCTCCTGCGTGCTTTGCAAAGCGCGGACGATTATCGACAGGCGATTGAACTCCAGCGTTTGGTCTGGGGGGAGTCGTTCCAGGAGGTGGTTCCCGCGGCGATCCTGAAGGTTACCCAGCGGGTCGGCGGCGTGTGTGCGGGAGCGTTCGATGAAGCGGGTGTGTTACAGGGCTTCGTGTATGGGATTACAGGACTCGATGCCGGGCGACGCGTCCATTGGTCGCATATGCTGGCGGTACGTCCGGGGCTGCGGGACCGTGGCATCGGGCAGCAGTTGAAGCAGTATCAGCGGGTGTTGCTGGAGGATTCGGGGGTCGAGTGGCTGTGCTGGACCTTCGATCCGCTGGTGGCGAGGAATGCGCATCTGAATGTGAATGTGCTGGGGGTAAGGATCCGCGAGTACGTAGCGGACATGTATGAAGGCAGCGGCAGTCCGCTGCATGCTTCGGGGACAGATCGACTGGTGGCGGTGTGGCCGGTCCGTGAGAATGGGGTGCAGCCGAAAACCATATCGTTGTACGACGATGCACCGCTGGTGAAGCCGGACCTGCTGCATGCGCCGGTTCTGCGCATCGAGATCCCGCAGGACATCGACAGGCTGGACCTCCAGGAGGCGCGGCACTGGCGCCTGAGCACGCGCGAAGCCTTTCAGGCCTGTTTCGGGGCCGGCTATGAGGTGTACGGGTTTTATCGGGGTTCAGGCGATCGGTGTTACTATGTAATGATGCAATCGGCCGAGAGGACGCGGTAAGGGCATGTGGATCCAGTCGATCACGATGCGTGAGATACGGCTTCCGCTTCGGGAGCCGTTTCGTATTTCGTCGGGTGTGGTGAGTGAGCGGCGGATTCTGCTGCTGGAGTTGACGGATGCGAATGGAGCGTCCGTGTGGTCCGAGTGTGTAGCGGGCGAGTTTCCGAACTACAGTCCGGAGACGATCGACACGGCGTGGCATGCGATCAAGGAATGGCTCGCGCCGCGGGTGTTGCACCATGAGATCGCCGATGTGCGTGCGGTTTACGACATGCTGCAGGAGGACCTGCGCGGGCACGAGATGGCCAAGGCGGCGTTGGAGATGGGCTGCTGGGCACTGGAATCGGAACGTCGGCAGGTGTCGCTTGCGGAGCTGCTGGGCGGCGTTCACGAAGTGATCCCGGTCGGGATCTCGCTGGGCATTCAGAGCGAGCCGGCGCTGCTGGTCGAACGTGCGCGCGCCGCGGCCGACGATGGGTACCGGAAGATCAAGCTGAAGATCAAGCCGGGCGCGGACCTCGAATATGTTGCCGCGGTTCGCGAAGCGCTTCCGGATGCGCACCTGATGGCGGATGCGAACAACGCGTACACGCTCGCGGACGCGGACAGATTGGCGGAGCTCGATGCGTTCGACCTGATGATGATCGAACAGCCGCTCGATCGAGAGGACCTGGTGCGACACGCGGAGTTGCAGCGTCGTCTGCGCACGCCGATCTGCATGGACGAGTCGATCACCTCGCTGGCGCGGGCGGAAGACATGGTCGCGCTGGGGAGCGGGCGCATCGTAAACATCAAGCCGGGTCGGGTCGGCGGGTTCACGTCATCGATCGCGATCCACGACCTCTGCGCGCGCCACGGCATCCCGGTCTGGTGCGGAGGGATGCTGGAGAGCGGCGTAGGGCGGGCGTACAACGTCGCGCTGGCATCGCTTCCGAACTTCACATTTCCGGGCGATCTGTCGCCGAGTGCGCGGTACTGGGAGCGCGACATCGTGGATCCCGAGTGGACGATGGCAGCGGACGGGACGGCGCGCGTGCGCTTCGATGTGCCGGGGATCGGCGTAACCGTGAACCGCGATCGCATCGACAATCTGACCGTACGTTCCGGAAAGCTGGCGTAGAAGCCGCAACCATGTAGCCGATTTTGGACGATTCATGAACAATCTCGAACGTACGCTGGGTCTGAAGGACCTGACCTTGCTGGTGATGGGTGCGGTCATCGGCTCGGGCATCTACCTGGTCCCCGGGGGCGTGCTCCAGCAGACGGGTGGCACGATCGCGCTCGCATTGCTGGTCTGGTTCAGCGCCGGCGTACTTTCATTGCTTGGCGGCCTGACCTACGGCGAGCTGAGCGCGGCCAACCCCGAGGCGGGCGGGATCTATGTGTACATCCGCGACGCTTTCGGGAGTCTGCCCGCGTTCCTCTACGGCTGGACCCTCTTCTTCGTCATCAGCGCAGGTGCCATTGCGACGCTCGCAGTCGCGTTCTCGACGTACCTGAACGAGCTGGTGCCGGCCGATGGACTGAACGGCAAGATCGTCTCGCTGATCATGATCGGTGTGATCACCTGGCTGAACGTGCGCGGCACGCGGCAGAGCGCGGATGTCCAGAACGTGACGACGGCGATCAAGGCCGCCGGAATTCTGGTCATGAGTCTGCTGTTCGTGGTGCTCGGCAATGGATTCGAAGGAACGGGCGAGCGGGTGTGGCCGAGCGGTGTTTCGCTGCCGCTCTTCTCGAGCGTGCTGACCGCGATGATCGGTGTGCTCTGGGCCTACGAGGGGTGGCAGTACGCCACGTTTTCCGCCGGCGAGACGATCCGTCCACAGCATACATTCCCGCGCGGCATGATCTACGGCACCGCCGCGCTGATCCTGCTGTACTGCCTCGCGAACATCGGGTATATCGCCGTCCTCGGACCGGATGGTGTCGCCGGCTCGAACACCGTGGCGGCCGATGCCGCAGGCAAGCTGTTCGGACCCGCGGCGGCCCGACTCATCGCCGTGATCATCCTGATCTCGATCTTCAGCGCCGCCAACTCCATCCTGCTGACTTCGCCCCGTGTGTATTTCGCGATGGCGCGCGACGGGATCTTCTTCCGGCGACTCGCTGAGGTGCATCCGCGTTTCGGTACCCCCGCGTTTGCGGTCGCGGCGCAGGCCATCGTTGCCGCCATCCTCGCCGCGACCGGCACCTTCGAACAGCTTCTGACCTACGTGGTTTTTACCGGCTGGATCTTCTACGCGCTGGGCGCGGCCAGCATCTTCGTCTTCCGAAGGAAATATCCGGAAATGGAGCGGCCATTCCGCGTGCCCGGCTATCCCTTCACGCCACTACTCTTCGTGATCGCGGCCGCGGCGATCGTGATCAATGCGGTCATCTCACAGCCCGGCCGCGTCATCGTTGGTCTTGGCATCGTGCTGCTCGGTGCACCCGCCTACTACATCTGGCAGGTCTCGGCAAAGCCCGCACTGGAATAGGTACGGGCCGGCAAACTGGAGCCCGTACTCCGTGAGCTGCCGTTCAACACCGAGCCGTGTGCGAGAAACTTCAGGCAGAGTACCTTCGGATCAGCGGATCTGGTCGAAGGTGAGGTTCTGGATCGGGTAGCTGCGCCAGTCGCGATAATCGAAGTGCCACCACTCATAATCGTAGACGGTGAACCCCTCGGCTTCCATCGCGTCGCGCAGCAGTTCACGCAGCCAGCGCTGGCGGGTGGTGCCGCCGGGGTAGTCCGGGTACGACCGCTCGGAGAACTCGTCGTAGCCGCCCACCATCTCGACCGGCTCACCGGTCTTCAGGTCATACAGCGTGAGGTCGACGGCGGCGCCGCGATTGTGACGTGAGCCGCCGGCCGGATCGGCGACAAAGTCGCGCTGCGCATCCGGCGTGGCATCCCAGAACATCTTCGTGACGTACCACGGTCGGTACGCATCATGGATCAGCAGCCCGTAGCCACGTTCCTTCAGCTTGCGGTGCGCGCGCAGGACAGCCTCGGCGGCAGGGCGCTGCAGGAAGGCTTTCTGTTCCGTGTAGAACGCCGCGCCCATGAAGTTGTTGGTGCCCGCGTAGCGGATGTCGTAGCGGATCGTCGGATCGAGCGACCGCAGGTCGACCAGATCAGGATCGCGGAAGTTGCCGCGCTCGACCGGCGGCTTCGCTGCAAGCGCGATACTGCGCAGCCTTTCGACGGGCTGCTGCGGCGTGATCCGGAACGTTCTGCCGTTTTCGATGTCGAGCAGTCTGCGTGTGAATTCGACGCTTGCCGCTTCGACACTCGTCACCCGACCACTCGCATCGCGGCGGAAGACGAGCAGCTCATTGTCATAGAGTCCGTACGCGGGGAAGCGGAACGTGTCCGGTGCGATTGGTTCGAGCGGATACTCGAAGAACCACTCGATCAGCGCGGTCAGTCGGCCTTCCTTCTCGAGGATGTAGAGCGTGTTGTGGTCCCAGCCGTATTCCCCGATCAGATTTTGCCAGGCCGCAGGTGGCGCGGGCGGCGCGCTGTCGAGGTCGGCCCGACGCAGTGTGTCGCGGCCAACCACGATGCCGTTCGCAATCGGCAGCACCCGCGTGCCGAAGTCGACGGCATCGTCGACGATCAGCGTGTCTCCGGCCCAGCGGCGCAGCTCCGCGCGGGCGGTACCACCGGTCCGGTCGAGGAACAGCCGGTCGCCGCGGGCGTGCAGTTCGACCACAGCCCCGTTGCCCTGGTAACGACCCTCCAGCCGACCGGCGAGCCCTGGCGTCAGTGCTGCCGATGCGGAAGTGGCGAGGAGCGGCTGGCGTGCGCGGGCCCGCAGCATCAGCTCGAGCGCGCTCGTTGCGATACGCGACGTCACCGGGTTGGCGATGTCGCGGGTCGCCACCACAACCACGCCGAGCTGCTCATCCGGCATGGCACTGAGTTGCGTGGCGAACCCGTAGATCGCGCCGCCGTGGCTCACGATACGGTGCCCAGCCAGGTCCCCGATGAAGAACCCGAGTCCTGCGCCGGTCCGCGTGCCCGCGGGCGCAAACTGGGGGGTCCACATCTGCTCGAGGGTTTCGGCCCGAACGATCTGGCTGCCGTCGGCGGTACGGCCTTTATTGAACAGAACGCTCAAGAACCGGCCAAGGTCGAGCACGGTCGAGTACATGCTGCCGGCCGGGCTCATCCCGAGCTCGAAGCGAGGTGCGGCGAACTCGCGGCCATCGATCGTCCACATCGAAGCGTCCGCCAGCTTCGCGTCGATCCGCGGACTCGGCTCGAAGGCGCTGTTCGGCATCCCGAGCGGGTCGAGCAGCGTGCGCTGGAGGTAGGGTGCGAAGGCTTCGCCGGCTACGGCCTCGACGACCCGGCCGACCACCGCGATTCCGGCGTTTGAGTACTTCGTCTTCTGCTCCGGTGCGTAGATCAGCGGTCGGCCATTGATGCTGCGGACCGTTTCGGCGAGGCCCGGCGCGCTCGGGTCGAAGTAGTTGCCGCGCGGCGGTTCGCGCAGCAGCCCTGCCCGGTGCGACATCAGTTGTCGGAGCGTTATCGACCGGCCGGAATTGTTCTGCGGCTGGAAATCCGGCAGGTAGCGGGTCACCGGAGCATCCAGGTCAAGCGTCCCGTGCTCGACCAGTTGCATGACCGCGATGTCGGTGAACAGCTTCGACACCGAGCCGACGCGATGCACGGTCTCGGCGGATGCCGGCACGCTGTCGCGCAGGGTTTCGTAGCCGAAGCCGCGCGCCCAGACAATCCGCTGGCCGTCGACGAGCGCGATCGAAATCGCCGGAATCTGTTTGTCGACCAGCTCGCGGCGGATCGTGCGTTCGAGTTCCTGCGCGACTGCGGTATAGCGAGGGTCCGGTTCAACCGCGACCTGTCCAAAGGCACTGCGCGGCGCAAGCGGCGAGAATGCCAGGATGACGGCGACAGCCGACAGGCTTGCTGCGCGCAGTCGGCGCAGTGCCGAAGTGTGACCGCGGTGATCGAGGTTCATGCTACGGGACACCGGAAATTCAGTACAGGAACCGCTGCTCTTATCCAGCTTCGCTACCAGCTTCCGCGCTCGCCGATCGATTCGATGACCCGTTCGAGCCTGCGGCCCGCGCCACTCCAGTTCGTGCGAACCGCGTTTTGCGCCGCATCCGACTCGCCCGCCGCAATCGCATCGACAATCACGGTGTGCTCGCGGACCGACGTGCCAATCTCATCGACAAGTGCACTGACATAGAGCCGTACATAGCGCTCACTCTGGGGCTTCACCGCGTCGTGCAATGCAAGCAGCCTGGCCCCGGCGCCGCCCTCGACGTAACTGCGGTGGAAGGACTGGTCGAGATCAAAGAGCATGTGCTGGTCGGGTCTGCGTTCCGCGCCCGCATCCGCCAGTGCGGCGTTGATCTCGCGGAGACGCGCGACCAGAGCGGCACGGCACGTGTCGGGCAACTCCGCCGACCAGCGCGCAGCCAGCGCCTCAACTTCGCCGACGATCGCAAACAACTCGCGCGCGTCCTCCTTGGTCAGCGGCGCGACGGCCAGGCGCGACTGCTGGCCGGTACCGGAGGCCACAATATACCCTTCCTGCTGCAGTCTCTGGAGCGCACCTCTGACGGGGGTGCGACTGACGCCGAGGCGGGCTGCAACATCCGTCTCGACGATGCGAGTTCCGGGTGCAAGGCGTCCACGTACAATCAACTCGCGCAACTGGTGATACGCCTGCGTCACGCGATCGCCGCGCGCGTGCGACTCCATCGTGACCTTTGGTCCGCCCATGGCGGGCATCGCCGGCTGTGAGTTCACGTTGCTCCTGCGCGTTTGAGGATTTGTGGGGCAGCAGAGGGGAAGAATCCCAGGAAATGAATCAGCACTGGGCACCGGCAAAGTAGAGGGCCGCTCAACGAAATTGCAAGCGAGGCGATACCGCTTCCGGGTATGATCGCGCCCGGCGCGGAATCTGCCTCAGTCAGGTGCGTATACGCCGGGGATGCAACGGATCCGCAAAGCTTCCGTAGTCAACTGGAGTCTGCGAACACAGGTTACGGTTTGTCGACGTTCACCCGAACCGACTCGCCGGCGGCGTGCAGGTGACCATTGTTCAGCTTGCTGAAATCCTCGAATCCCGGAGCGACCATGAATACAGATGCAATCCTCGGTGCGACGGATCATCGGCCGTGGCCGCTGCCGCGCGGGCCATGGGTGGCCCTGCAGTCGTGGCGCGAACTGCTCTTTGCGCACTGGCCGATTGATCTGGCAACACTGCGCGCGCGCGTGCCGCTGCCGCTCGAGATCGACACACATGAAGGCCGCGCCTGGATCAGTGTCGCCGCGTTCCGGATCGACCCCCTGCGGACGCGAAGCTTGCCGGTTTCGATGCGGTTTCCCGAACTGAACCTGCGCACCTACGTCAGGCACGGCGGCCGCGCAGGCGTCTACTTCTTCAGCCTCGACGCAGCGAGTTCGGCGGCCGTGCTGGGCGCCCGCACCCTGTTCCGGCTCAACTACTTCAACGCGGCGATCCACATGCGGAACCGCGGGGGTGGCATCGAGTTCACCAGCCGTCGCCTGGACCGGCCGCGGGCTGACTTCCACGCCTGGTACCGACCGCACGGAGACACCTACGTCGCGGTCCCCGGCTCGCTCGACGCGTGGCTTGTCGAGCGCTACTGCCTGTTTGCCGCGCGAGAGCAGGGACGCGTGTTCCGCGTGGACATCCACCACCTGCCGTGGGTGCTCCAGTCCGCGGAAGCCCGGCTGGGGGCGACCACGCTCTTCACCGCCGCCGGGCTCCCCGCACCGGAAGGCGAGCCGCTGCTGCACTACTCGCTGCGCCAGGATACCCTCACCTGGGGACCCGACCCGGAGGACTGATCCACCCGATCCGGATTTACCCCCGCACAGCGCCGCTGCGCTGCCGCCCAGCGCAACGGCGTTGTATACGGTGCCCCGCGCCTCTACGTTTGCCAGCGTCCAGCCACGGGTGACCACCGCTACACAGGGGCAAAAATGGAAAGCGTCGCGACCGTCCAGCCTGTCGAGGAGAAGGCTTCCCGCTGGGAGGATTTCATCGACATCTATATTGCGCCGGCCGCGCTCTTCGCGCGCCGCGCAACCGAGAGCGCCAAGGTCCCGCTGATCTCCCTCGCCGTGATCACGCTGGCCCTCTACTACGTCCTGCTCCCGCTCATGGCGCCGCTGCACCAGGCGGGACTCGCCCAGGCCATCGCGCAGAACCCCGAGGCCGCCGAACAGATCCAGAGTTTCGGCAATCGGATGCGCCTGATTCAGGGCATATTCGTGCCGCTGTTCGTCGCCGCGTTTACACTGCTGATCGCGGCGGTTACGCTGCTGGCCGCAAAAATTTTCTCGCTGCCGCTCAGCTTTCGGCAGGCATTCATGATCACTGCATGGACGGGATTCGTTGGCATCCCGCAGCAGATTGCGATCGGCATCAGCGCCTTCCTGAAGGACCGCTCCGGCGCGGCGCTCGATCTGGCCCGCGATACCTCGTTCGGTCCGCTTCGGTTCATGAATCCCGAAACGATCAACGATGTGCTGATGCCGCTGATCCGTCGCTTCGACCTGTTCGCGCTATGGGGATTGGTTATCATGGCGATCGCGCTGAAGGTGGTCGCGCGCAGCGAAGGGCCTCAGGCCTGGGGTGCGGCCGCGCTGGTCTGGATCAGCTACGCACTGCCGATGGTGATCTGGGCTGCAGTAAAGGGCTGAGTCGTGCGTCACGACAGTTCGAGCGCGAAGCCGTCCCGGTGGAACTTACCGGGACGGCTTCGCGTTTGTCGTCAGAGGCTGAGGCTGAACGTATGTGAGCCGGAACGAACTGCCTGTCAGGATGCCAGCGACTGCTCGAGCGCAGCGCGCAGGCCGGGGTTCTCCCGATCGAATGGGCCGAACTGTCGCCAGACGATTCGGCCGTCCCGGTCGATCAGGAACGTCGCGGGCACCCCCGGAATCGCAAAGGCAAAGGAGACCGCCTCGGACGGGTCGCGCAGAATGGTGTAGGTGATGCCGAGGTCTGAAGTGAAGTTTCGGACCGCTTCATCGGCACTCTGCTCGTCAACGCTGATGCCGACGACGCGCAGCCCCCGATCCCCGAACTCCGTATGCAGTGCCTGCAGCTCGGGCATTTCCCTGCGGCACGGAATGCACCACGTCGCCCAGACGTTGAGCAGGACGACCTGCCCGCGGAAATCTGCGAGTCGAAGGGAATCGCCGTCGAGCGAGCGGGCCGCCAGCGCCGGGGCCTCCGACCCGATGCTCCCGGCTGGCTGTACTTCGGCACACCCGGCCAGCGCGATGGTTATGACACAAGCCAACCAGCGCACCATCCTCATCGATTGACCTCCGCTACCGCAACACGGACCTGGGCCGGCGAGCCGGGCAGGGTCCAGGCAAACACCACCTGTTCATCGACGACTGCCATGTGCGGGAAGCCGCTGGCCCGTTCGCTCTCCGAGCGGGTGACGGTGGCGTGTTCGCTGGCTCTGCCGTCCGGCAACACTCGCCGTACGCGAACCTCAGCGCCGCCCTCCACACGCTCGAGCCAACTGACCAGCGCGCTCCGGTCCTCGAGCAGTTGCACATCCACGCGGCCGACCGGATCCCCGGTGTCGACGCGATGCGCCGGACCGAAGCTTTCGCCGGCATCATCCGAAAATGCCAGCATCACACGCTGGATGCTGTCCGCGGCGGTGAACCAGGCGACAGCCGCCTGATCGTCGCGGGCGCTGACTGCCGGACCGTTCACCGGGCAGAAGTCGATCTTCCACCCGTCGTTGTGGACGGGGCGAGCGGTGGTCCATTGCCCATCCACGAAGCGCGCGACGTAGATGTCGCGCACTTCGTCGGCGGACCGGTCGCGATAGACGAGAATCGGGCCCTTCGAGGTGAGCGCCGTCGAGGTCTGGCAGCAGTCGCAGGTCCGAGCATCCACGGCGATATCCTCGGTCAGCACACCGCTGGACGAAATCGTGGTAAACCGCAGCGACATTTCCTCGAGCGACTTGTTTCCGCCGGCCGCGGCGTACTTGCGCCCGTCGAGCCACACGACCCCGAGGCGATTGCTGTCGATCGAGAACAGCGATGCGAAGCCGTGTTCGCTCTCGGTGCCGTCCCGGTGCGGAGTCACCGGCTCCGACCAGGTCGCTCCTTCATCCCGGGACAGGGAAACCCTGACGTCGTAGGAGTAGCGTCCGGGCCCGCTCCGCTGCAGCCAGTGCGCCGCCAGCGTCCCGTCCTCGAGCCGGGTCATCGCCGGGAAATCCGCCCAGTTCACAAACCAGTAATTCCCGGCCGCGATGGTCCGGGGCTGGCCGACCTGGCCCTGTGTGATGGTCGCGAATCGCAGCGCATGCGCCGTGTCCGCCGTCGCTTCAATCCAGGAGAGGTAGACCCGGCCATCACCGGCCACGAGGTTCGGCTCGCCACTGCCGGGTGCCGCGGGCGACTCGAGTTCATGCAGCCCGCGCAGCGGCGCAGCGATCGGCCGGTCGCGGGAGCACGCCGCGAAGTACGCGGCACTCCCGAGCCCGAGCAGGACCGCCGCGCTAGAAGACGCGCGACGGCGTGTTCTGATTCTGTAATGTGCCATTCCCTACCTGTCCACTCGTGTTCGCGCCCCAGCAGTACCCGATCGAGTTCCCGGACGTGCCGAGCACCCCGCAAGTGAAGTCCCGGCCAGCGTCGATGCTCAGGAAAGAATGGTTGCCGGCCACAACGGTGGGAGAGAGCGCATCGGCGTTGTTCCCGGTCCCGAGCTGGCCCACGCCGTTTTCGCCCCAGCAGTAGACCGACCCGGTGGCGGACCGGGCGCAACTGTGCTCTTCGCCCACGCTAACCTGCACAAAGGGGATTCCGCTGTTCACGGAAATCGCGACCGGAGAGTCGGTCGTGGAGCCATTGCCGAGCTGGCCCGCGTTGTTGCGCCCCCAGCAGTAGACACGGCCGCTGCCCGCGACCGCGCAGGTATGCGTCGCTCCGGCCGACACAGCCGTGAACAACTCGGATGCGACCACGCGCTGCGGCGAGGGCGAATTGGTCGTGGTCCCGTCGCCGAGCTGTCCGAAGTTGTTCAGGCCCCAGCAGTACAGTTCACCGGTGGTGGTGATTGCGCAGGTGTGGTGCATGCCAGCACTCACCCGGCTCCAGCTAAACGAGCCAGTCACCGCAACCGGCGATTTCGCGCAGGGCAGGGAGCCGCAGGTGTCCGGAGCACCGCTGCGGCCCAGTTGCCCGAACTGGTTGGACCCCCAGCAGTGGATGACGCCGTCTCCGACCACGGCGCAGGTGTGTGCGCCACCGGCGCTGATCTCCGTATAGCCGCCGCTGGTCACGGTGACCAGCGGGGCGCTGCTGGTGGCGGCACCGTTCCCCAACTGGCCTTCGGCTCCCGCGCCCCAGCACCTGGCGGTGCCGCCGCTGAGCGCGCAACTGTGGTTTGCGCCGGCCGTGATGTCCGAGAACGTCAGCGTCGAGTTGACCGCGCGCGGCGTGTTGACCGGGGTCGGCCCGGTCGACCCGAGCTGGCCATCCCCCTCCGCGCCCCAGCACACGCCGATGCCGATCGTCGTCGTCGTAACCGCGCCAATCCCGCAGACGTGTGTGCCGCCGGCGCTGACCGCGGTGAGCAGCGTCGCAATCTGGAGCTGCGTCCGGGCCGTATGCCTGCCGGTACTGGCGGTGATATCGACGCGGCCACGCCCGTGTGCCGTGACCAGCCCGCTCGGCGTGACGGAGGCGATGCTGCCGTCCGAAATTCCGTAGTCCACCACAAAGCCCGGAATCGGCGAGCCACCCGCATCCAGCACCGTCGCCGACAACTGCAGCGTCCGCCCGAGTCCGATCACGCTGTTCTCCGGCGAGATACTGACGCCGACCGGCACCTGCTGCACCGAGACCGGGACACTCGCTGTTTTCCCGTCTATCGAAACCGTCACCGTCGTGTTGCCCTGCCCCGCCGCCCGGACCCGGCCTGCCTGGTCGACGGTGACGATGCGCGAGTCGGCCGAGGTCCAGTTCACCGTTCCCGGTGGAAGCGATTGCCGGTTCGCGTCTTCTGCAACCGCCTGGAACTGGATCGTCTGGTTCAGGGAGACAAAAAGGGTGTCTGCCGGGGTCAGCCGGACCCGTGCGATCTCGATGACATGCACCGGTACGAACTCGGTCGCCGGCCCGATCCGCGCCCGAATCATGGTGCGCCCGCGCCCGACGATACGGACCAGACCGCTCGGATCCACCGTCGCGATGTTCGAGTTATCGGAGCTCCAGGCCAGCGCGACGGAAGGGATCGGATTGCCGAAGCGGTCCTTGATATCTGCCAGCACCCGGATCGTGTCACCGATGCTCCGCGTCACGAGCGAGTCCTGGACGAAGTCGACCAGCGTCGGCGCGCCGGGCACGGCACGAGCGCTGAAATCCGCGGATCCGACGCCCTGAACTGTCGCGCGGACCCGCTGCACACCCGCACCCGTCCCAAGCCGCCACTGCGCTTCCGCAATCCCGGTCAGTGAAGTCGAAGAGGTAACCGCACTCACACTGCCGTCCCCCTCGACCACCTCCCAAGTGACCGGAACCTCGCGCTGTGGGAAGCCCTTGCCGTCCGTGATTCGGATCGCGAGCGGCGCCGGCAGGGTCGCCCCGACCTCCGCGACCTGCGCGTCACCTCCAAAAATCGCAACCTGCGCAGGGCTCGGTGGATCCAGCGTTTCCGAACAGCCTGCCAGAACAGCCAGCGCAATCAGAGCAATTGGACTCGAACGGTGAACGGCTCGCATGCTGCCTCATCGCAAGGAAGGTGGTGCCAGAGGAAGTGTTCGAAAGATATTGGCCCGGAACCCGCATGCAACGCCGAAAGTATGGATATCGCCGCAAAATCACGCGGTAACTCCAAGGGAGATGGTATGAAGCAGGTAAAAATCTGGACCCTGGCCGCCGCGATTGGCGCCTTACTCCCCGGGCTCGCCTCAGCCCAGATCTCGATCACGCCGCAGATCGGCGGGTATATCCCCGGCGGCAGCTTCCGCGAACTCCAGGACGCGGCGGAAAGCAGTTGGGAGCGTGGCTCGACGCTCGGCCTCGGCGCGAACGTGACGCTCGGGATGCTGCGTGGCAGCCTGGCGTATGCGACCGGCGCTACGGTCAGCCGCGAAGGCATCAACGGTCGCGAAAACGTCGGCGACGGCAGTGTGCTCGCGGGTGCGCTGGATGTCGTGTTCCGCCCCCTCCCCAAGCTGATTGTGCTGCAGCCATATGTCCTCGGCGGGGCAGGCTACAAGCGGGAAAACTACTCCGTGAACGATGAGGGTTTCCCCGACCAGCTCGATTCTTCCGAGAACAAGTTCGTGCTGCACGTCGGAGCTGGCCTCGACCTCGGCCTGGGGCCCGTTACGCTGAACGCCGAGATCACCGACTTCATTGGCAGAAATAATCAGGACAAGTGGAAAGTCCACGACGCCTTCGCCTTCGTCGGTCTCCGACTCGGCGTGTTCTGATAACTGATTTCGGGAACCGCTAACACACGCGGTTCCCGGTTCACACCACCGCCGGCGCGGACCGGATACACAAAACGACGGGGGCGACGCTGAATGCGCCGCCCCCGTCGTTTTCTGATCTGATCCGTAGCCGCGTGTTACTTCACCGGCACGTACTTCCAGCCAGCCACTTCGCCGGTCGTGGCGATCGTGCCCTGGAACTGCGCGGTCTGCTCGGCTGCGGGAGCGTTCACCGTGACCTCGCCTTCACCAACGGACGCGCCATCGATGCCGACCAGCGTGAACTTGATCTTGATCGGCGCATTCGCGGCGACCTTCAGGTTCTTGACCGTCCCGTTGATGGTGGTCTGACCCTCGCCGGGGGCAATCGTGACATCGGCTACCTCGAAGTCGAGTTCTTCGCGCAGCTTCAGGGTGGCAAGCGCCTTGTTCTGCCACTCGGTCTTCGCGGCCGCGTCCGACGTAAAGTCGCCGGTCAGCTTCTGCGAGCGCGCGATCAGGTGGAACAGGCTCTCGTTGTTCGGATCGACACGACGGGTCAGCTCGGACGTCTCGATGATCTGGGCATAAAGCGGAATGAGCTGCTGAGCGATGGCCGCAGCTTCATCGGCCTTGGCCTTGGCGTCGGCTTCCTTGCCCTTCTCCTTCTTGAGCGCGGTTTCCTCGTCAAGGAGAATGTTGCGCTTCTCTTCGAGATCCGTCGCCTTTGCATAGAGGGCCTGCGCGCGGTTGAACACGTAGTCGCGCGAGTGCGGGTTGATCTCAGCCGCCTTCGTGAACGCCGTATAGGCCGCATCATAATCGGAGTTATTGAAGGCATCGACCCCGCGTCCGCCATGCAACTGCGCGATATTGCTCTTCGCAAGCGTCTCGAAGCGGTCCCAGGTGGCCTTGTCTTCATCGGCCAGCTTTTCACGAAGCGGACCCCTGATGGCTACCATCGCCTCTTCGAATTTGGCGATCGCCTTGTCCATATCGTTCTTCGCGGCGTACAGCGCGCCGAGGTTCATCTTGGACTCGGGACGGTGCGGATACAGCTTGTCCGCGATCTCCATCTTCGCGATAGCGCCGTCGTTGTCCTGCTGCTCCATCAGCGAAATGCCCGCATTGAACGCTTCGACCCAGGCGGCCTCACGTTCTCCCGCAATATCCTCGGCATACGGCGGGTGCAGTTGTTCGGCCTTGTTGAAGGCCGAGTCGGCGCCGACAAAGTCGCCCATCCCTGCGTAGACCTGGCCGGCATACAGCCAGACCTTCGCATTATCCGGCGACTTCGACATGGCGACCTGGAGCTGGTCCATCGCCTGCTTGAAGTACGGCGCCTTTTTCTCCGGTGCCGACTGCATCATCGCCAGGCCCAGATACTTTGATACTTCCTTCAATTCCTTCGTGTCCGGCGGCTCCTTCTGGGCCAATGCGACCGATGGGATCGCAAGCAGCGCGAGGAAGGCGACCAATCGCCCGGCGAGCGGCTTCATGTGCTACAGCCTCCTGATGACATGGACGAGAACAACCGCCAATCCCGGCGTATACTCCACGTCAGCGAGGAGTAGTGCGCTGCATCAACAGGATTGGCCCGTGAGGTACACGGGCTGGCGGTGAGAGGTTCACATTAGCGAGAAACGGCCTTCGGGTAAAGCGCCTGCACGCTCCGCGCCAAATGCCGCGGGGGAGTCGGTGCTCGCAGAAACGGTACACTGCTTTTCAGCCGCGATCCGGCGCGTCTTTTCGCTGGCGTAGAGCGCCCCGAGCACGAGCGCGATCGCGAGGCAGACTGCGGCCAGCATCCAGGGTATCCAGACCGGTCCATGCAACGGCTGAACGAACTGTGCATCCGATCGGTGAGCTTCAACGGCTGTTTCCGGTCTGTCAGATGTCACGGCACTCGGCTGCATCACTCGAGTCTCGAATGCGGGGAACACTCCGGCGGACGCTTCAACCTGCGTGTTATGAGCAGGGTCGGGCAAGATTACGGGCGGAGTTACGAGCCCGGGGCCGGGCTGGTCCGTGTCGAGCCGGTTTCCTCCGAGGTGGTCGTCTGCGTGGCCGCCTGGATGCCGGTGGCGACTTCCGGGATGATCCCCATGCGGTGGTAGATCGGGCGGACCTCGGCACGGAACCGGGGCATTTGCATCGCGAACCAGCTCGCCGCGAGCACACAGACCGAGCCGCCGAGGGCCAGCGTCCAGGGCACCCCGATCCGCTGGGCCACCCAGCCTGCCAGCAGGCTGCCGATCGGTGAGACCCCGATGTACGCCATCGTATAGAGACTGAGCACCCGGCCGCGCTTGTCGTCGTCTACGACGGTCTGCAGGAACGTGTTGCTCGAGGCCATCTGCAGCATCATCCCGAAGCCGGCGAGGGCAAGCACGATGAGGGAGAGCAGGAGCGTGCGGGAGAGCGCCAGCCCGACAATCGCGCCGCCAAACAGTGTCGCCGAAGCCACGATAAGCCGACCGAGTCCGCGCACCGAACGCCGCGATGCCAGAAAAAGCGCGGCCGAGAGGGCACCCAGCCCGGTCGCACTGGTCAGCAGCCCGAGCGTCTTCGCATTGCCATGCAGCACATCGGCGGCAATGACCGGAAGGAAAACCGTAAAGGGAACGCCAAGCAGCGAAACAACGGCAACCAGCGCAAGCACCGCTCGCACCGTCATGAAGTTGAACACGTAATGGAATCCCTCACGAATGCGCCGCAGCATCGGCTCGTAGTTCTCCGGCAGCACTCGCTTCGTCACACGCATGGCGAGGAGCGCGATCAGGACGGCGACATAGGAGACCGCATTGATCAGAATCGTCCACCCCTCGCCGAATGCGCCGATCGCAAACCCCGCGATCGCGGGGCCAACCAGCCTGGCCGCATTAAACATCGACGAGTTCAGCGCAATCGCATTCGAAAGGTCTTCGCGCCCCTCCACCATCTCGACCAGGAACGATTGGCGAATCGGGATGTCGAACGCGCTGAGGCAACCAAGGCAGCCGCTCAGCAGAATCAGGTGCCAGATCTCGACTTTCCCGCTCAACACCAGTGCGGCCAGTACGAAGGACTGCACCATCATCAGCGACTGAACGATGACCAGCAGCCGATGCCGATGCGCGCGGTCGGCGACCGCGCCCGCCATCGGCGCAAGAAAAAACGTCGGTCCCGAGGCCGCAAACGACATCACCCCCAGAAGCAGCGGGGAGCCCGTCATCCGGTAGACCAGCCAGCCGACCGCCACCTGCTGCATCCAGGTACCGATCAGCGAAATGCTCTGTCCGAGAGTGAAAAGGCGGAAGTTGCGGTGCCGAAGCGAGCGGAGGACCGAGCTGCGAAGACTCTGTGATACGCGCAACAGCATTCTGCATTTTATGCGTGCGCACGCATAGCAGCCAGACATCGCCGGGGAACCACCAGGAAGGCTCGGCCAGCGAGGCTGCAGGCAGCCTGGCCGCCGTTCCGGTCTCAGGTCGTAGTAAGGGCGCGCGATTTTGAGCGATGCCGCACGAATGATCAGATCAAATCGATTCGCCAGCGCTGACGCAATGCGCAACGTGCTGCACGACAGGCCTTTACAAACGATCACCTAAAGTGATATCTATTGTCTCGTTGAGACCGTGCCTGGCCATGCTTCACGGATCTGCAACACGGGCGAGAGTCCGGCGCAGGATGTTTGGTTCGTTCCCCGCGAGCCCTCCAGCCGAAGTGATCTGGAACATCGCGGCCCCGCAGGATTGGGGCGGCTTCACCTGGAAAATCGACGCCTGAGGCCACAATGCTCAGAGCAGCCATTGCCATCGCTGGCGTGTTCGCCATTGCGGCGAACTCGACCGCATTCGCGCAGTCCCTGCAGGGGTCGCGCGCTACCATGCTACGCCAGAACAACGTTGCGCAGCAGCAGGATTACACGTTCCTGAAAACGGGTAATCAGATCCGCACATTTGTGGAGAAGGGATATCTGGTCCCGGTTCGTGCGAACGAATCCATGCGGCTGAGCGGCGTTTCCTATCCGTACGCGCGACCGGCAGTCAGGCTGTTCGTCCAGCGGCTGGCGGGGCAGTATGAGAACGCCTGCGGCGAGAAGCTGGTGGTCACCAGTCTGACGCGGCCATTGAACGGGCAACCGGCCAATGCGTCCGATCTTTCCGTGCATCCCGCCGGGATGGCGGTCGACCTGCGGATCAGCCGCAAGGCCTCGTGCCGCAAGTGGCTCGAACGCACCCTGACCTCGCTCGAAGCCAGGGGTGTGATCGATGCAACCCGCGAGCGTCGCCCCGCGCACTACCACATCGCGGTGTTCCCGGAGTCGTACACGCGGTATGTCGCCGCGCTCACGGGCAAGGACCCGGCCGAGGTGGCCCCGAACGGCAAGGGCATGAAGATCGCCCGTGCCAACGGTGCTTCGTACGCGTCGGTGCTGCCCGTCGGTCGCCCCGATGATGAAGAGGGCACCTACACCGTCCGGGAAGGCGATTCGCTCTGGAGCATCGCCCGCAGGTTTGACCTGCGGGTCGCCGAGCTGAAGGAAGCCAACAACATCAGCGGCAACAAGATCGTCCCCGGACAGAAGTTGTCGATTCCCGGCTCTGGCCGGGTTGCCGCGAGCGAAACTTCTTCGAAGTAGAACTCGCATCCCCGTGGGGCGGCGCGCCGGTGTCCATCAGGATGCCGGCGCGCATTTGTTTGCCTCTCCGATTCGCAAGCACACGAATTGCACTCGGACCGCTGACGTTTTGCGGGCGGCTGGCGCCCCGATCATCGCGAAAGAATCCAATCGCAGGAGGCAAGACCATGGAGCTCGAATCCCTCAGAGATCTGTACCTGGACGAGCTGAAGGACGTGTATCACGCGGAGAAACAGATTCTGCGCGCCCTGCCGCGCATGGCAAAGGCCGCGTCACACGACGAACTGCGCACCGCCTTCGAAGAGCACCTCGCCCAGACGGAAGAGCAGGTTCGGCGCCTCGAAACGATCTTCGACGATCTCGGCAAGCCGGCCCGCGGCAAGAAGTGCCTCGGCATGGAAGGACTGATCGCCGAGGGCAAGGAGATGATGGGCGAAGATGCGGAGCCGGAAGTGCTGGATGCGGCGTTGATCTCTTCCGCGCAGCGCGTCGAGCACTACGAAATCGCTGCCTACGGTACGCTGCGCACGTACGCCCGGCAGCTCGGGTATGAGAACCAGGCGAAGCTGCTGCAGCAGACGCTCGATGAAGAAGCCGCAACCGACGAGCGGCTGAGCATGCTGGCGGAAAGCCGCATCAACATGGATGCAGAGATGGGCAGTGGTGAAGGCATGGAGTAGTTGCACGGTGCGACGTTTGCGCACTGGCGGGCGGCTGCGGCCGCCCGTTCTTTTTGGTCACGCGGCAAAAGCAGTGCGCTTTCAGCCGGAACGTTTGTATGAGGATGAACGTGTTGAAGAGCAGAACCCTGCTGGGCCTGACATTTATCCTGGCCGCGTGCGGCCAAAGCAAAGCCGAAAATCAGACAACAGCCAAAGCTGACAGCATCCCTGCTGCAGAAGCGGGGCGGCAGTCCGCAAATGAACAGCAGTCCGCAACTGCGCAGCAGTCTGCCAGTGCCCCACAACCCGCGCTGGACAGTGCGGCCGCGGCCCGTGTGCCCAATGAGTATGGCCGGATCCCGGTGCTCGAGTACCACCTGATCGGTGATAAGGAAGCTCGCTGGGAGCGTCAGTACGAGCAGTTCCGGAAGGACCTGCAACTGCTCTACGATCGGGGCTACCGTCCGATCACGTTACAGGAGATGGTCGACAAAAAGATCAACCTGCCGCGCGGACTGTCTCCCGTCGTTTTCACTTTCGACGATGCCTCACCCGGGCAGTTCCGCTACATCGAAAACAATGGAGAGCTCGAAATCGATCCGAAAAGTGCGGTCGGGATCTGGCTCGATTTTGCGCGCACGCACCCCGGCTGGGAAAACAAGGCGGTGTTCTGCATGTTGAGCGGCGCGGAGGCGGGACGCTCGTTTTTCGGCAACAGGGACATCGAGGGACAGAAAACCGAGTGGCGGCACCGGAAGCTGAAATTCCTCGCCGAACAGGGATTCGAGCTGTGCAATCATACATTGTGGCATGCGCAGCTTTCGAAGTACCCGGATGCTTTTGTGCAGGAACAGATCGCGAGATTGCAGCTTGCAGTCGACTCCGCCGTCCCGGGCTACAGAATTCGCAGCTTTGCACTCCCGCTCGGGGTCTGGCCGAAGAACCGGCCGCTGGCGTGGCAGGGGCAGTGGACCGACCCGAAGACCGGCAAAACCGTGTCGTACAAACACGATGCGGTGCTCGAGGTAGCGGGTGGGCCTGCGCGCAGTCCGCATGATCCACAATTCAACGGGCACAGTATCCCGCGTGTGCAGGTATATGTAAATGAGTTGCAGCGAACGCTCGACGAACTCGACAGAAACGGGACGCGCTACGTATCGGATGGCGATCCGAACACCGTGGCACGCAAGCCGGCCGCGGCGACCGCGACCGCGGGGAACTAGCTGCCCGACGTCGAGACAGCACACGTGGTCACATCATGGATGAAACGCACATACCGCATGTGGTGATTCTGGGCGGTGGTTTTGCCGGCCTGTACTGTGCCAAGGCGCTACGAAATGCGCCGGTGCAGATCACGGTGGTGGATCGCCGCAACTTCCACCTGTTCCAGCCGTTGCTCTACCAGGTTGCGACCGCATCGTTGTCGCCAGCGGACATCGCGCATCCGATCCGCTCCGTGCTGCACAACCAGCGCAATACGGAGGTCTGGATGGCAGAGGCGACCGGTGTGAACCTGGCACAGCGAACGGTGCAGCTCGCCGATACCGAGTTGCACTACGAATACCTCGTCGTCGCGACCGGCGCGACGCACAGCTACTTCGGCCATGACGAATGGGAGCAGCACGCGCCCGGGCTGAAAACCATCGATGATGCAACCGAGTTGCGGCGTCGTTTTCTGCTGGCATTCGAATCGGCCGAACGTGAAGCGGACCCGGCGGTGCGCCGCAGGCTGCTGACCTTCGTGATCGTGGGCGCCGGGCCGACCGGGGTCGAACTGGCCGGGGCAATGGCGGAGATTGCGCGCACGGTGATGCCTGAAGACTTCCGTGCGATCGACACCTCGCTGACACGCATCATCCTGGTCGAAGCTGCACCGCGCGTGCTTCCGACGTACGATCCCTCCCTTTCCACGGCAGCACAGCGCCAACTCGAAAAACTCGGCGTCGAGGTTCGGACCAATGCGATGGTCACGAACATCCACGAGCACGCAGTCGAGTTGAAAGATCAGCCGCAAATCGACTCGAACAACGTGTTCTGGGCGGCAGGTGTGACCGCGTCACCGCTCGGCAAGGCGCTTGGCGTTCCGGTCGATCGCGCGGGGCGCGTTATCGTCGAGAAGGACCTCACGATTCCTGGCCACTGTGAAGTGTTCGTGATCGGCGACCTCGCCCACTTCAAGCAGGATGACCAGATGGTGCCGGGCGTTGCACCGGCGGCCATGCAGATGGGCCGCTACGTGGCCGCCGCGATCAACCGCGATCTGCACGGACTGGAACGCACCCCGTTCCACTACCGCGACAAGGGCGCACTCGCCACGATCGGCCGCAATGCAGCCGTCGCCGAAATCGGAAAAGCGAAACTGTCCGGCCTGTTTGCCTGGATCATCTGGGCATTCGTGCACATCGCCTACCTGATCGGCTTCCGGAATCGACTCATCGTGATGCTACAATGGGCGTGGTCGTACTTTGCCTATCAGCGCAACGCACGCCTGATCACCGGCAATGTGGAAGTGCGGGTCACCCAACCACGCCAACAGATCTAGCGGCCAATGCTCGAAACGATCGGTGTCCTGATCATGATTGCCGGGCTGCTCGTCATCCCGCTCGGGTTGCCCGGCATCTGGATCATCGTCGCGGTGATCGCAACCGGCGCAATCGGCGGCGTGGTCGGCTGGATGACTGTGGTCGGTGCGTTGATCGTCGCAACCATTGCGGAACTGCTCGAGTTCATCGTCGTCAAACGGATGACGGCGCGTTACGGCGGATCGAATCGAGCGTTCTGGGGCGCCCTGGTCGGCGGGATCATCGGTGTGTTTGCAGGATTGCCTGTGCCTGTGATCGGGTCGATGCTCGCCGGGTTCGTCGGATCGTTCATCGGCGCAGCCATCGTCGCCTACGCAGAAACGCGCGAACTCCTGACCGCACACCGCGTCGGCTGGGGAGTGCTGCTCGGTCGCATCCTGTCCGCGTTCCTGAAGACCGCCGCCGGCGTGATCCTGCTGGTCTGGGGCACAAGCGCACTGCTTTTCTAGCGTGACCGTGCCGCCCCGTTGACGCGAGCCGGGATTCCCTCTACACTCGCGGCCATGGGATTCCTCGTATTCATCGCACTGCTCGTTTTCGGCGCGCCAATCGCAAAAGCGATCGCTCACCGCATCGCCCATGACGGCTCAAAGCAGGGCCTCCCCGACCCCGAATTGCGCAGACAACTCCAGGCGACTGAACAACGCCTCGCAGAAACCGAATCGCGACTCGGAACTCTCGAGGAAAAGCTCGACTTTTACGAGAAACTGCTCAGCAAGCCGAAGGAGTAGCGCCGCGCCTCTTCGGGACCGCGCGCGTCTGCGGAAGTGCTCGCCTCGTTCTCGCGGAGCCGCAGATACGCAGAGCCGCGGATAACAGGCAAGGTTCTACGCGCTCGAAGATGTCGTTACCACACGGGAAAGCGCTCTGCGAACGGACTTTGTAACGCCGGCGGAATCGCGATGAGAGTGCTCGCAGTAGTCGACCGGCAGGAAGGCGGCCGCGAGGAGATCGCGCAGGACGGACGCGCCGCTCTTGTACGGTTGAGGAACTGAACGGTCGTGGTTCAGGATCTGAGGGTTGAGGATTGAGGGTTGAGGATTGAGGGTGAGGATTGAGGGTTGAGGGTTGAGGGTTGAGGTTGAGGGTCCAGGAACAAGGGTTCAGGAACGAGCCAGAAAAGGGAGACTGCAGGTAAATGTTAAGTACTCCAGGGGTAAGGCGAGGTCGAGGGGTCAGGGTCAGGTGACAAGGGGTTAGGATTCAAGGGATTCAGGGTTTAGGATTGGTCCCTTGAGCATACGCGCTGGGAGTGTCCAGGAGTGTGCGGAAATCTGTGTAAATGGCCGGCGGACGTCATAGCGCGACCCTGAAGTCCCTGTTCGTTACGACCTCCATGCACGGGTGCGGGGGGATTGCTGCTCTGGTCCTGAAGCTACTTCGGCTTCCTGATTTCCCGCCTACGGGACTCTGAGAAGGCGCGTCGCACGGCGATCCAGCGGTGGATCGAGCTTGTTCGATTTTCTGAAGCTGCGATTTGCGTTCACTCAATGCGCGGTGTCCACGAGCACATGGTCCGCTCCATCGGGCAGCTCATGTCGACGTCTGGTTCCGCGAGCAACGTCGAGTGTCCGGGAAATCACTCCCGGACGCGGAGGAGTTCCTTTGACCTTCCCCCTGAAAACCTCGCTGCCTGGCCCCTCGCCCCTGACCCTCAACCCTCACCTTGAACCTTGAGAACTTAACATTTACCTGCAGTCTCCCTTTCCAGCTCGTTCCTGGAACCTCGTCCCTGGAACCTCGTCCCTGGAACCTCGCTTTTGAAACCTCGCTTTTGAAACCTCGCCCCTCAAACATGGTCCCCTTGCGCACCCGGAAGTCGGCGGATGTGCAGCTTCGTTCTAAAAACGTGCGGTCTATTGGTCGACGACTACTCCGGGCCAGACTTTCCGCTCGACGTTGCCCGCCAGTGGCAGGAGAAAGTCGCCGCGCCGGCAAAAATCACGATGCTGCCTCGCGATGCACTTCCTTCGGGTTCTTGTCATCGCGGAGCCCGAGGAAGATGGGCTGCCGGAGTTTTCCCTCGCGGGTCCACTCATTGAATTTCACTTCTGCGACAAGCTCAGGTTTTACCCAGTGCGCCTTTTCGTTGGTTTTCGGCGTGGTGGTGAACGGCGAGGTTTTCCGCTCGAGTGGGCGGAGCAGGTCGTGAATCTCGCGCAGGGATGCCCGTGAAAAGCCACCGCCGGTGTGGCCGGCGTAGATCAGTTTGCCGTCGTCGTAGTAGCCGAGCAGCAGTGCGCCGATGTGTTCGCGGGATTTGCGCGGTTCGGTGTAGCCGCCGATCACGAACTCCTGCCGCTGTTCGATCTTCAGCTTGAGCCAGTCGCGTGAACGCTGACCGGGGCGGTATGCCGAAGTCAGCTTCTTTGCGATCACACCTTCCCAGCCCTGCGCGAGTGCAAGTTGCAGCATCGCTTCGCCATCGGGGGTGGAATCGACCAGTCGAACCGCTTTGAGTTTGCGGCGCGAGAGGCGTTTCTCCAGTCGTTTGCGACGTTCGGTCCACGGTTCGTTCATCAGGATATCGGAACCGTCGGCCAGAATGTCGAAAGCCAGAAGTGCACTCGGCGTTGATTTCGCGTGTTGTGCGATGGCGCGGGCGTTTTCGACGTGCATCCGACTCTGTAGTGCCTGGAAACGTGCGGGTTCGCCGTTCTCGAGCGCGACGATTTCGCCGTCGAGCACGAGGTTGTCGCCGGCCTTGCGCGGCAGTTTCGACAGGTCGGCAACGATCTCCGGGAATTGCTTCGTCTTGTCTTTGGCGTTGCGTGTGATGAGGCGGACATCGTCGGACGTGATAAAGGCGAGCACGCGGATACCGTCGAGTTTGGGCTCGTAGGTCCAGTCATCGCCGGTCGGCATCTCCTTCGCGAGCGTCGCCAGCATCGGCAGGATCATCCGATTCGGATCGAGCGCACCCGCGCGTGTTCGCGATGTGGCCTCGGCCTTCGCCTCGGGATGCCGGGTCTTTGCGGAAGTTTTCCGCGCCGTCTTCTTCTTTGCACCTTCACCCATCGCATCGGCCTTGCGGGCGCGGGCGAGGGTTTTGGCACCCGGCGTCGTCCCTTTGGCGCGCGATGCAGGGCGATTGCTGCGCCAGACCGGACTGCCGCCGGTCGCAATCTCCTCCATCGTCCGGCCGGAAACAACCGACGTGATCTCTTCCGCCGTGATATCCGAATCGGGCCGTGCGGAATCATCCCGATGCTTGATCAGCAGCCACTGCGGTTTGCCGGAAGATGAGGGTCGGGTGCGGACCAGCACGAACGATCCGCTCAGCCGGTCTCCGTGCAGGGTGAACTTGAGCTCGCCATCCCGCAGCCCTTCGCGCACGGCGGCCTCGTGATCGCCATCCACCGCCTTATCCGCGGCGAAGGTGCCCCGGTCCCAGACCATGACTGTGCCGCCGCCGTATTCGCCTTCCGGGATCGTGCCTTCGAACTCGTTGTACTCGATCGGATGATCCTCGACCTGCATGGCGAGTCGTTTGACGGATGGGTCGAGCGATGGGCCCTTGGGGACCGCCCAGCTTTTCATCACGCCTTCGTTCTCGAGGCGGAGATCGAAGTGCAGGTTCGTCGCTGCATGTTTCTGGATCACGAACTCCGGGAGCTTCGGCTTTTTGCGGCGTGTCGCTTTGGCCGCGCCGGCCGGTTCACCCGTCTTCGTGAAGTCCCGCTTCGAGCGGTAGCGTCGCAATCTTGACGAGGTCGTTTCAGCCATGCCCGGCTTCGTGGCAAGCGGTGTTCCCACACCGCCTTGCGAGCGCAGTAGAGTCCCGCGTTGCGCATGTAAGTTGCACTACGACAGCCCGTTCCGGGAATCGACCCGGGCCAGGATTCAAATCAGGAGCTGTCCAATGGAGCATAACAGGAACAAGTCGAACCTTGGTGAACAGACCTCGTCCGATGAATCGGCACGGCTCGGTGCGCAGGAGCAGGGCAGCCGCAGCCCGCAGGAGCAGGGCAGCCGCAACGCACAGGAGCAGGGCAGCACCGGCTCACGGCCGGGCGGTGAAGGCAGGGCGGATGTCGGCACGGGCGAACACGTCCGCGCGCGCCATGTGAACACCGACCAGTCGGATCGCACCGCGGGAGACGAAGGGCTGGATTCTGTCGAGCACCTGCGGCAGGAAGGTGGTGAAGTCATTCAGCGCGGGGCTTCGCGTGCGAGCAGCGGCAACGTCGATACATCGGCCGAGCCCGGCAGCTTCAGCGGGCGTGGCGCCCAGCGCGGCGGCAACATGCGCGAGGCGGAGGGGACCGGCTACACCGGCGATCGCAGCGGGCAACTGCAGGATGACAGCTCGCTGGGCGGTTCGCAGGGCCGCCACGGCAAGGGCGGCAGTCGCCATGGCAAACCAGGCACCGGGACCAGCGATGCCGAACGCCAGGGTGGTCAGACCGCGCAGAACCCGCGCACGAGCGAGAAGAGCAGTAAGAGCAGCAACGACGACATCGATCGCTCGGTGATGTGACGCGCAGGGCCCCGGCCTGCTGAACCGGCGGAAACGCCTTAACTTTACGCGTGCGGAAAATCCTCCTTGCGGACTGCGACGCGTATTTCGTCCAGGTGGCGCGGCTCGAGGACCCGGATGGTGCGGGTCGCGAGCCGCTGCTGCTCGTCGGTGGCAGTCCTTCGGGTCGTGGCGTCGTGACCTCGGCATCCTACGAAGTGCGCAAGTATGGCGTGCGCTCCGGGATGCCGATGTCGCAGGCGCTGCGCCTGTGTCCCAAGGCGAAGTGGGTCGGGGTGCCGCGGGGTGCGTGTGCACGCAAACACCGCGAGATCCGGGCGGTCCTCGACCGGTTCGCTCCCGTCGTCGAGGCCGCCTCGATCGACGAGTTCTACCTCGACCTGACCGGCACCGAAACCGTCTACCGGAATGCCAGCCTCCCGGACATCGCACAGCGTCTGCGGATCGCGGTGCTCGAGGAAACGCGCATCAACATCAGCCTCGGCGGTGGCACGGCGCGCCTGATTGCCAAACTTGCGGTCCGAAAGGCAAAACCCGCCGGCGTGTACGTGGTCGAGCCGGGAGCGGAGGCCGACTTCATGGTTGAGCTTCCGCTCGCCGCGATCCCGGGCATCGGTCCGAAGTTCCAGGAACGACTGCGCCGATTCGGACTCGTGACGTGTGCGGATGTGCTACCGCTCGAGCGAGCTGCGCTCGAAGGATGGTTCGGCCCGGGGACCGGCGCCTGGCTGTACGATCGTGTGCGCGGCATCGATAACACGCACGTCGCGACGCGTGAATCGCAGAAGTCGATCTCACGCGATGAAACCTTCGCGCGCGACATCAACGATGATGATGTGCTGGCGACCGAGCTGCTCCAACTCGTAACCCGGGCCGGACACGATCTGCGCTCGGACCGGCTGCGTGCACGAACCGTCACGGTTCGCGTGCGTGATCACGATTTCACCACCCGCCAGGCGAGCAAGACACTGGACTCGGCGGTCGAGTCCGACCGTGCCATCAATGCGGTCGCGGTCCGGTTACTGGCCAGACTGCGACAGAACCGCCGCGTCAGCGCACGGCTGCTCGGGGTATCGCTCTCGAATCTCACCGCAAGCGCCGGCCCGCCGCAGCTCGGTCTGTTCACGGCCGAAACCGAGCCGCTCGAATCCGAACGCGACCGCAAGGTCGCACAGGTGATGGATAACGTGCGCGCCCGCTTCGGGAACAAGTCGATCCTGCCAGGACGGATCCTGCCACGCTGATGCCTGAAGACCAGATCCCCGATGTAACGCCTGAGCTCCCGTCGGCAACGTGGCGTATCCTGCTGGGCGTGCTGCAGCGCCTGCCGCAGGCAGCACTGAGCCGCGGACTCGGCCAGATCGCCGACGTGCGCATCCCGCGCTCGTTGCGCCGAAGTGTGATCGGCACATTCGCACGCAGTGTCGGCATCAACGTGGCGGAGGCCGAAAAACCGCTCGAGGAGTACGAGTCCATCAACCAGTTTTTTGTCCGGCGATTGAAGCCGGGACTGCGTAGCTGGCCGGTCAATCCGAGTGTGGTCGCATCCCCGGTCGATGGCATCGTCGGGCAACTCGGCCCGATTTCAGGAGGTACGCTGATCCAGGCAAAGGGGCGCAGGTACGCCGCTGCCACGTTGCTCAACAGCCAGGAGGAAGCGATCGATTATACCGACGGCAGCTTCCTCACGATCTACCTCAGCCCGCGGCACTACCACCGGATTCATACGCCGATCGCCGGTACGATCCCGTTCGCTCGTCATGTGCCCGGTGCGCTACTGCCGGTCAACCAACCCGCCGTAACGCATATTCCCGATCTGTTCGCACGCAATGAACGCGTATTGGCTGCGATCGATTCGGTCGTCGGCCGCATCGCGCTGGTTGCGGTCGGCGCCTACAATGTCGGTCGCATCTCGGCAGCGTTCGATCCGGACTGGGGGCCGTGGGTCAGCAACGTGCAGCGCGCGCAGACACAGACGCGCAGCTACGACCCGCCGAAGATCCTCAGGACCGGCGATGAGATCATGGCGTTCCATCTCGGTTCAACGGTGATTCTTCTGTTCCAGCCCGGGGTGCGACTCGAACGTCTGATGCCCGGCGAAGAAGTGAGGGTCGGGCAGCCGATCGCGCGCGGTTAACACCTGATCATTCCGAAGCGCGGCCAGCGTGCGGCGCGCGGCAGTCTTCCCTAATATTCGAGCAAACGTTGCAAAAACGAGCACGCTGACGATAGGCTCAGCGCGATCCCGTCCGCAGTCCGAAGGGTTCCAACGACATGGAGGTCCCGATCGTGAGTCTGCAGTTGCGTACCACACCTTTTCATTCACGAACCGCGGCACTGTCGCAGGCGCATAACTGGCGACGCTGGGCTGGCTACGTTGCCGCGAGTGCGTACGAGCTGTCGCATGATCGGGAGTATGCGGCGATTCGCAACTCGGCAGCCCTGTTCGATGTCACGCCACTCTACAAATACGACATCACCGGTCGCGACGCGGCCCGCTTCCTCGATCGACTCGTCCCGCGCGATATCAACAGGCTCGCAACCGGTCAGATCTACTACACACCATGGTGCAACGATCAGGGGAAAGTGCTCGACGATGGCACGCTCTGGCGCCTCGACGAACAACATTTCCGTCTGACCTCCGCCGAGCCGAATCTGCGCTGGCTGCGCATGAATGCAGCGCCATACGATGTGCGGATCGAAGATGTCTCGGATCGGATCGCGACACTTTCCATCCAGGGGCCAACGGCACGCGCGATCCTGAATGCGCTGGGTGCGGGCATCGATGCTCTGAAGTATTTCCGGCTGCAGCATACGAACTTGCGCGAACTGCCCGTCACCATCACGCGCACCGGCTACACCGGCGACCTGGGTTTTGAAGTATGGACCGCGAACCATCACGCCGAAGCGCTGTGGGACATGCTGATCGAGGAAGGCATGAACTACGGGATCCAGCCGGCCGGTCTGCTGGCGCTCGATGTAGCGCGCATCGAAGCGGGGCTGATCCTGCTCGATGTCGATTACGTCTCGGCGAATCACGCACTCATCGAAGCGCAAAAGTCCTCGCCGTTCGAACTGAACCTCGGCTGGGCAGTCGCGAAGGCGAAGGGACCGTACGTCGGGCAGCGCGCGCTCGAAGCAGAACGCGCGCGCGCACCTGAATGGCAGCTCGTCGGCATCGATGTCGACTGGGAGTCGCTGGAGCGACTGCACGCGGCAGTGGGTCTTCCGCCGCGCCTGCCGAGCGCCGCATGGCGGACCAGTGTGCCGATCTACAGGGGAAGTGCACAGATCGGGTACGCGACCAGCGGCACGTGGTCGCCACTGCTCAAGAAGTACATCGCGCTTGCGCATCTGAAAGCGCCGCACTTCGCGCCGGGAACTGCGGTCGAAATGGAAGTCACGGTCGAACACCATCGCAGACGTGCGGCTGCGCACGTGACGAAGCTGCCCTTCTTCGATCCGGAGCGGAAGCGCGCATGAGCACGAATCGCTACGACGCCATCGTGATCGGCGGCGGCCACAACGGTCTCGTCAATGCCGCGTACCTCGCGAGGGCGGGGAGAAAGGTAGTCGTGCTCGAGAAGCGACACCTGGTCGGCGGCGCTGCGGTCAGTGAGCAGATCTTCCCGGGCTTCACCTTCTCCGTGTTCAGCTACGTGGTGAGTCTGCTGCGGCCGGAAATCATCCGCGACCTGCAACTGCCGCAACACGGGCTGCAGATCCTGCCACTCGAAAGCACCATCACACCACTGCCGAATGGGGACTACCTCGGCATGTGGGGGGACCGGGATCGCACACGTCGCGAACTCGCGCGGCACTCCGCAACCGATGCGGAAGCGCTCGACGAGTTCGGCAGGCTGATGCATCACATGGCGATGGCTGTGCGTCCGATTCTCGGGATGATGCCGCCCGATCCGACATCGCTCGGGGTGCGCGACCTGAAAGCGTTCGCCCGGCTCGGCGGCCACCTTCGCCAGATCGACGAAAAGCATCTGCACCTGCTGCACAAGCTCATGACCATGAGCTCCGCCGACTTCCTCGACGAGTGGTTCGAGTTCGAGCCGCTCAAGGCGACCAAATCTGCGAGCGGCATCATTGGCACGTTCCTCGGGCCGCGTTCGCCCGGCACTGCATACGTGCTGCTCCATCACTACATGGGCGAAATCGATGGAGCTTTCCGCGCCTGGGGATTCGCGAAGGGCGGGACCGGCGCGATCAGCGAATCCATCGCATCCGCCGCACGTGCACTCGGCGCGGAGATCCGTCTGAACACCGGGGTCGCGCAGGTCATGGTGAAGAACGGAAAAGCAGTCGGTGTGGTGCTGGAGAACGGCGACGAACTTCTTGCTCCGGTGGTTGTGTCCGGGCTCGATCCGCGCAGGACGTTCCTGCAACTGGTCGAGGAGCAGGCGCTCCCAACCGACCTCGTCGATGCGGTACGCAAGTACAAGTTCCGCGGTTCTTCCGGCAAGGTAAACCTGGCGCTCAGCGAATTGCCCGATTTCACCTGTCTGCCGGGACGCGGGCAGCACCATTACGGCGCGGTCTCGATCAGTCCGAGCTACGACTATCTCGAGCGCGCCTACGACGATGCGAAGTACGGCGAATTCTCGAAGAAGCCGTACATGGACATTGTGTTTCCGTCGATGCTCGACCCGAACATGGCGCCGCCGGGACAACATGTGATGTCGGCGTTCGTGCAGTATGCGCCATACAAGCTGAACGGTGGCTGGACGGATGAGAAGCGTGAAGCGTTCGGCGATGCGGTGATCGATACGCTTGCCGAGTACGCGCCCAACATCAAACGCGCGATCATCCACCGGCAGGTGATCACACCGCCGGACATCGAGCGTATCACCGGCCTCAGCGAAGGAAACATCTTCGCGGGTGAACTTTCGCTGCACCAACTGTTTTTTAATCGCCCCGCGCACCCGTGGGCGGGCTATCGCACACCGATCAGAGGCTATTACCAGTGCGGTTCGGGCACTCACCCCGGCGGTGGCATCATGGGCGCATCCGGCCGGCTTGCAGCGCTGCGAATCCTCGACCACAGGAGCAGACGATGACCCGAACGTATGATGTTGTCGTCATCGGTGCCGGGTTGAACGGCCTGGCTGCGGCAGCACAGCTCGCAAAGAGCGGGAAACGAGTTCTCGTGCTCGAGCGGCGTACAGCGGTGGGCGGCAGCTTCGCCGCCGAAGAGTTGCTGCCCGGGTTCCGGATTGACCCGGTCACCGACGACTTCGGCTATCTGTCGCCGGAGCTGGTTCGCGAGTTGAATCTCGCGCGCCACGGGCTCGATCTGCTGCCACCGGACCCCTCGCTGCATGCACCGTCGCTCGATGGTCGTTCACTCACACTGTGGCGCGATACCTCACGCACGGTCGCAGGCATTGCGGCGTTTTCCAAACAGGACGCCGTGCGCTGGTCACCCTTCATCGCACGGATGGCGAAGTTCGCGGGATTTCTGCAGCAGCTCTATTCGGTACAGGCACCCCGGCCATCGGGCGGTATTCGTGATCTGCTCGAACTCGCCACGGTCGGCAGGAAACTGCGGGGCCTCGGCAGGACCGACATGGTTGAACTGCTGCGCGTTCTGCCGATGTCGATCGATGAACTGCTCGACGATGAGTTCGAGACCGTGCTGCTGAAGGGCATGCTCGGCGTGGGCGGCGTGTTCGGAATCCATCAGGGCGCGCGCGCGGCAGGAACTGCATTCGTCTTTCTGCATCATCATGTGGGTGCGGAGCCGGGGACGTTCCGTATGCGGCAGCGTGCCCGGGGCGGTGTGGCGGGCGTTGCCGACGCTTTCGCGAACGCGGCAAAAGCGGCGGGTGTGGAGATCCGCACGCAGGCACAGGTCACACGCATCATCGCGCGCAACGGGCACGTGACCGGTGTGATCACGAATGATGAGGAGATCGCGACGACCCGCGTGATCTCGAGCGCCGACGCGCGGACCACACTGCTCGGACTCACCGGTGCGGAATTCTTCGACCCGGAGCTGACGCGCGAAGTCGGCAATGTCCGCTACCGCGGTGTGACCGCACGCGTACACTTCGCGCTGGATGCGATCCCTCAATTCAAAGATGCCGATGCCGAGTCGCTGCGTGGTGTCATCTCGATTGCACCGAGCCTCGAATACATCGAGCGCGCCTACGATGCCGTCAAGTACGGCGGCATCTCTCAGCAACCGATACTCGAAGTACTGATCCCTTCGCTAATCGATCCGACCGCCGCGCCCGCAGGCAAACACGTCATGTCGGTCAACGTGCAGTACGCACCGTATCATCTGCGCGATCGGAACTGGGACAAACAGACCTGCGATGCGCTCGGTGATCAGGTGGTCAGGATGCTGAACGACCATGCACCGCAGTTCGCCAGCAGTATCCTCGCCCGCAGGGTCATTTCACCGGCTGAACTCGATGCAGAGTACGGGATGCCGGAGGGCAGCATCGACCACGGTGAACTCGGGCTCGATCAGATCCTGTTCATGAGGCCGGTTCCCGGCTGGTCTCGCTACCGCACGCCGGTCGAGGGGTTGTACCTGTGCGGCAGCGGCACACATCCCGGCCGAAGCATCACGGGTGCTGCGGGACGACTCGCGGCCCGCGCGGTCAGCGCGGATACGAAATGAGCTGAGCCGGCGAGCCGGGCAGCTACCCCGACTCGACGCCTGGCCGAACAGTCGGTCTGGGATCGCGCACTACTCCGATCCGTGGCCGGCACATAACAACACAGAACGGTGAGCGTCAGCATGAACACGACCGCGTTTCGGCGCACGATCGAGAGCTACGCGCCCGGTGCGCGCACCATGCCGCGCGAAATCTACACTGCGCCCGAAATCTTTGCGCTCGAGAGGGAGCGCATCTTCGCCCGCAACTGGAACCTGGTCGGCAGGTCGAGCAGTCTGCCGAGTCCCGGCGATTACATGTTGCGCGAAGTCGCGGGCGAATCGCTCATCATCACACGTTCCCGCGACGGTCAGTTGCGCGCATTTTTCAACGTGTGCCGCCATCGCGGTACACGCATCTGCATGGAGCATCAGGGCAGCTTTTCCGAGACCATTCAGTGCCCCTATCATGCGTGGACCTGGACAACCGAAGGCAGGCTGATCGGCGCGCCACACATGCATGATGTGCCTGATTTCGACAAGAGCAGCTTCCCCCTGCATCAGGCGGCCCTCGCCGAAGCGGACGGCTTCATCTTCGTCAACATCGCAGATGATGCGGAATCGTTCGACCACTGGTACGCACCACTGCAGCCGCGCTTCGCACGCTTCAACCTGCCGGCCCTGAAGGTCGGGCACTCCGTGAAATACGATGTGCACGCCAACTGGAAGCTCGTTTTCCAGAACTACAGCGAGTGCCTGCACTGTCCGTCGATTCACCCCGAACTTTCTCTCGTGCTGCCATACCAGAGCGGCGCGAACGATCTGATCGAAGGCCAATTTCTCGGCGGTTACATGGAAATCCGCGCGCCGCACGCCAGCGCCACCATGAGCGGCCGCGCCTGCGGGCGCGTTGTGAGCGACGATCTGGACGATGCGGATCGGAAGCGCGCGTACTACTACTCGATGATGCCGAACATGCTGCTCAGCATTCATCCCGACTACGTGAACTATTACATCCTCACGCCGGTCGCGGCGGATCGTACGCTGGTCGAGTCGGAGTGGCTGTTCCACCCGGAGAATGAAGGCCAGCCTTCATTTCAGCCGCAGGATGCGATCGAATTCTGGGACCGTACCAATCGACAGGACTGGGACATCGTCGAGCGAAGCCAGCTCGGGATTTCCTCGCGCAGGTACGAGCCCGGCCCGTATTCCCCGCGCGAGAGCATCCCCGCCGCATGGGACCGCGAGTATGGGCGGATGATGGGGCTGTGAGGATGACGCGCTCGCGCGGTGAGCCAGGTCGGCAACGCCGGAAATGCGGAATTGATGGGTCGCGCGAATGAACCGTTGGCGCGGCTGGTCGAATCGCCGCGGCCGAGCGCCTTCGCCTCTTTCCAGGCGGAAGTGTATCAGGGCCGTGGCGACCGGATCCACTCCAGTTCGGCAGGGTTGTAGCCGGAAGCGAGTTCGAGTGAAGCGCGACGCATCGAGCCCACACGAGAGACCGTGCGGAACAGCGAATCGCGGAAGTAGCGCAGCGGCGCGAACGTCCACGCCGCCATCTCGCCGCCCATGAGGGCAGACTGCTGAATGCGCGTGACAAACTTCTTCCTGATTCTCATGTACGTTGCGCCGACTTCCTGAATACCGACGGTCCGCGAACGCGCGTCGGACAGGATGTTGATCAGCACCAGCGCGTCGACCAGTGCGCTATTTGCACCCTGCCCGAGATTCGGCGTCATCGTATGGGCAGCATCACCGATCAGGAAAATCCCGCCACGGTGCCAGGTCTCCACCCGCACGTCCTGCAACTCGTCGTATACCGCCGTGTTCCAGTCGACTGAGCGCATCAGTGTCGTGATGGGCGGCCCGAAGTTCTGCCAGCCTGCCAGCCACTCCGCCAGGTGCCGTTCGCGGATGGTCTGCCATTGCCCGAGCGGGACCGAGCAGAACAGGTAGGTTTGCGCGCCCGGAAGAGGAAACGCACCAGCGCGCCGGCCGTCAGTGCCCCAGAACTCGCCATAACGCGACGGGTCCGGATGCTCGATCGGCGCGACCGCGCGCAGGAAGGCTTCGCCAACAACCGTTCTTTTCAGCTTGAACCCAAGCGAATCACGGACGCGGGAGTGCACACCATCGGCTGCGATCACCAGGTCGGCGCTGTGCGTGGCCTGATCCTGAAACGTCAGGATCGTACGGTTGCCGCTCACCTGCGCGCCCGTGCAGAGCCTGTCGAAATGGATTTGCACGCCGGCATCGAGCGCATGCCGCAGCAGTACCGACTGCAAGTCCGCTCGCATCGCGACGGCGAAACCGCTGTACGGACTGCCGGGCTCGGTGAAGTCGACGCGGGAGATGATTCGTCCCGGCGGCGATTCGACCACTGCCGTGCTCACTTCGCGGATGTGTTGCCTGAACGTATCCAGCAAGCCGAGCGCATCGAGCACGGAGAGCCCGTTCCCCTGGATACCGACTGCACCGCCAACCCGGTCGAACCGCTGCGCTCGCTCGAACACGATCGGTCTGAAGCCCGCCTGCGCAGCCGCGATCGCAGCAGCCAGCCCACCCGGCCCGCCACCCACAATTGCGATCTCATCGCCGATACTGCTCATATGCTCACCACTTTACCAGGCCAGACCTCACGGTCGGCCCCAATCATTTGCGAAATCGCCTCTGCGCGTGTGCATACGCCCCGGTGCGCGTCGGCCATAGCCAATTATCGTTCCGCTACGACACGCGCTGTCAGGATGGAATCCAGCAGGGGAAACTCACGATCGAGGTAAATATTGCCTTCCCTGATGATGCTTCTCGGGTCGGGACCGTCGCCACCGGGCGGCATCTCTCCGTAGCCGCTGTACAGGCTGTCCACGACCGCCATCCCCTGGATCACCTCGCCGAACGGGGCGAACCCCGCCCGATCGAGCGAGTTGTTGAGGGCGAGGTTGATGAAGACCTGCGTGGTACGCGTACCTGGCTGGCCGAACGCGAAGCTGATCCGGCGACGCGCATTGTTCTCGCGAACGGGATCATCCGGTATACACATCCGCGCCCACGCCTCGCTTACCTCCGGATCGCCGTGCACCCCCCACTGCGCAATGAAATACGGGCGAACCCGGTACATCCGGTTTCCGTCATAGAAGCCGTTGCGTACCAGATTGTAGAACCGGTCGGCGCCGATCGGTGCCCAGTCACGGTTCACCTGCACGAAAAAATCGCCTCGGCTCGTCCCGAACCGGACGATAAATGTATCCGGTGCCACACGCTGGAATGCGCTGTCACCCGGACTGCTGAGCAGCGTCGGGCCCGGAGGCGGCGGATCGGCGCAGCCGCGCGGGCTCGGATTACATGCGCCTAGCAGGAACGCGGCACTCAGACATGCAATAACTCGAATCATCGCTGCGTAATCTGGCCGGCAGTCCCCGACGAAGACAAACCCGAAGCGATCGGTCCGATCCACCGTAAGAGACACCCTGACGACCCCGCGCCAGCGAATACAGCGCAGCTACACACCGTGTTTGCACCCGCCGACTGCGCACTCACGCCATCACCCTCGGCGATTGTGCGATTTGTGTCAGCGGTCCCGCAGTCGATTGCCCACTCGCGCCGCCGCCGGCCGCGGTTGTGCGTTTTGCGTCAATAGTCCCGCGGTCAACTGTCCACTCACGCGATTACCGGCCGCGATTGTGCGCTTTGCGTCGGCAGTTAGGCGGTCAACTGTCCACTCACGCACGTCTTTTCAGTCCAATGGAGGATTCACCAGTCCCCGGCGGGTGGATCGTCCGGTGATCGCGGGAATTGCTCAGGCCAGCGGACAATCCATCCGTCTGGAGCGGGTCGATTGCCCACTCACGGCCAACGGCGCGGTGGGTGGGAAGTTCACCGCGCCGCGCCGGTGCTAATCGGCGCTCGTGCTGCGGCGCCCGCGCTGTGGCGCCCGCGCTGCGGGATCAGGCGGCGCGAAGCTGCCTGCGCGCGGACCAGACCATCCGGAAGAAGTGTGCTGCGTGTTGCAGCGGTTTGATGTTAGAGACCTCATCCGCGTAGATGGTCCGGATCGGGACCCAGTCGAGTTTCCAGTGATTGCGCACGACGGTCACGATCATGTCCATCTCGAACTCGAAGCCCTGCTCGTCGGAAGCGAGCACGGCTTCCAGCAGTCTGCGCGACAGCAGGCGGTAGCCGGACTGATTGTCACGGACCTCCTGCCCCATCGCCCACGAGAAGGACTTCCGGGCGAGCGAGTTGGAGACGCGTCGAACGAGCGGCATCTGTGAGAAGTCCCGCTCGCCGATGATCAGGTCGGCGCCGGTTTGGCGAAACTTTGCGATGAACTTCGGGATCTCGGCGGGATCGTGCTGGCCGTCGGCATCCAGGGCGAGCACTGCGGTTGCGCCGTGCTCGAGCGCCCAGCGGAAACCGAGCTGGAGAGCCGCACCCTTCCCCTGATTCGGAAGCTGGTTCAGCAGGATCGCCCCGGCGGTTTCGGCCTTGTGGGCTGTGTCATCCAGCGAACCGTCATTGACGACCAGAACCGGTAGATGCTGTCTGGCCTTCCGGACAACCTCGTGCACGAAGGGACCGGCGTTGTAGGCGGGGATCAAGGCAATGATGCTGCCGGAGGCGAGGTCATCAACTGCGTCATGGAGAGTCGACATACGGTCCTCCTTCCGGGCCCTTTGTATGGCAGGACCAGTGCCAGCGCGCCGGTTGAGACCGGTCCAGATAGGGGCGCAATCGCTGGCTGCGTGGCAACGGCCCCGGTCCGTTTCGGTCGCGCGCACCTCGACGGCTGCGGCGGTTGCGGGGTCCCGCGCTCATGCCGAGAGGTCCGCCGCGATCAGCGCCGTCCGCGCCGACGGTGATTGCGTCATCACAGGGTCAATCACCGGGAGTGGGATGAAGCCGCGATCAGCGCCGTCCGCGCCGACGGTGTTGCGCCGCCAGCTCGGCCCGGAGCGGTGTTGAGCCGTCAGTTGCGTTCGCGCGCACCCCGCCGGCCGCGGTCGACCTGCTGCTGGTAGCGCAGGTACTGCTCGACATAGCGCTGGATTTCTTCCGTGTGGTGCTCGGTCAGACCGCCGTACTCCTGGAACGCTCTGCGGATATAGCGCTCGAGCACCTGGCGTGCGTGCGGTTCCAGTTGATTGGCGCTTCGCCCGACGAGCGCCTCGAGCACGGAGGCGAACTCGTCGAGGTAGCGGCCGAAGTCGCGCATCGCCATCCAGCCACCGCCCCAGTACGGACAGACTGTACCGGGTTCGCGCCCCTCGATGAACAGTTCGCGCTCCCCCTGCCCCCAGGTCGGGTAGCAGCCGTCCTGCAGGACCAGTCCGGATTCAGGGTCGACGGTGCGTTCCACGATGCCTTCCGGCCGTCGGAAGCTGCCGGGATCGGGGCGCACGGTGGCGAGTCGTCGCATCACGCGGCCAAACACCGGGGCGGCGAGACGGCCGCCGGAGGCGTTGCTGATGATGCTGCGTCGCCGATCGAAGCCGACCCAGACCGCGCCGACCAGGTCAGGAGTGAAGCCGACGAACCATGCATCGGTCCCATCGTTGGTCGTCCCGGTCTTCCCGGCGACGGTCCGGGTGAATCCGGCGCGTCGCACGTTTGTGCCGGTACCACGTTCGACCGCATCGCGCATCATGTCGGTCACGATGTAAGCGACGCGTGGATCGAGATTGCCGCTCTCGATTTTCGGATCGGTCCGCCAGAGCTCGTTGCCTTCGCTGTCTTCGACGCGCAGCACGAAGCGGGCTTCAGGAGTCGAGCCGAGGGTCGGGAAAACCGAATAGGCGCGGGCAAGTTCGAGCGGACTGCTCGCGACGGTGCCGAGTGGCATCGAGGGATGCTCGGGCATGTCGCCGGTGATGCCTGCGCGGACAGCGGTCTCCTTGACCGCACCAAGTCCGACGCTCGACGCGAGGCGCACGGTCGGCACGTTGCGCGACTGCACGAGTGCGTTGCGCATCGAGACGCGGCCGTGGAACTGGCCATCGTAGTTCTTCGGCTCCCACGACACCGTGCGCGAAACTTCGACGCGGAGCGGTTCGTCGATCAGGCGCTCACTCGGCATCACGCCGTGCTCGATCGCGGCGGCGAAGACGAACGGCTTGAACGCGCTGCCGATCTGGCGTCGGCTCTGCGTCGCGCGGTTGAAGGGCGAATCGAGGAAGTCACGCCCGCCGACCAGCGCGAGCACATCGCCGGTGTATGGATCGAGCAGCACCATCGCACCCTGGATGTAGCCCGTACCGTTCTCGCCACTCGCGGCCGCAGTGGTGTACTTCGGGCCGTTGAGTTTCCCGAAGCCACCCGCTTCGAGCGTGCGCAACTGCTTCGAAAGCTCCTCTTCCGCCGCACGCTGTGCGCGGATGTCCAGCGTTGTGTAGACCTTCAAGCGGTGCTCGTAGACATCGTCGCCGAAGCGTTCCTCCAACTGACGCCGCACGATGTCTTCGAAGTACGGACCCAGTCCATCATCCACACTTCCACGACGCGGCCGGGCCGCAACCTTAAGCGCGCCTTTGCTTGCAGTTTCCGATTCCTCGACCGAGATGCGGTGCTGCTGCGACATCAGCGCGAGCACCAGGTTGCGGCGCTCCTTGGCACGCTCCGGTTTGCGGCGCGGGTCGTAATGCGCTGGCGCCTTGGGCAGTGCCGCAAGCAATGCGGCCTGTGACAGCGTCAATTTTTTTGCTGGCACGCGGAAGTACTGCTGTGCGGCCGCTTCGATGCCGTACGCGCCGTTGCCGAAATAGATGTGATTGAGGTACAGCTCGAGGATTTCGTCCTTCTCAAACCGCTTCTCGATCATGCGCGCAACACGCGCTTCGAGCAGTTTGCGGCGGAAGGTTTTTTCCTGGCCGGGAACGGCCTTCGGGAAGACGTTGCGCGCCAACTGCATCGAGATCGTGCTCGAGCCCTGTCGCAGCCCGCCCGATTTGAGGTTCGCGAGCGCGGCACCTACAACGCGCCGGTAGTCGATGCCGTTGTGTTCGTAGAAGCGCTTGTCTTCGACCGCAAGGAACGCCTGCGCCACATGCGCGGGCAAGGAGTCGAGGGATACGACCGGGTAGCGGATTGGCGCGAGGTCGGCGAACTCCTTCCCGTTGCGGTCGAGCAGGACGGTCGCGCCGTTCGGCTGATAGGAGGTCAGTCGCTCGATGCGCGGGCAGCCCCGGACGCCACAGCGGTTCCAGGCGATCCCGGCTACAACCAATGCGAGCAGCGCCGCGATCCAGATATGCCGCGGCGCGATCCGATCGAATCGGCTGCGCAGCGCGGGCCAGACCCGGGCCGCGATGAAGTCTCGCGCGCGACCAAATTCGCGCTGGAATCGCCCGGATTCGCGAGGCGGCTCAACAGGCGGTGTCTCAGGGGAAGGCGTCTCGTTCACGGCTCCATCTACGGCGCAAGACCAACGCCAGTTCCACGAAAGCCGGAATCGCGGGAGCCGGAAGGCGGGGCGGCGAGGACAGGAACACGAGCCAACCGAAAGGCGCCGGCTTGTCCCGTCCTCGCCGTGGGTGGGCTAATTCGTATCCGGCAGGTCGGGGTTGATGCGGACCTTCCTCGTGGGCGCGGCCGTCGCCTGCGCCTGACTCGCAGCCCCGGTGTCCACGAACTGGACCGGAATCTCGACCCAGACGTTGACCGGGGTACCCTGGTTGCGGGCCGGGGTGAACCTGGCGTTCTGCATCACCCTGATCGCAGCGTCGTCGAGCGCCAGGTGGCCGCTGCCGGTCTTGACCCGGAGGTCCCGGATCGCGCCGTCCGCACCGATGTGGGCCCACAGGAGGACGACGCCCCCGATCCCCGCGTCGCGGAGCAGCGGCGGATAGTGCCGCTGCATCGCGCCCCGCATTTCCTCGGGATTCACAAGTTGCGGTGCTGCGGTGTACGGGGTGAAATAAGGTTCATTCGGCGCGGTGCTCCGCGCGGCCGTGAGGGCGCTTTCGTTTTCCTTCCGCAGCGGCTCGCCCGGAATGGGCGCATCGCACGCAACGATGATCAGGGCCACTGCGGCGCCCGCCCAGGCGAAGGTGCGTGCGACGCGGTAGCGCGGGGCACGTGCGGTCATCGCCTGGATGCGCGTTTCCAGCAGCGACTTCTGTTCGGCGAACGCGGCGACCGGGAGCAATACACCCGAAACCCGCTCCCCTACATCGAGCAGCAGCGACGCGTATGGCCGGACCGTGACGCCCTGGCGCAGCACGCGATGGTCGCAGTCGACCTCCACCGCACGACGCAAGCGCATCCACTGATACCAGAGCGCGAGATTCCACGGCGCCGCAACCACGGTGAGCGCGCCGAATAGCAGCAGAAGCGGATCGCGCGCACGGATGTGTTCGGCTTCGTGAAGCAGCACCAGCCGACGTTCCTCGGCGCTGAGGTGCAGCACCCATTCCGGCAGCACCGCGCGCGGACGGACAACCCCGATCACCGCCGGCCCGACGCCAGTGGAGAGCAGTACGTCAGTGCCGTCGATCTGTTCGCTGCGCCACCGGGAGCGGGCACGATGCAGCCGCATGAACGAACGCAGCCCGAGCGCGAACACCGCAGCCGAAACCAGCACCCAGCCGGCCACAACCAGTTGCGTCGAGCTCCAGAACGCAGCGGCTCCATTCCCCGCCACCACGTCGAGCGGAATCACGAAGCTCACGGGCCACAGCGCGGGCTCCGTTTCCGCAGCCGGCAGAAGCGGTAGCACGATGGGAAGCGCCAGCGACCCGAGCAGCGCACCCGCCCACGCGAATCGCGCGGGTAGCCGCAACAGCCGGAGCACCGCCTCGGTCGCGTGCGCGGCAAACAGAAGCAGGACAGAAATCCCCAGCGCGTAGCACAGCCACAGCACACTCATGTTCCCTCCTCATCGCGCAGCCGCTCATCGAGAAGCGCACGCATGCGCTTCAGCTCCTGGGCGGTCAGCTTGCGATCCGATACGAGCTGCGTCAGTAGCAGCTCTGGTGAGCCCCCGAAAATCTTCCGCAACACCCGCTGAAGCGCGCTTCGGCCCGCTCGCTCACGACCTACCAGCGGCCGATACCGATGCGCCTTCCCCTCCTCCTCGTGGTCCACGTATCCCTTTTCCTCCAGGATCCGCAGCACCGTGAGCACCGTCGTGTAGGCAAGCTCGTCCGGCAAAGCCGCCCGTACCTCGGCCACCGTAGACGGTCCGAGTTCCCAGAGCACCGCCATCACATCGAGCTCGCGATCGGTAAACGCGATTTCCGGCATGATCCCCGCTTTCTACTAAGTGTCTAGTTGAAGGATGGGCAAGATCGGGCAGGTTGTCAACTAGGAAGTTAGTAGACGCAGGCGGCGGGAGGGCCACCTCAGCCGCGGAGAGGCTGGGAACCCAGTCCTTCCCGCGAAACTGAGGGCCAGGCGGGCGCTCAGTCTACTGCGCGGACTGAGTGGTGCGTCAGTCTTCGCGCAGGATGACGAGCGGGCGGAGTCGGGTCGGGCGCCAGGCGACGACGGCGGCCGATCCCAGCGCGAGGGTGGTGGACAGCAGGAGGAGCGTCAGTGCTGTAACCGGCGCGATCGACAGTTCCGCCTGGGGGAGCGAGCGGTTGATGAAAGCCATGACGATGCGCACCGAGAGAATGCCCACCGTGCCTGCCAGGATGCCGAGCAGTGCATTTTCGAGCAGGATGGTGGTGAGCACGCGGCCGGCGGTGTAACCGAGCGCCTTGAAGATGCCGATTTCGCGTTTGCGTTCGACGAGCGCGAGACCGACGGCGTTGGCGATGAGCACGGCGCCGGCGAGGAGCGCGAGTCCGGCGAGTCCTGCGACGAAGATGAACAGGCTCTGGTAGGAGCGGGCGCGCAGCGCGTTAAAGTCGGCCTTGCTGACGACCATCGCGCCGGGAGCAGCCAGCCCGAGGGTTTCCGTGAGTTGGTCCAGCGATGCGACGGGTACGGCTGCATTGAAGCTGAAGGCGAGATTATCGCCGGCCAGCTTTCGTGCGAGCGACTCGGTCAGGATGATCGCGTTCGATGCAAAGCCGCCGGCCGCTTCGGTCGGCCTGTAGAACCCCGAAACGATCACCCGTTCATTGGTGGTTTCGCTCGAAATCGCGAGTGTATCGCCGATGCTGATGTTGAGCGGCAGCGCCGCGGCGAAAGCGGGCAGCAGTGCTTCGGTTTCGAGCTGCGGAGCGGTTCCCGAAGTGACCTCGATGTCACTGAAGGCGCTGTTACCGGAGCGACCTTCCACGCTGGTCAGCGCGAGTGCGCTGCCGTTGGCTTTTGCGACGCGCGCGCGCAGCGTATACGCGGCTTCGAACTGACTGATGCCGTTTGATGTGAGCAGGTCGCGGACGGCGGGTTCGGAGTTGAGCCGGCCGTAGATGTTGAGGTTGAGTCCGGCGTCCGAGCCGTGGCGTGCGATGACGCGTTCGCGTGCGCCGAGCATGGTCGCTGCGGCGAAACCGATCGTGAACGCGCCGATGAACAGCGCAATCATGGCAACAATGGCACGGGCGCGCTGGTGCTGGAGGTTACGTCGCGCGATGTGGAGCATGTGTCCGGGAAGTGGCAGCCGCAGAATCCCGGAGAGCAGCGCGGCGAAGAGCGGGCCGAGCACCGCGAGCGCGACGATGGCGACGGCAACCACGAGTGCACCGTGACCGATGGAGCCCATCACGACTGCACTGATGGCGCCGAACACAACGCTGACCAGCAGGACGATGCCGAAGCCGGAGGCGCGGGTGCCGGCGGTTGCGGTCTGGCTGCCGCCGCGCAGAAGTACGGCCGGCCGAACCGCAACGGCGCGTGTGATCGCGTACAATCCGAACGCGGTCGACGCGACGATCCCGGCAGCCACCCCGCCGATCAACCTCGCCGTGTCGATGCGGTACACCAGCATGATCGCGCCTTCGGTGCTGTCGAGCAGCGACATCAACTGAGCCGAGACGAATACGCCGACCAGCGCGCCGATCAGCGAACCGGCGATGCCGAGCAACGCGGTTTCCAGCGTGAACAGCGCGAACAGGTCGCGCCGCCGGTAGCCGATCGCCTTGAGTGTAGCGATTTCGAGGGTTCGCCGTGCGAACAATACGGTCAGTGTATTGGCGACGCCGATGCCGCCGATCAGCAGCCCCAGGATGCCCGCGCCCTTGAGCATCGCATTGAAGAGCTGTTCTGCCGAACCGGGTTTGACATCGCTGGTGCGCCTGACGGTGAAGCCGGCCTGCTCCACCCGGGTCGCCGCCGAAGGCGAGTCCAGCAGTGCACTGGCGGAGGTGACGAAGTTGTCGTCGCGCGCGATCAGGCGTGCGGTTGCGGTGTCGTAAAGCATCGAATCGCCCATGCGGTCGGGCACCAGCTCGGCGATGCCTGCCACCCTGAGCGGCGTTGCAGCGCTGCCGGAACGCCCTCCCAGCTTCACCGGCGAGCCGATCTCGAGCCCGAGTTTTCGCGCGACGTCGCGGGTGACGATGACGTCGCCGGGCACGCGCAGCACGTCGCGCACGGTAGCCCCGTGCGGTTCCGTGAGTACAACCTCGCCGACCAGCGGGTAGGTCGACGCATCGACACCCATCGCACGAGTGAGAAACTGCACGCGTCCGCTCCCTTCACGGCGCAGCATCGTCATCTCACGATTTTTTGCGATCAGGGTATAGTCGCGAACGACGCCCTGCTGCTTCAGCGTTTCGAGGCGAGCGAGTTCGTCGGTGCCGAGCGGTGCGTTCCCGGCGATCTCGATGTCTCCACCGAGTTCGAGTTCCGGCGGCATCATCATCGTGTCCGCGACAATCGCGGAGAGCAGTTGCATCGAGACGAGCGCCATGACCCCGAATGCGATGCACAGAATCGCGAGTACTGTGCGCTGCCCGCCGCGCACGAGCGAGCGGATCGCGTAGCCGAGTCGGAACGATTTCATACCGCGCCCACGAGCAGGTGCCCGTCCTCGATGTGCAGGGCGCGGTCTGCGCGGGCAGCGACCGTGGCGTCGTGCGTGACCACGATCAGAGTGATCCCGAGCTCTTCACGCAGTCGGGCGAACAGGTCGAGGATCTGTGCGCCGGTTGCGCTGTCGAGGTTGCCGGTCGGCTCGTCCGCGACCACAATCGACGGTCGGGTCACGAGCGCGCGCGCGATTGCGACACGCTGCTGCTGTCCACCGGAGAGCTGATTCGGTCGGTGTCCGGCGCGGTCGCTCAGGCCGACCAGTTCAAGCATGGCCGCGGCCCGTGCGCGTGCCTGGTGCCGGTCCGGCCCGACATACAGCGGAGCCTCAACGTTTTCCTGCGCGGTCAGTGTGGGGATCAGGTTGAAGCTCTGGAAGACAATGCCGATCTCGCGATTGCGAATGCGGGCGAGGGCATCTTCGTCGAGGTCGGTGATATCGGTGCCGTTCACGATGACACGACCGCTGGACGGCGAGTCGAGCCCCGAGATGATCCCGAGCAGCGTGGATTTGCCTGACCCCGACGGCCCGGTTACGGACACCCACTCCCCCTGTTGAATCGTGAAGGAGACACCCTTCAGGATTTCGATGGTCTGGCTTCCCAGCGGCAACTGGCGCGTCAGGTCGCGCGCTTCCAGGACGGTTGCTCTCTGCATGGCACTTTCTCGCAGCTTCAGGCTTGAATCGGATCGGGTGGCCTCGCCGGACCTGAAAAACCGCGCAGGAACCGGCGAGGGTAAAATCAGCGAACACGCCGTACGCAGCCAATAGCAGAATGGTTTGCAGTAAGTCGCTGGACCGCGCGGGATCGCGTAGCTTCCGAAGAAACTGTGATTGGCTGCGCGCCCACTGCGCTTATGGCCGCCCAAACCGCAGGTTTCGGTGTTCCCCAGAATGTGAGGACTGATGCGTCGAACCGTGTTCGCTTCAATGCTGCTGTTGATGGCAGCGCAACTGCAGGCGCAGACGCCGGCGACTCTCGTGATCACGAATGCGAAGATTGCGACGATGGACCCGCAGAACCCGCGCGCCGAGGCGATGGCCGTCAATGGTGAAACCATCACCGCAATCGGCACGGTCGCGGAGGTTGCGAAGTACATCGGTTCGAGCACCAGGGTCATCGATGCCAATGGCCGGCTGGTCGTGCCCGGGTTCAACGATTCGCATGCACATTTCGGCGGTGGTGCCGCGGGCCTGAGCCGGCTGAATCTGTACGGGGTGAGCAGCCTCGAGGAGGTGCAGCGCATGTTCGCAGAGCGCGTCGCGAAAGCGGCGCCGGGGGAGTGGATCACCGGCTCGCGTTACGACCACACGCTCTGGGGCGAACGGTGGCCGACGAAGGAAGACCTGGACAAGGTCGCGCCCAATAATCCGGTCGTGCTGACCCGCGCGAGCGGCCACTCGTCCTGGGCGAACTCGATGGCGCTCAGACTTTCCGGGGTCACAAAGGACACGAAAAGCCCGCCCGCGGGCGAAGTGCAGAAGGACCCGCGCACCGGCGAGCCGACCGGGATCCTGCTCGAGACGGCGCAGAGCCTGGTACGTCCGCGCGCGCCGCAGCAGACGCCCGAGCAGGCGCGCGAACGGCAGAAACAGACGCTGCTCGAAGGCCTGCAGTTCGCGGCAGAACTGGGCGTGACCTCGGTGCAGACCGGGACATCGCTGCCGGAGATGGAACTGATTCGCGAACTGCAGAAGGAAGGCAAGCTGACGCTGCGCTGGACCGGCTGGTTCGGGCTCGCGCAGGCGGAGCAGCTCGCGAAGCAGGGGATCGTCAGCGGGCAGGGCGATGACTGGGTGCGTGTCGGGTTTCTGAAGGGCTTCGTGGATGGCACACTCGGCGATGGCACCGCGGCGATGTTCGAGCCGTTCACCGACCGTCCGGATTTCGACGGCCTGCCGCGCATGACCCAGGCGCAGCTCGACAGTGCCGTACTCGTTGCGGACAAACTCGGCTTCCAGGTCGGTATCCATGCGATCGGCGACAGGGGCGTCCACATGGTGCTGAACGCATACGAAAAAGCTGCGCAGGTGAATGGCACGCGCAACCGCAGGCATCGCATCGAACACGCGCAGCTCATCAAGCCGGCGGACATCCCGCGGTTCGGGCAGCTCGGCGTGGTTCCGAGCATGCAGCAGACGCACGCAACGACCGACATGCGATTTGCCGAGACGCGGGTCGGCTTCGACCGGTCGAAAACCGCCTACGCGTGGCGGTCGCTGCTCGACACGGGCGCGACTCTGGCGTTCGGAACCGACTGGTCCGTCGAGCCGCTCGACCCGATGCGCGGCGTGTTCAGCAGCACAACACGCACGAACATCCAGCGCATGGAGCCGAAGGAGGGCTGGTTCCCGGAGCAGAAGCTGACCATGTGGGAGAGCCTCTACTACTACACGTACGGCAGCGCGTACGCCGAACACATGGAACAGAAGAAAGGACGCCTCGCACCAGGTTACTTCGCAGATCTTGTCGTGCTGAACCAGGATCTGTTCACGATTCCGGTCGAACAGATCCTGCAGACCCGGGTTGACCTGACGGTTGTGGGCGGGCGCGTCGTATACGAGCGCAAACCGTCGACCTGAGGGTCTGAGGCCCGCCTTCCATGCGGTGGGTTATTCGTGCTGCCCACCGCTACGCAGGCCGAGAGTCGGCTGCCGACGCTTCGACTGGCGCCATGTTTGCGCTGCAGGGTAAGAAAACGCATGGCAACACCACTACGATCGATCGAACAGGAGCTGGCGCGCCGGCTTCTTCCCGCGGTACTCGAAACCGATGTACCGCTTGCACCGCTGACCACGTTCAGGATCGGCGGCGTTGCGGATTATTTTGTTCGCGCCACCACACCGGAACAGTTGATTGCGGCGATCTCGACGGCGCGTGAACTCGAGATCCCGTATTTTCTGCTCGGGCTCGGCGCGAACATCCTGGTAGGTGATCGCGGGTTCCGCGGCCTGGTGATTCGCAACGAGGTGCGCGGGATCGAATTTCTGGAGGGCGACCGGGTCCGTGCAGGCGCCGGCGAAGTGGTTTTCCCCGACCTGATCAATGCGACGGTCGCACGTTCGCTCGGTGGCCTGCAGCACTACGTCGGGATCCCGAGCACGGTGGGCGGTGCGATCTGGCAGAACCTGCACTTCCTCTCGCCGCCACCGGAACGCGAGCGCACCTGCTTTATCGAGGAAGTTGTCGAGTCGGCGGAGATCCTCACCGCGGAGGGCGGCGTTCGTACGGTCGGCCACGATTACTTCCGCTTCGGCTACGACTACAGCATCCTGCACGAGCGTGACGATGTAGTGCTTACGGTCACGTTCAGGCTGACGCGGCAGCCGATCGAAGAATTGCGTTACATCATGCGCGAGAACCTGCAGTGGCGGGATGAACGTCACCCGGACCTGTGGCTGTACCCGTGTGCCGGTTCGATCTTCCAGAAAATTGAAGGCATCGGCGCGGGTCGGCTGATCGATCAGTGCGGACTCAAGGGGTACACGCACGGCAACGCCGGGATCTTCCACCGTCACGCCAACATCATCGTGAACTACGGTGGCGCGACCGCCGCGGAGGTCATGCACCTCATCCGGCTCGCGCAGGAAACCGTGCACACGCAGCTCGGCTACGAACTGCGGCCGGAGATCGGGCTGATCGGCGAGTTCTAGGTACCCGCTCCCACCTTTCAGCCCCGTTCCCGTTGGGAAAATTCCAGCCGTGCCCTCGACATGGAGCCTCATGAAAACAACGGTCGTGCTGCTGACACTCGCGGGATTCCTGGCGACTGGTGTTCACGCTCAGACGGCGCCTTTCGAGCCGGAACCCGGGACGGAGGTGCTGTGGGACAGTTATGGGGTGCCGCATGTTTTCGCGAAGGATGCACGCAGTCTTCTGTACGCGTTCGGCTGGGCGCAGATGCAAAGCCATGGCGACCTGATCCTTCGGCTGTACGCGCAGGCCCGTGGCCGTGCGGCTGAATACTGGGGTGCGGAATTCGTCGAGTCGGACCGCTGGATGCTGCTCAACGATGTGCCGGCGCGCGCCGCAGAGTGGTACGATGAAACGCGTCCGACCTATCGCGCGATGCTCGATGCGTTCGTGGATGGCATCAACGCATACGCCACCGAACACCGCGATTCGTTCGACGATCGGGTGAAACTGGTGTTGCCCATCGAATCGACCGATGTCCTCGCCCACATACAACGGGTCCTCCATTTCACGTTCATCGCGCGGCGGGAAGAGGTGATGGTGGGCGTTCGCGAAGCGCGCAGTCCCGCGGGCTCGAACGCCTGGGCGATCTCGCCGCGACGCTCGGCCAGCGGGAAAACGCTGCTGCTGGCAAACCCGCACCTGCCCTGGGGCGACCTCTACACCTTCTACGAAGCCCAGCTTGTGGCGCCCGGGCTCAACGCCTACGGCGTTGCACTGCTCGGTTTCCCGCTGTTGTCGATCGCGTTCAATGAACGACTCGGCTGGACGCACACGGTGAACACCTACGATGGTGCGGACCTCTACGAACTTACGCTGGTCGATGATGGCTACGCGTGGAACGGCGGTGTGCGTTCGTTCGAAGTCGAACACCGCGAACTGCGCGTGCGTCAGCCGGACAACACCGTCAGCGTCGAATCCGTGGATGTGCGTCGCTCGATCCATGGACCGGTCGTTCGACAGGAAGGAAATCGCGCGGTCGCGCTGCGTGTTGCCGGACTTGATGCGCCCCACTTGCTGGAGCAGAACTGGCTGATGCTGCGCGCCCGCAATCGTGATGAATTTGAGCGCGCGCTGCGGATGCTTCAGCTACCGATGTTCACGGTCATGTACGCCGATCGCAACGGCCAGATCATGCACGTATTCAATGGCAGAGTGCCGAAGCGGCCGCGCGGGAACTGGCTGGACTGGCGCGGAATCATGCGGGGCGACACATCAGCGACACTCTGGACGGCGATCCATCCGTACCGCGACCTGCCTCGCGTGGTGAATCCCTCGTCGGGCTGGCTGCAGAACGCGAACGATGCGCCGTGGACAACCACCTTCCCGCTCGCGCTGCGGCCAGACCGCTTCCCCGACTACATGGCCCCGCCACTCGCGGCACTCGCGTTCCGGCCGCAACGCTCGATCCGGATGCTGATGGCAGACAGTTCGATCACTTTTGAGGAGCTGATTGCCTACAAACATTCGACTCGCCTCGAAGCTGCGGACCACCTGATCGAGGAGTTGCGGGCAGCGGTTGAGGCGCACGGTACCGACCGCGCAAAACGCGCCATTGCAGTACTGACCGAGTGGGATCGCAACGCTGACGCCGACAGCAGAGGCGCGGTGCTGTTCGATGCGATCATGCGAGAAGCTGGCAGACAGCGGTGGCCCGGGGGCAGCATCTTCGCCGTACGGTGGAGCGCCGCCCGGCCGCTGGATACTCCGCGCGGCCTCTCCGACGCCGTCCTCGCCGCCACGGTCGTTGATGTCGCTGCCGCAGCCGTCGAGCAACGGTATGGCGCACTCACTGTGAGCTGGGGAAGCATCTATCGTCTGCGTGCTCCGGGCATCGATCTGCCGGCGAACGGCGCGCCCGGTGCACTCGGCGCATTCCGCGTAACTGAATATCAACCGGCACCCGACGGGACATTTACCGCCGTGTTCGGCGATACCTATATCGCCGCGATCGAGTTCAGCAATCCGGTGCGCGCGATGACGCTGCTCAGCTACGGAAATGCGAGCAGACAGGGTGCGGTGCAGGGCGGTGAACAACTGCAACTTTATGCAGAGAAGACGCTAAAAACTGCGTGGCTGACGCGTGCGGAAATCGAGCGGCACCTTGCTCGCAGGGAGTTGTTGGGAAAGCAGTGACTCGTCCCTCTGGGAAGAAGGGCGATTTTCCCAGAGGAAAAAGCTTGCTTCCCCAGAGAGACGCATTAGCTTGGGGCGCGGCCGACGGTAGTAGTCGGTTCGACTGTTCACTCTATTGGAGACCGTCAATGCCCGCTAAGAAGAAGTCAGCAACCAAGGCGCCTGCGAAGCGGCCGGCAGCCAAGAAGAGCGCAGCCAAGAAGGCGGCGCCGAAGAAGGCTGCAGCGAAGAGCCCCGCAGTGAAGAAGGCGCCTGCGAAGAAGGCAGCGCCCAAGAAGGCAGCAGCCAAGAAGCGCACGCCGAATGCATCGTTCATGAAGCCGATGCAGCCCAGCGCACAGCTCGCCGCGGTCGTCGGCGACAAGCCGCAGCCGCGCAGCGAGATCACCAAGCGCGTCTGGGACTACATCAAGTCGAAGGGCCTGCAGGACAAGCAGAACAAGCGCATGATCAACGCCGACGACAAGCTCGGTCCGGTG
>Ga0182743_1000344_pt1 | contig 63404 bp, 59 predicted proteins | sample eDN3rd30CKraftOP_FD_128522 | JGI IMG/M metagenome (GOLD analysis project Ga0182743, IMG submission 128522) | Enriched Organic Plus compost microbial communities from Emeryville, California, USA - eDNA 3rd pass 30_C Kraft OP (version 2) (version 2) ... | reverse complement strand
GAGGCATCCGAGTTCCACAGCATTGCCGTCACCGTTCCCTTGGCACGGCCTCTCCGTTCATCAAGAGCCGCAGCAACGCCTTCCGGCGACAACAGAGGAGGTTGCCGTTCTTCGCTTGCCGCGATTTTCGGACTTGCAGAAAGCAGGGCGGCCTCGAACCTCTCGGCTACCTGTTCAATCCCGAAAGCGTCCAAGCTTGCCCCCGAAGGGATTGGCCCAGCCGCAGCGGAAGTCTCCCATTGCTGGAACGATTCAGCCAGAGCCGCGAGTATTCCCTCGTAGTCCTCAGGATCGACCACCGGGCAGCCGGCGCCTCGCAGCGCCTCGGCGGAAGCGCCGCGCCTAGGTGTGATGCCCAGGATTGGGCGCTTCAGCATGAAATAGTCAACGATCTTGCTCGGCAGGAACACGCTCGTATCCGCCGGCGCGTCAATCAGGAGCAAAAGATCTGCCGACTGTGCGCTCGCGAGGCTTTCCAGGTAGGTTTTGCTGCCCGTGAAGGTCACGAGCCCGCCCACCCCGAGATCGGTGGCGGTTTGTCGCAACGCGTCGTCCGCATGGCCGATGAGTTCGAGCCGCAGCGCAATGTTGCCGTGCCGCGCATCCGCCAGAGCCTTGACGGCGCGCAAGACAAGGTCGGGTTTGCGATGCCCGTAAAAATTGCCGGTGTGCACGATGCGCATCACCGGCTCCTGCGCCTTTGGTCGTTCCAGAAGCGGCAGCAGATCGGGCTCCATACCGTGCGGAACGACATGTACCTTTTTCTGCCATTCTGGCGGGTACTTGGCCATCACAAGATCGGCAGTGTACTGGTTGACGAATATCACAGCATCGGCCGAGCCGATCACATCCCGCTCTTGGCGCAAAGCTGCCGCGCGTTCGGTTTCACTCGAAAATTGTCGATAGGCGCTATCCACCCAAGGGTCGCTGAAGTGGGCGATCCAGGGAAAATCGGGTAGGCTCCGCTTCAGCCTCAACCCCACCGCGTGGTCGACCCAAGGCTGCGCAAAGGTAATCATGGCGCCATGTCTGCCGTCGCGAATCTCTCGCCGCATAACTCGCGCGGCGCGACGCACCCAGTTGTCCGTCCTGATATCGGCAGGTGGCCGGAATCGCCGCCAGAGCCTTAGCCATATCGGGCTTGGCTCTTTCTCTTCACGAAGCTCGACTGGAATGCAGTGGTAGGCGCCGTTATAGAAGTCCTGCAGCCCGCTATCGATCGTTGCAAACGGCTCCGCATCGGGGGTCACCGTCACCACGGTCGTTTCCCAGCCACGGGCCTGAAGACCTCGCAGAGACCGGGAAATTTGCAGCGAACGAGGAAAAACCAGCGGCGGCATCGTCCATGATAGGGCCAGCAATCGTCCTTTTAGACCAGCCATCGCCGCATCCACAACTCGAGTATCAGTACGTTCCAAAGCCGGTGTCGATCCATCATGCCGGCCGCCCGATCGGTGCCGGCGCGCACGACCGCGGCAAGGGCCTCTGGCGTAAGCCAGTTCGCCAGTTGCGCGGAAGGCGATAGCATGTCTTGGGCCCATTGCTTGAGTTCGGTCGACAACCAACCATAAACCGGCACTGGAAACCCCTGCTTGGGGCGATCCACGATCTCGCGCGGCAAGCGCGCCTCGGCATATCGCCGAAGGATCTCTTTGGAGCGATAGCCACCGTTCACCGAGGGACCCGCCTTCAGTCGCGTGGGCAGGGCGCCCGCCCACGCGACAAGGCGATAATCCAAGAACGGCGTGCGCAGTTCGACAGAATTGGCCATGGACATGCGATCCGCCTTCATCAGCAAGTCCTCGACCAGCCAATCCTGCGAATAGAGGTACAATGCCTGGTTGAGGGGTGGCTGGTCTCCGAGTTGATCCAGGATCTGCCGCGGGCGATCGAAACTGTCAGGCCACATCCCATTGGCACGAAGCAACTGCAGTTTGTCTGCCGAGGACCAGTAGTTGGTCATTGAAATGGGCTCAGGCACAGCACGCTGATCGCAAATAGTGGATGCATCGGACCGCAACCGGGCAAAGCGTCCCGAGACGCCTGCCAACAGCCCGCCCAGGCGGCCATTTGCCCAGCGAGGAAGGGCGGCCCTTGCTGCCGCCGCTCGATCCCAAAGCTCAGCTCTCTGCTCGAAGTTGTAGCCGGCGAAAATCTCGTCGCTCCCCTCCCCGGAGAGGGCTACCGTCACATGCTGCCCCGCAAGCTTTGAAACATAGTAGAGCGGTACGGACGCCAGATCGGCCATGGGCTCATCGGCATACCAGACCAGATCCGTGAGAAAACCCATGAAATCAGAGGCGCCGATGGACACCTCGTGGTGGTCAGTGTCGAAATACCGCGCAACCGTTCTGGCATAGGGCAACTCGTCGGTTTCCGGTGAACCGGCGAAGGAAACCGAAAACGTCATCAGCCTGTCGGTCGAGTTTCGCGCGGCGCTCACGACTGCGCTTGAGTCGAGGCCGCCACTGAGGGTTATGCCCACTGGCACATCGGCGCGCATGCGCAAAGCCACTGCATCCTCGAACAGGTCTGCAAATTCCTGATCATAGGCCGCGTCTGGACGTTCTTCGCTCTTGTCCGGCGCTCGCATGGGCATTTGCCACCAGCGCTCGACACGGGGCAATGGATCCTCAAGTTCCATCGTCAAAACATGCCCTGGGGGCAGCTTGGATATTCCCATCCATATGGAATCGGGAGCAGGCACATAGCGGAAGGTCAGGAAGTCCCAGATCGCACGAGGGTTCACCTCCTTGTCGACCAGGCCGCTGGCGAGGATGGCCTTGATCTCCGAACCGAAGACGAGGCCACCTTTGACCGGCGCGTAGTAGACGGGCTTCACTCCGAGCCGATCACGAACGAGATGCAGGCGCTTTGTCCGTCCGTCCCAGATGGCGACGCCAAACATGCCGTTCATACGGTGAAAGCCGCTCAATCCTTCCCGTTCGTAGAGGCGAAGCAGAACCTCGGTGTCAGAAGAGGTACGGAAGGTACAACCCTGGCTTCGCATCTCCGCCCGCAGCGCCTCGTGGTTGTAGACCTCGCCGTTTAGCATGACCCAGATATTGCCATCCTGGCTGGACATGGGCTGATGCCCGCCGGTCAGGTCGACGATGCTCAAGCGGCGAAAGCCGAACCCAACACCGTCCTCGACATGAAAACCTGAGTCGTCGGGGCCGCGATGCACGATCGCGTCGGACATGCGACGCAGGCGGGCTTCAGCCTCGTCGCTCCGGTCAAGATTGCCGATCCACCCCGTGATACCGCACATGAGCTAAAAAACCGGCCCGCTCAAGACACTTTGCGGGCGATTACATGATGACTTGCATGATCCATCGTCCGTCGGATGTCGCCAAATCCAGCGCGCTGCAGCCACAATTGGATTTCGTAGAAAGAATAGGTGTCGTTTATTTCGGGCGAGACCGCGTCGAACCAGCCGCCGGCCTGGTCCCCCTTGAGGCCCTGGAGGAACTTTAGCCGGTCGTCAAAGCTCATCACGCTGGTGTGGCGACGTAGGCTCTCAACCTCGGTGTAATATGCAAACTCTCCCGAATCCCGGCCGGTCGGCTCACCGTAGAGCATCAGGAAGATGTAGCCGCCGGGCTTCACCAGCGACGCAATGTTGCTGAAGGCCCCATAGGTGTTGCCGGTGTGATGCAATACCCCGAACGACCAAACCAGGTCGAACGTCGAGGATAGATCGATAGGTCTGGTGAGGTCGTGCTGCCGGACAACAACCCGATCGCCGAACTCGGCGCAGGCCCGCCGGGTGTGATCGACACCTGACGCGGATTGGTCGAGAGCCGTCACCGAAGCGCCCATCGACGCCATCGCCCACGAGAATCGGCCAGATCCGCACCCGGCATCCAGCACCTTCTTTCCGGTGAACCAGTCCCGCGGAAGTCCGCTATACTGGCAGACAAGCCTGGGTTCACGCTCGCGAATCTCAGGGTGGTTGTCGATCCAGCTGCCGTCATCCGTGTGACCCCACTGGTAGTCAAAGCTATCCTTGGTCTGACGCTGCATAGGCAGGTCGTGAATGATGTCGGCCGTAAGGTAGCGGACGAGCGAGCGCAGCCGGCTGACTTCGAGCTGAAGATAGTCGCTTTCGTATCGCAACTTGCGGACTTCCTCGGCCAGGCCGGGGGGAGTAATGGCATCCGCCGACAGCAGACGCTGCAACAAAGTCCTCAAGCCCATTTCTATCCTGTTCTTTCACTGGGTTTTGGCGCTTAGGGCCGACTTCCTGGTTGTGTTCCGATCAATGCGGCAGCTTCGGTGCCGGCCAGGGAAACGACGCGACGAGCTGACAGGTGCTGCATGGCTCGCTCGAAAGGAGCCTGACCAATGACATGGGCCGGATCACCATACCATGACAGGATGCCCGGAATACCGTGCTCGATCAGGGTATCGACAGTTTCGATCATGAGGTCTGCATAGTCCTCGGACAATGCATAGTCGCGTCGATCCGTAAGGTAGGTCCAGGAATCGAGAATGGTCGTAGGTGCCCGGACAGATCCTGACGTGGGCAGTTCGACAAGACCCCCAACGTCATAAACCGGGCCATGCGCATAAGCGGCCGTAGGACTGGTGGTAGAGCAATAGCGATAGCCAAGCTGGCGGGCCAAGGAGTAGACCAGTTCCAGGTGTTCCGGCTCCTGGAAATGTCCAAAATGCGGAGCGCGGAAGCCGGCCGGTGCCCGACCGATTACCTCCATAACCGCTTGATGCCCTTGGCGGATATCCTCGGCGACGGCGGCTTCGTCCATCTCGTGGTAGAAAGTCGTACTCACGTACCGGTCCTCGTGCCAGGCGGCATGAGGCAGGTATCCATGGTTGATGAATTCTACGCCTTGTGTGGCCAACGCTCCATAGACGGCGGCTCCATTGCGCAACTGCGTGCCGGGAACGGCCATCGTCATCTTGATGCCAAGGCTGCCGAGAAAGGCATGAAGCTCTTCGGATGCGGCTATATCGAGATCGGTGTCGCAATCAAATGAGAGGAACAGATAGAGCCGGTCCAATCCGGTGTTCCTTGCTTTGTCGCCAAGAGCGGCAAATGGTCCAACTGTTGGGACGTACTGTGCGTTCCCCGCGTCGGCGCCACTGAAACGGCGACCGATCACGCCCATTGGATCGTGCAGCAACCGCTTCAACCGTCTGCCAGCACGGTCCAGCTCCGCTTTCACCATTGTGGCTTCCCGCCGGTCATCCACAGGCTCCAGCCCCACCGACGGGCCAAGGCTTTGGTGAAGGGGAGGGGAAACCGCCGTCCCAGCTGAGGAAGCCAGGTATTGAGGGCTTCCGGCACGTCTGTTCCGAGGATGCGAACGTCAAGCTCGTCAAACTGCGGCATCAGATCGCGACGAATTTCCTTCGGGGTCACAGGCCAGGTATGAGGGTTGCCTTCCTGCCGCGCGCCATCGCCATAGCGGCTGGATAGCTCGAGGCTGTCAAGGAACTCGCGCTCCATGTTGATGTAGCCCTCCTCCCATCCGACGAGGATCTTCGATAGGATCGAATGCCGGTGATAGAGCATGAGGCCGGCTCGCCCGCCCGGTTTCAATACCCGGTACATTTCGGCGATCGCGTTGCGGATTCCCGGCGTATGATGCACGACGCCCCAAGAATAGACGAAATCGAACTGGGCATCGTCGAATGGAAGCCTTTCGGCATCGACCTGCCGGATATCCCCTTCCAGTCCGAAAACGGCGAAGCGCTGGCGTGTCTGCTCGACTGCCACCGGATTTAGGTCGATGGCAGTTATCTGGGCGCCCTGCCGGGCCCAGTTCATCGCCATGCAGCCCATGCCGCAGCCGATTTCGAGGACCCTGGCGCCGCGATAGCGATCATAATCGAAGATGCGACCGAATGGGGCATTCGCCAGGTGAATTGGCTGATTCCACCGATAGAATACCTGATCAGCAAGTTCGAAGAACCGGCGTGAACCCAGTTCAGCTTCTTCGATCTGGCCGTCGGGAAAGGTGTAGACCGCCCGGCCGTGGTCTTCACCATAGGTCATGGGCGCGGCCGCCCACCATCTGCGGATGTTGTCCTTCTTCTGACTTGCGAAGTCGGGTTCTTCGTGTTCCGGCCGGTGACTGTCGCTCATGTCCGCCCCCGCATGCCGTCCACGGTTGCCAGCACAGCACCGACCGGGAAGGCCACAATCCCCGCAAGGAACTGCACCAGCCGTGTATTGGCAAGAAAACGTCGCCAACGCAGCTTGCGACGGGCGTTGTTGTCGAGTGTGAAAAGTCTCCGACGACCGTTCAGGACGACCACGCGCTCCAATGCGGCGGTCAGGGCCTGCTTTTCCATAGCAGTCCAGGAGAGACCGATCGCATCAGGATAGGTCAGAATGATGGTATCATACCGGTCCGCCGGGATGGAGGCGCGATGTGCGAGCTTGGCAACGGACACGCGACCGAATCCTGGTGGAGTCACGGTCTCAACGTCGCCGCCGAGGCTCGCATCGATCAGGAGATCACATGTGCTGAAATGCGCCTGGCCCAAGAGGGATTGTATCATGTCCAGCTGATACTCGCGGCTACGCGGATTGGCATAGTGATCGCGATAGGTCGCAACGAACTGGCGCAAGCCAAACAGTGTCAGGATATCGACCACACGGCCCAGTCGCGGCACATCAAGACGCCACGGCCCCTTGCGGGTAGCGCCTCCGCGATAGCCGCACAGCACCACGAGCGCATTGCCGACAAGTCGCGGGGGGCCGTTGAAACGGGCGGCTAACTCCAGTGGTTGATTCATTCAAACCCGTCATTGTTCGAGGTGGTCACTTCGTGGCGACCACATACAACGATGACGCTTGCTTGGGCAACACAACCCTTCCCACCGCTTCGAACAGGTCATCGAGCACCTTATGTCGACGCAGTTGACCATCCAGTCGCCAGTCAGGAGGCCCCCAACCCATATGCTTGACCTCGCTCACCGTGAACCCGGCCGCGCGCATCCTCTCAGTCAATACTTCGGCGGTGTAGAAATGCACATGATCTGTGGTGGCCAGGACATCGGGCGCCCGGCGGTAAGCCCATTGCCACCACCATGCTCCCTCGTTCGGCGTTCCCAGAACCAGAAGCCCGCCCGGCTTGAGAATTCGATGAATGGTTTCAAGGGCGGCCATGTCGTCGGGGATATGCTCGATCACATGGTTGAAGAACACCACGTCAAAGGCATTGTCCTTGGCCGGATAGTCGAGGATATCGGCCAGGAACAAAGTGGCGTCGGCCATCTGCTTGCGGGCACGAACGAGCCGCACGGCATTGTAGTCACTGCCGTAGAGCTGCTCGGCCAACGCGCTGAGCCAGACCATATGCGTGCCGTCACCGCATCCCAGGTCGAGCAGTGCCTCGGCTTTTGTACGGCCGCGCCGCGCCAACTCGCGCGCTAGCAGATCCTGCACATAGAGGCGCCGCTTCTTAAGATGGTGACGCCAGGGGGAGACTGCCTCCGCTGGCTGCTCTTCGAGGTACCAGCCTGGATTGACCTGCCGCGCTCGCGCGATATCGCTTTCATGCGCCACCGGATCGGCGACCAAAACGGCGACACCGTCTTCGGCGGGGTAATGAGCGCCGCAAGCGGTGCAGAGCACTTCATTGTCGGATATCGCCAACTCCCCGGATCGGCAGCGGGGGCAGCGCAGGCGGGAGTAGTCTGCAGCACTTTTCGTCATCAGGCGGGCATCCCGGGCACGGCGGCGCCGCGCTTCGCCAGTATAGTTCGGTAGATCCCGGCAAACTTGGCCTCCGTGATCGCTGGCGACCAGTGCGCGTTGGCATGGGCAAAGGCCCTTCGTCCCAATGCCGCTCTCTCCTCATCGTTCTCCAGCAGCTGCCTCAGCGCTCCAAGATAGTCGTCGACGGTGTTTTCGACCAAACGCAGGAAGTCACCCTCTTCGAACTCTGGCACCGGAGCTCCGATGCGGCGGTTGATAACGACGGGGAGCCCCGTCAACACCGCTTCCAGCACCGACTTGCTGATCTCCCAGTATTCGGTGTGCACGGCGAAAATATCTGACTCGGCAAGTAGGTCGCAAAGCTTGTCATTGGGAACGGCCGGCAAGAACTTAACTCTATCGGCCAAGTTCAAGTCGGCAACGAGCGCCTCCAGTCGAGGCCGGATAGGTCCGTCACCTACGATGCTGAACTCTACCCGTTCCATGAGGGCGATCGCTCGAATTATGTTCTCGGGATTCTTCTCCTCGAACAACCGGCCAACGTAAATGATGCGCGCCGGATCGTGGAGCGTATAGTCCGACTTCTTTCGCAGGTAGAGCTTGTTGAGGACGTTGTAGCAGACCTCGACGTTCTCGACGCCGACTCTCTCGAGGTAAGGAAGAATGGGCTTGTAAACCGGCATCACCAGGTCTGCGTTTCGCAGGGCCTCGCCTTCCAGGTAGTCATAAAAGCGATTATGCCGAACTTGGCTGGGCGCAAGGTCCGCCCCGACGTGGCGCCGTACCGGGTTGACATCGGGGTTGATGTGGAGGCTGACGACGTAAGGTATGCCCAGACGAGCCTTGATGCGGCTGGCCAGATAGGTGTTCCAGTCGGCGCCGTGGCACCGGATCATGTCGGGAGCGATCTGCCGCGCGATCTCGACCCCGCCTTCTGCCCATTGCCGCAACCGCCTTCCAGCAAGCCAGGCCGGACGCTTCCCCACAAGGTTGAGATCGTCGGGATAATTGTGAACGGTGAGCCGGGCACGCCCCACAGTGTGCTGCAATTGATCGAGCGGTGGCCGATCGTCAGTCGTGGTAAGAATGTGAACTTCGTCAAAGACGCCGCCGGGGTTGTAGTACTCCGGCTGATATTCCCCCTTGATCAGGATGTCGGAAATCCGGTCGGGAACGATAACGAGCAGTTTGGCCACTAGGTGCTCCCAACGGGCTTGCGGGCGGAGAGGATAACGGAGGGTCTGCCTGGATTGTAGAAGTCAAGGAAGCGTGGCCAGTAGCGCATCATATTGGCCAGATTTCCAGGTCGTAGCGCCATGGATAGGCCGGTGCCGAGTTCCTGCAGCTCAAATCCGCGTCGTCTTAGGCTTCCCAGCACTTCCCAATTGGTCCGGCAGAACACGGACGTTTCGAAATACCGTGAGTCCCGCCCCAACGAACGCAGGTATTCGGCGGCCTTCTTTCGGTCGTGGCGCAGTTCAGGTTTCCACGGCACATGGTAATGCGCCTCGAGACGCTTGGCTGCATAATTGGGGCATTCTATGAGAACCATCCCGCCTGGGCGCAGGATTCGAAAGGCAGTCTCCAGCATGTCGTCGCAGGATTCGATGTGCTCCAATACGTTCCAGAACGCGACCGCGTCCAGACTGTTCTGGGGGACGTCCAACTTGGTAGCGTCACCCATGATGAACACTGCTTCCGGGTCATCCTGGGGCCGGACGCGCTCCAGCCGGCGTCGGGCAAACTCTACCTCGAAGGGTGCTATTTCCACACCGGTGACATCGAAGCCGGCCTCACGACCCGCAACCACTGTACTGCCAAAACCGCAACCGATGTCGAGCACCTTCGCGTTGACAGGCAGGCGTGCCAGAAGCACCTGAACGACATACCCCGCAAACGAATAGCCGACATAGTTGGCTAGATGGGCGCGGATGGCCTCCTCCGTGAAGGCACCCGAATAGAGGCGATGGAGGTAATCAGTAAGATCATCGATCTCGCTGTCCAGATAAGGCGTATCGCGATAGCCTGCGTGAGCGGATAGGTCAGCCTCATGCTGCATCTTGTTCCCGTTTATCTCCGCTGGCGTCCGATGCTCGTCTCATAGGCGAGCCCCATGGTATAGGCAAGGCAGCCGTGGCAAGCCCGCCGGTCCGCCCGACCATCGCTGTGGCGGCGACAGCGGGGGGCTATAACTCTAGATCAGAGGACGATCCGCCCTCTTCATGATCACGCAGATCAGGCTCGCAAAAGCAGGGAATCTTTGGCCCAGCCAAATCTTCCTGCGCATCGGCAATCGTTCGATAAACCTGGGCCCCGCCATACCGTAGCCGTAGGAGCTCACAGGCTCGAAGCCGTGTTTCTTGCCAAGCTCTATCAATTCGTGCGGCTCGTACTCCGTGAAATGTTGCGGGTCGCACCACTCCACCGGAAGACCCTTCATTTGACGTAACCGGTTGGAAAGTCGCAGGCGATGAGGAGTGAAGATCGCCAGAGAACCGCCCGGGTTCAACAGCTTGCCAACGCTTTGGAAATATTCCTCTGGCTTTTCGAGATGCTCGATCACTTGCCAACTTACCACTAAGTCGAAGGTCTCGCCCTGAAGGTCACGCAGGTCGGCCACACGTCGCTCGACCTTGGGATGAGCGTAATACAGATCCGCCATCTCGACGCTTTTTGCGGAATAGTCGATGCCGACGACTTTCGTGACAAAGGGGAATTGCGCCATCTCTCGATCGTGAAATCCGCACCCACATCCGATATCGAGAACAGTTTGAGGCTGCACGCGCTCAAAAAGTGAATGCACTTCAAAACGCCGCGCCTCGTCCCAGTCCAGCGAAAAATAGGTGTTCCAGTCCTCGACGATCAGCGTATCGAAGAACTCTCGTTGATCGGAGACAAATGTCTTGTATCGATCCTGAACTGACATAGGTCTTTCCTAGTTAGCCAATTTTTCGCAAACAAGAATGTGGCGAAAAGCATAGCGTCGAATAACTGGTAGAGAACTTACCCACTCATCTAGCATCCGGCCAGCCACGCGGCGGGATAGAATGGTTTTCCACACTGGATGGAGCAACGGCCAAAGCCAATGAGGTCTATCGGCCCACAATGGAAGTATCTGAAAACGTCTATGCTCGATTATGCGCAGGCCGTTGGCGGCACAGATACATTTCATCTCCGCGACCGAGACATGAAATGATGGTGGCAGTTCTGTATAGGCACGAACGCAAATTGCGTTCAGTGAATCGGAGTTTGCCAGATCTAGGACACAACGTCCGCCAGGTTTAAGAACCCGCGCGATCTCGCTAATGGCCTCATCGAAATCCGGAATCATGTAGAGGGCGGAAAGGGAATACAAAGTCTGCACGCTGTCATTGGGCAGTGAGAGGTCGCGTGCATCGCCCACTTCGAAACGCGTATTGGTCAAGCCGCGCCTTTCGGCTTCCCGCTGCGCGTGCTCAATGAATGGACGGCTGAAATCGATCCCGATACTGTCGAGGCCGAGCTCCTGCAGGGCGAACAGGTGCTGGCCATTGCCGCAGCAGAGATCGACCAGCAGACCTTGGCCGGCGTGCCGGCGAACCGTCTCGATCTTGTCGTTCAACAGACGTTCGACATAGCTTTGAGCGTCCTCGCGGAGGGCGTGATTAATGGTCTCGGACTTGTATATCAGGCCGCCTTCATAGGCATCGCGAATGCTCTGGTCGACTGCGCTTCGTTTGTCAGATCGACGCTGTTTCATCTCGACTGCCTCCCAAGCAGGAGTTGGCCAGCACGCCTGAGGTGTTGTCGGATGCGGCCGGCACCGGGTTTATCAGGGCCGATCGCCGAGTCTGAAGAGACGTGAAGAGATTTCCTGCCGCGGAAAAGTCGATGGGCCTCGCCACCGAACTTGGTCTTGAAAGTAGTAAGGCCGCGCTGCTTGTCTTCGCCCGCATTGGGAAAAATAGCCCCGCAATCATACCACTTTATCCCCGCGGCGCGGGCGCCGATCATGGCTTCCCAGAACAAAAGATAGCCAGCTCCCGAAGCTGCGCTTCCCGTCGCCGAGCATCCGGTGTGATAGTAGGCGGCTTCGCCAAACCAGGAATCATTGTGGTAGCCGACCACGGTTCCATCTTTGTCCCGCACGCACCACAGGGCGGCGTGGCCCATCGAGGCAATATGGCTTGCGATACCGGCGAAGTAGGCTTTTGGATGTGGTGAGGCGCCTGTCCGACGATAGGTTTCGCAGTGCAACGCGTAGTAGTGATCGAGCGACCGGAGCCAGTCGACTTGCTCGACGTGATAGCCTGCCTCCTGGGCTAGCCGTATCTGCCGGCGCGCATCAGAAGAGAGCCCTTCCCAAAGAAACTCCGCCGAAACGCGGAGGTCGATAATCTGGGATAGGCCCGAAGTGTCCTCGAAACCATGGAGTGCAAGTGGATTGACGCCCCATGTGGCTGCCAGTGAAGTCTGTGTCACGGGCATCAGCGTTATTTCGAATGACGCAGCCCCGGCTCTTTGCGCCATCTCGGCACTCAGCAGGAGCGCCGCGTCCATGATCCGGCGTCTTGCCTTGGGCGCCAGGCCGGCGACCAGTACCGGCCCCACTCCCCCCCAGCCCGAGGATGCCATGGTGCCGTTGTTGGGGTTGAACTGTAGCGGTACCACGGCGACCAACCGGCCATTTTCCTGCAAGGCGAAACTATGATCTTGAAGCCCCCATTGGTCCACCTGAAGGATCAACTCCTGCCATCCATATAAGGCAAAGGTCCATCCGTCTGGAGATACGCGAACCACACCGTCCCAGTCGGAGGCGCTAACCACTTCCCTCGGAATCTGTTTCGGCGCGCTTGCGATGCCCAGCTTAGTTTCCATAATGTGTTTCTAGCCAAAGTCCCAGCATCAGGCCGGTGCTCATCGTCCCTGCCGCTGCAGAGTTCACAAAGCCTTTCCGCATATCGACTTGATAGGTCTGAGCCGCAACCTTGTAGGCCTCGACAGGAAGCCCTGCGTCAACGATCCGCCCCATCAGCGAGTCGTACAACGAAAGCAGGGCTGCATCCTCCGCGAGGCTCTTGTCGTAGCGCAAATTGGCTCCCATACCCTTCTTGCGAGCCCACGCCACATCGTCCGGGACGAAGCGCGAATAATATTGCTTCAACAATCGCTTGTTTTGCGTTCCGTCAGTGGGATTTCCAATCTTGAATTGAATTGGAAGGCTGAGGGCAAATTCGACGACCCTGTAGTCCAGAAAAGGAGAGCGCACCTCTACCTGATGCGACAAACCAGCAATATCTGGGATGCGATAATTGGGGTCGCAAGTGTAGTAGCGCAACGCCATGAAACTATAGAGGTCGGCAAAACTGCCAACGTTGGCGGTCATGATATCTTCCTTCAGCGCGGCTGCCACGCTTTCGGGAGTGTCCTCTCCAGGATAACGTCCCAGGTTGGCCAGTAGAAAATCGGACTGATATTGAGCCAATGACCGACTCCGTCGCGTTCGAGCGGAGCGTGATGGAAATATGCGATCTATGATCGAAACGCGATGGAGCGCTTCTTGCGATGCCAGTACCTCATTTCCCGAATAACCCAGAAAAAGTTCGTCTGCACCGTTACCAGATAGTACGACAGTGGCCTGGGGTCTGATTGCCGCGTAGAGCCGAGCCGAATAGCCAATCGCCAAGTGGCGACATGGCTGATCCACATGGATAAGCGCCTCTCTAAGAGAGGGGACGAGATTTGAATGATAATCGAAGTGGCTAAAATGCCAATCTAACCCAAGGTGATCAGCAACGCGTCGCGCGACTGCTACTTCTTCGCTTGGGTCGTCAGGGGCATCATAGTCGATTGTCCAACAAGAGAGTGGGGAGTCAAGACGCTTCGCCGCAACCGCCGCGATAATACCCGAATCCACCCCGCCAGAAAATGTTAGTGCCAGTGGAACATCAGCGCGCAGACGAATGGAGATGGCATCGGCAATTAATGCCTCGAAGGCACTAAGCGCGTCGTCAAACGTTCCGTGGAACCGGCGAGAGAAATCCAACTGCCAATAAGTGGTTTCCCGAGGTGTCAAGTCGCCATTGAGATCAACAATTGCGTAGGTTGCAGGGCGGAGGCTACGCCCTTGCTTAAATACGGTATAGCCAGGGCGGAAGTCTCCGACAGTCGCGTAGGTGTCGAGGTCGATACGCGAAAGGTCCCCGGTCCAACCAGGAAGGTCGCGGAACGCGTCAAGGGTGGACGAGAAGAAAAAACTCCCACCAAGTATTGTCCAATATAATGGTTTCTTGCCCAGGCGATCCCTGGCGATGAACAGGCGGCGATCCTGCGCGTCCCATACAGCAAACGCGAACATGCCATTGAGATCAAGGCAGACATCTGGCCCCTTAAGTCGGAAGCCCTCCAATACAACTTCGGTGTCGCTCAGGGTGCGGAAGCGAGCGCCCAAGGCCTCGTACTCCTGACGCAGCTCCTTGAAATTGTAGATCTCACCGTTGAATACGATGACATATCGGTTGTTAGTATCGCTGATAGGCTGGGCGCCGCCCACTAGGTCGACGATGCTGAGCCTTGAATGGAAAAGCCCAATATGGGAAGATTCGATCCATTCGTTTTCCCCGTCGCGACCGCGATAGCGAATGGAATCGCGCATCTTCGCCCGAAGCATAGAGACATCCAAGCCTCCGCGACTCACATAACCGGCGATGCCACACATCAGAGGTAGCCGTATAGGTGAGGCATTTCGTCTAGAACCCTGGCCTCCAGGGCATCCACGACCTCGGCCGGGAGTTCCGAGCTATAGCCCGCGACTTGGCCTTTGCGAACGTGATAGGCATCTGGAACGTCGCGTCTGCCATCACCGAATGCGTTGAAGCCCGACGATTTGTAGACAAAACGGGTCCCCTCTGTCTCAAGCTGCTTTAGGTTGTCAAAAGATGCATAAGCCGCAGCCTCGATGAGTAACGCTTCGTCCACGTCGGCCCCAACGAAGATTGCGAGCCTGCGCAACTGAGCGACCGGATTAGCATGAGTGTCCTCATAGCGAACCAGAAGGAGGCATTCGGCCTCGTTAATATGATCTGCCCAAAGCTGATAGAAACGAAATAGCTTAGTCAGCCCATGCACCGAATCTGACACAAACTCCTCAATGGTGCCCCCATATGGCGGACTCACCTTGTGCTTCGAATGCATGAAACTCGAGACCAGCGTATCGAGAGGATGTCGGACAAGAAGCAGCACTCGTTTGCCTGAAAAAGGCGCGATCACCGAGGCGTGGTCAAGATCACTTGCCTGCTGGCTCACCCAAGTCAGTGGACTATGCGTAAATAGTCCCGTCGGCCCTTGATACCCACCAGTCTGTAGGTCATGCATTTCCGCCTGGTCGAAGAGCGGCATATCCTGCAGCCCGTACAGGAGTTGCACATATCTTCCCAAGAGGATTCGTATCCAAGTATTACCCGTCTTGGGATAGCCGACCGCATAGAAACCCGGCTCAAAGTTTGCCCCTGGCTGACTCCCCCGGTGGAGCAGCCAGTTTTTGATACCGCTTATCATTGATGCCGACTTCCATCGATCAGTGTCCACGCCGAACGATGGACCGCCCCTTGATAACCGTCAAAGCCAACGCCGCCGACATAGTCATTTAGGCTCACAACGATGGAACCAGCGTTGGGAACACAATCCAATGAAGTCAGATTCGCCCGCGCCCCGCCATAGTTTCCATAGTCGATCATCAGGTGATAAATCCCCTCACCAACACGGAGGTCATCGATGCGGCATTCGATAACGCCGGAACGGGGAAATGTAACGGCGCGTGCATCATGCGTGCTGTGGACTGTAGCAACGCGCTCAGCGAATTCATTCTGCAATAGAACAGCAAAATAAGGTTCTGGTGCCGTTGCGCCTTCATAGGCGATCCGAACGATCATTGATTCACCCGTTTTGAACTGCCGTGTTTCGGTTCCATCGTCACTATGTGTCGAAATCCAGCGCAAAACGGGTGAACCCGAGGTCAGCCGCGGGACGTCAGCTATGTCACTATAGGCAGTGTGTCCCGGGAGTTGTGGGACATCCTCGTCGAAATGATGTAGGTCTTGCATATACTTTGCTAGCGCGTCATGGGTGCTGCCTTGGAAGGTGCAGTTGCCAGCATCGAGGATCATCCCGCTCTTGCAGATTGATCGAACCGCCCGAGCATTGTGGCTGACGAACAGCACGGTGCGGCCGTCGTTGGCGATGGACTCGATATTCTTCTGGCTCTTCTCACGGAAAGAAGCGTCACCTACCGAGAGCACCTCATCAAGGATCAGGATGTCGGAGCGCAGCATCGATGCCACAGCATAGGCCAGGCGCACATACATGCCGCTCGAATAGCGTTTCACTGGCAGGTCGATGAATTTCTCGATGCCTGCGAAATCAACGATCTCGTCAAAGCGGGCGCGGATTTCCCGCTGCTTGAGGCCCAGCAAGGCGCCCGCCATGAACACGTTCTCGCGCCCCGACAGATCGGGATGAAAGCCAGTACCCACTTCAAGGAGCGAACCTATCCGTCCGTGCAGCTCCGCCCGGCCCGTCGTGGGTAGCGTAATGCCTGAAAGGATCTTGAGCAGGGTGCTTTTGCCCGAGCCGTTGCGTCCGAGAATGCCGACGATGTCACCGCGCTTGAGCTCAAAGCTGACGTCCTTGAGCGCCCAGAAGTAGTCTTGCTCTTCGTGGGCGAGAAAAGGCAGGAACTCGGCGAGATGGGACCGCGCCAGGTCCAGACCTTTCCTTTGCCCCTGGTGTGGCAGCAGGTAGCGCTTTCCCAGTCCCTCCACGCGAACGGCGATTTCGCTATTGGACATCGACCGTTACCTTCTCATAGACGGAAAACACGAAGAGCCCGGTGACCAGCAGCACCAGCGTCAGGCCCATGGCCACGTAGAAGCTGGGGGTAAGGTGAAAGTCCTGCCCGAGCAGTATCCAGCGAAACAGCTCGACCGCCCAGTACATGGGATTGAGCTGGTAGATGGGCATGAACCGTTCCGGCACCATCGACGGACTGTACAGGATAGGCGTCAGGTACATGCCGGCCTGCAGAACGATGGTGAGCAGCGGCCTGATGTCACGCAACCGCACCATGAGGGCCGCGACCCACAGGCCTATCGCCGCCGCGCCCAGGCCAACCATCGCCAGAGCCGGCAGAATGAGCAGATATTTCCAGCTGGGAAAGAACCCATAGACGGCGGCGAGAATGATGAGAATGGCGACCGTGATGAGACTGTCGAAGAGCTCTCGAAACAACGCCACCATGGGCAGGATCAAGCGCGGAAAATAGACCTTGGACAACAGCGCCATGTTTTCCTGCAAGGACCCTGCGATGGCTTGGGTTGCCCTGCTGAACAGAAGCCAGGGGATCAGGCCGGCGAAGGCAAAAACCGGGTAAGGAAATCCATTGGTGTCGACCCGAAGCACGGCACCGAAGACGACTGTCATCAGGGCAAGTGTCGCCAGCGGTTCCAGAACGGCCCATAGGCCGCCGAGCAGCATCTGCTTATAGCGGCCAGCGATCTGCCGATAGGTGAGCAGAAGGCCCAGTTCCCGGTGCTGCCATACCTCTCCTAAGTCCGGAAGTGTGCGGCGCGATTTCGCTTCGATGATCTTGAGTGTCATTTAACCTGAGGGCTTGTCCCGGTTTGCCTGAAGGCGGCGGCGGGACGGCGGCAAAGACGTAATCGGACCCAGCCGCAAATCGGGCGCACATAATCACGTTTCAGCGCCCGTGTCACGCCTGACCGAGGAGCCAGGCGGGGGGCATCTACCGTGTCTCGATCTATCGTGCGCCTCGGCTCAGCAAAACCGTGGCAACCGTCTTGAAGAGGATGAGGGCATCCAGGTCGAAAGAAAGGTGCTTAATGTAATAAAGGTCGTACGATAACTTTGATAATGCTTCTTCGGAATTTCCGGAGTACCCGTAATTCACCTGGGCCCATCCGGTAATGCCTGGAAGCACGAGGAGGCGGGCAGTGTATTTTGGGATGTCGCGCTCATAGTTCCGAGCCAGGTCTATGGCCTCAGGCCGAGGGCCGATCAGGCTCATCTCGCCCCTCAGCACGTTGTAGAGCTGAGGCAATTCGTCAAGGCGGAGCTTTCTGAGAATGTCGCAGCCGGGGATGATGCGGCTGTCGCCCTCGCGCGTGGCGCCCCCGGCGGTTCCCTTGTACATCGTGCGGAATTTGTACATCCGGAAGCTGCGCCCGCCAAAACCGCGTCGCAACTGAACGAACAAGACCGGCCCACCATCTCGAAACCAGATATAGCCAGCCACGAAGACCGCAAGGGTAAGGCTCACCGGAAGGGTCAGCACGACCACGGCAAGATCAAGGAACCTCTTGGTCTGTGCGTAGAGAAATTGGGAATAAGTGTAGGCCAGGTGCGACACGTCGAAGCTGGAAACGTCGAGCCGACCGTGCCAGATTTCGATGTACCTCGTCCATGACATGATCTCCACGCCGCCGAGGTAGCATTGCGCCAGCATTCCCGACCATTTTTCGGTGTGGTGTGCTTTGGGGTCGATCAGCAGCAGATCAATGTCCGAGAGGTCGGCATCAGGTCCGGAGAGGACCGGAATGTTCTTGCCGATCTGCCGGAGTACATCGTCCGCTTGAGAAAACGGCGCCAGGGCCACCCTGACGACCATGGATCGCTGAAAGCGGATATTGGCGTAGGCCATGACCACTGTCCCGACGGGGATGCAAACAGCGATGGCCACGTAGCTTATCGGCACCCGAAACGCGGACAGCATGCTGACGGCGAAGCTGTAGAGAACCAGCATGACGACGCCGGACGATACTATCGGAGCCTCGTTGCCTCGAAACGCAGCCAGTAATATCCCCGCAACGGCAGGAACAAATGCGAGTACGGCGACTGCAACAATGATGTTGAGCCAGTCATCCCGACCAGGCAAGGTCGTCAGGAACGCATAGAGCGCGACCTGAGCGAGAATTACAGTCAACGCCGGAGCAAGAAAGCCGCGGAGATCGCGCCAGTACCTGTGCTTGCGTCGACGGCCGCCTCTCTCGGTGAGATCGAGGAGGGCTTGAGCAGTCGTGATCGAGCGGCGTCCGCCTTTCGTCCGCTCGGTCATGGCTTGCAGTGGTCGAACGCTGAGAGTGCTTCGACAGTCAGCGCCTTCCTCATCCTCGTTCCCTTTTTATGACGACAGCATGGACTGCGATTGCAATATCAGTGGCAACCGACCCTGCCAATACGAGTTTCCCCACGCGCCTTCCTGTTCCCTTGGACGAGTGTGTACGGGTTGAGACTGCGCCCGACCGTCAGGCCAGCGCCAGAGCCAGAGTGGGAGCGGCGAGGGTCGTGGCCCACGACAGCCACCAAGATGCGGGGCGAGACCGGAACAAATCCAATGACGTGAAATTGGTGCACCCGACGAGATTCGAACTCATGACCTCTGCCTTCGGAGGGCTATGATAGCATCTCTTGCGACGACAAACAATCAGACTAATCAATAACTTGAGATCGCTCTGTATCGCCTGAATTCGCTATTTCTCGCTGCCATTTGTGCCAGGTTTGTGCCAAGAATAAAGTTTTGGGCAGCGATGCGCAGCGATAAGCGCGGACGGACGTTCCAGGGCTCAGGCTACCGGAACAGCCACGTTATTCCATTTGCCTTTGCCGTTATCCGAGGGGATATGCGGCGCAACATCCGCGACGGTGCGGACATGGAGGACCGGCGGCTCCTTATTCATGTCCCAGACATGAAAGATGTAGGCTTCGCCGGTTTGCTCGGCCTTGTTCCACTCATTGCGCGTCAAGATGAAACGGAGCGGCGAAACGGTGGTCGATTTCACCTCGATCATCCGGTTTTGAAGGCCGGTCTCGCCCTGGTCATATGATAGGACATCGTAGCCAGCGTAATTATCGTCGAATCCCGGCCACTCCGGCTCTTTGTCGATTCCAATCGCATTCAAGCGCGCCCGCTCATGATCGAGCGTCAGTATCTCGGCATAGCGGCCTTGCTCCATCTTCTCCTGGTCGGACATGAGGCGCGCATACCCCGAGACAGCATCCCACCACGTCACGACATGGAGCGGCGTCGGATCCTCCAGAAGCCCCGCCGCCGCAAAGACATCCTGATCGTTCGCGTCTAGCGTTCGCACGAAACGCCTGCGTCCGCTGCGCATGGCCCTGGCCCATATCGGCTGGTGCTTTATCAGCACGGCCTTGATGCAGCTTTGATAGAAGGCGTGTCCGTCCATCGGGCAGTCGGCTTCGACCAGCGAGGAAAGATGCACGGATGCTTCCATGTCCAGCGTATGCGCATCAGCTTCGACCTGATCGATCAGGCCAAGAAGCTCCGAGATTTCCATACCGGGATGTCGGCTCATATACCGCCGTAGCAACCGTAGTCCTTCGAAGCATGGCAGGGAGAATACGCGCTCCGTGGAAATGAGGACGCTCATTCATCCTCCGGCGGAACTTCTGCCGCTCTCCCCTCCAGCTCTGCGATGAGATCGATGATGTCTTGCAGCTCGATATCATAGTCGATGGGATCGGCAGCTTCCTCTTCATCGAACGCTATTTCGTGAAGGTCGGGATCATTGAGCAGCATCTGCATGTTGCGGATTTTCTCGACCAGCCTGCGGCTGACCGACATATCAATGCTGCCGATGACCGGCGGGGCCTTCGACCGGTAAACATGGATATGGGTTTCCTGATCCGGGGGAAGCCCGAGGCGGTGGATGCGGTCAATCGATTGCAGGTAATGCGTCGAGACGTAGCTTCGGTCAGCATAGATGGCATTGTGACAGACCGTATGCAGACTGATCCCCTCGCCAGCGGCGGCAGGGTTGGCAATCAGCACGAAGCAGCCTGAATCCTCGTGAAACCGCCGTATGCGACCCTCCCGGCTCGTCGGATCGGTTGCAAGGCCGGACGGCACGCCGCCGTGGATGAACACGGGGTTCAGATCAGCAAGCGACGAAGCAAAGCTATGAATCGTGTCGGTGAAAATCGTCCAGATCACCGATTTCTGTCCCTGCCTGGCCAGCGCGTAGGCATGATCCATGACGGCGCGCATCTTGGACGAGTGGCCCTCTTCCAGGACGAGATCAACTATGCCGGAGTCGATTTTCACGTCGTCGTTGGCCATCGCGCTGAGTGCGAGAACCGGATTGATGGAGAGCTGCAATAGCCGCATGACGGACTTGCGCGCCTTCAGAAACTGCGCATCGCCCATGCCGTGCGAGACTTGTTTGGAGTAGTTGCGTAGAAACTCGTTGCGAACAATCGAGTAGAGGGCAAGCTGCCCATCATCCATGCTGACATCAATGAAGTGCCGCTTGGCCTTGGGAAGTCCAAGCTCTTGCTTGGTGGTGCGGACGTACAGATTGCCAAGAACATCGCGAGGCGATTTGCCGTGGGATATCTCAAGGCCGTAACCATGCCCCGGCCACAGGAAATCGAGTTGTGATTCAATATCCGAGGCCGCTTGCGGCATCGGCGTTCCCGTCAAAATATCGCGCCGAACGGGATCATCTGCCACGCGCAGTAGAAATGCGCCGCGTTGGGAGTTCCAGCCGGCTTTCATGCGGTGCGCTTCATCCAAAACGAGATGGGTTTCGGTGGTCGCAAAATGCGTGGAAAGCAAGCCCTGCTGCCGGATTGCCATATCATAGGAAATGACAAACCGGGTCGCCCCGGAATGAAGTGCTTCGCGTGTCTGCTCTTCCGAGCCGGTTAAAAGTGTGAAGGGCTCATCGCCGCCATCCGGGGCATCCTCTTCCATGCATTCAGCGACGATATCGCTCCACGCTTGAAAGGCAGCCTTTGGCGCAACCACCATGAAATGCTGACCGGGTTTGCGCGTCAGCAAATGCAACGCGAAGGTCACGGTGGTCTTGCCCGCACCCGGTACAGAGAAATTCGCCCCGTTGCTCAAAGCCAAAAGCCGCGCCAGATCCCGAAGCTGAAACGGCTTGAGGTCGCGCTTGGTGAAACCAAGCGCTCGCAAGCGCTCTTCGACTTCTTGCGGGGGCAACTCCGCTGTGAGTTGGGCGCGTTGCGCCCTTGTCTTCTTGATCTGCGCGGCGAACGCGCGCAACTTATCGGCGGCAACTCCTTCCGGCTTGAATCGGAAATGTAGGTTGACTTGGTTCGTCTTGCTGCCGAGCTCCCGCACCACGCCAAGCGTGTCGGGCCATGAGAGCGATATCTCTCCGCCCGAGATGGTGTGATCAAGCTTCTTGGTCCGGATGGCCAGCTTCAAGCGGGACCAGATCGGCGTTTCCAGTCCATCCGGCGAAACAGCGAGAGTGCCAGTGTGATCCGCATTGTAGCGAACATCTACGGCAGTCGGCTCATCGCTCACGGAAGATCACCCCTCATCTGAACCAACTTCGGGGTCTTGCTCACCGGCCTGCCGCGCAGCAATCGCGGTCTCGATCTTATCCAGTGCGCCTCGGATCGTCTCGATTTGCTTGAGCAGGGCCGGGAGGGTTTCGGTTCCCGCATAGCTCACATCAATGCCTGCGATCTTCGAATTGGCCTGCGAGAGCGCTCGCAGCGCGGCTTGCTCGTTGGTCCGGCCTTTGTCGAGCTCAAGGACTGTTTCGCATGCATCGATCAGGGTTTCGAGCACGTCATCTTTGGCTGTGTCGTCCCGAAGAGCCTCGATGATGGCCGTGTAATCTCTCGTCGCATCATCGGCATCGATGTCGATGGCAAAGTCATCATCATCAACGGTCTCGTCTTGATAATTGGAGAGATCAAGCTGCTCTTCTAGAATCGCAAGCACGTTGGGCGCCAGCTTGCCAAACGCGGCATTGAACCGGTACACGCGCCCACTGATTTTATCGCGGTTCTCGTAAATCGACCATGCTATCGCACGGCTTGCGTTTTGCAGATTGGTGTCTTTTCTGGCGATGCTTTTAGGCAGATCGCCGAAAATCTGCTGGCCTTCCTGCACACGCTCGTATTCACCCGGCTTTTCAAGCCATTCGCTCAAGTAAAGATCGGCCTCATCGAGCGCCTGGAGGACATTCTCGATGTCTGATTTGCTGCGGCGGAGCCGGTCAGCCACTTCCTTGGTGGATCTGCCCTTATCCACCTGCCTGCGGATCAAGCGGGCATCGCCGATCCAGTCGTAATCAAGCTTCGTCTGCGGGCGCGCTTGCAGGTCCGCCTCAATGTCATCGATCTCATCGCGCGAAACATCGGGCGGCAAGACAGCGCAGCGGATGTTTGTGAAACGCTCGTCAACCGAACCGTCGCTTTTGCGCAAAAGCTCGCGCATGGCGCTGAGCCGCCGGTTGCCATTGACGACGACACCTGAACTGCTGATCAGGATCGGCTCGCGCTGCCCGTCTTGCTGCAAGACGGCGATGATCGGCGTGACCGAATCCGTTCCTTGCTTTGCCAGCTTGGCCAGAATCTCGTGCTGGGCTTGCTGCGCCGTGGTGAGTTCCTGGCCTTTCGCAAAGAAATCCTTATCCAGTCCCCCCCGCGCGATCTCCGTCTGCTGGGCGCTAAACGTGCGGCAGTTCTCCATGCGGTAAAGCGGGACGTTGATTGGCAGCGAGATAACCTTGGGGGTGAAGGTGCCGCTTCTGAAATCGAAGATGGTTTCCCCAAACTCGGTGGAGGCAGCAACGCGCTTTTCGATCATGGCTTCGCGTTCGGAGCGCGGCGTCAACTTGATGGCGTAGGTCATGATCCCTTTCTTCACTCAAAGGCGATGACAAGTATCGGCACGGTGATCACCCGATCAAAGAGCTGTAGCTCATTGATGACGCGCTCGGCGTTGGCGATGTTATCGCCGATCAGCTTTGCTGCTTCTTTTGTCGGGAGAGCCAGCGCCGCCGCTTCGATGCGCTGGCTCTGAAACAGGTACTGCATCTTGAGCAGATCATAGGGTGCGCGGCTCATATTGCCGGTCTGCAACTGGAAGGCCAGATCGTCTTTCTGCGCAAAAACTTTCAGGCGATGACCTTGATCAAGGTCGACATTCAGCGCCCAGCCCTCGTTTAGAAACTCCGTTTCGACATGCTCGCGAATAGCGGGCGTGCAGCGCGGTTCGGTCTTAATCGCCGGAGCTTCGAAGACGTCAGTCAGCCATTCCTTGAGATCGCGCCGCTCCCATTCGGCACCGGCGCTGTGGTGATCGTCGTAGGTATAAGCGAGCTTCATGAATCCTACTTTGCATCGGGGTCATAGACCGGCTTGTTCATCGGGCGGGTTCGGAGTGTTCCGGCGCGAAACTGGTGAATGCGATCCCAGGCAATGTCGATATAGCCCTTATCGAGATCGCAGCCATAGGCGTTGCGGTTGTGTTTTAGTGCCGCGATAGCGGAAGATCCGACGCCAAGGTAGGGATCGAGCACGCTTTCGCCTTCATTCGTCAGCGCCAGAACCAGCCGCTCGACCAAACCAATGGGGAATTGGCAGGGGTGGTCGGTCTTTTCGACATGATTGGATTTGACGTTTGGAATATCCCAGACATCAGAGGGGTTCTTGCCCAACGGGTTGCTCGACAACTCGCCCTTATTCGGCCCTTTGAAATGCTTCTTGTTAGGATATTTCGAGGGCACGCGGACGGGATCGAGATTGAAGGTGTAGTCGTCGGTCTTTGTGAACCAAAGAATGGTTTCGTGCCGTCCGGAGAACCGCCGCTGGCAATGAAGGCCGTGACCAAACGTCCAAACGATGCGGTTGCGTAGCTGGAGGCCGTGATGCTTGAAAAGCGGGTATAGCATAATGTCGAGCGGGAATATTTCGCCGTTATCGACATGGTTGCCAACCTGCCAGCAAATCGAGCCATTGGGCGCAAGAAGCCGGACGGCCTCGGCGATGCAAGCCGCCTGATCCTCGACGTATTTTTCCTGCGAGGTCCGCTTCTCATATGCTTTGCCGATGTTGTATGGCGGCGATGTCACGATGAGGTTCATCGACTCGTCGGGCAAGCTGCGCATAAACTTGAGATTGCTCTCACAGGAGATAGTCGCCTGCGCGTCCCGCTTGAGGCGGCGAACATTGCCCTCACCTCGCGAATCAAGATTGTCATAAGCGAGGGCTTGCTTCGGTGCCATACGTTGTTTCTTCAGTGTAATTGGGGCCAGTAGGGGTAATACAGGCAATACAAGACAGATTCCTGTCTGACGATATCTTGTGGTGCGGCGCCTTTGCAACCCTTCAGGGCGGACAGCCCAGGTTATCGCCGGCGACAGCGAGGGCCGGCGGCATGAATTCGAACCATTACGTCTGGAAGCGAAACTAGCGGGCCGTTAGCTTCGCATAGCTCGCATTACGAAAGTGATGCAAGGCACTACGTGAGAAGCGACGCTCATCACGTAGTGTCGGCACGATATCGCACTATTACCCTCGGTCGGAGCCCACCCACCACCTTTGCACGGTTGGCTTTCGGTTTGTCTCCGGACTCGCTGTACTGTCTTTCCGATGCTATTGACTACGGTTGTCGAAACTATTTCCGGGGGCAAAGGTGGAGCTTAAGAGCGTTCGCGTACAAAATTTTCGTTCTGTCGAAGACTCGGGCGAGTTCAGCGTTGAGCATCTGACCTGCCTCGTCGGCAAGAATGAAGCTGGGAAGACCGCTATCCTCCAGGCGATCGCCGGCCTCAACCCGCATCCCGCCACTCCGTTCAAGTATGAGCTAGAGCGGGATTACCCGAAGCGGTTTCTCGCGCGCTACAACGAGCGCCACCCGACCCCTGCTAACGTGATCACTTCGAAGTGGCAGTTGGAGCCAAGGACAATCGACGCCATAAAGGATGAGTTTGGCCCTAACGTGATGAGCGGTGACATGGTCACCATCACACGCGGCTATGGCACGGAGCAGTCGTGGTCGCTCCCGGTATACGAGGCGAGGGCGATCGAACACCTCATCGCGACCGCGAACTTCTCGGCTCCTGAGAAAAGCCAACTCGGCTCGCCGACCGACAGCAAGTCGATGGTCGCGAAGCTGACCGAGCTTGCCCCTTCGAGCCCGAAGCACAAGGCACTGCTCGACAAGGTTTCGCAGTACCGGAACAGTCGCATTCTCTCTCACATCGTGGACATCTGCGAGGAGTGGATGCCCCAATTCATGTACTTCTCGAACTACGACCGCATGAACGCCGAAGTCCACCTTCCCAGCCTAAACCAGCAGTCACGGGACAAAACGCTCTTCCAGAGCGATGAGCTTCGCGGCGATCGACTGTTTTATGAGTTCCTGGAGTTCTCCGGCGTCTCGCTTTCCGACATCCTCGGCGCGAAGACGTTTGAGAGCTTCAATGCGAAGCTGCGGTCGGCCTCGAACATTCTCACTTCCGAGATCCTCGAGTACTGGACGCAGAACCAGGACATCGAGGTGCAAGTCACCGTCAATGAGGGTCTGCCCGGCGACCGCCCGCCCTTCAACGAAGGCGCCGTCGGACGCGCCCGCATCTACAACACCCTCCATAAGGCCGATACATCGTTCTCGGAACGCAGCGCTGGCTTCACCTGGTTCTTCTCCTTCCTCATCAAGTTTGATCGGGTGAAGAAGGAAGCCGGGAGCGGCGGCGTGTTCCTCCTCCTTGACGAGCCTGGCCTCACGCTGCATGGCCTCGCACAGGCTGACCTCCTGCGCTTCTTCGACGAGAAGCTTTCACCGCATCACCAGCTAATCTACTCGACCCACTCCCCCTTCATGGTGCCGCACAATTCGCTCATGGCCTCGCGCATTGTGGAAGACCTCGTGGAGCTCGACGATCGCAAGCGCCGGGTGCCGACCGGCACGAAGGTTCGCGAGGACGTGCTCAACGCCGATCGCGATTCGATCTTTCCGCTCCAGGGTGCGCTTGGCTATTCCCTCACCCAGACGCTTTTCGTCGGGAAGCACACTATCCTCGTGGAAGGTCCAGGCGACATCCTCTACCTCAAGGCGCTCTCGGCTGAACTCGCACGCCGGAAGCGCACGGCGCTCGACCCCGAGTGGGTTCTCTGCCCTACGGGCGGCATCGACAAAATCCAGTCGTTTGTCTCCCTCTTCGGCGGCAACGAGCTTGATGTGGTCTCCCTCTCCGATTTCACGAAGAAGGATCGCCCGAAACTCGACGCCATCAAGAAGAGCCATATGATCAAAGATGGTGGCGTGTTGACGATGGCCGACTTCGTCACCCAGGAGGAGGCGGATGTTGAAGACCTCTTCGAGCCCGATATCTTCTGCTCCATCGTCAACAGCGCCTATGGCCTGGAGGGCCAACACGCGCTTGATCCCGGCAAGCTTGCGGCAGCCGATGAGATACCGTTCGCCAGGTGAAGAAGGCTGAGGCTTTCTTCCGTGTGCTGCCGGAGAGCGTCCCCACCTTCGATCACTTCACGCCAGCAGCATGGCTCCTCGCAAACCCGACGATCCTCCAAAGCGAGGATGAGCCGATCCTGAAGACTTTGGAGCGCGCCGAGGCTATCTTTAAGGCCCTCAACGGCCTACGGAAGCGGAACTAGCTTCACCGGGGTGCTGCGGGGCTCGATCGCAGACGGCACGGCCTTGTTCCAGGGCGAGCCCTGGGAACCCGGCGGAGCTTCCGGGGCGTAGCTTACACGTTCCGGAAAGGCTACGAGCCGGCAGGACACAAGGTCGTCGCCGGATCCGAGGGCTTCCAGGAAATCCTTACGCCACGGGGCGAAGTACCAGTGCGAGTGCAGGGCGGCTGCGAGGTCACCGGCTACACTGCCGACAGCAGCGATGCCGCCCTGGTGTTCGACCCCACCTTCGACTGATCCCAACCGCCAAGGATCGGAATTCCAATCCTTGGCGGGTGTCCGTATACATCAGAGTAACGAGCATCCTGCCGTGAACCGCTAGCTGCGGCCCTCACGGGCCTTCGGTCGCTTTCTCCGCACCGCACAGACGGCCCTGGTCGGGCCTATGGTGGGGCTATAGTTGCACCGTGACATTGCCCACTCCATGCGGCCCTTACGGGCCTACTGCCGCTGCTAGTGTGCACCATAGACGGCCCTGGTCGGGCCTGCACTGGGAAGGGTCATTTAGGAAAGTCGAATTAGAGACCTCGGTAATACCACCATAGACCGCGACGAACCGGAAACACGTTGATTTTATTGCACTATTCTTGTCTAGCGAGCTTCATAGCTTTCGAGACATGTCCTCTGGAGACGCCCTCCCGCTCCGCGATCTCCGCCACCGTAATACCCTTGGATTGGAGAAGCAGGGCACGTCGGCCAAGAGACAGGCGGACCGCCTGCACTTGGACCCGAGGCGTAGCGCCGCGCCGATGACGGGACTCGCGGGTCCTGATGGTGTTGAGCTCCCGGCGCCGTTCGCGGTCGACCAGAACGCGAAGACCCGCCCCGCGCATCTCTTCCCTCGTGATCTCCAAGCGCGAGACCATGGTCTCTGCCTTGAACGCATATCGCGGGTCGCCGGGTTCACCGTCGGCACCCGGCCACTGCTCACCTGCGGCGGCGGCTTTTGCGCGGCGCAATACGGTGCTCATGCGCGACCTGGTTTCCCTTTCGGTCCAACGGCCGGTCTCGATAGACAAGGCCGCAATCTCCCGCGCCAGGACTTCGGGTGGGGCGGTGTGGGCCATTGCGCAGGCGGCAAGGAAAAGCCACTCATCACGGGCTCCCGTCGGCAGTTTTCCGTCGGCATGACGGTGACACCGCAGCCGGTGAAGGTCCGTCAAGACGGTCTCGTAATAGGTGGCTGTTGTGAGGTGGGTAGCGGGGCGCGACGGGGCGTCGGCATCGCGTTCGGCCTGCTGCCGCGCACGCTCGGCTTGAATCGAGTGAAGCTCGGCGCGGCGGAGGGGCAGCACCTCGTCGGCTAGATCATCGAAGTCATGGGCCCCGGTTTCGCGCAACCGTTCCGGATCGCTCCGAACGTAGACGGGCCGCACAATTTCATTCCGCCAATCCTTGGCACGAGTGTTCTTACTGCCGATGACCCGGAACACTCGCGCCGGATCCAGTGCGTTCCTGTCCGCACCGAAATCGGCCAAGGCCGCCGCCAAGTGCGACTGGACCGCACTCCATCTTGGCAGAGCCTTGGCGGGTATCCAGCTGTGGAGCCAAACGAGGCACAAGCCGTTACCGGTGGATAGGGCGTAGGATGGCGGTGGCATGTTCACTTCGTTCAGTCGCCGCATGGCGAACCAAAAGACGGTCTCGGGCTTATTATCCTGCCAGCGGATCCTCTTGCGGTAATCCAGGTCGACGTATGCACAGCCGATGTGCTTTACGCTGCTTACGCGGCGGCGTCGGCCCCAAAAACTCTGCATCGAGACGTATACGTCGACGTCGCCCATTTCGAGCATGGCGGCCGCACCGGCAGCATGTTCGACGCTCCAGACCGACTCTTGCCACGGTTTGTCGGCCCACGGCACGCGGCGGGCGATTACGAAGTTGCCGATGGCATGGTGATCGCCGGGGTCGTGCAGCGCAATGATCTGATGTCGGGCAGTAAAACCCGCCGCATCGTAGCGATGCGCAGCGATATCGGTGGATTTGGAGCGATCGAGGCTTGAAGCGGGGGCTTTTTGAGCCCCGGCGGTCACCGTACCCTAGGGCCGGGGACCTTGACGTTTTGCGTCACTTGGGCCACGATTTCTTGCACTCTAAATCAACCCGCGCGGGCTGCCAGGCCCGGCGGGTTTTCTTATGGTCGTCCAGGACTTGAATTACGTCAAGCCGCCCGGCGAGACGGCAGGCGGCGAACGAAACCGAAAGTCACACGGCTCCTTGCGGCAGCCCGATTCATTCGTCTCATGAACTCCGACACCGCCGCTTCGCCGTCCAGGTCGGTCGGCTCGATGACAGTCACGAGCACAGCCTCAGCTTCGGCATCCTGCGGAAGGCAGACCTGGAGCCCCTCGTCGGCCCGATAAAACTCAAAGACGCTCCAAGGCCTCTCGCCGTCGTCCACAACGAAGTGGTCGTAAACCCGACAAACCCGCCCAAGACTTCTTAGGACGATCAGCGTCCTTTCGCAGCCCGTCTCGCTGCCGTCTGCTGCTGTTCCCATTCTTTTGCAATCTCTCCTGTCGCGGCCGCATCGAATATCGCATCGATCCGGCTCGTTAGCCTGATACTCGGCAGGCCTTCCTCAAACCGCGCGCACCACACGGTGAAAGATCGGGCACGCCTCTCGCTCAGGGAATCCTCGTAGTCGGTCCCCCCACGACGACGGAATCAGACTTCCGTTAATTTCGTCAAGTATATTTTCCTGTAAAATCTTTTCAATCTGATGCCATGCCTCATGATATGCCACTTCGATCAAATATGTCGGGCGAGATTGCAAGGATAGTGCAATCAATCCTTCATTGCAGAACGACAATCCCCCGAATTCGACGTAAGTATTACTTACATTATTCTTTGAGAAGAGACGATTTAAGTTTGGGTATCCGTCGTTTCGTTCTTCCATAACGGTGACGGGTGCGGCGATTACGGTGGTCCACGGCACAATGCGATGGATGATCGAAACCGCGTAATCCAGCACGCCCCAGGTCGCCGGCGACACCGGCCCGGGCAGGCCGAAAACGTCGCCATCGGACCCGATGGGCAAGGGGGCACGGGTGGTCTCGACAGGCTCGCCAGGCCGGAAAATCCGCGCCTTGTTCGTCATCAGCAAAGGATTCGGGATGAAACGCGGATAACGCAAGATCGTCTCCGGAAGCGAAGTGAGAGGCGGAGGGCGGGTCAAGAGGGGTCAGTGCGGCCGCAGCGCAGCGAGGCTCGGCCCTCTTGACGCAACTGGAGCCGCAGACCGTCCCGCTCCCCCGGTCCGATATTCATCGGACCGGGGATGCCACCCCGACGAGGGGCCTGTCTATCGGCGCAGCCGGATCTTGGGATCGTAGCTGTGATCCTCGTCGGCCAAGTGCTCGGCCCGAGCGAGCGCGATAGCGCTCTTGTAGTCCAAGCCCCGCTTGATCGCGATTTCGCGGGCACGGTCCATTATCGCGCGGGCCTCGTCCAGTCGCTCCTGCTCCTGGCGCATGGCGTCACGTTCGCGGAACACTGCGTCCTGCGCTTCGCGGAGATCGAGGTGCTGCTCGCGCATGAAGATGTCCTGGCGATCTTTGATCGTCGCGCGCTGCCGACGCTCAAGATCGACCCGCCGACGGTCGAGGTCGGCAGCCTTCCTGTCGAACGCCGAAAGGTCAGGCTTCGGCTCACCGGGGGTTTCGGACTCCGGCTCTGCGGTGCCGCCGGCACCGGCCGCAGCCGGAACCGGACTGGTGGACGCCGAAGCCAAAGCCGCATCGTTCGGACGCATCACCCGAGCGGTAGAGCGGCCCTTGGTTTCCTGTTCCGCTTCCCACTTGGCGAGCAGCTTCGCGCTCGGCTCGTAATCGAGCATGGTCACACCCTGGCGCATCGATTCCAACCACATGCGCTCCCGGTCGCGGTCGGTCCAGGAACCGGACAACACATGCCGGCCGCCCCATTCGTCCTTGGCCTTGGTGACCATCGCGCGCAAGGCCTCGTCCGTGACGGGACCGTAGACCGACACGCGGCCGCCGACATCGTAGAGACGCGCGCCGCCGTCGAGCACGACCCACACGCCGCGCTGATCCTCGGTCACGTCCTCAAAGCCGCGCGCCCGCCATCGGTCGGCCAAGCTCTTGGCCTGGCTGTCGTTGAGGGTCGGGGAAGAACGGCGTGGAGCTCCGGGCGCGGCGGCGGTGACGGTCGGCTCCAGGTGCTCGATCGCATACGCATCGTCCTTGAGCCCGGTCGCGAGATCGCGGGCGGTGCGGCCCGGACCCCAAGTACGGACGACACGGCCGGTCTGATCGATTTCGATCCAGCCGCCGTCTTCGCAAATAATGCGGTGCGAAACGCCGGGCCGGGTGGCGGCTTTGACCATGCGGATGCGCGGGGCGAAGGCGCTCGCCAGGCCAGCGGCAAGGCCAATCTGCTCCACAAGCATCTTCGCCTTAATAGCCGCCTTCCGGGCAGCAGCGGTTTCTTGATCGGTCATTTCAAGGATTCTCCTTGCAATCCTTGCAGCGGCGATCCGCATGCGGATCCGGTGCGCGATGTTGAGAGAGGCTAAAGCTCGACGGGCTCGCTCGAAGAGATCGACAACGCTTCCTCGATCGCCACCAAGCGAGCTTCGATCCGAGCCAACAGGTCCGCCAGGATCGGCAGCGGGTCCTCCCCGCCCTCCGGCTGCTCCAGCAGGTCCAGGAGCGGGTGAAGCAGGCGCACGTCCTCGTGCGTCTCTTCCAACTCCACCAAGAACGGATGTCTCTTCTGATCGGTCATTTCGTGCAGTCTCGTGCAGTCGGCGGATGGTGGAGATGGGCGGCAGGCGAAGCCCAGCCAGCGCAGCGCGGACTGCGGCGGCGCGCGGGGGTTCGACACCTGCGGCCTTGCATGCGGCTCGTAACTCGCGGTTGAGCGCATGAGCGGTGCCGGTGCGGTCCACGACGACGACGGCCTTGTCGCCCTGGGCGAGCGACAGCCCGACACGGGCCAAAGCGTTGCGAAACGCAACGGGATGGGACGGCGGCCAAGCGGCGGCAAGGGTCGCCCGCACGTCGACTGCGGCGATTTCGGTGCGTTCGGCAATATGGCGGCGTTCGGGTGAAAGTTCGGAGACCCGAACGGCGCGGCCCAGGTCGTAGCGCCGCGCCATCCACTCGGCTGTGACGGTGTCACCGTCCTTGACGAGAGCGCGGTAGATCGCGACCGGCTTCGGAACGGGCGGCGGCGGCAAGCCAAGCTCGGCGGCAGTGATGACGGCGACCTTCTCGCGTCTTCTGTAATCGTTGCGAAGGTCGACGATCCTGCCATCGGGCTTGACGAGCGAGTACGCCAAGTGCGCGTGGGTGCGGCCATTTTTGACGTGGAGGACGCCGCATCGGGGCTGATCGGCAAGACCGAATTCGCTTTCGAAATGGGCGACGAAGGCACGAAGGGTGTCGGGGTGGTCCCAACCGACGGGCGGATCAACATGAACATGGTAGACCGGCCGGGCGGTGCGACCGGAAGCGGCACCCGCGACCAGGCTGCGAAGCTGCCCGCCGAGGTCGGCGGCGGCAAGGCGGCGCGGCTCGACAAGCCGGACCTGCTGTCCGTGCTTGCGTGAGAGAAGGTGGCGGACGAGTGCAGGCCCGCCCCGTCCTCGCGTCGCTCCGGAAAGCACGTCATTTCATCCGCTCGATGATGACGGCGACGTCGGCGGACTGGCGACGGAGGTCGGCAAGGACCCTCTCGGCCAAAGCGTGGAAACTGCCATGGCCCGTTTCTCGCAAGGCCTTGGCGAGTTGGACGGTTGCGCCGGCGCAACGGCCAACGCTGCCCGCCAAGGTGGCGACGGCAGCGACGTCCTCGGGCGGGATGCCCGCGCGCCCCGGACGCTCGGGCGGCAAGTCGAGCGCGATCAAAGCGGCATTGCGGAGCCAGCCGGCGCGGGAGTGCGCACCGCGCCGCTCGTCGATCGCAGCAATCTCGACGGCTGTGAATCCCGCATTGATCTGCTCGGGCCGCTGTCGGCTCTGACTCCTGCTGCTGCTCATCGACGACCTCCGGCGACGGTGGGGGTTCACGGGGGAGGTTTCCTCCCCCTGACCAGGTGGGGCGCGTCTAGCGCACCATGCCTGGCTAATCCCCCGGGCTCCCTAATCCCCCGGGCTCCGAAAAAGCATCGGGTGGAACGGCTCTTTAGTCAAGTTATCCGAACAATCTTTTTCTACCGTTCGCACAATGTTGACACGTCGCAGAGGATCGCCCCAGCGGGCACGGGAGCGGAGGCTAGTGTTCACAAGGTCGTGATGGCGGGCCGGGTCGGGGGTCGGTGCCGCCCTGACCGTCGGCACGAGTGCCGATCCCCGCTCGGATCAGGGTCCGTCGTACCGCTGCGCGATACACCCCGACCCGGGCAGCGGTCAGGGGCCCTCCGGCACCTTGACCACCAGGCCGCGCCTTGAGACGGGCAAAGCCCTGGCGGCAGAACTTCGCACTGCCGCCCGTCAAGGCTGGGCGCGGCCTGGTGGTCAACCCCGCTCCCGCACTACCCGCCCATGTTGTCCAGGTGGCCTCCGGCCGCTCTGGAAAGCAAAAACCCCGGCGGGGGCCGGGGCTTTCGTCGCGAGTGCCTGAACGTGACGGTCAATGCAGCGTGGCCTGGTCACCGAGGACCTCGCAAGTCGCTGCGGCCATCTCGAACGAGTCGACCCACACGGCCGACCACCGGACTAACTGGGCCCGCTCGCTTGCCGCGACGTTCTTGACCAAATTTATACCCTTGACGACGAGCAGTCCGACGCCCGTCTCCTTGGTCGCATCAGGCCAGATCGCAAAAACGATGTCGCAAGCGTCCAAGATGCCCCGAACGGGGCGCGTGGTCCCGTCCATAAACTGTTGATTGCGAGTCGCGGCTCGAATGACCGCAGATATTTCCATGAGAGCGCTCCTTCTCTATTGCTGGATTTCGCGCTGACGATCAGCGACCGACGGGCGGCCACGCCTACGCCCCGGGCCAGGAGTGGGAATCTCTTCTGAGGGCCGGGGAGGAGCGATGTCGCGATGGGCGGCAGCCCAAGCCGCCAAGTCCGCATATGCGAAAAGGACACGAGCGCCGATCCGAGTCTGGATCGGCCCACGGTTCTTATAGACTAGGTCGCGCAAAGCCTGGGCGCTCGGAAGTCCGAGCAGCTCGGCCGCCTCTGCATATGTATAGAGTATCTTCGTCATAGCGCCCGTCTCGTCGTCAACGCGAGAATGGTCGGGCGAATCCACGCGTTGCACAACAAAATCAAAGACGTGGCGGAATGCGATCCAGGAGTTGCTAGGCACATGCCCAGCAAAATAACGAACTCACACGGTCCGCATTACCTCTCTGGAAGGGTCTACTGACGCATAGTCGTGGGGGGATACTACTGTCGAATTTGGGGGCTTAAAAAGTGCGTTCTGACGCGTCTCAAGCGATTTTTGGATTACGCCATCCGAAAAATATACAATCTTGACATCCGAAATCGCCCGTGATCGCCACTCGTCGCGGGAATCATTTCTTTTTGGGCATCATCGCGAGCTTTTCGCCTAGATGGGCGCCGCGCGCGTTGTAGTACCTGGACAAGCTCTTGGGATCCCTCCAATCGCCCTGACGCATGACATCGAGCATGTCCCAGCCCGCCTCGACAAGCCGGCTGGCGAGCTCGTGGCGCACGTCGTGAAGCCGGAAATGCCCGACGCCGGCTCGGGTACGGGCACGCTTGAAAGCAGCGTTGATGGCGTTGACGGTCGTCGGAAACACCCGCCCGTCCAGCGAGCGCGGTATTTCCTTTAGAATCTCGATAGCCCTGGGCGACAGGCCGACTTCGACGATACGGACCTCAGATGGCTTCCGCGAATTCTTCACTCCACGCAAGAGGATGTATGCGGCGTCCAGGTGCACATCTTCCCACTTGAGCTTAAGCAACGACCCCCGCCGGGCGCCGACCTCAAGGGCGAGTTCCACGAACGGCGCAAGCCAAGGATTCGATGCCGCCCGACACTCCTCCAGAAGGCGAGCCCATTCTTCTGCGCTGATACGAACGTCACGGGCATCCTGGACGCTCGGACGGTCAACCAAGGCCCTGTCCAAAGGATTTGCGGCGAGCTTGTACCTACGCATGGCAAAATCGAAGACACGCTTGAGGGTGGTCATTTCCCTCTTGACCGTCGCCGGCGACACAGTGCCGATCGGCTTGGCGGGCTTTGGCTGCGCGGCGTTCTTCCGGAGCGTTCCGTCTTTCCGGAGCCTGCCGGCCGGAATGACCTCGGTCCGACGCTGACCGCGTCCGTCGGGCTTCCCCCTGTTCGGCTTCTCGGTAAGCCGGCGGTCGCGCCAAGCTTCCATCATTTCCGGCGTGACATGGGCGAGAGCGTGGCCGCACAAGTGGGCCTCCTCGCGCAAGAACCGCCGCAAGCGAGCCTCCTCTGCGATCCTAGAGGCCTCCGACGGCCGCTTGGCCGTCACCTGGTCGATATAGGCGTCGATCGTTACGGCCAGCGTCGTGCGCTCGGCCGGGCGGCGATCAACGAGGCGGCCCGTTGCCTGTATTTCGGACAAACGGCGCAAGCCCCACTCGTCGGCTGCCTCATGGGTAAGAAAGTCCCTACTCTCCTGAGGGAACCCCTTCTTCCTGATCTGTGCTCGCCAGGAGCCATTCGCCCGCTGGGAGATCGAGAGCCCCGTACCTTTTCGCGCCATTCCGCATCTCGCTTGGCACAGAATAGACGAATCTATTTGTGCCAGATTTGCACCAGATAATCACCGGAGGCAGGAGGACGGGTCAAACATAAATCTCAAGCCATTGATTTTGCTAGAGATTTTTGGTGCACCCGGCGAGATTCGAACTCACGACCTCTGCCTTCGGAGGGCAGCGCTCTATCCAGCTGAGCTACGGGTGCTCTGGATGCCGGGGCAGGGCCGCGGCTGATTGGGGCGCAAACTACAGAAAGCGGGGCGGTTCGGCAACTGGGGCCGAGCGGGTTTTTAGGAGGTGGGGAAAGCCCCTCAGAACGGGCAGCGAATGAGGAATTCCATCCACTGGCCCGAGCGCGGGTGGGTGAAGCCGAGCATTTCTGCGTGAAGCTGGAGACGGTCGGCGGCCGCGAGAGCTTCGCCGTCCGCATAGAACGGATCGCCCAGGATCGGATGGCCGAGGCTGAGCATATGGACGCGGAGCTGGTGGGTGCGCCCGGTGATCGGCATCAGCTTGACGCGCGTGGTGTTGCCATCGCGCGATAGCACCTCCCAGTCGGTCTGCGAGGGGCGGCCGCGCTCGAAATCGACGCGCTGGCGCGGCTTGCGCTCCCAATCAGTGGCGAGGGGCAGGTCGACGCGGCCCCGGTCCTCCTCGAGCAGGCCCCAAAGGCGGGCTTCGTAGAACTTTTCGGTCTGGCGTTTCTCGAACTGGATACCGATGCGCCCGTGGGCCCACTTGTTGAGCGCCATGACCACGACCCCCGAGGTGTCTTTGTCCAGCCTGTGGATGGTCGAGGCCGTCGGGTAGCGTTCGCGCGCGCGGCTTTCCAGGCAATCCTTGAGCTCCTCGGGCTTGCCGGGGACAGAAAGGAGACCGGAGGGCTTGTCGAGCACGATGATGTCCTCGTCCTCATGGATAACCGTCAGGTAGGGCTCCATGGGCGGGGTGTAGATGTACTGGTTGGGAAGCTCCGGGGTCATGGCCCGCCTCTTAGCAGAGGCAGGCCGCGCGGGACAGTGTGGTTTGAGCGCAGCGCAGTGGTGGCGCGCAGCTCGTATAGAGCCCGCCCGGTGTCGTATAGGCGCGAGCGGCGGCCTGTAGTTTGAGCCACTGAGGCAAGTCAATCATCGCTGCTGGCCATGGCTGGTCAAATATGGCAATGACGGCGCTCCTGCCATTATGGCGCCGCTTTTGCACCATACTGGCGTTACTCTCGGAACTGTTGAGGACGCTCCGCCTTTGCCTTCCCGCCTGCGTTTCCTGCCGCTCGTCGCTGCGGCTGCCGTTCTGGTTTCCGGCTGTTCGATGTCGGGTATCAAGTTTGCCCATAACGGCTCGGGAACAAGTGCTCTGGCGGCGACCAGTAAGGTGGCCGAAGCCGCCGACGCGGCCGAGGCGAAGGACCTGCTGGCGGGCGCCGGCGGCGTCGAAGTCGCGGCGATCGATCCGGGGGCGGGCGCGGCAGATGCCTTGGCCTATGCGGCCCCACGCGACGGGCAGCTGGATGGCCTCATAGTCCAATACGCCGCTCTCTATCAGGTGCCGGAATCGCTGGTGCGGCGCGTCATCGTGCGCGAGAGTAAGTATAACCCCGCCGCACGCAACGGCCCCTATTTCGGGCTGATGCAGATCCGGCACCAGACGGCGCAGACCATGGGCTATTCAGGCCCGGCAAGTGGACTTCTGGACGCGGAAACCAATCTCAAATATGCGGTCAAGTACCTGCGGGGCGCCTATTTGGTTGCCCGCGGCAATCCGGACCAGGCGGTGCGCTTTTACGCCAGCGGCTATTACTATGACGCCAAGCGCATGGGCCTTCTCAAAGAGACCGGACTGCGCTGAACCCTCTCGACTGCGTGCGACAAGTAATAACAGCGAACAAGCTTTCCCCATGACTTCCCGCCGGTAACGGCGCTGCTAGAATCGGTGCCGGTTTGCATACTGGGGGAAACCATGGCAACTGATTCGTCTGCGAACATTTCGACACGGCGCCTGGGCGCCGAATTTCTTGGTACGTTCTGGCTGGTACTCGGCGGCTGCGGCGCCGCGGTTATTTCAGCGACATTTCCGCAATTCGGCATCGGCTTTCTCGGCGTGGCGCTCGCCTTCGGGTTGACGGTACTTACCGGCGTCTATGCTTTCGGCGCCATCTCGGGCGGCCATTTCAACCCGGCGGTGACGCTGGGCCTGGCGGTCGCCGGGCGCTTCTCGTGGGGCGGGGTCATTCCCTACTGGATCGCCCAAGTGGTGGGCGGGTTGCTCGCCGCGCTCGTGCTTTACATCATCGTTTCCAACGCCGCCGATTTCACCGGCGTAGGCGGCTTCGCCTCCAACGGGTTCGATGCCAACTCGCCTGGCGGCTACAACATGATCGCCGCGCTCGTCTCGGAAATCGTGCTGACGGCAGTTTTCGTCATCGTGATCCTGGGGGCCACGAGCCCGGCCGCTCCGGTGGGCTTTGCCGGCATCGCCATCGGCCTCACGCTCACGCTCATCCACCTCATCTCGATCCCGGTGACCAATACCTCGGTCAATCCGGCCCGCTCGACGGCCGTGGCCTTCTTCGCCCAGAACGGGGCGGCGGGGCAGCTGTGGCTGTTCTGGGTGGCGCCGCTGGTGGGTGGGGCGCTTGGCGCCATCGTCTGGCGCGCGCTCTTCGGTCGCGACTGAATACACGGCCCGGCCGGCTGATCGCGGCAGGCCGGGTCCGGTCAATGGCCCATCGAGAAGACCTTGATCATCGCCGGGGCGATGATGACGATGAAGAGTACCGGCAGGAAGAAGAGGATCAGCGGCACGGTCAGCTTGGGCGGCAGGGCGGCGGCCTTCTTTTCGGCCTCGTTCATGCGCTGTTCGCGACCTTCCTCGGCCATGACGCGCAGCGCCTGCCCTACCGAAGTGCCGTAGCGGTCGGCCTGGATCAGGGCGGTCATCACCGAACGCACGCCATCGAGGCCCGTACGCTTGCCGAGGTTCTCATAGGCGCGGGTGCGATCATCGAGAAACGAAAGCTCGGCGGTGGTGAGGGTCAGCTCTTCTGCCAGTTCCGGGCTTTGCTGGCCGATCTCCTTGGCCACGCGCTTGAAGGCGTGCTCCACGGACATGCCCGCTTCCACGCATAGCAGCATGAGGTCGAGGCAATCCGGCCAGGCGCGGCGCACCGATTGCTGCCGCTTGGTCGTGGTGTTCCTAAGCAGAAGTACGGGGATGTAGGAGCCGATGATGCCCAGGCCGATGGCGATCACGGCGTTGAGGTAGATGGGATTGTCCTTCATCACCAGGCTCAGGTACCCGAAGGCGAGGACGAGCAGGATGAACGGGGTCACGAAGCGCATGAACACATAGGTGGTCAGGTGCCCCTGGCCGCGATACCCGGCACGCGCCAGGGAGTCGGCGGTGTTCTCGTCCACGAACGCCTTCTGGAGCGAGAAACGCTCGACGACGCGTTTCATGTAGTCCTTGCTACCCTCGCTTCGAGCGGTCTGCCGGGCGTTTTCGGCGCTGCCGCGCAAGCGTGCCATCTCCTCGGCGCGCATCTTCTCGCGCTCGAGCGCCACGCGCTTGATACGGTCCTTCATATTGGAACGGCCAAGGAACTGGGAGCCAAACGTGAAGACGACAGCGGCCGCCGAGATTGCGGCCAGTACGGCGATGAGGAAGTTCCGGTCGGTGACGAGGTTGAAGAACTTGTCCATGCTCAGAACTCGAACTGGACCATACGGTACATGACGAAGACGCCCATCGAGAGCATGAGGCCTGCAACACCCAACCAGAACATGCCGATGGTGGTGGTGAAGAACGGCCCGAGATAGGTGGGGCTGGTCAGGCTCACCAGGATTGCCACCACGAAGGGCAGCGAGCCGATGATGCCGGCGGATGCCTTGGCCTCCGAGGACATCGCCTTGACCTTGGCCTTCATCTTCTTGCGATTGCGCAGCACGCGAGAAAGGTTGGTCAGCGCTTCGGAAAGATTGCCACCCGCCTGCTGCTGGACGGTGATGACGACAATGAAGAAGTTCACCTCCGGCACCGGCACGCGGTCATAGAGCGTCACGATCGCCTCGGACATCGTCTTGCCGACCGCCTGCTGGTCGAGCACGCGCTGGAACTCGGTCTTGAGCGGCTCCTTGGATTCGCGGGCGACGACGCGCATCGAATCGTTGAGCGGCAGGCCGGATTTGACGCCACGCACGATGGCTTCGACCGCATTGGGCAACTCGTCCAGGAACTTGTTGCGGAAGCCGTTGCGGCGACGGCCCATGTAGAGCTTGGGCAGGAGATAGCCACTGGCGATGCCGAAGACCGCGGCAAAGATCAACGGCACCTGCATGACGAGCGTCACGAGGAAGACTGCCACGCCCAGGATCACCGAATTGCGGATGAAGCCGGCCGGCTTCATCTTCATGCCCGCCTGATAAAGCTGGGCCTTGAGTGGCACGCGCTTCTTGCGCTCGTTGAGGGCATCGGTCTGCCCCTTGATGGCAGCCTGAACCTGCTTACGGCGGTCAGCGCGATTGCGTTCGGCGAAGGCCTCGCGCCGATTGGCCTGGATATTTCCCTGCAGGGCCTTGCGCCGCTTTTCGGCGCGGCTGGACCCGAGCATTGACGGCACCAAAGCGAATACCAGGGTGCCAATCGACACCATTGCCAGGATGACCAGGATAATTGGGTTCACCGCTCGGCTCCTCAGGTCTCGAGCAGCGCGTGCTGTTCGACGTTGGACCGCTCCAGCGCTTCGACCAAATTGGCCTCTTCGTTGAAATAGCGGGCGCGCTCGGAGAAATTGGGCTTGGTGATGCCGGTCGAGCGGTGCCGCCCGATGAGCTGCCCGTTCGAATCCTCGCCCAGGATGTCGTAGACGAAGACGTCCTGGGTCACGATCACGTCGCCTTCCATACCCAGTACTTCGGAGATGTGGGTGATGCGGCGCGAGCCGTCGCGCAGACGCGCGGCCTGCACGATCACGTCGATCGAGGACGTGATCATCTCGCGGATCGTGCGGCTGGGCAGCGAATAGCCGCCCATGGTGATCATCGATTCGAGACGGGAAAGCGCTTCGCGCGGACTATTGGCGTGGAGCGTGCCCATCGAGCCGTCATGGCCCGTGTTCATGGCCTGCAGGAGGTCAAAAGCCTCCGGTCCGCGCACTTCGCCCACGATGATGCGTTCCGGACGCATACGCAGGCAGTTTTTGACCAGGTCGCGCATGGTGATCTCGCCCTCGCCCTCGAGGTTGGGCGGACGGGTTTCGAGGCGCACGACGTGGGGCTGCTGGAGCTGAAGTTCGGCCGAGTCTTCGCAGGTGATGACGCGCTCGTCGCGTTCGATGAAGGCGGTAAGGCAGTTAAGGAGCGTGGTCTTGCCCGAACCTGTACCACCCGAGATCAGCACATTGGCGCGCACGCGGCCGAGGACGCGCAGCACCTCGGCGCCTTCCGGCGAGATGGAGCCGTACTTGACCAACTGCTGAAGGGTCAGCTTGTCCTTCTTGAACTTGCGGATGGTGAGGGCGGCGCCGTCGATCGAGAGCGGCGGGGCGATGACGTTGACGCGCGAGCCGTCCGGAAGACGGGCGTCGCAGATGGGCGAGCTCTCATCGACGCGGCGGCCGACCTGGCTCACGATGCGCTGGCACACGTTCATCAGGTGCGCGTCGTCGCGGAAGCGCACATTGGTGAGCTTCACCTTGCCGCCGACCTCAATGTAGCACTTCTGGGAACCGTTCACCATGATGTCGGCGATGTCGTCACGCGCCAGCAACGGCTCAAGCGGCCCGTAACCCAGGACGTCGTTGCAGATGTCCTCGAGCAGGTCCTCCTGCTCGGAGATCGACATGACGATCGACTTGAGCGCGATGATCTCGGCGACGATGTCGCGGATTTCCTCGCGCGCCGTCTCCTGCTCCATGGTGGCGAGCTGGGAGAGGTCGATCGAGTCGATCAGGGCGTTGAAGATCGCCGACTTGGTCTGGAAGTATTCCTTGTCGCGCGCAGCCACATCCGGGCTGCGCACGTCGATGACTTCGTCGGCGGTGCGGCGGCTGGGTTCAGGGGCGCGCATGACCGCTTCCATGCGCTCCGGACGAGCCGCGGGGGCCGGTATCGGGGCGGGACGCGGCGCGGGCGCGACGCCCGGGGTGTTGCCGCCAAAGGTTGTGCGCTTGCCAAACATGGTTTCGCCTAGCCGGCCTTCCTGCGCTTGGAGAACAATGACGAGAGCTTGAGGCTTGCAGCGCGGCCGGCCGTCTCGGGGGCCGACCGTCCGGTCACCTGCAGGCCCACGGCCCGGTAGATGTCGTTGATCTTGCTGGAGGCGGCGACCTCCGCGATCATCTGCCCGTTATTGGCAGCCGTGCCAAAGAGCGCGGCATCGAAGGGGATCTGTCCGAGCAGGCGACAATCGATCGAGCTGGCGAATTCGCTGGCGCTGATCTCGGGGCGCTTGGGCAGACCGACCTTGTTGACCACGAGGTTGGGTTTGCTCTCGGTGGGGCGCAGCGCCTTGATGGTGTCGGCAAGGTTCTTGGCATTGCGCAGGTTGGCCAGGTCCGGCTCGGCGACGATCACGATCTCGTCCACCGTGGCCAGCGTGTGCCGCAACCAGGCGGTCCAGGTGTGCGGCAGGTCGAGGATCACGACCGGCGTCGACTTCTGGCTCATTTCCACGATCTGCTCGAAGTCGCGCTCGGCGAAGTCGCTGGTGCGCTCCAGCGTGGCCGGCGCGGTCAGCAGGTTGATGTGGCTGGCTGCCTTGGAGACCAGCCGGTCGAGCATGGTCTGGTCCATCTTGTCGTTGGCGGCGAGCGCATCGGCGATGCCGTTGGGCGGATCCTGGTTGAAGTTGAGCCCGGCGGTACCGAAGGGCAGGTCCATGTCCAGGATCAGCACATCCTGGCGCAGGGTCTGGGAGATCGCCCAGGACACGTTGTGCGCGATGGTCGAGGCGCCGGCGCCACCCTTGGCGGCAACGAAGGCTATAGTGCGCCCGATAGGCGCTGCGCCCTCGGCGACGAAGATCTCGCCGATGGCCGAGACGATGGTCTGGGCCGTGGTGGGCAGCACCAGGTATTCGGAGACGCCGGCGCGGACGAGCTCGCGGTAGAGCACGACGTCGTTGATATGGCCGAGCACGACCAGGCGCGTGGTCGCATCACAAACTTCCGCCAGCCGCGCCAGGGATGCCATGATCTCGTCGCGCTGGGCGCTGGTCTCGATGATGATGAGATTGGGCGTCGGATTGGACCGGTAGGTCTCGATGGCCCCTTCAATCCCGCCGTTATGCGTGGTCAAGGCCACCTTGGACATGCGGCGATCATGGACCGCCGATTCCACCAGCTGGGCCGTCTGGGAATGCTCGCAGAACGCCTGGATGGTGATGCGCGGGATCAGCCGCGCGCCGGCAGCGATTTCAGCGGCAGGAAGCTCGTCAGCCGGCTTGGGATCGTTATTGAGAAAGCTCATGCCATAAACCCTTGAACGCCGGACTCAATCGAGAACAAAACCAACCGACCCCTGGAAGCCGCCCCGCATGCCGGCAGGCCCCTGGCCGACCGAGTAGAGCTTTTCCATGTGCCCCAGGAACACGGCCTCGGCATCGCTCGCGGCCTGATAGTTGTCAGTGGGCAAGGGCGGCGGGGTCATCGTCGATTGGGCGAGATAGGGGGTGACTAGGATCACCAGTTCGGTCTGCGCGTGCAGGAAGTCGCGCGACCGGAACAGGGCTCCGAGGATCGGGATATTGCCCAACCCCGGCAGCGCGTTGACCTGCTGGCGCAACTGGTCCTGGATAAGGCCGCCGATAGCCAGCGTCGCGCCGGTGGGCAACTCGACCGAGGTCTTGGCCTGGCGTTCCTTGGTGGCGGGAATGGTGATGCCGCCCACGGTGAAGCTGCCATCGCTGGTAAGCTCGGAAACCGAGGTATCCACGACCAGACCGATGATCCCATTGGACTTGACGGTCGGGGTAAACTTGAGCTGCACGCCGAATTTCTTGAACGTATAGGTGACCTTGCCGTCCTGGACGTCGGTCGGCACCGGAAACTCGCCGCCGGCGAGGAATTCGGCTTCCTGGCCCGAAATGGCGGTGAGGGTCGGCTCTGCCAGCGTGCGCAGCGCGCCGCGGCGCTCGAGCGCCCGCAGCGTGGCATCGATCGAGACCGGACCGGCAGTGAGGTTGACGTTCATGGTACCGGTCGGGGCCGCGCTGCTCGCGCCGCCGAGGCCCGGCGTATTGACCAGGCCGGTGGTGAGGGCACCGGAATTGATCGTGGCATTGAGGTTGATGCCGAGCTGCTTGACGGTCTCGCGCGCCACTTCGGCCACCGTCACCTTGAGCATGACCTGCTGGCCGCCGCTCACGTTGATGACATTGGCGACCTTCTGCGGGTCACCGGTGAACTGGGCCGCGATCGTAACGGCCTTCTGCACATCGTCCTGGGAAAGCGCGTTGCCTGAAAGCACCAGGCCCGAGCCGAACGCCTGGACCTGAATGGAAGAACCGGGCAGGAGCGCGGCAAGGGTCGAACTCAGGGTCGAGGAATCATTGCCGACCACGATCTCGATCACCGAGATGCGCCCACCATTGGCATCCAGGAACATGATATTGGTCGATCCCGAACCAACGCCCTGTATGACGGCGCTGGTCTTGGTGCGCATCATGGCGCCGGCAATGGCGGGATTGGAAACGATCACCTCGCTGGCCTCGATCGGCAGGTCGACCAGCAGCGACTTGTTGAGCCCGACATTGACGTGCTGCGTCTTGCCGTATTCGGCGCCCGAAACGCGCAACTGGGAGACGTCGGCGGCCATCGCCGGTGCTGCACCGAGAGCGGCGAGCAAAGGTAACGCCAGGGCGAGGGCCTTGAGGGGCTTCATGATCTGCGGCCTGTTCTGGGCGGGATTCGACATGGGTTTTCCTGGCGGATCGCTACTGCAGGGATGAGTTGTTCGAGCCGGTGGAGCCGAGCGCGACATCGCCCGTGGCCGAGCCGGCCATCACGTTGGCCTTGGTGCCGAACCGGATGATGCTGATGGCCTGGTTGCGGCGCGCCTCGGGTGCACCCGAGGCCACGAAATCGACCACCGAGCGCAGCACGAGCGAAAGCCTGCCGGTCGAGGAAGCGTTGATGAGGCTTTCGGACTGGATAGGGTCGAGTTCGAGCGTGGCCACGGTCTGGGCATCGAAGGTCTTGGATGCCGGATCGTTCGGATCGGGATTGCCGGCCGTGGCTCCGACTTCGCCGAGGCGCTTGCCGATGGCCAGCACCTTGACGTTGGAAAGGATGGTCTCGGAAATGTCTCCCGCTTCGCCCGAGCGGGTGACGACGACGTCCACGTGGTCATTGGGGACGATAAAGCCGCCCGAACCGGATTCCGGGGTCACCGTCACCGAGACGCCGCGCATGCCGGGCGAGAGAACGGCGGACAGGTAGCCCTGGTCGGAGCGCGCCAGCTTGGCGTCGCGAATAGGCTCGCCTGCGAAGAATTCGAAGCGCGCTACCGCATTCTTGATGTCTGTCGCGGCATCGGGAGCAGCAGCGATGGTCACGTATTCGGGCCGGACCGCTCCCTCGGGCCAATCCTGCCACTGCACGGAATCGGCGGCCAGGCGCTCGCCAACCCCGATATCGCGCGCGGCTACCAGGATCTGCGTCTTGGGCTCGGCGACGACCTCGGTCTTGACCTGAGCCTGTTCTGCCGGGCGGTTTCCGCCACTACCCAACACAAGGTAGGCAGCCAACCCGCCCGTAACGAGCGCCACTGCCAACAGCAGGACCTGCGACCGTTTCATCACCCAACTCCGGTTCCGGCATCGGGCGAACAGCCCGAGCCCCCGCCTGGCAATATGGAGGGCAAAGGGTCAAAGTTTGGTTAATCGTTGCTTTGCAGAGAAGGTTAACTTGTCGTTACGCGGCGCGGGTCAGGCGAGCTGACCGGTCAATTGCTGGAAGAGCGCGGTGTCCGAATAGACCAGCAGGCCAGCGGCGGCCAGGGCAATGCCGTAGGGAACGCCGGATCGTTTGTCGTGGAGCCGGTCGATCCACTTCACCTTGGAAAGCGACTTGGGCAGCGGGTGCCTTCGCACTGCGAGAAGCAAGAGCGTCAGGGCGCCACCGAGCAGTGCCGCATAGACAAGGTAAGGCAAGGTTACGGTGAAGCCGAGCCAGAGAGCGGTCGCCGCCGCCAACTTGGCATCGCCGCCCCCGACCCACCCCATGGCGAAGAGTGCGAAAGCGACGACAAGCACGGCCACCGCGCAGGTCACGTGGAGCGCAAGCTGCTGAAGAGGCATCTGCACGAATATGGCCAGAGCAAAGAAGGCCGCAGTCACGACGATCACCAGCTTATTGGAGATCTTCATCGTAATGAGATCGGAGGACGCCGCCGCTGCCATGAGGAGCGGGAAAACAAAAAGGGCGATCTGGCCGTACAAGGGTGCCTCCGGTCTTGTCTGGCGCGCATCATGGCCGAGGGCAGTTAAGGAACGACAAAAAGAAAAGGGGCCTTGCGGCCCCTTTTCAATCTCGAACGGTATCAGCTTACGTGGTCGGCGTGGCGCCGGCGAGCTGATCCTTGATGTAGTTGAAGGTCGTGCCGAGCTGGCCGCCCAGCAGGGTGGCGGCGGCGATGATGGCAACAGCGATGAGCGCAGCGATCAGACCGTATTCGATCGCAGTGGCGCCAGACTCGTCCTTCGCAAACTTTGCGATGATGTTCATTTATTGCTCCTAGCTCCCAGTCAGTATGCTGACTTCATGTCCGACGCGTCACACATCGAACTCGCCCATGACGCTAGGCAGGACTCCTTGAAATTGCGTTAACCCCTAAGGCAACGCCCGCCGATTTCGACAGCAATGATTTGATGACTAGCGCATCTATAAAGAAATGTCGTCAATTTTATTTATCAGGCCAAGACGTTGTTACTGGGGGAAGAAAAAGAACTCGTTAACGATGCGCGCTAAGAGGTTGCCGGTGGCTTTCGCGGCGCTCGACCGGACTTTGCCTACCCTCTTTGCCAATTATTCACCATTCCCGGTAACACTGTGGGCATCAATCGGGCACCGGGTGCGATCCATGTTGCGTTTCTCCGCCACCTTCCTCTTCGCCGCGCTGGCCTTGGCTCCGGTTCCGGCGCTGGCTGTCGAGGCCAATGCGAGTTCGGCGCCGATCAGCGTCAAGGTCAACATGGCGCGGGTGCTGCGCATCAATGCTCCGGCCTCCACGGTCATCGTGGGCAATCCAGGCGTGGCGGACGTCACCATCCAGGACCCGCAGACGCTGGTGCTGACCGGCAAGTCCTATGGCCAGACCAATCTCATCGTGCTCAATGCCGCCGGAAACCCGATCGCCGATACGCTGGTGGAGGTCGTGCAGGACCAGGCCGACCTCGTGACGATCTTCAACGCCGGCGCGCGTTACACTTATGCCTGCCCGACCCGCTGCGCACCCACCGTGATGCTGGGCGACTCGACCGGCTTTACCGAAGAGCAGACCAAGTCGTTGGGGCTGGTGAAGGGCGTCCAGAATTAAGCAGGCGTTAAGCCTGCTACCGGGCAGACGCGCAATCTGCGTGTTTCCACTAACCTTAGATTAAAGACGAACCGCTACCTTTCCGGCGAATTTCAGTGTGCCGGGGCTCATGGTTCAGCGCGTCTCCAGATCGGGGTGGGTCAAGTCCATGGCCAGGCCATGGGCGCGCCGGTTCGTCCGCGACCAGCGGGGCGCCACCCTCATCGAATTCGGCATCCTGGCTCCGGTCTTCTTCGTGCTCATCGGCGCGACGCTCGAAACCGGCATCGTCTTCCTTGCCAATGAGGTCCTCGACAGCGCCGTGCAGGATAGCACGCGCAAGATCCTTACCGGCGAAGCGCAGAACCAGAGCCTTTCGGCCGAGGGTTTTCGCGCCCTGATCTGCCAGGATCTCTACGGGCTCTTCGATTGCAACCAGCTGCGCATCAAGGTCGACGTCATCTCGGACTTCAAGTCGGCCGCGATCGAACCGCCGATCGATCCGAACGATCCCACCCAGTGGAAGATCCAGTCGACCTACAATCCCGGCCAGGCCTCGGAAATCGTGCGCGTGCAGGCCTATTACAAATGGCCCACGATCATGAACTTCGCCGGGTTCAACCTGGCGACCTATTCGGACGGGACGCGGCTGCTCGGCGCGGTGCGCGTCTTCAAGAACGAGCCCTTCCAATGATGCGCCAGCTGGTATCCCGCTGGCGCGACCTGGCGCGTTCCAACCGGGGGGCGGCGGCGGTGGAGTTCGCCCTCATCCTCCCCATCCTGCTGCTGCTCTATTTCGGCTCGATCGAAGCCAGCCAGCTGATCATCGCCGACAGGCGCGTGACCGTGGTCGCCGGAACGCTGGGGGACCTGGTTTCGCGCAGCAAGGATTCCATTTCGACCTCGACGCTCGACAACTATTTCAGCGCCGCGTCCTCGACCATGGGGCCGATGTCGACCAACGGCCTCATTCAGGTCGTCTCGTTGCTGAGCGTGGACAGCAATGGGGTGGCAACGGTCAAATGGAGCCAGGCCTACCCGGCCACCGCGACGCCGCGCGCCAAGAACTCCATTTATGACATGTCGGGGGCCCCCCAGATGCGTGATCTGGCCAAGGGCAAGGACATCGTGGTTTCCGAAGCCAGCTACACCTACCAGCCCATGCTCGATCTGGTGTTCAAGTCCAACATCCCCCTGGCGCGAACCAACTTCTACCTGCCGCGCTTCCCGGGCACTATCGCCTGCTCCTGCTAAGCGGCTTGCGCCGCCCCCGTCCCCATGCCATAGGCGGAGCCTTCCCTGCCCTCCTGCCGGATAGATTGCATGACCGATGATACGCTGATCCCCGTCTTCGACCTCGGTGGAGTGTTCGTTGACTGGAACCCCATGTATTTGTTCCGCAAGCTCTTCGAGACCGAGGAAGAGGCCGCCTGGTTCCACGAGAACATCTGTACGGCGGACTGGAACCTCGAATTCGACGCCGGCGACATCTATTCGGAAGGGGTCGCGCGCCTCATCACGCGTTTTCCCCGCTACTGGCGCGAAATCCAGGCCTACGACCTGCGCTGGAAGGAAACCTTCAACGGCTTCCATCAGGGCACGATCGACATCCACAACGAACTGATCGCCGCCGACATCCCCACCTTTGCGATCACCAACTTCTCCTGGGAGAAGTGGGTGAGTTGCCTGGGTGACTGGCCGTTCCTCGAAAAGTTCGACGGGGTCGTGGTCTCCGGGCTCGAAAAGCTCGTCAAGCCCGATCCGCGCATCTATCGCCTCTTCTGCGACCGCTACGGCTTGTCCCCGGAGAGCTGCCTCTTCGTGGATGACAACGAGGTCAACATGGTGTCCGCGCGCAAGTTCGGGATGAAGGCCATCCACTTCTCCTCGCCCGAGGCGCTGCGCGCCGAACTGATCAGCTACGGCCTGCCGCTGAACGAATAGCCTGCACATGGCAAAGCGCCTCGGCGAAAACCGAGGCGCTTGGAAACTACAGAACCCGGAGGTTCGCGGCGTCAGTGGCCCCCGCTTCGGCGCTACTTAGTGCCGTACATGCGGTCGCCCGCGTCGCCAAGGCCGGGCACGATATAGCCCTTTTCATTGAGATGATCGTCGATCGCCGCCGTGAAGACCGGCACGTCCGGGTGCGCGGCGGTGAACTTTTCGACGCCCTCCGGCGCTGCCAGGAGGCAGAGGAAACGCAGGTTGTTGGCGCCCCGGCGCTTGAGCCGGTCGACCGCAGCGATGGCCGAATTGGCGGTGGCGAGCATCGGATCGACGACGATGATCAACCGGTCGTCGAGGCTGGACGGGGCCTTGAAATAGTATTCGACCGGCTGGAGCGTCTCATGGTCGCGATAGATGCCGATATGGGCGACGCGCGCCGCAGGGACCAGGTCGAGCATACCTTCAAGCAGGCCGTTGCCGGCACGCAGGATCGAGGCGAAGACCAGCTTCTTGCCCTTGAGCGTGGGGGCCTGCATCTCCTGGATCGGCGTCTCGATGGTCACCTGCTCCAGCTCGAGATCGCGCGTGACCTCGTAGCAGAGCAGGTGCGCGATTTCGCGCAACAGTCGCCGGAAGCCTGCCGTCGAAGTCTCCTTGTTGCGCATGATCGTCAACTTGTGCTGGATCAGGGGGTGATCGACTACTGTGACGTTGCTCATGGGGGGACCTGCGGAGGAGCTAGAGGAAGGATCGGCCATGCGGCCCGGGCGCCAGACCAAGCCAGCGGGCCGCGCTTTCGCCAATATCTGCGAAGGTTTTGCGAATGCCAATCTCGCCGCGCGACAGGCTTGGGGAAAAGGCCAAAATCGGCACCTGCTCGCGGGTGTGATCGGAGCCCTTCCAGGTCGGATCGTTGCCGTGGTCGGCGGTCAGGATCAATAGATCATCCTGGCGCATGGCCGCGATGATTTCCGGGATACGGCGGTCGAAGGCTTCGAGCGCACCGCCATAACCGGGCACATCGCGTCGGTGCCCGTATTCCTGGTCGAAATCGACGAAATTGACGAAGATCAGCGCCCCGTCCTGGCACATTTCCATGGCGTCGAGCGTGCTATCGAACAGCGCCATGTTGCCCGACGCCTTGAGCTTGTGGGTGACGCCGTGCCCGGCGAAAATGTCCGAGATCTTGCCGATGGCGAAGACCTGCCGCCCAGCGGCCTCGGCGCGATCGAGCAGGGTCGGCTCGGGCGGGGCGATGGCGAAGTCCCGGCGATTGCCGGTGCGCTTGAAGGTCTCAGCCGTCTCGCCGAGGAAAGGGCGTGCAATGACGCGCCCGATCCGCTTGGGTTCGAGGAGCCTGAACGCCACCTGGCAGATCTCGTAGAGCCGATCGAGACCGAAATGGCTCTCGTGGGCCGCGATCTGGAAGACACTGTCGACCGAGGTGTAGCAGATGGGCTTGCCGGTGCGGATGTGCTCTTCCCCCAGCTCTGCAATGATGGTGGTGCCTGACGCGTGCCTGTTGCCCAGGATGCCGGGCAGGCCCGCCTCCTTAATGAAGGCCTGGACGAAATCGTCCGGAAAGGCGGGCTCGGTCGCGGGAAAGTAGCCCCATTCGAAGGGCACGGGCACGCCTGCGATTTCCCAGTGACCGGACGGGGTGTCCTTGCCCTGCGAAACCTCACGGCCGACACCGAACCGGCCGCCGGCGGGGATCGCCGAAAGGCCGGGCGGGACCTGTTTGTTCGAAAGGGCCGCGGCGGCGCCCAGCCCGAGGGCATCCAGGTTCGGCAGGATCAGGGGCCCTTGGCGAAGGCCGGCCCTGTCCCCTGCGCCCCTGGCGCAGGCCTGGGCGATATGGCCGAGCGTATCTGCCCCTTCATCGCCATAGCTGGCGGCGTCGGGGGCGCCGCCGATGCCGAAGGAATCGAGCACTGCGAGGATGACCCGGGGCATCAACGATCTCCTGTCGGCATGATCCTGGCTGGGATCAGCGGATGGCGCGGCGCGCTCTCGCCGATTGCATAAGCCTGGCGGAAACGCCTTTCAGCCTCGGCGAAATCGTCCTGGGACCGGAAATGCACGCGCGCAAGGGTGTCGCCGCGTTCGACCTTTACGCCGATGCCGATGATCCGGTCGTAGCCGACGGCATGATCGATGGAATCGGTCGGTCGGGTTCGTCCACCGCCCAGGGCCACCACGCCCATGCCGACGCCGCGCGTATCGATGCTGGAGACGATCCCCCCGGCCTCGGCCGTGATGTTGCGCACATGGGGCGCTGCCGGCAAGTAGTCGTTCATGCGCTCGATGAAGTCGACGGGGCCGCCAAGGGCGCCCACCATCATGGCGAAGCGCTCGGCGGCGGCGCCACTGGCCAATGCCTGCTCCACCTTCGCCCGCGCCTCTCCAGCCGTGCCGAGACCGGTGATTTCAACGATCGCGGCGCAGAGCGCCACGGTCACTTCCTTGAGGCGTTCGTCCTGATGGGTGCCGGTGAGGAAGTCGACGGCGTTGCGGACCTCGAGGGCATTGCCAGCAGCGGACGCCAGCGGCTCGTTCATGTCGGTTATTAGCGCGCCTGTCTTGAGGCCCGCCCCGTTGGCGACCGATACCAGGCTTTCCGCCAGGGCCTTCGACTTCTCGAGTGTCGACATGAAGGCGCCCGAGCCCGTCTTGACGTCGAGGATCAGCGCCTGGAGACCGGCGGCGAGCTTCTTGGAGAGGATCGAGGCGGTGATGAGCGGAATGCTCTCGACCGTCGCGGTCACGTCGCGGATGGCATAAAGGGTACGGTCGGCCGGCGCCAGATCGTCGGTCTGGCCGATGATGGCGCACCCGGCAGCCTCGACTGTCCTGCGGAAGAGGGCATTGTCCGGGTTCGTGGTGTAGCCGGGGATGGAATCGAACTTGTCGAGCGTGCCGCCGGTATGACCAAGGCCGCGCCCGGAGATCATGGGCACGTAAACGCCGCAGGCCGCCAGGATCGGGGCGAGCATCAACGAGACGTTGTCGCCGACCCCGCCGGTCGAGTGCTTATCTGCAACCGGTCCGGGAAGATCGGACCAATCCAGCACGTTGCCGCTGTCGCGCATGGCCAGCGTCAGGGCAACGCGTTCGTCCACGCTCATGTCGTTGAAATAGACGGCCATGGCGAAGGCGGCCGCCTGGGCTGGCGACACCGAGCCATCGACGAGCCCGGCGATGAAGCGCGCGATATCGTCCGCGGCGAGCGGGAGATTGTCGCGCTTCCGGGCGATGAATTCCTGGGGAAGCAAGGTCACCGCCTCACGCCCCATACGGCACCCAGACGTTCTTGACCTGCGTGGCGCGGCGCAGGAAGTAATCGCCTTCGAACTTTTCCCTGTCGGCAAGATCGTAATAGAGGCCGCGGCTGGTCCAGGTCTGCTTGAGATTGCCGGTCGAAGCCTTCTCGACCATGGTCGAGGTGGTAGCATCACCGGCACACCAGATGGCGTCGACGCCGTCATGTTCGGCCAGCGTCCTGGCCAGCACGGCGCTTTCACCGGTTACGATATTGACGACGCCCGAAGGCACGTCCGAGGTTTCGAGCACCTGATAGAGATCGGTGACCGAAAGCGGAGATCGTTCGCTCGGCACCAGCACGACCGAATTGCCCATGGCAAGCGCGGGGGCCAGCAGGGCAACCGAGCCGAGCAGCGGGCGGCTGGGGGGCGCGACAATCGCCAGGACGCCGATGGGCTCGACCATGGCCGCTGCGATGGCGCGCAGCGGTGGGTTATGGACGGCGCCATCGTACTTGTCGGCCCAGCCGGCGAAGGCGAACAGGCGCTCGACAGCGGCGTCGACTTCCGCCTCGCCCTTCTCGCCGGTCTGCTCCTTGATGCGCGCGGCGAATTCGTCGCGGCGATACTGCAGGTTCTCTGCCAGGTAGTAGAGGATCTGCGCGCGGTTGTGCGCGGAGGTGGTGCCCCAGCCCAGCGCTGCGCGTGCGGCTTCCACGGCATTGCGGATATCCTTGCGGTTGCCGTCGCCGACCTCGCCCACAAGGTTGCCGTTGGCCCCGTAGACCGGGCGGGAATAACCGCTATCGGGACGGGCCTGCTTACCCCCGATATACATCTTGGCCGTCTGGTCGATGCCCTCCGCGGCGTCGAGCGGATTGGCAGGCTTGGCGGCGACGGCCTTTGCAATGGGAGCAGGCTTGAGATCCTTTTCCCAGGCGGGCTTCATGTAGGCGCCCATGCCTTCCTTGCCGCCTTCGCGACCGAAGCCGGACTCCTTGTAACCGCCGAACCCGACGGCGGCATCGAAGTTGTTGGTGCCGTTGATCCACACCACGCCCGCCTTGATCTTGGGAGCGATATCGAGGGCGAGGTTGATGTTCTCGCTCCAGATGGTGGCGGCGAGGCCATACTTGGTGTTGTTGGCGAGGGCCACCGCCTCTTCCGGGGTGCGGAAACTCATGGCCACCAGCACCGGCCCAAAAATCTCCTCGGCGACAACGCTGTTGGCGGGCGACACGTTGGTTATGAGTGCAGGCTTGAGAAAGCACCCCTTGGCCGGCAGGTCCATGTCCGGTTCGTAGACATGGGCGCCTTCCGCTGCGCCCTGCTTGACGAGGTCGCGCACCCGCGCCACCTGCACCGGGGCCACGAGCGCGCCGATGTCGATGGCCTTGTCGAGCGGATCGCCGACGCGCAGCGTCGCCATGCGCTTCTTGAGCTTGGAGATGAAGCGATCCTCGATCGATTCCTGGACGAGAAGGCGCGAGCCGGCGCAGCAGACCTGGCCCTGGTTGAACCAGATGGCATCGACCAACCCCTCAATGGCGCTATCGATATCGGCATCCTCGAAGACGATATAGGGCGACTTGCCGCCCAGCTCGAGCGACAGGCCCTTGCCGGTGCCGGCGGTGGCGGCGCGGATGGCCTTGCCGACTTCGGTCGAGCCGGTGAAGGCGATCTTGTCGATGTCAGGATGGGCAACGATGGCCTGGCCAGTTTCGCCGGCGCCGGTGACGATATTGACGACGCCCTTGGGCAGGCCCGCCTTCTCGCAGATTTCGGCGAAAAGCAGCGCGGTGAGCGAAGTGAATTCGGCGGGCTTGAGCACCACCGTGTTGCCGGCAGCCAGCGCCGGGGCGATCTTCCAGGCCAGCATCAGCAGCGGAAAATTCCAAGGGATGATCTGGCCACAGACGCCATAGGGCACCTGGCGGGGGAATTCGCGGTCGCGGTGCTGGGCCCAGCCGGCATGGTGGTAGAAATGACGCGCCACTAGCGGAATGTCGATATCGCGGCTCTCGCGGATCGGCTTGCCGTTGTCGAGGGATTCGAGCACCGCGAATAGACGCGAATGCTTCTGGACGAGGCGCGCGATGGCATAAAGGTATTTGGCGCGCTCATAGCCCGAGAGCGCCGACCATGACTTGAACGCGGCCCTCGCCGCTTTGACGGCCTTGTCAACGTCTTCGGCCGTGCCTTCGCTCACCAGCGCCAGGCTCTCGCCCGTCGCGGGATTGTCCGACGAGAAGGTTTTTTCCGGCTTGGTCCAGGCGCCGTTGATGAAGTGACCGAAGACACCATCGTGCGCCTTCAGCCAATCGAGCGCCGGTTGAGCGCTTTCGGGAGCCGGGCCGTATTCGAGGGTTTCGAAGATTTGGGCGATTTTGTTCATTCCGTTTTCTCCTCCGCGAGGAAAGCGGCTGGGGCTCCCCCTCATCCGCCCTTCGGGCACCTTCTCCCCGAGGGGGCGAAGGACGATGTGGCGCCGTTCTTGCCGCTCCTTCCCTTCTCCCCGTCGGCAGAAGGTGGCGCGCGGCGCCGGATGAGGGGCTACACCATCGGCTGGCGGTAATCTGCCGAGTAATGGCCCGTAAGATTGTGCTCGAGCTGCCGTTCGATGTCGGTCAGGAGCGATGACGCACCGAAGCGAAAGAGGTGGGGCTGCAGCCAGTGATTGCCGAGCTCTTCCTTCATCAGCGCCATGTAGTCGAGCGCCACCTTGGCCGTCGAAATGCCACCGGCGGGCTTGTAGCCGATCTCGATCCCGGTCTCGTCGTGGAACTCACGGATCATGCGGATCATGGCGAGGGACGTGGGCAGGTTGGCGTTGACCTTTTCCTTGCCCGTCGAGGTCTTGATGAAGTCGGCGCCCGCCATCATGCAGACAAGCGAGGCCTTGGCCACATTGGTGAGCGTCGCCAGTTCGCCCGTGCCCAGGATGGTCTTGATGTGAGCGTCCCCGCAGGCCTTGCGAAAGGCGCGGACTTCGTCATAGAGGGCCTGCCAATCCCCGCGCAGCACCATGCCGCGCTCGATGACGATGTCGATCTCCTTGGCGCCATCGGCAACCGAAGCCTCGATCTCCTTGATCTTGGTCTCGAAGGGCGCGAGGCCGTGCGGGAAGGCGGTCGAAACCGCTGCGACCGGGATGTTGGTGCCCTCGAGCGCCTTGACCGCGGTTTTCACGAACGTGTGGTAGACGCAGACCGCGCCCGGATGGATATCGAGATCGCCAACGCCCAGCCCGTCGATGATGTCCTGGCGCAACGGGTGGCGCGCCTTGGCGCAGAGGCGTTCGACACGACCCGGCGTATCGTCGGAATTGAGGGTGGTGAGATCGATGAAGGTGATGGCCTTGAGCAGCCAGGCGGCTTGCCACTCCTTCTTGACCGTCCGGCGCGCGCCGATGGTTGCGGCGCGGCGCTCGAGGGCAGAGCGGTTCATGCGCGTGCGCTCGACCCAGTCGAGGTCGAGCGGAAAGCCCGGATTGCGCTTGTGCGTGATGGCCTCGTGGGCCTTGTCGACAACTCTGAGGTTCATGATGCCTCCGTGGGCGCGATGTTCACGCCCGGCCTTGTCGCGCCGTCTGACGCGGCGCCTTGGAACAGGTGACTAACGATACCACACCGGCTTCATTTGCCCAAAAATTCGGGGCCAAACGAATGCGGCAGCAGCGCGCCCAGGGTGGTCTCGAGCGGTTCGCCTTCGACGCCGTGCGAGATGACGACGACGTCAAGATCGGCAAACTCGCGGATGCGCTGGCGGCAGCCGCCACAGGGCGTGACCGGCGCCGAACCGGGACCGGTGACATAGATGCGCTTGATGCGCCGTGCGCCCCCCGCGATCATTGCGGCGATGGCCGAGGCCTCGGCGCAATTGCCCTGCGGATAGGCGGCGTTCTCGATATTGCAGCCCGAATAGACCTTTCCGTCATCGGCCAGGATCGCCGCGCCCACCGAGAATTTCGAATAGGGCGCATAGGCCCGGGCGCGAATGGCCTCGGCGGCCGCGAAAAGTTCTGCGTCGCTCGCCATGCTAGCGCTCCTTGGTATAGGGCACGCCGCCCGCCTTGGGGCCGACGGCCTTGCCGATGAAGCCGGCGAGCAGCACCACCGTGAGGATATAGGGCAGGGCCTGGATCAGCTGCACCGGCACCTCCCAGCCAAGGCCCGGGATGGTCGTGCCCTGGAGGCGAATCTGGAGCGCGTCGAGGAAGCCGAAGAGCAGCGTCGCGAACATCGCCGGCACCGGACGCCACTTGGCGAAGATCAGGGCGGCCAGAGCGATATAGCCCTTGCCGGCGGTCATGTTGTTGCCGAAGCCCGAACCCTGCGCGATCGAGAAATAGGCGCCGGCAAGCCCGCAGAGGAGCCCGGTGATCAACAGGGCCTGGTAGCGTAGCCGGTTGACCGAAATGCCGGCGGTATCGACCGCCTTGGGGTTCTCGCCCACAGCGCGCAGCCGCAGGCCGAAGCGGGTGCGGTAAAGCACCCAGGCCGTCACCGGCACTGCGATGAAAGCAATATAAACGAGAATGTTGTGGCCCGAGATGAGGCCCGCATAGATAGGGCCAAGCACCGGGATGCCACCGATCTGCTCGGCGAAGGGCAGAGTGATCGGAAGGAACCGTCCGCCTTCGGGAAGCGGCGGCGTGCGCCCGCCCTGGTGGAACCAGGTGAGGCCGAGAAGCGTCGTTAGGCCCGCCGCCAGGAAGTTGATGGCCACGCCCGAAATGATCTGGTTGCCCTTGAGCGTGATCGAGGCGGCGCCGTGGATCATCGACATGACGATGGAGACGGCGATACCAGCCAGCAGGCCCAGCCACATGTTGCCGCTGACCGCGGCGACCGAGGCGGCGCCGAAGGCGGCCGCCAGCATCTTGCCTTCAAGGCCGATGTCGAAGATGCCGGAGCGTTCCGAATAGAGGCCGGCGAGACAGGCCAGGAGCAGCGGGGTCGTGAGCCGCAGCGTGGCTGCGAGCATTGAGATGAGGAGTTCGAAATCCATGTCCGTTCACCTCAACTGTCCGACGTTGCCGTTTCGCGGGCGACGGCCTCCGCCTTGTCCTCGGGTCGCCGCATCATGAAGGCGGTTTCGAGTCCGGGGCGGAGCAGGCCCTCCATGGCGCCGGTGAAGAGAATCACCAGGGCCTGGATGACCACGATCATCTCGCGGGTGATGGCAGGCATGTAGAACTGCAGTTCCAGCCCGCCCTGGTAGAGGGCGCCGAAGAGCAGGGCCGCAAGGGCGATGCCCACCGGGTGATTGCGGCCCATCAGGGCCACGGCGATACCGACGAAGCCGTAACCCGACGGGAAGTCGAGCACAAGCCGGTTCTGGACGCCGAGCACCTCGTTGACCGCAACCAGGCCCGCCAGGCCACCGGAGATGGTCATGGTGATCATGATGAGCCGAGAATTGGAAATGCCGGCATAGCGCGAGGCGGTCGGGTTCTTGCCGAGCGTGCGCATGGCGAAGCCGAGCTTGGTGTGCCAGATCAGGATATAGGTGCCGATCAGCGCCAGGATGGCGAAGATGATGGTCACGTTGACCGGCGCGTAGCCGAAGAACGAGAAGAACTCGCGCAGTTGCGGTATCTTGCCGGCATTGGTGACGGAGGCCGAGGACGGCTCCATCTGGCCGACGGGCTTGAGCACGCGGTTGAGCAGGTAGACCATCAGCGCCGAGGCGATGAAGTTGAACATGATCGTGGTGATCACCACGTGGCTGCCGCGCTTGGCCTGGAGGTATCCCGGGATGAAGGCCCAGAAGCCGCCAATGGCGGCAGAGGCGAGCACGGCGACCGGCAGCACCAGCAGCCAATGGGTCTGGTCGAGGAAGAGGGCCGCGAGGATGGCGCCGATGCCGGCGACATAGGCCTGCCCCTCCGCGCCGATATTGAAGAGCCCGGCATGGGCGGCAATGGCGACGGCCAGTCCGGTGAAGACGAAGTTGGTGGCAAAGTGCAGCGTATAGCCGAAGCCTTCGCCGTAGCCGAAGGCGCCCCCGATCATGATGCGCAGCGCATCGATGGGGTTCTGGCCGATCACGAGCACCACGATGCCGGAGACGATGAAGGCCAGCAACAGGTTGAGGGCGGGCAGCAGGGCGACATCGGCCCAGCGTGGCAAGGGACGGCGGGCGCTCATTGGGCTGCCTCTTCTTTTTTGTTGATACCAGCCATCATCAGGCCGAGTTCGCCTTCGGTTGCGGTGGCCGGATCGGCCTCGCCCACGATGTGACCGTCGAACATCACCAGGATGCGGTCCGAGAGCGAACGGATTTCGTCCAGTTCCACCGAGACGAGCAGGATCGCCTTGCCGGCGTCACGCATCTTGATGATCTGGTTGTGGATGAACTCGATGGCGCCGATATCGACGCCGCGCGTCGGCTGGCCGACGACAAGCACGTCCGGATCGTTCTCCATCTCGCGTGCCAGCACGATCTTCTGCTGGTTGCCGCCCGAGAAGTTGGCGGTCTTGAGCCGCGGATTGGCCGGACGGATGTCGAACTTCTTGATGCGCTCGACGGCTTCCTTGCGGGCGGCGTCGATATCGAGAATGAAGCCCTTGCCGTATTGCGGCTCGTCCTGGTAGCCGAGAATGGAATTCTCCCATTCCTCGAAATCGGTGACCAGGCCCATGCGGTGCCGGTCTTCGGGCACATGGGCCAGGCCCGCCCGACGCAGGCGTGCCGCGCCATCGTCCCCCACGAACGAGACCGGATTGCCGTTGACCCTGACGCCGCCGAGCATGGGCGCGCGCATGCCCGCCACCGCCTCGAGAAGCTCGGACTGGCCGTTGCCGGCAACCCCGGCAATGCCGACGATCTCGCCGGCCCGCACCGAGAACGAGATGTTCTTGACGCGCGGTACCTTGAAGTCGTCGGTGACTACGAGATCTTCGACCTCGAGCAGGGTCTTGCCCGGATTGGCGGCCCCCTTTTCGACGCGCAGGAGCACGCGCCGGCCGACCATGAGCTCGGCGAGCTGCTCGGGGTTGGTTTCCTTGGTGGGCAAGGTCTTGACGATCTCGCCCTGGCGCATGACCGAGACGGTGTCGGTGATGGCCATGATCTCGCGCAGCTTGTGCGTGATGAGGATGATGGTCTTGCCCTGGTCGCGCAGGGTGCGCAGCACCCGGAAGAGGTGGTCTGCCTCGGCGGGGGTCAGAACGCCGGTCGGCTCGTCCAGGATCAGCACGTCGGCGCCGCGATAGAGCGCCTTGAGGATCTCGACGCGCTGCTGGAGACCGACCGAGACGTCCTCGACGATGGCGTCGGGATTGACCTCGAGATTGTATTCGCTGGCGAGACGCTTGAGTTCGGCGCGCGCCTTGGAAAGCGTGGGGGCCAGCAGAGGTGAATCCTCGGCGCCCAGCACCACGTTTTCGAGAATGGAGAAGTTGTCGACCAGCATGAAGTGCTGGTGGACCATGCCGATGCCCAGCGCCAGCGCATGGCGGCTGTCGGTGATGGCATGGGGGACGCCGTTGACGCGGATCTCGCCGCTGTCGGCGGTGTAGAACCCATAAAGGATCGACATCAGGGTCGATTTGCCGGCGCCGTTCTCGCCCACGATGCCGTGCACGGTGCCGCGCTTGATCTTGAGGTCGATGTTCTTGTTGGCATGCACCGCGCCGAAGCGTTTGTTGATGCCGGTCAGCTCGATCGCCCATGGGGATGCAGCGGCCGTTTCCGGCCGCTGCATGCTGTTGTTTTGGGTGCTCGTCATCTGCTTCGCGCTTACGGGCAGGTATTGTCCGAGGTGTAGTCGTGGACCTGGATTTCGCCCGAGATGATCTTGGCCTTGAGCGCCTCGACCTGGGTCTTCATGTCATCGGTGATGAGCGAGGCGTTGTTGTCGTCAAGCGCATAGCCGACGCCGTCATTGGCCAGGCCCATGACCTGCACGCCCGAGGTCCAGGTGCCGGTGGTGCCGTCGATGAAGGCGGTCTTGACCGCGTTGTCGACGCGCTTGACCATCGAGGTCAGCACCGAGCCCGGATGCAGGTAGTTCTGGTTGGAGTCGACGCCGATCGAGAACTTGCCGGCGTCGGCAGCGGCCTGCAGCACGCCCAGGCCCGAGCCGCCGGCAGCGGCATAGACAACGTCCGCGCCGCGGTCGAAGTCGGCCTTGGTCAGCTCGCCCGCCGCGACCGGATCGTTCCAGGCGGCCGGGGTGGTGCCGGTGTAGTTTTCGATCACGGTGGCCTTCGGATTGATGGCCAGGACGCCCTGCTTGTAACCGCAGAAGAACTTGTGGATCAGCGGGATGTCCATGCCGCCCACGAAGCCGACGGTGCCGGTCTGGGACTTGAGGGCCGCCAGGGCGCCGACAAGGTAGGAGCCGGTGTGCTCATCGAAGACGACCGAGCGCACGTTGGGCGCATCGACCACGGCGTCGATGATGGCGAACTTGGTGTCGGGGAACTCGGCGGCGACCTTGGTCAGCGCTGCGCCCCACGAGAAGCCCGGGATGACGATCGGGTTGGCACCCGAGGAAGCGAAGCGGCGCAGGGCCTGCTCACGCTGGGCGTCGTTCTGCAGTTCCAGGTCCTGGAACTTGCCGCCGGTTTCCTTGGCCCATTCGGTAGCGCCGTTGAAGCCTGCCTCGTTGAAGGACTTATCGAACTTGCCGCCGAGGTCGTAGATGATGGCAGGATCGGCGAGCGCCGTGCCGGCCAAGAGGGCGCTGAGCGCCACGCCACCAGCCAGAACGCCTGCGCGGCCGGCCAGCTTCTTGGCGAGAGTTTTCACTGTCATGTTTATCTCCCTGTCGTGCGCCGGGCGACGGCCAGACGGCCGAAGGACAATCCCAGTGCGCTAACGGGCGATACAATCGTGCAAACGTTCTCCCCGCAAGAGGGCGCGCGCGTTATTTTTCCGGTTGGTCAAAAATTTTTCTGGCGGGATAAGCCAGCAAATGCGCCGTGTTGCGCACCGAACCCGCCATGCCGGCAGGCCGGGCACGAGCAGGTCTGGGCGAAAGCGTCGACCCTGGCCATGGCGGCGGTCGACTGTCGCGCGCTCGGATGCCAGAGGCCGGTGGCGCGGGCGGTGCTGCGAGCGCAATGAAATTGACGATCCATCGGTCAACCCCGCGCCGCGATGTGGCCGAAGACCTCGCCCAGCCCGGCCCCCGCCGTGAGCACGAGATAGGCCGCAAGGATGCCGGCGAGAAACAGAATGATCGTGTCGCGGTTCTGGGCGCTCATGACAATTTTACCTTTCCTGTTGAGGAGCAGGTAACCCAAATCCGGCGGTCAGATTGTGATGCTTTTGCGGCAGGTGAAGGCAGGGTTAAGCGAAGGTAAATTCGGGGGTTTTGGAAGGCCGGGCGACTGGCCTTTTCCCCGTAGTTGCTGATGTTTTTGGGGTGGGTCGAGAGGGTCTACCGGCGTTGCCGTCACCACCCTTCCGCGACCAGGCCTCAGATCACCTCGATCGTCGTGCCCATCGCCTCGGCGAAGCGCTCGAAGAAGCCGTCGATGACCTTCTGGGCAGAGTTGCCGATCAGGCTGCGGCCCAGCCGCATGATCTGGCCGGAGGCGCCGCCGCGGGCCGTGAAGGCCAGTTCGCACCCCTCTCCGGCGTCATGGAGCGTGATGTCGGCCGCGCCTTCGGCGAGGCCGAGAATGCCCCCGCGCCCCTTGCCCGAGAGCGTATAGCTCTTGGCGGGGATGACATTGCTCAGCGTCAGGTCGCCGACGAACACGGGATGGACGACGCCGAGGCTCACCTTGATGTGCAACTCGAGCGTTTCCCCCGAGGTCCATTCGATGCGTTGGCAGCCCGGAATCGTGTCCTTGAGAACGGCCGTGTCGTTGAGGGCCGCCCACACGTCATGGCGGGAGGCCGCCAACTTGTATCTTCCGCCAAAATCCAATGTTCACGCCCCTTTACGTGGTGCTTTTTGGCACCAATATGGGCAAAATAAGAAGCCTGTCGGCCAGTTGCAATTGTCAGCGGGCAAGCCAGCGGGAATCTATGGCCGCAGGCGTCCAACAGCGTCAAACAAGGAGTGGGACCCATGGCCAGTGAAACGACGACCGCGGAACAGGCGACCGCCGTCACCCCCGTTACGGAAAAGCCCCTGCAGTACCTGGACAAGGCAGTCGGTGCGATCCGCAATCTGGGCCTCTGGCCGGAGCAGCAGCAGGAGCAGCCGATCACCGCGCTCCTCAAGGAAATCACCGAGCTGGACGAGACGCGCGTGATTCTCATCGGGCGCACGCTCAGCCAGGCCTCGGCCTTCAACGAGGTGGTGCGCGAGCAGGTCGCGGCGATGAATATCGGCGAGCGCTACGAGGACATCACCAAGGGCTTCGATTCCATCCGCGACGACGCCAAGATGCTGGTCGACCAGCTCGACGACAACAAGATCGATTTCCGCGAGCGCATCCAGAACGTTTGGATGAAGGTTTCGCGCGGCGACATCGCCACCCGCTTCGACAAGATCCGCGACACCTATCTCGCCGTCTCCAAGGACACCAAGGACCAGGTGGACCGCGAGCACACGATCCTGGAGGCCTATCGCGATTTCCGCGGGGCGCTCAAGCAGTCCGAAGTGATGGCGCTCGAGCTGCTCGGCATTGCCGAAAAGAAGCTCACCGAGCGCAAGGAAACGCTCCAGAAGTCCGCCGACGCTCTCTCCGCCTTCTCGGAGGGCACGCCGGCCGAGCGGGCGCGTCTCGAGCTGGATCGCGACGAGAAGCTGCGCGACATGCAGAACGAGGAGCGCCGCTACCAGATCGTCAAGGACCTCTCGGATAACCTGACGATCTCCTACAACACCTCCGAAGTGGTGATGGCG
>Ga0182743_1000339_pt1 | contig 63908 bp, 56 predicted proteins | sample eDN3rd30CKraftOP_FD_128522 | JGI IMG/M metagenome (GOLD analysis project Ga0182743, IMG submission 128522) | Enriched Organic Plus compost microbial communities from Emeryville, California, USA - eDNA 3rd pass 30_C Kraft OP (version 2) (version 2) ... | reverse complement strand
GGGACCTGGCGATCAAGTTGGGCGTATCGCGGCCGTCTGTCCGTGAGGCTCTGATCGCGCTGGAGGTCGAGGGTCTGGTCGAGGTCCGCATGGGCTCGGGCATCTATGTGCACAGCAGTCACGCCGCCGATAGCGTCGTGGCCGAAAGCCCGCTGGAAACCATCCGGGCTCGTCAGTTGGTCGAAGGCGAGCTGGCGGCACAGGCAGCCGAATTAGCCCAGCCAGCCCAAGTCGCCGGACTGCGCGAAGCGCTGCACGCCATGCAGACAGAGGCCGCGGCCGGACAGATACCCATCCAGGGCGATCGGCTGTTTCATTTGCGTATTGCCGAGATCAGCAACAACTCCGTGTTGCTGCGCGTGGTGGGCGATTTGTTCGACGAACGCCACAACCCCTTGTCGGTCAAGCTCGGCGACTATTTTGAAAACCCCTCGAGCTGGAAGGCCGCGATCTCGGAACATGGCTTGGTAGTCGACGCCATTGCGGCCGGTGATGCGGCACGTGCGCGCGAGGCCATGCGGCATCATCTGTCTTGCTCGCATGATCGTCTGACCGCCAACTGGGCGCCCGCGCCCGACAAGGTAAAAACATGACCCTGGCCTGTAAGATCCATGGCGCGCGCGACCTGCGTCTCGAACATGACGATGAGTGCGCGCTTGCGCCGCATGAGGTCGAGTTGCGGCTGGGCGCAGCAGGAATTTGCGGCTCTGACCTGCACTATTACCTGCATGGACGTGTCGGCGCTTTTGTCATACGCGAGCCCTTGATCCCTGGCCACGAGGCGTCAGGCGTCGTGCTGCGCGTAGGTGACGCTGTGACGCGCGTACAGCCCGGCATGAAGGTTGCCATCAATCCGTCGCATCCCTGTGGACAGTGCGATTACTGCCGCGCCGGACGCGACAACTTGTGCCGCAACATGCGTTTTCTGGGCAGCGCCAGCATCTATCCGCATGTGCAGGGCATGTTCCGCGAGCGCTTTTTCATGGGCGAGCGCCAGTTGACCCCTGTGCACGAAGACATCTCGTTGGGTGAGTTGGCCTGTGCCGAACCGCTGTCCATCGGCTTGCATGGCGTGAATCGCGCCGGCGCACTATTGGGCAAAACCGTGCTGGTCACCGGCGGCGGCACCATCGGCTGTATGACCGTGATTGCGGCTCGACTAGCCGGCGCAGCGCATGTGATCGTGACGGATGTTGCAGACCGTCCGCTGCAGATGGCCGGTCAGGTCGGCGCCGACGAGACCATCCGGTCCGATCAGGCCGACACTGCCGCCCTGGCGGATATCGCCGACGTGTCTATTGAGGCCGCCGGCAATCCCGCCGCGCTGGACACCTGCTTGCGCGCAACGCGCCGCGGCGGCCGTATTGTGCAGGTGGGCACGCTGCCCGCTGAAGGGATCGCCTTTCCCGCCAACAACATCATGGCGCGCGAGCTGGATTACGTCGGCGCATTCCGCGCTGGTATCGAATTCGATTGGGCGGTGTCGTTCTTGCGTTCGCGCCGGGTCGATGTACGGCCGTTGATGAGCGCGCAATTGCCGCTCGATCGTGCTGTGGAAGCTTTTGAATTGGCGGCCGACCGCCAGCGTAGTACCAAGGTGCAACTCGTATGTGAACCCTGACCACCACCAAAGGCAACGGCAAACATAAAAACTCCGCTGTCGCCTGCTTAATCGCAAGAGAGGAGACAAGAATGACGCAAGGTAACGCTCTCAAGGTACTGCTAGCCGCGGCCGCACTGGCTGCATCGGGTAGCTCATGGGCCCAGACCACGCTGAAATGGGCGCACGTGTATGAGACCTCCGAGCCGTTCCACACCAGTTCGGTATGGGCGGCGAAAGAAATCGAGAAACGCACCAACGGCCGCTATCACATCGATGTGTATCCAGCCTCGCAACTGGGCAAGGAAAACGACATCAATCAAGGCCTGACGCTGGGTACGGTCGACATGATCATCTCCGGCTCGAGCTTTGCCGCCAAGAGTTTTCCGCGCATCGGCGTGACGTATTACCCCTATACCTTCCGTAATCCCGAGCATCTGCTGGCCTACACCAAGAGCGATATCTACAAGACGCTGACCAAGGGCTACGAAGAAAAAAGCCGCAACCACATTGTGGCGACCACGTATTACGGCACACGGCATTCCACCTCGAATCGTCCTTTCTCCACTTGCGAGGAAATGAAGGGCCTGAAAATGCGCGTGCCTGATGTGCCGGCCTACTTGGCTATGCCGCGCGCCTGCGGCGTGAATACGTCGCCCATCGCCTTTGCCGAGGTCTATCTGGCATTGCAGAACGGTACGGTAGAGGCGCAGGAAAACCCGCTGACCACTATCGAAGCCAAGAAATTTTTCGAGGTGCAAAAGAACATTATCCTGACCGGGCACATCGTTGATCACTTGAATACGGTGATTTCCGGAAAGCTGTGGAAGAGCCTGTCCGAAGAAGACCGCAAGATTTTCGCCGAGGTCGCGCAAGAAGCTGCCGCCAAGGCCTCGCTCGAAGTCATCGCGCGTGAAAAAGAACTGGTCGATGTGTTCCGCAAAAAAGGGTTGACCGTGACCGAGGTCGATACCGCCGCCTATCGCGATACGGTGCTCAAGAAGGTTCCGTTCGAACAATACGGCTACGAAAAAGCCGATTGGGAAGCGATCCAGGCCATCAAGTAACTACCCACTGACGGGGCCGTACGGCGGCCCCGGTTGGTACACGCCACGGTACATAACCAGCAGAGGGAAAACATGCACGTTAATACTGGAGCCGGGCCGAGCGCCATGGCTCAATACCGCAACGACGGCCAACGTGCCGCGACGGCACAGCACGAATCGTCCGTTGAATCGATTGTCCACAGCTTCGAAGAAGCCGACCAGAACCAAAAGGTCGATCTCTCGCATTACGCGTTCGAAGACTGGCTCTGTCTGGTCTTGTTCTGGATCATGGGATGCCTGGTTTTTCTGCAGTTCTTTACGCGTTACGTGATGAACGATTCCTTCGCGTGGACCGAAGAGCTCGCTGTCTATGCGTTGATCGGCGTTGTTTTTATTGGGTCGGCCATGTGCGTGCGCGCCTGCCGCCATATTCAGGTCGATTTTCTCTATCGCTACTTGCCTAAAGGGGTGGCGCGGGCGTTGTCCACGGTGATCGACATCGTGCGTACGGTGTTCTTCGGCTACGCCGTGTGGCTGGTGTATCGCTACATCGAACTCGTGGGGGTAGAACCTATGACCACGATCATGTGGGACAAGAGCTATGTGTACTGGCTGGCAGAGGCCGGTTTCGTGATGATGTTTGTGCGCTCCATACAGGTCAGCGTGCAGAACTGGCGCCAGGGATATTCGTCTCTGGATAATCCCGCCGCTTATCAAAGTCTGGACTGACCTGACGCGCAAAGGAGCCAGTATGGGAATTCTGATCGGAACCTTTCTGTTGTTGATGATCTTTGGTGTGCCGGTGGCCGTGTCTATGGCGGGCGCGTCCTTATTGTTTCTGTTGTGGTCGGGCAGCGTGCCCGACGTGGTGATCGCGCAGCGCATGATCGCTGGCGTCGAGTCGTTTCCGTTGCTGGCAGTGCCGTTTTTTATCCTCGCCGGCAACTTGATGAATATCGCTGGGATTACGGGCCGCATTTATAACTTTGCCGTGGCGTTGGTAGGGTGGATGCGCGGCGGATTGGGGCAAGTGAATATCATCGGCTCGGTGGTGTTTGCTGGCATGTCGGGCACCGCGATCGCCGATGCTGCAGGACTGGGCACCATCGAGATCAAGGCCATGAAGGACCATGGCTATGAGACGGAGTTTGCGGTAGGCGTGACCGCTGCCTCGGCGACGTTGGGTCCGATCTTGCCGCCGTCCTTGCCATTCGTGATCTACGGCATGATGGCCAACGTGTCTATTGGCTCGTTGTTTCTGGCAGGCATTGTCCCAGGTGTCGTGTTGACGCTGCTGATGATGTTCACCGTTGCGTATTTCGCCCGTAAGAACAATTGGGGCGGCGACGTGGCCTTTGACTGGAAACGGCTTGCTGGCGCGTCCCTCGAGGTGTTGGTGGTGTTGGCATTCCCGTTCAGTATCTGGGTAATGACCCAATTTGGCGTGTCCGCCAATACCGCCACGTTGATTGCCTTTGCCGCCTTGCTGGCCGTCGATTGGTACTTCGATTTTTCTGCCGTGATGGCATTGATGGCGCCGGTCATTTTGATAGGCGGCATGACGATGGGATGGTTCACGCCCACCGAGGCCGCCGTGGCCGCCGTGATATGGGCCTTGTTCCTGGGCTTGGTGCGCTATCGTTCGATGACCTTGCGTACCTTGGCCAAGGCTACCTTCGACACCATTGAAACTACGGCATCGGTGTTGTTCATCGTGACGGCGGCATCGGTGTTCGCCTGGCTGTTGACCACGACTCAGGCCGCGCAGACATTGACCGACGCCATTCTGGCGGTGACCCATAACAAATGGGTGTTCCTGCTGTTGGCGAACCTGCTGATCCTGGTGGTCGGATGCTTCATCGATACCATCGCGGCGATCACTATTCTGGTGCCGATTCTGCTGCCCTTGGTATTGAAACTGGGCATCGATCCGATTCACTTCGGCTTGGTGATGACGCTGAACCTGATGATAGGGTTGTTGCATCCGCCATTGGGGATGGTGTTGTTTGTCTTGGCGAGGGTGTCCAAGCTGTCCGTTGAGCGCACCACGATGGCAATCTTGCCCTGGCTCGTGCCGCTGTTCATCGCCCTGATCGTTATTACTTATATTCCCAGTGTCAGCATGTGGTTGCCCGACCTGGTCGGAGGTGGTAAGTGAGTCAAACAATACAAGCCGGCGCGCGGGCCGGCGATATTCCCGTCATTCGTATCCATGCCTCTGATAATGTCGTGATTGCGCGCCGCCAATTGGTAGGCGGCACGGTGTTGCCGACAGAGGGCGTCACCGTGGCCGGGCTGATTCCGCCCGGCCACAAGGTCGCAGTGCGCGCGATAGCTGCGGGGCAGCCCGTACGCCGCTATAACCAGGTCATTGGAATCGCGCGGCAAGACATCGCGCCGGGCCAGCACGTGCATACGCATAATCTGGTGTTCTCCGATTTCGAGCGCGACTATGCCGTAGGTCAAGATGCCCATGCGACGGACTATGTCGCGAAGCCTGCGACGTTTGAAGGCATTGTGCGTGCTGATGGTCGCGTGGCCACGCGCAACTATATCGGTGTGCTGACGTCGGTGAATTGCTCTGCCACGGTGGCGCGCGCCATCGCTGATCATTTTCGGCGCGACATTCATCCCGAGGCCTTGTCCGCCTATCCCAACGTCGATGGCGTCGTGGCGTTGACGCATGGCGCGGGGTGTGCGACGGGCAGCGATGGAGAACCTTTACGGGTACTGCGCCGCACCTTGGGCGGTTATGCGCGTCACGCCAATTTCGGTGCGCTGATGGTGGTGGGTCTCGGCTGTGAAACCAATCAGATCGAAGGCCTGATGGAACAAGAACACCTGCGGGAAAGCGGGCGGCTGCATACCTTCAGCATCCAGGGCACTGGCGGTACGCGCCGGACGGTGGCTCGCGGCATCGAGTTGATCGAACAGATGCTGGAGGAAACGAATCGAGTGCAACGTCAGCCCGTGTCGGCCAGTCACCTGACCGTAGGGCTGCAGTGCGGCGGGTCGGACGGCTATTCGGGAATCAGTGCAAACCCAGCGCTCGGCGCAGCAGTGGACCTGTTGGTGCGTCACGGCGGTTCTGCCATCCTGTCAGAGACCCCAGAAATTTATGGGGGTGAACATCTGCTGACGCGCCGCGCCGTGTCGGCCGCTGTGGCCGACAAGCTGCTCGCAAGACTGCGCTGGTGGGAAGACTACTGCTCTCGTAACGATGCCGAGATGGATAACAACCCCTCGGCGGGCAACAAGGCCGGCGGCTTGACGACCATCCTGGAGAAATCTCTGGGCGCAATAGCCAAGAGCGGCACGACCAATCTGGTAGACGTCTATGAGTACGCGCAGTCCGTCACGGCGCGTGGGTTGGTCTTTATGGACACGCCCGGCTACGACCCCGTGTCTGCGACTGGGCAAGTCGCAGGTGGCGCGAACCTGATCTGTTTCACGACAGGTCGCGGCTCGGCCTACGGCTGTGCACCGTCGCCCTCATTAAAGCTCTCGACCAATACCGAATTGTGGCGGCGGCAGGAGGACGACATCGACATCAACTGTGGCGAAGTCGTCGACGGCGATAGCGATGTGCAAGCCATGGGCGAAAGGATTTTTCAGTTGATGCTGGACACAGCCTCAGGACGGCGCAGCAAAAGTGAGATCCACGGCTACGGACAGAACGAATTTGTGCCCTGGCAATTAGGTGCAGTGATGTAGCGATCCCGGTCGATTTGATTGTGCCGCGCCTTGATGCGCGCGGATTCCCATTTCTCGGAGCTTCGGATGAAGATCAGCAACGCACGTGTCATCGTGTGCAGTCCCGGACGCAACTTCGTTACCCTGAAAATAGAGACCGACGAGGGTCTCACCGGCATCGGTGATGCGACGCTGAATGGCCGCGAATTGGCGGTGGCGAGCTACCTGACCGATCACGTCATCCCTTGCTTGATCGGTCGTGATGCGCATCAGATCGAGGACATCTGGCAGTTCCTGTATCGCGGCGCCTACTGGCGGCGCGGACCGGTGACCATGTCGGCCATCGCTGCAGTCGATACCGCGTTGTGGGATATCAAAGCCAAGGCTGCCGGCATGCCGCTCTATCAATTGCTGGGCGGCAAGAGCCGCACCGGGGTCATGGTCTACGGCCACGCCAATGGCCGCGATATCGACGAAACGGTCGACGAGGTATTGCGCTATCGCGATATGGGCTACCGCGCCATCCGCGCGCAAAGCGGCGTGCCGGGCCTGAATGCCGTCTACGGTGTAGGCCGTGGCCGCATGTTTTACGAGCCTGCCGATGCAGACCTGCCATCCGAGCATGACTGGTCCACCGAAAAATATCTGGACCATGCGCCGAAACTGTTTGAGCGCGTGCGCGATGCCGTGGGCTGGGATACACATCTGCTGCACGATGTCCATCATCGTCTGACGCCAATCGAGGCAGGGCGCTTGGGTAAATCGCTGGAGCCCTACCGGCTGTTCTGGATGGAGGACGCCACGCCGGCCGAGAATCAGGAAGCGTTCCGATTGATCCGCCAGCATACGGTGACGCCATTGGCGGTGGGCGAGATATTCAACACAGTATGGGACTGCAAAGACCTCATCCAGAATCAATTGATCGACTATATCCGCACCACCGTAGTCCACGCAGGAGGCATTACGCATCTACGCCGGATCGCTGATCTCGCATCGCTGTATCAGGTGCGCACCGGGTGCCATGGCGCGACAGACTTGTCGCCGGCCTGCATGGGCGCCGCGCTGCATTTTGATCTGTGGGTGCCCAATTTCGGGATCCAGGAATACATGCGTCACACCGACGAGACGGATGCGGTGTTTCCCCATGCGTATTCTTTTGCCGACGGCATGATGTATCCCGGCGATGCGCCAGGGCATGGTGTAGATATCGATGAAAAGCTGGCGGCAAAATATCCATATCAGCGTGCGTATCTGCCGGTGAATCGTCAGGCGCACGATGGTACGTTGTGGAACTGGTGATGAAGTCTTTCAACGCTGAGACTCGGCGGCTGGGTCCCGGTAGCTTGGCTCAATTACCCGTTGATGTTGAGCGTCCGGGTTACGAGCGCGCACAGTTGCGGCCAGGTATCGTCCACCTGGGTATTGGCGCGTTTCACCGCGCCCACCAGGCCCCTGTCACTGATATGGCGCTCTCGGCCACCGGTGATCTGCGCTGGGGAATTATTGGCGTATCGTTGCGCAGTCCCGATACGCGCGACGCTTTGTTGCCGCAAGACAGCTTGTATACGCTGTCGCTGCGCGACACGGATGATAGCGGCGCAGCGCGCGAGACCTTGTCGGTAGTAGGTTCGGTTCTGAGGGTGTTGGTGGCAACCGAGGACCCTGGTGCCGTGCTGGCGCAGATTGCGCATCCCGATACCCGTATCGTCAGCCTGACTGTGACGGAAAAGGGCTATTGTCACGAGCCCGCCACGGGACGTTTACATCGCGACGATCCCGATATCGCTCACGACCTGGTAGACAGCGACACGCCACGCAGCGCCATCGGCATGCTGGTGCATGGTCTTGCACGCCGTCGCGATGTCGGTTTGCCTCCGGTTACCTTGCTCTCATGCGATAACCTGCCATCCAACGGCGATACGCTACGCGGCTTGGTGCTGGAATTCGCAGGCTTGCGCGATCCTGGGTTGGCGGAATGGATCGCCGCGCATTGCACCTTTCCCAATTCCATGGTGGATCGCATCGTGCCGCGCACGACCGATGCCGACCGTCAGCGGATCGCCGCACGGTTGGGGGCGGTCGATGCCTGGCCTGTGGTCGGAGAACCGTTTCTTGAATGGATCATCGAGGATAGATTCGTCAACGGCCGCCCTGCGTGGGACCAGCCCGGAGGCGCGCGCTTTGTCGAACACGCCGCCCCGTTCGAGCATCTGAAATTGCGCATGGTCAACGGCCCGCATTCCGCGCTGGCTTATCTGGCGGCTTCCGCAGGGCTGGACACGGTCAGCCAGGCGATGGCGGATCCTGCATTGCATGATTATCTCGATGCCCTGATCAGAGAGGAAATTGCCCCCACACTGCAGTCCGTACCCGGCGTCGATCTCGCGGCGTTACGCAAGCGTCTTTTGACTCGCTTTTCCAACGCTGCGTTACCACATCGCACCCAGCAGATCGCCATGGACGGTTCTCAAAAACTGCCGCAGCGCTTGCTGGGCACAGTGCGCGACCGTATGCGTGCAGGGGCCGGTTACCAACGACTGGCGTTGGCATTGGCGGGTTGGATGCATTATCTGCGGGGGCATGACGAGCAGGGCAAAACCTACCCGATACAGGATCCGTTGGCAGAGGCATTGCAGGCTCGTCTCGCCGCTGTAGGGCAGGGCAGCGACATCGATGATATTCAGCGCGCGCGTGCATTGATCAGCTATGCGCCGGTATTTGGCGATCTCGCCGGATGCGAGGAACTCATTATCGAGGTGGCGCGCCATGCGACGGTGTTGAGACAGCAGGGCGTGCGCGCCGCGGCCGGCGCGGCGGTCCGTCTTTTCTGATGGAATGAGCGTGGATATGACTACGGACGACACATCAACTTTATTGCGTCACTGCGGCGCCGCCGCGCTGCGGGAGTGGGGGCGAGATTGTTTGCTGGCCATGGACGTTTCCGAGACCGACGCGGCCTGCGTGGCAGATAGCCTGGTCCAGACCAGTTTATGGGGTATAGATTCTCACGGTATCGCGCGTCTGCCGCATTATCTGAATCGCCTGGCACATGGCTCGATTCTGCCACGCCCTGACATCCGTGTCGTGCAGAGCGGCCCCGCCACGGCACAGGTGCATGGCGGCCAAGGCCTGGGTATTGTCGTCGCACATCGCGCCAATGCAGTAGCCATGGACCTGGCACGAGAAACCGGCATCGCTGCGGTAGGCGTCAGCGACTCATCTCACTGCGGCGCAGTTGGTCTCTACAGCCGAGCCGCGGCCGAGGCGGGCCTGATCGGCCTTGCGTTTACGCACTCCGATTCCATCGCAGCGCCTTTTGGCGGCTATGCCCCGTTTTTAGGCACTAATCCCATTTCCGTGGCGGTACCTCGCGACAATGCTGCTCCGGTCTGCTTGGACATGGCCTCGACCGCCATTCCCTGGAACCGCGTGATGAACGCCCGTCGCGAGGGCCATGAACTCCCGCCAGGTGTGGCCTTTGATGTAGACGGAAACGAGGCCACCGACCCTCAATTAGCCCGTGCATTGCGTCCTCTGGGCGGCCCCCAACAAGGCTACAAGGGCTATGGCCTCGCGCTGATGATCGAACTGCTGTGTGGACCATTGAATGGCAATCCATTCGGCCCGCATATCTCGCCGATGTACGAACAGTTGGACGTGGCTCGCCGATTAGGGGCGTTCTTTATCGTGATAGACCCCGCACGTTTCGCTGGCGGCCCTATGTTGGGTGCTGTGGTCGCTCAAATGGCGCAAGAACTCGCAGCGCAACCGGGCCAGCCACGTATGCCTGGCGACCCCGAACAGTCAGCCCAAACACAGCGTCTGCATGATGGCATTCCCATCGAGCCGGGGCTATGGCGGGAATTTACGCAATGGAGCGAGCGGTTGCATCTGCAGCTACCCTCAGTCATTGATACGGCGTGACCATCGACTACACCGTGCCGGGGTCGTCGCCTGAGGCCTTGGCTATCATTTCCTCGGCCTGCCTGCTGCCAAACCGTTCTGCAAATTGGCGTGTAAACACCGCGCCAAAAAAGAAAATCTGCGCGGAATAATAAATCCACAACAACAGTGCAATCATCGAGCCCGCAGCGCCATACGCAGACACTGCGCCGCCACGGCTCAGATAAAGGCCTATGCCCCATTTACCGACCAGAAACAGGGCTGCGGTCACAATCGCACCGGGGATGACGTCGCGCCAGGGGATATTGACACTGGGCAGCAGCTTGTACACCACTGCGAACAGTGCCGTCACCACTGCAAAAGAGAACAGATTCGACATCCATTCAGCCACCGTCGCGAAAACCGAGTTTGTCCACAGATCCCCGTAATACGCCTTGGCACCGCCCAGCGCCGCGTTCATCATCAACGACAGCAGCAGGAACATCGCCAACACCAGCACCAGTCCAAACGACACCATCCGGCTGCGAACCATGCCTTGCAGGCCCGATTTACGGTTCTTGGTCGCGTCCCACAGCTCGTCCAGGCTCGCCTGCAATTCCGCAAACGCAGTCGTCGCGCTGAATACGAGAATTGCAATGGACAGCAAAGCCGCGATCCAGCCTCCTCCAGACTCGTGGGCGCTGGCCAGTACGGTTTGCACTACCTCGGCCCCACGTGCGCCAATAATGTCATGCACTTGGCCAAAGAGCTCCGAGCGTACGGCTTCTTCGCCGAAGAACACGCCCGCGACCGCAATGACCAGAATCAACATCGGCGCCAGCGAAAACACCATGTACAGCGATAGCGCAGCGCCCTTGCTCGATGCGCGGTGTTTGGACCATTGCTTGCCCGATTCGACAAGCAATCCATAGATTTCCGAGGGACGCAGTACTTTCAGCAGACGGGCAGGAATGGGCATGGCGTGCGGCGGAATGCAGTCAGAGTCCCTGCATTGTAGGGGGCGTTCCTATGATGTTACAAACCCCCGGCGCCGATCACTGCACTTGAAAAGTAATTTTTCCTACGGCAGGGCGAGCATCCGAAGAGACTGCACGCCAGTCCACTCGATACGTGCCTGCGCTCAATTTACTGGCCGGTGTGATGACCATCGTCTTGCCGTCTCCTGCGCCAGCCACGCTGATTTTCATTTTCATTTCGCCATGGTCCGCCATGCCCGGCATGCTCGTCATGGTCAAGCTTGCCGCCGACGACTGCGTCGTCAGGGGTTCGGAGAACTTCAGCTCAATGGCGGCCGGTGCCGCGCCTGTTGATTTGTCTGTTGGCGTAGAGGACAACAGATCGGGCTGCGCAAGCGCAGCGGTGGCAAATAGTGTGCTCGCGGCTGCCATCGCGAACTTTGCTGTAACACGTGAAAGATACATGGAAACTCCCGTTGTATTGAGGTTGAAGTTAAAACCAGAAGCGCACGCCTGCCACGAAACGAGTTTGTGTCGTTCGTTCACCCTCGGCGCGCACGTAATCGGCGGTCTTTCCAAACGTCGCGGCCTGCTCTATCCCTATGTATGGTGCAAACTGCCGATGCAGTTCGTAGCGCAGACGCAACCCGACAGAGCCTTCGGACAAGCCGCTGCCGATTTGGCGAGCGGGGTCGTCTTTACCAAAGAGTTGGACCTCGACCTTGGGTTCCAGAATCAGCCGTTGGGTGAGGAGCATTTCATAGCTCGCCTCGAGACGCAGCGCGGTGCGGCCGGCGCTGCCCACGTAGGCCGTGGCATCGACCTCAAACCAATACGGCGCCAGCCCCTGTACGCCAAATGCCAGCCACTCCCGATTAGGGCCTTCGCCAGCGTCCAGGCGCACACCCAATTGGCTGTCCCAGTACGAAGAAATCGCGTGGCCCCAGAGCAGCTCGGTCCGGGACTCTTGCAGCTTTCCCTCGGCCCAGTCGCCTTCGGCCTTCATCACCAGCCGGTCGTACGTGGTGCCATACCAACCTTGCAAGGAGTAGGCCGTGCTGTCGGCGCCCTTGCGGGCAAAGCGGCGTTCAAAGGTATCGGCGCGCAGCGACATGAAACGGTGTTCTCCGTGTAGCATGAGCTTCGGAACACCCGGCACTGCATAGTCGCCTTCGCCCAGCTTTAAACCATTTGAGTAAGCATTCGGATCACGTGCATCCGGTGGCGCTGAGCCGCCCTGCATTTTCATATCACCGTGATCCATTGACGGCTCGGGTGCTGTTGCATTCTGTCCGGTGCCATGGCCTGCGTGCGGGTCTGCCGCCTGTACCGCAATGCTTGTCAGCGAAGCAACAGCCATGGCCAGTGCCCTGATAGGTGCTAGTTTCGACATCAACGTTTCCTTTTTCTGCACTGGCTCAAGACACCACGACCTCGCGGAACATCCCCGCATCCATGTGGAACATCAGATGGCAGTGCCACGCCCAGCGGCCAAGTGCATCGGCCGTCACCAGGAAGCTCACCCGCTGCGCGGGTTGCACGGGCAGGGTGTGGCGGCGTGCCAGGAACTTTCCGTCCGGACTTTCCAGCTCGCTCCACATGCCATGCAGATGCATCGGATGAGTCATCATGGTGTCGTTATGCAAGATCACCCTCAGACGCTCGTTATGGCGGAAATGGATCGGCGTGGATTTGCTGAATTCCAATCCGTCGAACGACCAGGTGTAACGCTCCATATTGCCCGTCAGATGCAATTCGACTTCGCGTCCCGGCCCGCGCGCATCCATCGGGCCCGAAGGTGTATGCAAATCAGCGAGCGTCAGTACCCGCCGTCCGTTGTTGCGCAGCCCTATGCCAGGATCGTCAAGATTGGTGCGAGCCATGTCGACGCGCATATCCGTGCTGGGTCCGTATTCGGTGCGAGCGTGGCGCGCCGTCGTTGACGGCGCGTTCAGGCCCGCCACTGCAGCGGTGTGCTGACTGTGATCCATCGCCATGGCGCCATGATTCATCCCCGTCATCGCGCCATGATTCATGCTGGTCATCGGCTCAGGGCTCATTCCGGTCATGCCTGTCATTCCAGTCATGCCCGTCATTTCGGTCGTATCAGCCATACCAGTCATCGAACCATGGTCCATCGATCCATGCCCCATGCCCCCATGATCCATAGCCCCCATCATGTCCGCCATGCTCAGCCACTCAGCCGGATCGACTGCAGGTACGGCTGCCTGCAGTCCTTCCCGTACGGCCAGCGTTGCGCGCGCGTATCCTGAACGGTCCATGGATTGGGCAAAGATCGTGTACGCATCATCACGAGGTTCGACGATCACATCGATCGTCTCTCCCGGACCAAAACGGAACTCGTCTACGGTCACAGGTTCGACATCCACGCCATCGACCTGCACGACCCGCAGCTTCAAGCCGGGAATGCGCACGTCATAGAAGGTGTTGCCGCCGCCGTTGACCATACGCAATCGCACGCGTTCACCAGGACGAAAAAGCGCCGTCCAGTTGCCAGCCGGCGTGACGCCGTTGGCCAGGTAAGTCAGCGTTTGCGCAGACAGATCAGCCAGGTCGGTCGGGCTCATGCGCATCTCATTCCACATCTTGCGCTTGTCGAATGCCGCGCCGAAGCCGTCCTGTGCCGCATCGCGAAAGAAATCAAGCACCGTAGGCTGGTGATAGTTGTAGTAGTCGCCCTGTGATTTGAGCTTGCCGAATACTCGCATCGGATCTTCATCGGTCCAGTCGGTAAAGACCAGCACATGGTCCCGATCTGCCTTGATGGTCTCGGCGCCAGCAGGGTCGATGATGATGGCGCCGTACATGCCGGTCAGTTCCTGCATGCCCGAGTGCGAGTGGTACCAGTAGGATCCGCTTTGTTGGACTTTGAACCGATAGGTGAATGTTGCTCCAGGTGCAATACCCGCAAAACTGATGCCGGGCACGCCATCCATCTGGTAGGGCAGAATGATTCCGTGCCAATGGATCGAGGTCGACTCCCGCAGCCTGTTGGTCACACGGATCGTGACTGTCTCCCCCTCGCGCCAGCGCAGTGTAGGAGCCGGCAGCGAGCCGTTGATCGTCGTCGCGACGCCGGGCTTGCCGGTGAAGTTCACCGGCGTTTCGGCGACCACCAAGTCGAACTCGTTGCCGCGTAGAATCGGCGGTGCGCCATGGCTGGTCCTCGCTTCCTGAGCCATCGCCCGCATTGCCGGAATGGACAGGCTGGTCAATACGCCACCCGCTGCCAACCCCTGCACAAAGCGCCGGCGGCTCAGTCCAAAGGGAGGCAAGATAAACGATGATCGACGTGGCATAGAAAGATTTCCTCAGAGGATCAATGAAAAGCGTCGGCACAGATCCCTGCGGGCATGGAATCGCTTGTTTTGACGTGTTATGGGCAGAATACGGATCCGCCACTTTCCGTTGGATGACCCGCGCATTACATTTATGTAATGTTCCGGTAATGTTGATGGCAGGTGGCGGTGGGTAAATTGCACGATGGTGGTCTGTCGAGCGTCGCATCTTCATGTATGACAGCCGTCGTCACCGGAATACCACGAGGGATAAGCAATGAAGTTGCTGGTCGTCGAAGACGAAAACAAGACCGCGGACTATGTCAGGCAGGGCCTCACCGAGGCGGGGTTTGTGGTGGACTTGGCGCGCAATGGGTTGGATGGTCAGCACATGGTGATGAACGAGACCTATGATCTGGTCGTGCTCGACGTCATGCTCCCGGATGTGGACGGCTGGCGTATCGTCCAGTCGTTGCGAAACGCGGGGGCGCGTGTGCCTGTCTTGTTCCTGACCGCGCGTGGTAGCGTGGACGACCGCGTAAAAGGCCTGGAATTAGGGGCCGATGACTACCTCGTGAAGCCGTTTGCGTTTTCAGAGTTGCTGGCGCGAGTCCGCACGCTCTTGCGGCGTGGCAGCGCCTCTACTCATCCAGACCGCCTCGAAGTCGCAGACCTGGTGCTTGACCTACTTGGCCGGCGCGCCACCCGCAAAGGCGTGCGGATCAATCTGACGAATAAAGAGTTCTCCTTGCTCGAATTGCTGGCAAGACGCAAAGGCGAGGTATTGCCTCGCTCGTTGATCGCATCCCAGATATGGGATATGAACTTCGATAGCGATACCAACGTGATCGATGTTGCCATACGCCGGCTGCGCGCAAAAATAGACGATGCGTTCGAGCCCAAGCTCATTCATACCGTGCGAGGAATGGGCTATATGCTGGATGCGCCCGATGAGCAATAAGCCATTCGTAGGGCGGCGGCCTGCTTCACTGGCGTTGCGCGTAACGTTGCTGGTAGGCATCGCGACCACCTTGGTGTTTCTCTCATTCAACTGGGTCGTCTTGCGGGCTCTGCATATGCATTTCTCGGAGCAGGACGCGGGGGAACTGGATGGCGTGGCAAAAGCTATCGTCAACACCCTGCAAGCAGGAAACCATGATGACGCCTCGCTAGTACAACGGCTGAGCGCGATTGCCGTGGGACATCATGGTGTGTTCTATGGCGTGTTCGACAATGCAGGGCGAATGGTCTATGCCACTCCCGGGCCTGATCTTTCTGCAATCTCCCCGCCGAGCAAGTCATCCCGTTTCGATCCTGATAGCTTGCTGGTGTGGGATGAGGGCGGTAAATCGTATCGAGGCGGGGCATTCTGGGTTGATGCTCCGGACCCTGCTGTGTCCGCGCCCCGCGTCGTCGTAGCGATGGACATTGATTTCCATGTTCATTTCCTGGACTCATTCAAGCAGATGCAACGCTGGGCAACGGCCATCGTGCTCCTTATTTCGATCGTCGTTGCTTGGTTGGCTGTTCAGTGGGGACATCGCCCGATCCGCAAGATCACTAGAGAAATTCAAGCCATTCGTTCTTCGCAGCTCGACGTCAGATTGCATCCAGCCGATGTTCCCCTGGAGCTGGCTGAATTGGCCACATCGTTCAACGATATGATCGGCCGCCTCGAAGACAGTTTTTCTAAGCTATCGCACTTCTCTGGTGATATTGCCCATGAGCTGAGAACCCCTGTCACGAATCTGGTGACTCAGACGGAAGTAGCGCTGAGCCAGGCTCGCTCCGCCGACGAATACCGGGAAATTCTCTACTCCAACCTGGAAGAGTTTGATCGCATGGGCCGCATGATCGGCGACATGCTGTTTCTGGCTCAAACGGAAAATGATCCCGGGAATCTACATCTATCGGACATTGACCTTGCTGAGCTGACTCGTGGGCTGTTCGATTATTTTGAAGCGCTCGCAGAGGATGCGGGTATTGTGCTTCGGCTGGAGGGCGGAGCCCAGCCCGTGCGCGCGGACAAGGAAATGATTCTGCGTGCACTGAGCAATCTTTTGTCCAACGCGATTCGCTATACGCCCCGTGGTGCGTCTGTCACAGTCAGCTTGATGCAGGACGAGCAGTCAACGCGGATCAGGGTGGAAAACCCCGGCCAGAAAATCCCCGAGCAATATCTGCCTAAATTGTTCGACCGCTTTTTCCGGGTCGATCCTGCACGTCAACGGAACTCTGCCGGTGCAGGGTTGGGCCTCGCCATCGTAAAGTCCATCGCACAAGCGCACGGCGGTACGGTGTCCGTTACCTCGGACGACGTGACGACGAAGTTTGAGTTAACGCTCCCCCGCATTGCGTAAAAAGGCCCTCACGCTTAGCCTAGGGCTTGCTGCCCTCGAGCGGGATTTGGGGACTATGCGCCAAAAATAAAAACACCCTCGGAGCATAAACCCCGAGGGTGTTGATTCGGCATATCCCCGGCATGCCGGGGATACTTCGCGACAATGGCTTGGACTTAGAAGTCCATGCCACCCATGCCGCCCATGCCACCAGGCATCGGGGGAGCAGCGGGCTTGTCTTCAGCCAGTTCGACCACAGCGGCTTCAGCCGTCAACAGCAGGCTGGCAACCGAAGCGGCGTTTTGCAGCGCGGTGCGGGTCACCTTGGTGGGATCCAGCACGCCTTGCTCGACCAGGTCGGTGTACTCGCCGGTAGCAGCGTTGTAGCCGTAGTTGCCCTTGCCGCCCAGAACCGTGTTCACCACGACGCTGGCTTCTTCGCCGGCGTTGGTAACGATGGTGCGCAGGGGTTCTTCGACAGCACGCAGGATCAGCTTGATGCCAGCGTTCTGGTCAGGCGTATCGCCTTGCAGGCCAGCGATGGCTTGCTTGGCACGCAGCAGAGCCACGCCGCCGCCAGCAACCACGCCTTCTTCCACAGCAGCGCGGGTAGCGTGCAGGGCGTCTTCGACGCGGGCTTTCTTTTCCTTCATTTCGACTTCGGTAGCAGCACCGACGCGGATCACGGCAACACCGCCGGCCAGCTTGGCCACGCGCTCTTGCAGTTTTTCACGGTCGTAGTCCGAGGTCGCTTCTTCGATCTGCACGCGGATTTGCTTGACGCGAGCTTCGATCGACTTGCCGTCGCCGGCGCCGTCGATGATCGTGGTGTTTTCCTTGGCGACTTCGATGCGCTTGGCTTGGCCCAGCTCTTGCAGCGTGGCTTTTTCCAGCGACATGCCGGTTTCTTCGGAGATCACAACGCCGCCGGTCAGGATGGCGATGTCTTCCAGCATGGCCTTACGGCGATCGCCGAAGCCAGGAGCCTTGACAGCGGTGGTCTTCAGGATGCCACGGATGTTGTTCACAACCAGGGTAGCCAGGGCTTCGCCTTCGACGTCTTCGGCGATGATCAGCAGAGGACGGCTCGACTTGGCGACTTGTTCCAGCACGGGCAGCAGGTCACGGATGTTGCTGATCTTCTTGTCGAAAATCAGAACATACGGATCGTCCAGAGCGGCGACTTGCTTGTCCGGGTTGTTGATGAAGTAGGGCGACAGGTAGCCGCGATCGAATTGCATACCTTCGACCACGTCCAGTTCGTTTTCCAGCGACTTGCCGTCTTCGACGGTGATGACGCCTTCTTTGCCGACTTTGTCCATCGCGTCAGCGATGATCTGGCCGATCGATTGGTCGCTGTTGGCCGAGATCGAACCGACTTGAGCGATTTCTTTGCTGGTGGTGACCGGCTTGGATTGCTTGGCCAATTCAGCCACGGCAGCGGCCACAGCCTTGTCGATACCGCGCTTCAGGTCGATGGGGTTGAAACCAGCGGCAACGTACTTCAGGCCTTCTTGAACGATGGCTTGAGCCAGCACGGTGGCGGTGGTGGTGCCGTCGCCGGCGTTGTCCGAGGTCTTCGAAGCAACGTCTTTAACGAGCTGAGCGCCGATGTTTTCGAACTTGTCTTTCAGTTCGATTTCCTTGGCAACCGACACGCCGTCTTTGGTGACGGTCGGGGCGCCGAACGAGCGCTCGAGCACCACGTTACGGCCCTTGGGGCCCAGGGTGGTTTTGACAGCGTTGGCGAGAACATTCACGCCACGAACGATGCGCACACGCGCGTCATCGCCGAACAGGACTTGCTTGGCAGCCATTGTGAGCTTCCTTCGAAATTTTGTTCAGGTAATTACTGGATCACGGCGAGGATTTCGTCCTCGCGGATGACGAGCAGCTCTTCGCCGTCGACTTTCACCGACTGGCCGGCGTATTTGCCGAACAGAACCTTGTCGCCAGCCTTCAGATCGACCGGCAGCACTTTGCCGTCTTCGGTCTTCTTGCCCGGGCCAACGGCCACGACTTCGCCTTGATCCGGCTTTTCAGCGGCGCTGTCGGGGATAACGATGCCCGAGGCAGTTTTGCGCTCGTTGTCCAGGCGTTTGACGATCACGCGATCGTGCAGGGGACGCAGGGCCATGAGGAACTCCTGTTTCTAAATATAGAAGGTGAAAAAAATCGGGTTTCAGGCCGGGAGTCCGTGTTAGCACTCACCGGCAGCGAGTGCTAATTATAGGGATGATGGCGGGAGGTTCAAGGGGGGAAGGGGCGTTGTTACATTTTTGCTTGGACTGTTTGTTGTCGGGTGGCAGTGAATTTGGAATTTTCTTCACTTAGCAGAAATGAGCAATTACGCAGCCTATCAACTGGCTTAGGTATATCCCATCGACATATACTTTTTTGGTATTATTATGGGATATACATTTGTCATATCCCTGGAGGTGGGCCATGGAGCAAGGTGCCGTTTTTCAAAGCAATCGCAGTCAGGCCATAAGACTGCCCAAGGCCGTTGCCCTTCCTGAGGATGTGAAACGGGTTGATGTTGTGGCACTCGGTCGTACCAGAATCATTACACCTGCTGGCGAATCGTGGGATAGCTGGTTCGATGGCAGGGGAGTTACAAGCGACTTTATGGCGCAGCGTGAGCAGCCGGCAGACCAGGAGCGCGAGGCTTTCTGATGCTCAAGTTCATGCTCGACACCAACATCTGTATCTTCACCATCAAGAACCGACCCCAAGAGGTTCGAGAGACCTTCAAGCGACACTCTGGTCAAATGTGCATCAGCACCGTAACTCTTATGGAGTTGATCTACGGCGCGGAGAAGTCCTCGGATCCCGAGCGTAATCTCGCTGACGTTGAAGGCTTCGCAGCGCGCCTTGAAGTGCTCAGGTATGACTCAGAAGCTGCTGCCCACACAGGACAGCTTCGCGCCGAGCTTGTACGACTGGGCAAGCCGATTGGCCCCTATGACCAGATGATCGCAGGTCATGCCCGCTCGCAGGGACTTATTGTCGTTACCAACAACCGCCGCGAGTTCGACCGCGTGCCGGGCCTAAGAATTGAGGATTGGGTCGCTCCCATCGCATAACAATATCTGTGGTTTGCGTGCTTTCTGCAAATTGCGGGGTACGGCAAGAGGCGGCGGCTCTCCAGCACTCTGCAGGCAGAGCGCTGGGCATTCTAGCGGGCAGCTCGCGGCTCGAACGAGCGAACTTCCTTAACTTTATTTGCTTCGTCCAGCAGCACGACCGTTGGGAGATGTGTTGTCGCGAACTGCTCGTCTACTGGGCTGTATGTGCAAATGATCAAGTGGTCGCCGACCTGTGCCCTGCGCGCCGCGGCACCGTTCAGAGAGATCGCCCCGCTGCCGGCGGGCGCCTCGATGATGTAGGTGTCAAAGCGCTCGCCATTGGTGACGTTGTAAATCTCGATGCGTTCGAACTCCAGCATGCCGGCGGTCTTCAGCAATGTCGCGTCAATACCGCATGAGCCCTCATAGTTCAGATCTGCCTCGGTAACGGTGGCTCTGTGCAGCTTGGCGCGAAGCATTATTCGTTGCATGAAGATTCTCGAAAATAAATTTTGGACAAAAGGACAGGGAATGGGACGCAAGCATTTGCGTCTCGGCCTCGGCAATCAACGCGCATCTGTCTTTCGTTGGCGAAGATAAGCTCGTGGCGGGGGATTGTATCCATGACGCTCTGAAAATCCCACCGATCCGGGGCTCCGGACGATGTTGAGCGGTAAAGCGACTTCACCTGATTTAAACACCTCTTCATGAAAACTGGATACGGATAGAAGGCTGAGCTACCTATAATCCGAAAATGAAGCATTTCATTTAAATAGCAATATCGGATGAAAATATCCCTTATTTAGCGCGGTAAATCACAGATAACGTTTCACTTTAGGACCAACTAATGAGTGCAACACCTTTGCATATCGATGGCCTGCCGCCAACCGGGCAACTGATCAATGGCCGATGGTTGGATGGCGGCCCCGGCTTTACCGTCGAGGACAAATTCAGCGGCCGTCCTATTGCCGAAGTCTTCTCGGCAACGCGTGAACAAGTCACCGAAGCCGTACGCATCACGCGAGCCGCCGTTGATGGCGGTCCGCCTCCGCCGCACGACCGTGCCCAGGTATTGCGTCGCGCTGCTGGGTTGATTGAGTCCTACCGTCAGCGCCTGGTCGACGTGATGGTGGCCGAAGCCGGCTTCACGATCGTTGATGCCAATGGCGAAATCGATCGTGCGATCGTCACACTGAGTCTGTCTGCCGATGAGGCTTTGCGCCTGGTAGGCGAAGTCATCCCGTTCGGCGCCAGCCCGGGCGCACATCGCCGTATGGGCTTTACGCAGCGATTCCCCATCGGGGTTGTCTGTGCCATTACGCCCTTTAACGCGCCCCTCAATACGGTGCTGCATAAGGTCGCGCCCGCGTATGCGGCGGGCAACTCAGTCGTACTCAAGCCCTCGGCCTTCACGCCGTTGACCAGTGCGTTGCTCGCTCAACTGCTTTTGGAAGCCGGAATGCCGCCCGCATTTCTGGCTGTGGTGCAGGGGGAGGGGGATACCGTCGGCACGTGGCTGCTCGAGGAACAGGACATCGCTTTCTATACTTTTACGGGCAGTACGAGGGTTGGTCGCATCATTCAACAGGCGGCCGGTCTGCGGCGTACCCAGATGGAGCTGGGCAGTATCGCCAGCACGATCGTCTGCTCTGATGCCGACCTGGAACGCGCCATACCAAAGATCGCCAATGCCGGACTGCGCAAGGCCGGGCAAGTCTGCACCTCTGTGCAGCGGCTATACGTGCAGCGGGATATCGCCGAAGAGGTCGGCCAGCGTCTCGCGGCATTCGCTGCCACGCTCAAAGCCGGCGATCCGCGTGACCCGGATACCAAAGTCGGGCCGCTGATCAGCGAGCAGTCTGCCATCCGTGCCGAAAGCTGGCTGCGCGAAGCAGAACAAGGCGGTGCCAAACTGCTGTGCGGCGGGCAACGCGAACGCTCGGTCATCACGCCTGCGATCGTGACGCATGCGCCCGACGGCGGCCGAGTCTGGTGCCAGGAAGCATTCGCGCCATTGCTTGCGCTGCGGCCTTTCGATGATTTCGAAGAAGCGATACGCGACGCCAATTCGACCCCGTTCGGCTTGTCTGCAGGCGTGTTTACGCAAGACATCGACCGAGCCTTGCGCGCAGCCTCGACCTTGCGTTTCGGGACTGTACAGATCAATGAAACCTCCAGCGCCCGTTCTGACGTGATGCCTTTTGGCGGAGTCAAGGACAGCGGCTTCGGCAAAGAAGGTCCCGCTCACGCGATTCGCGAAATGACCGAAGAACGGCTGGTCGTTTTCAATCCATGAGGCGTTCTGCAAAAGAATCATGAAAAAAGAAAAATTCATTCGGAGTGAGACATGCGATGCGCGACGCCGCCTCCTGTTGGGAGCGGCCGTCGCAACCGCTGGTGCTGCCTTCCCATTGGGGAGGGCCTGTGCCAGCGGCGGCGCCTTTCCCTCCAAACCGATTGTCCTGATCGTTCCATTTGCGCCGGGCGGCCCTACTGATGTGCTGGCACGAGTCATCGCCGAGGGGATGGCCAAGGATCTGGGGCAGCCCATCATCGTCGAGAACACACCTGGTGCCGGCGGCACCGTGGGCAATGCTCGCGCCGCACGCATGGCGGGTGACGGATATACGCTGCTCATTGGCAACGTAGGCACGTTGGCAGCCAACACGACGCTGTATAAAAAGCTTCCGTACGACATCCTCAAGGACTTCATCGCCTTGGGTTCTGTCGGCGATGCGCCACAAGTCTTGTCGGCACGAAAAGATTTGCCGGTTTCCGGTCTGGACGAGTTTGCGGCCTACGCCCGCGATCACGCCAAGGAGATGAACTTCGGTGCAGCCGGTGTGGGGTCAGGCTCGTTTCTGGGAGGGATCCTGTTGAATGAGCGGCTGGGCCTGAAAATCACTGCAGTCAACTACCGCGGCGCCGGTCAGGCACTCAATGATGTGATCGCTGGCCATCTGGACTATCTGGTGGACAGCAGCACAACCTCGGTCGGCTATGTGAAGTCCAACATGGTGCGCGGTGTCGCCGTGCTGAGGCCGCAGCGAATTGCCGCATTGCCTGACGTGCCGGCCGCTGGCGAGTCGGCCTTCGCAGACCTGCACTACGACATCTGGAACATGTTGTTGGTACCGCGTGGCACTCCTGCGCCTGTCGTTGAGCGCCTGAATCAGGCGCTGCGCAATTCCGTGGCTGCGCCCGCTACCCGCGAGCGCCTATCCGGCTCTGGTATCGAAGTGCCCAATTCACGCAGCCAGACACCGGAAGGTGCGGCCGAATTGCTCGCCAGTGAAGTACAGCGCTGGGCCCCCATTCTGACCAAACTCGACATCACCGTTGATTGATAACAATACAGGAGACACAATGCGTCAACTCAGTTCACGTGCCGCGGCTACGCTCGCCACCTGTGCAATGTTCCTCATGCCAGGTACGGCGGCTCAGGCAGCCGAGTGGCCTCAACAGCCCATCACATTGGTTGCGCCGTTTACCCCGGGCGGTACGACCGATATCGTCGCGCGTGCCGTAGCGATGCAGTTGCAACAGCAACTCGGTCAAACCGTGATCGTCGAAAACAAGCCCGGTGCAGGCGGCACGCTGGGGGCGGGCATCGTCGCGCGCGCCAAGCCTGACGGCTATACCTTGTTGCTGGCCAATGTCGGTCACACTGCAGCCAGTGCGCTGTACAAGAATCTGCCGTACGACTTCGAACGTGACATGACGCAGATCACGACGGTGGCCGACGTGCCCAATGTCCTGGTCGTCGCGAAAAGCTCGCCGGTCAATAGCGTCAGCGAACTGCTGGCTTATGCCAAAGCCCATCCCAAGGAAATCGACTACGGCTCGGCCGGCATCGGTACGACACAACATCTGTCGGCGGAATTGCTAAAGAAACAGACGGGTATGCAAGCTCTGCATATTCCGTTCAAAGGCGCTGCACCCATGATGACGGATCTCATTGGCGGCCGTCTCACTTTTGCCCTGGATTCGGCGGCATCGGCGGCGGCACAGATCAACGGTGGCGGCGTCAAACCGCTGGCAGTGACCGGCCTGGAGAGAACGCGGTTCTTGCCCGATGTGCCGACCTTGAACGAATCCGGTGTGTCCGGTTATCAGATGTCCACCTGGTACAGCCTGGCAGGCCCCAAGGATATGCCGCCTGCCGTCGTCCAACGCATATGGCAGGCCGTCAAGGCCAGTATGGACGACCCCGTCATGCGCAAGACGCTCGAAGGCATGGCCGCAAACCCTGGCGGCATGGACCCGGCCGAATTCCAGAAGTTCGTCCACGAGGAAACAGTACGTTGGACCGGTCTGGCCAAGGACTGGGATAGCAACGACTAAGCGTTTACAGCAAGACAACACACACAAAGGTTCAGCATGGCAGTCTCCGAAATCAGCACATTCTTTTGTCCAACCCGCTTGTATATGGGTATAGGATCGCACCGTAAACTCGGCGATCTGCTGCGAGCGCAGGGTTGCAATCGACTGTTCGTCGTCATCGACGGCGCGCTATTGTCCGGCGAGTTTTATACCAACATCCGCACGATGTTGGATGATTTAGGGATCGCCATTGCGAGTTATTCGGAGATTGAACCGGACCCCAGCGCGATTACTGTAGAACGCGCATTCGCGGCATGCCAGGCACATCAAGCCACCGCGTTGCTGGCAGTGGGCGGCGGCAGCGCCATGGACGTCGCAAAAGCGGTTGGTATCCTGGCTACCAACGGCGGACGTATTCACGACTATGAAGGCATCGAGAAATTCGCTACACCTCCGCTGCCGTTGATCGCTATCCCTACGACGGCGGGAACAGGCTCCGAAGTATCAGGGTCGTGTGTCATCACCGATACCGAAAAGAATCTGAAGATGTCGATCCGCCATGCCGCGCTCAACCCTGCGCGATTTGCCATCCTCGATCCGCTCGCGTTGCGGACACTACCGGCGCACGTGGCGGCGCATTCAGGCATGGACGCGTTCGTACACGCGTTCGAGTCATATATCTCGCGCCAGGCAAACCTCGTCACCGACGCCATCAACATCGAAGCAATCGAACTACTGGCAGCCAATATCCGGCCCTTCGTTGCCAACCGTGACAACCTGCGGGCCGGCCTGAACATGCTGGTGGGTTCAGCACTGGCTGGCATCACGTTCGGTCAGACAGGTTTGGGTAATGTCCACTGCATGGCGCGTTTCGTCGGCGCTTATTGGCATTTGTCTCACGGCCTATCCAACGCGGTGTGTTTGCCACATGTTGCGCGTTTCAATCTCTCTGCCGACCCGCGCAAGTTCGCTCGCGTGGCCGCCGCTATGGACCGGCCGGTGCGAGGGCTGGCGGAGATGGATGCGGCGCGCGCGGCGGTAGAGGCCATCGAAACATTGTGCAGGGATCTGGCGATACCGGCCCGGTTGCGCGACGTGGGTGCGACTGAGGACAAATTCGATGAAATCGCAGAGCTGTGCACCCAAGCCAACTACAACCGATGGAATCCACGTACGACATCCACAGCGGATTTTCGCGCTTTGTTCGCTGAGGCATTTTGATGTTAGCGCGAGAGCAGGGATGAGCGGACGAGCCTTGAACGCTTGACCCGACTTCATTTGTTCAAAACGGCCATAGCGCTGACTGTGGCTAATCAAGAGGTTGAGGAGACGACATGAAACAGAAGCTTGTAGGCCTTATCGCCGCGTGCGCCATAGCTGGTCTGCCCGGTGTAGCTGCGGCGAATTGCGAAATAAAATTAGGCGCAACGGGTCCACTGTCCGGCGCAGCAACGCAGTGGGGATTGGCGATCAAGGGGGCTGCTGATTATGTGGCCGCCGAAGTCAATGCCAAAGGCGGAATGAAGGTCGGAGACGAGACCTGTCAGCTACGTGTTGTCGCCATTGACGCGAAGTACACCGCAGAAGGTGCCGCCGCAGCGGCGAACAATTTTGTCAGCCAGGGCGTCAAGTTCATCCTGGGACCCATGGGGTCGCCGGAGGTCACCGGTATGAAACCGATCGCCACGCGCAACAAGATGCTCATGATGAGCGATAGCTACGCGCGTGACGCCATCGGTCCTCGTTGGCCGCTCACGTTCCATATTGGACCGGGCCCGGCTGCCTGGGGAGATCCGATCGTCAAGCACGCGAAGCAAACCTTTGGCATTAAAACTGCATTGACGATTGCACCGAATGACCAGGCTGGCACCGATGTGGCCGAGGTGGTTGCTGGTATCTATGAAAAAAATGGTGTGCCGACCAAGCTCGAGTATTACCAACGTGGCACGACCAATTTCGCACCCATTGTCACACGCATCATGGCGAGCAACCCCGATACGGTGGATACGGTATCGACGCCGCCGGGTGATGCCGGCATTCTCGTCAAGCAATTGCGCCAGGCAGGCTACAAAGGGGTAATCGGCCGCCTTGGCGGACCAGGCACTGTCGAGATTGCACGTGTGGCGGGTGGTATGGACGTATTGCGCGACTTCTACTGGTTTGAGCCGGTCTTCATTGATGAGAATGTGTTGAAGCTGCAGGAAAGCTACAAGACGTTGTTAAAGGCAGAGCCGCCAGAGAACAATTTCTTCTATCTGTTTGTCGCCGGTGGCCGCGCTTTGGTGCAAGCCATTGAAAAAGCAGGCACGTATAGCGACGCTGACAAGGTAGCCGAAGTGCTGCGCAAGCTCGACGTGGTTGACCCCAACCTCGGTGAAGGCAAGTGGATCGGCCAGGCCACCTACAAGATCAACCAGGAGTTGTCGTTGCCGTTTGGTATCGGCACGATTCTTGGCGGCAAGGAACAACCTGTGATCCAGGTTAAAGCTCCTGTCGATTATTGAGATTCAAGACGAGGGGCGATCGTGGATAGCTTTATCTCAGCAGGCCTGATCGGGCTTTCGCTCGGCGCTCAGTATGCACTGCTTGCCTTGGGGTTCACGTTGATTTTCGGAATCCTCGGTGTGGTGAATTTTGCCCACGGAGGGTTTTATCTCCTGGGCGGGTATGTGGCATACGTAGGCGTATCGTGGTTCGGGATGCCTTATCCCCTCGCGGTCGTGTGCGCCGCCTTGGCGACGGCAGTATTGGGATATCTGTTCGAACTTCTGCTCCTGGAACGGGTTATCGATAACCACCTGGCAACGTTGATTCTGACGCTGGGGCTGTATCTGGTTATTTGCACCGCAGTGGTCGTGGTGTTCGGGCCGGATGCGCCGCTCTTTCAGTTTCCGGTAGACGGGGTGCTGCATTTTGGCGGTGTGTATCTGCCGTTAGCCAATCTCATCGTTTTCGCGGTTTGTTTTGGTGCAATCGGCCTGACTTATGGGCTTTTGTACCGGACCAACTTCGGACGCAGCCTGCGGGCATTGTCCGAGGACCGCCCGGTGGCAGTGGCCCTGGGTATTCGTGCCAGAGTAATGTTTCCCTTGGCTTTTGCTCTGGCTACCGGCCTGGCGGGGATGACCGGAGCGCTGGTCACGCCCATACTCTCACTCACGCCTCACGTAGGTGATCCCGTGCTGGCCGCCTCGTTCCTGGTGGTTATCCTGGGAGGTCTGGGCAGCCTGGGCGGCGCCACAATCGCCGCTTTTCTGGTTGGCCTGGTCGAGGCCTATGCCGCTGTCTATCTGGGCGGCTCCAAAGGCGCGCTGATGCTGTTTGTGCTTGTTCTGATTGTCTTGCTTGTGAGACCGACCGGACTCATGGGCGTGCGGACACGCGGAGCCTGAGATCATGCAAAAAAGTAATCTGATACGTATTGTCGGGCCTTCGGAGTCGATCGCGCTGGCACTGATGGCGCTTGCGCTGATTCTGCCGGCGATCATGACCGACGCGGCGGCGGTGTCTGTTCTGACGCAGTTCATGATCGCGTCGATGGGAGCGCTTAGCGTCTACATCATGCTGCGTATGGATCTGATGTTTTTTGCGGTGCCCGCCTTCATGGCGATCGGAGGATATGCCGCAGCGATTCTGAGCGCCCGTCACGACATCACGGATCTATCTATCCTGACGGTGACGGCATTCGGGTTGCCCTTTCTGCTGGCCATTCCGCTCGGTCTACTGGTATTGCGGATGAAGGGTGTGTATTTCGTGCTCGTTACCTTCGTGCTCGCTGAAATCATGCCGCTCATTCTTTTTGAGACACCTGGCTTTACGGGCGGATCGAACGGGATAGCGGGGTTGCCAGCCGTCACGGTGTTTGGGGACACCTACGCCATCGAGTCCAATAACGCCGTGCTGATGCTGGCCGCTGGCTTGGCCTTGTTGTCCGTCGTGTTGACCGTGGCACTCACCCGCTATTTCAAGTCTCAATTCGACTCTATCCGCGAAGACGAAGTCCTGGCTCAAAGCGTGGGTCTGGCAGTCGCCCGCTACAAAATCATCGGCTTTTGTTTTGCTGCGGGTATTGCGGGACTGGCTGGATTTGCACTGGTGGAAATGTTGATGACCGCGCATCCCTCGTCGTTTTCCGCGATGTCGTCGGTCAATTACGTGGCCTATGCCATCGTTGGGGGGCAAAGCGCCATTCTGGGGCCGTTGGTGGGAGCAGGGATTCTGGTATGGGCGGCCAACTTATTCAGCTTGCAGGGCGAGATCTCGCAAGGCCTGTTCGGTCTCGTGCTGATGCTAGCCGTGGTGTTCGCCAAAGGTGGCCTCATCGGCCTCATCCAGCAATATGGAGTCCGCGTTTTCTCGCGCAAACGCCGTTCCGCAGGGCAGGTCAAGGGTCAAAATGAAAAGGAGTACGTATGACTGACGTTTCTGCTCATTCTGGTCCGATACTGCAGGTCGATAACGTTTCCAAGCAGTTTGGCGGCAATCGGGTATTCAACAATGTCAGCTTGTCCTTGAGCGCAGGCGAGGTGCTTGGCGTCATCGGCCCTAACGGGGCGGGAAAAACCACGCTGATCAACGTGGTTTCAGGCCAGATAGCGCCAACCAGCGGCCGCGTCTTGTATGGCGGGCGAGATATCAGCGACAAGCTGTTTCATACCCGCAGTGCGATGGGTCTGGTGCGCTCTTTCCAGCAGACGAAAACTTTCAAGACGGCATCGGTATACGAGAACCTGCATCGAGCGAAATTATTCAGCGGGCGGGGGATCTCGCTCGACGAGCCCTATTTGACCGAGCTTTTACGTACGGCGGGCTTGCTCAGCCGATTGAATCACGTCAGCGATTCCTTGCCCTATGGCATGCAGAAAATGCTGGGCCTGCTCATGGCGTTTGTCACTGACCCACGTATCCTCCTGCTAGACGAACCCGCCGCTGGACTGGAAAAGGAAGAACGGTTTTTCATCGATCAGTACGTGCAGGCAGCCAGGAGAGAGATGGGCTGCTGCGTACTGTTGGTCGAACACGATATGGATCTCGTTAAACGGCTGTGTCCCCGCGTGTGCGTGCTGGACGGAGGCGTTCTGATCGCCGATGGCCCGCCCGCCGAGGTGCTGGCCCGACGCGACGTGATCGATGCCTATCTGGGAACGACGACAGAGGAGGGGCACGCTCATGCTTGAGACACGCAATCTCGCCGTCCGCTATGGCGGCATTTCCGCCTTGAGCGGGGTTTCCATTACGGTGCCAAAGAGCGAGACGGTCATTCTCGTCGGGGCAAATGGCGCGGGCAAATCCAGTCTGATCAACGCGATTATCGGAATGGCGCCGATCAGCGACGGCAGCATCCTGCTTGATGGCGTCGATCTGGGAAAGATCCCGCCTTATGAGCGTGCCAATCAGGGAATAGGGTATTCCCCGGAAGGGCGTCGGGTGTTTCCGACCATGACGGTACGCGACAACGTGCTGGCGGGCGCATCCCGGCTCGGTAGGGCAAAGCAGAACACCATATACGAAAAGCTGGCCGATTTGTTTCCCATGCTCAGAGAGCGTGCGAATGACTACGCTGGCTATCTGAGCGGCGGCCAGCAACAGATGGTCGCAATCGCCCGGGCGATGAGTGCGGCGCCCAGGCTTTTACTGTTGGACGAACCCTTTCTTGGTTTGGCGCCTGTCTGGATCGAGCAGATCAGCAAGGCGATCCGTGTATTTCGCGCCGAAGGCGTAACGGTGCTGATGACCGAACAAATGGCGGTACCGGCACTCAAGGTGGCGACCAGTGGTTATGTGATGCGTACGGGCCATATCCTGCGTCAAGGGACGGTGGATGAGCTGCGTAGCACAGCGCTTGAGGAGGAGTATTTATGAGTTCGTCAAAGAATACCCAGGTGGACGATTCCCAGTATCGGCTGCTCACGGTGCACTATGCGTCCAGTCCGGCAAACCGCAAGGCACAGCACAATTTCATGGCAGCCGTGGATTTTCACGATGTGCCCATGCCGCTGGATTTCTATGTCTGGGTGGCGATGTCAAAGAACAAGGTTGTGCTGATAGACAGCGGTTGCGACGAGGAGACCTGCAATCGCCGTGGACATACGTTTCATCGCTGCCCGACTGACGCGTTACGCAGTCTGGGCGTGTCGCCCGAGCAGGTCACGGACGTTATCGTCACCCATATGCACTGGGATCATCTGGGCAATCTGGAAAAATTCCCTAATGCGCGGATTCATGTGCACAAGACCGAGATGCAGCACGCTACGGGCTGCGCGATGTGTCACGAAACGCTACGCCGTCCATATGACGTCGATCAGGTTTGTACGGTATTGCGCGCGCTATATGCTGGCCGTGTTTCATTTACGGACAAGACTGCCGAAATCCTGCCAGGTATTTTCATCCGGCCAGTGGGAGGCCATGCGCCAGGCCTTCAGATCGTCGAGGTCACGACAGCCCGCGGGCAGGTGATCCTCGCGTCAGACGCCATGCATTTCTATGCCAATGGAGAGCTGACCAACCCTTATCCCGTGATTGTGAATGTGCTGGATTATATGAACGGCCTGGCGTTGCTCAAGCGTCTGGCAGCGACGCCAGACCACATTATTCCCGGGCATGACCCCAAGTTGCGCGAGCGATTCCCTGCTGTTGCGGGCATTGATGGTGTATGGGATATTTCCCAACCTGCACTACCTACGGCGAATGAGGATTAAGGCTTTGACTCACTCTTGCGGCGCCGTGGCTATGCTGAAAGAAACCAGCTGAATTGGAGCATTTTTATGGCGCGCGCAAAAAAAACGATGTCACCATCATCACCCCCCAGAATCACGGTGCAAGAGGTTGCCGATCGCGCGGGAGTATCGATCGGTACGGTCTCTCGCGTTGTCAACAACGTTCCCGGAGTTCGGCCTGCCTATGTCAAAAAAGTGCAGGCGGCGATAGACGAGTTGGGCTGGAGCCCGAACATCGCCGCGCAGAACATACGATCGCCGTCGCTGCGAATGATCGGATTCATATTCTCGGATATTCGGAATTCGCTTTATTCAAGTATGACCAAAGGCGCTGAAGAAGTGCTGAGCACCAAAGGCTATTTGCTCGTCACCGCCAGCAGCGATGGTAACCCCGAGCGTGAAGTGGCGTTGATGGAATTTTTCAAACGTCGTCGTGCCGATGGAATGATCCTGACGATCCAGGACGAGAACAATAGTGCGGTGCTGTCTGCCATCTCGAACTGGGGTATTCCGCATGTGATGATGGAGCGGGAAATTCCCATGAATTCGGTGTCCATTGGTGCCGATCATTTTCACGGGACTCGTCAGGCAGTGGAATATTTGCTGGGTCTCGGGCATCGCCGAATTGCTTTGATTACAGGCGGCCGGGGTACGAAAGTCGCTCGCGATCGAGTGCGTGCGCTCGAGGAGGCACTGCGGTCAGCAGAGATTGAGCCCGACCCTGCGCTTTTTTGTCTGGATTCTTTTTCGGCTGAGTATGGGCTGTCGCAGACTCAACGCTTGATGAATATGAAGGAGCCGCCCACGGCCCTGTTGTCGATGGGGGTACGTCTGTTGCCGGGTGTGCTGGAGGCCTTGCAACTGATTGGCAAGAAAATCCCCGACGATCTGTCTTTGATCTGCGGCAATGACTCCGATATCGCGCGAATCGTGACCCCACACATCACTGCTGTGCGATATGACGCGTTGGCCCTGGGCCGAATGGCTGCGGAAAACCTGATTGACCAAATAGAAAACCGGACTCACGAAGACAAGTCCGTCAGGATCGAGATCCCAACGGAATTGGTACTACGCCAATCTTGCAGGCGCATTTCCTCATAACACTATGCTGATATCGGTTCAGCAACGGACGGAGAGAGATACAAGTGAACGATTTGTTGTTTCAACCTTATCGTATGCGCGAGCTGACGTTGCCGAATCGAATTGTCGTATCGCCAATGGCGCAATACTCGGCCAACGCCGATGGCCTGGTGACGGACTGGCATCTCGTTCATTACGGCAGCCTCTCTCTGTCGGGAGCCGGCCTGGTCATCATGGAAGCCACCGCCGTTGTGCCCGAGGGCCGTGTATCGCCGTGTTGCTTGGGTTTGTGGGACGACGCGCAGGTTGAAGGTCTGCGGAGGATCGTGAACTTTGCCCGCCGGCCGAACGCAAGCTATATGGGAATCCAGCTGGCACACGCAGGGCGTAAAGCCTCGGTTGCCCAACCCTGGAAGGGGGGCGCTGCACTATCTGAATCGGAGGGCGGATGGAAGTTGTGGGGAGCATCGGCCAAGCCCTACCCAGGCCGCGAGGAACCAATCTGCCCCGATGCGACGGACCTGGAACGGATCACCGAGAGCTATCTGGCGTCGCTCAGAAGGGCCGATGAGGCTGGTTTCGATTTGGTGGAGCTGCATGCCGCGCACGGCTATTTTTTGAACACCTTTTTGTCTCCCTTGAGCAATTCCCGCGATGATCAGTGGGGCGGAGACATCGAGGGAAGGATGCGCTATCCATTGGAGGTTTTCCGGCGTCTGCGCGAGGCATGGCCGGCTGAGAAACCCATGGGTGTGCGCATCTCCGTCACCGATTGGGTGCAAGGCGGCTGGGATATTGCATCGTCCGTAGTGTTCGCCGAGCGTTTAAAAGTATTGGGTTGCGATTATGTCGCCATCTCGAGTGGGGGCATTTCACCCGATCAGAAAATTACCGTTGGACCTGCCTATCAGGTGCCCGCTGCTGCTGAGGTCCGTGCTCAGTCCGGGCTGCCGGTGATGGCAGTTGGCATGTTGTCCGATCCAGATGTGGCGAATCGCGTATTGATCGAAGAAAAAGCCGATCTGATTGCCGTGGGCCGCGGAATGTTGTTTAACCCGCGTTGGGCCTGGCATGCCGGCCTGACGCTGAAAGGCGAAATGCGTGTCGCAGATCCGTATCTGCGCTGCCACCCCAGCTTAAGAAATCTGCCCCGTTAATCCGTTGCGTTGAACCCATATTTTGTGAGTGTCGATCATGTCGAATGACTATCTGATTTTCAGCCCGATCTCTTTCCGTGGAGTGACGCTCCCGAATCGCATTGTCCTGTCTCCCATGGCGATGTATATCGCTGAAGAAGCCGCACTAAATGACTTTCATATGACCCATTATGGCAAGTTCGCCATGGGGGGTGTGGGCCTGGTCACTGTCGAACAAACAGCGGTTTGCCGTCGAGGCAGAATTACCAATGGCTGCCTTGGCCTTTGGAGCGAAGACCATCTGCCGGCCTTTCGCCGGCTCACCGATGTGATACATAGTTTTGGCAGCAAGGCGGCGATTCAGATCAATCATGGCGGACGCAAAGCCAGTGCGCAACGCGCGTGGCAAGGTAATGGCCCCCTGACTGCAGACGATATCGCGCGTGGAGAGGAGCTGTGGCAGCCGGAAGGCCCCTCGGATCTGCCGTTTGCACCGGGGTGGCCGGTACCTGAAGCGATGACGCTAGATCGAATTCAGCTGCTGCGCCGGGAATTTGTGCAGACTGCTTTATTGGCTGAGCGGGCAGGGTTCGACATTATTGAGCTGCATTTGGCGCATGGCTATCTGCTGCAGAGTTTTCTCACGCCGCTGGCAAACAAGCGTACGGATGCCTATGGGGGCTCGCTGGAGAACCGCATGCGTCTCCCTTTGGAGATTGCGCGTGACCTGCGTGCGGCGCTGTCCGATAAAACGCCGGTCTTTGCGCGTATCTCCGCCACTGACTGGATTGATGGCGGCTGGACACTAGAGGACAGCGTGGTGCTGGCCGAACGACTGAAGGAAGCTGGTGTTGATTTGATCGATTGTTCGTCTGGCGGAAATCTGCTCAGGGGCGCAACCAACTCCAACCTCGCTCGTGGGCCGCTCTATCAGGTTCCCTTTGCAGAAACCGTGCGCCGCAGGGCTAACGTTCCTACGATGGCGGTTGGCATGATTCGTACCGGCGCCGAGGCAGAGCAAGTGCTGCGCGACGGCAAGGCGGATCTGGTGGCGATTGGCCGGCAATTGCTGTTCAACCCGTCCTGGGTGCAGCATTGCGCGCAAGAGCTCGGAGAAGACCCGGACTTCTCCCGTTGGCCGGAACCTTACGGGTGGTGGCTATCCAAGTGGGCAAAGGCCTTGGCGGCGGTGTAAAGACTACTCCGTCATTTCACACCGCCAGCGGAACATATCAACGGGACAGCATGCCGTTACCGTCACGATCCTGCTTGCGGAAGTCGTCCATGACTTGGCTCATGAATTCATCACGCGTGATATAGCCACGCTTGTTCTTGTCCAGCATGGTGAATTCGGAGTCCGTAAATACGGTGGCGGTTTCCGGCCGGGAGAGCTTGCCGTCACCGGTGGTGTCGAGCTTGGTGAAGGCTTGCTCCATGAAGGTCCGATATTCGGCTTCGGTGACGTTGCCGTCGCGGTTGGTGTCCATCCGCTCAAAGAGTTGAGCTTCGGTCGGACGCGGCTGCATCTGGGTCTGGGCCTGAGCCGCAAAACCGGCAAGGCAAAAGGACAACGCGGCAATGGGGGCGAGGCGGTGCAGTGTCTTTTTCATGGTGAACCTCATTTGCAGCCTAAACGATTACCGGCGTAGCCACCGGCACCAGCGCCCGCGATCGTGGCAACGGTCTTGCCCGTGCCGCCGCCGACCATGCTGCCTAGCAGGCCGCCCGCAACGGCGCCCCCCACGGTGCCAGCAATACAGTCGAATTCCGAGCTGGTGTGCATGCCGCCACCCGATTGGCAGCCCGCCAACGCACCCATCAGCGCGATGGCTATGAATGTCTTGTTCATTGCGTTTACCTCCTTTGATTGGTCAATACAGGGACCTAATGCAGTAGGACGTCAGAACTAGCATATACAAAGTTTCGGGAAATAGCACCCTCTGGCGATCATCAGCGCGCGGCGCAATCCGTATTTGCGCGGTCTGTTCATGCTGGCTCGGGTGCTACGGGCCTTATCCAACGGGGCAAATTTCGTAGCGGCCGCGCAACGTTTCAGGGGGGTGACAACACGAAAGGGGGCGTCGTCTACAACCAATCAATCTTCACGCCTAGCGCCGAATGGTTAGTGGCCCGCAGCAACGGATGCACTGGCAATGTCAGTGCAAGTTCAGTGCGAAAGAACCAGTCGCATGCCGCGATCTTACCCAGGTAAAACTCCTCAAAATCAGGACGTGCCGACATCCGCGCATGCGCGACTTGAGCCTGCCACAACCAGATCCACGCGACGACGTTATGACCGAACAGGTCCAGGTAGTAGGCCGCATTGGCGCATCCTTCGCGCGAGTTTTGCTCAATTGCGTCCAACAAGACCTTTGTCGTTTCACGCAGCTCTCGCCACGACAGGTCTAATGCAGCCGCATGTTCGGCGATCTTTGGATCGCCGCTGGTTTTTGCGGCCTCTATCGTGCGCATCACACGGAGGTGCAAACGCTCCAGCGCCTGCCCGTTATGCATGCCCACTTTTCGGTTGAGCAAATCCATCGCTTGAATACCATGTGTGCCTTCATGCAGGGCGTTCAGGCGATTGTCTCGATAGAATTGTTCCACAGGATATTCACGCGTGTAGCCGTATCCGCCGTGTATCTGAATCGCCAGGTCGTTGGTTGCCAATCCGAAACGCGCGGGCCAGGACTTGACCACGGGAATCAGCAGCGGCAACAACAGCGCGGCCTCCGCGCGTTCATCCGCATCGGGATGATTCGCCTCGTCATCGGCCAACCTCGCTGCGATGAGACATAAGGACAATGCGCCTTCTGCATAGGCTTTTTGAGTCAGCAGCATCCGCCGCACATCCGCATGTTCGACGATAGGTACCTGGGGACTATGTGGGTCGTTAGCACCGGGCAGCCGCCCCTGGCGTCTCTCTTTCGCATAGGCCAATGCATGACGGTAGCCCGTGTAGGCCAACATGGTGGCGCCCATGCCGACGCCGATTCTCGCCTCGTTCATCATCGTGAACATACAGCGCAGGCCCTGGCCGGGTTCGCCGATCAACTCCCCGATGCAACCATCGTTTTCCCCGAATGAGAGCATCGTTGATGTGGTGCCTCGATAGCCCATCTTATGAATCAAGCCTGCGAGCGCGACATCGTTCGATTCACCAGCTTGCCCCTCATCGTCAACGCGATACTTCGGCACGATGAACAGCGACAGGCCTCGAGCACCCGCCGGTGCGCCGGCAATGCGTGCCAGAACGAGGTGCACGATGTTCTCGCTGATATCGTGGTCGCCTGCGGAAATGAAAATCTTCTGGCCTTTGATCGAATAGCGGCCGTCCGATAGCGGGGTAGCGGTAGAGCGCAGATCAGGCACCGAGGATCCGGCATCGGATTCGGTCAGCGCCATCGTTCCCAGCCAACGCCCCTCGAGCAAGGACGGCAGGAATCGCTTTTTTTGTTCGACAGTGCCGAACGCGCGTATCAGGTTGGCATTGGCGGCGGTGAGAAAACAATACGCAGAGGTTCCCACGTTCGCCGCACGAAACAATGCCAGGCAAGACTGAGAAATGGTGATCGGCAACTGCATGCCACCCAGTTCGTAATCGTGCGTCGCCGCCAGGAATCCGCCTTTGGCAAAAGCGCGTACCGCTTCGCCGACCGCGGGCAAGGTTTTGACTGTCTGGCCATCGAACTCAGGCTCGTTCTCGTCCGAGAGCCGATTGTGGGGAGCGAAATATTGACTTGCCAGACGCTGTGCCGCGTCGATCGCGGCGTCGAAGGTCTCGCGAGAATGATCGGCATAGCGTTCCCGCTGGGTCAACGACACACTGTCCAGCATGTCGTACAGCACAAAATCGAGATGGTCGCGGCAGATAAGAAGGTTTGTCATCACGCTTGCGAATCGTCAAAAAGGGCCAGTTATATTCCACCATGCAGAACATTAAACTGCATTGCAGAACTATTTTGGCCATGCTAGCATCAAATCACATACAAGACCGGAAAAATCCGGTATCGGGTTCTACACACTGTGTTGGATTGCGGCTGATGAGTTGGTGTATGTCTGCCGCGGCTTTTGCAGTTTCGACATGCCCACCTACGGAGACAAACTATGAAATTCAGCGCTGCCTTGGCGATATTCGTGCTGGCCGTCAGCCAGTCCCCCTCAGTTGCCGCTGCCCAGGACAACTATCCTGAAAAGCCCATCACCCTCATTGTTCCGTATGGCGCGGGCGGTACCACTGATGTCATGGCGCGAGCGCTGGCGACCAGTTTGTCGAAACAGCTCAAGCAGCCCGTAATCATCGAGAACAAGCCAGGAGTAGGCGGGTCCATGGGGGTGGCTGCGATGCAGACAGCCAAACCCGACGGCTACACCCTGACCATGACGCCGGTAGGCATCTTTCGCCAACCGCATTTACAACCGGTGTCCTGGAATCCCATCCGTGACGTGACCTACATTGCGACGATCCTGACCTATGACTTCGCGCTCGCCGTGAAGGCTGATTCACCGTTCAAGACGGCCAAGGACCTGGTCGACTATGCAAAACAGCATCCGGGCGAGATCGATTACGGTACGCCGGGGCGGTACACAGGCAATCAAGTTGTGCTCGCCATGCTGGGCAAACGCGAGGGCGTAGAGTTCACCCATATCCCTTACAAAGGCGACGCGGACGCGACCGCAGCGTTGGTGGGCGGGCATGTCCGGGCCGCTGTTGTGACGAACAGCATTCTCGCTCAGGTCAAGTCGGGCAACGTACGCGTGCTGGCCACAGCGGACGAGGCGCGCAACCCTGAGTTCGAGGGCGTACCAACGCTGAAAGAACTCGGCTACGACGTCGTGGTGAAATCGCCCCTGGGAATCGGAGGTCCCGCGAATCTGCCCGCGCCTATCGTCGAAAAGCTGGACAAAGCCATCAAAGCGGCATTGGAGGATAACGACGTCAAGACCGCTGCCAAGAACTTCGGCGTCAGGACGTACTACCTCGATCATGATGCCTATACTGCGTTCGCCAAGAACGAGTATGAAACTCAAAAACCCTTGATCGCCGATCTAGGCCTGTAACGATTCGGGCTTCGTGCCCTAGATGTAAAACATGACCATTGCGCAAACCTCTACAGAAACTCTGCCGCGTTCTAAAAGCACGGACTCGGAAGACAGGCATTTCGTGACGGCGCTAGCGCGCGGCTTGGAGGTTCTAGCCAGCTTTAACGGCGGCGACAGTGCTTTGGGCAATCAAGAAATCGCGCGTCACTGCGGGCTGCCGAAGTCCACGGTGTCGCGCCTGACCGCCACGCTGGCACGACTGGGCTACCTGCGGCTGGACGAGAGCACCGGCAAATATCACCTCGGCGTAGCCACGTTGGCTCTGGGCGCCGGCATGCTCGCCAAACTGGACGTACGCCAGATTGCCAAACCCGGCATGCAGCAGTTGGCGACCGCTTGCGGTGGTCTGGTGGCACTCGGTGCCCGCGACAGGTTTTCGATGCTGTATCTGGAGGCCTGCCGTAGTCAGGTTGCCTTGACCTTGAATCTGCAGATGGGTTCGCATGTGCCGATTGCCGTCACGGCCATCGGGCGTGCTTATCTGGTAGAGGCGGGCCCCGCAGAACAACGCGAAATCATTGAACGCGCCAGTGAACTGGATATCGGCTCCGCGCAAGCCATCGCACGAGGGCTCGAGCAGGCACAGGAAGACTACGCCAAGCTAGGCTGCACCTGCTGCTTTGGCGACTGGAATCCCGACGTGCACAGCATCGCCGTCGGCCTGCGGCTGGGTGGCAATCAGCCACTGATGGCACTGAACTTCGGCGGGCCTGCGTTTCGCATGTCACCCGAGTATCTGCTTAACGAGGTTCGTCCCCGATTGCTGGATCTGGCATCACAGATCAAGGAACAGACGGGCGCTCCTGCCTAGGCTACCGCCCCAGGCAATGCCAGTATCGCTTACCCCATTACACCGAACGTGAAAGGTTCTTCATACATATGACGCAGCTCACCTATACCGTGGTCGACGGCATCGCTCAGATCACGATGCAGAATCCACCCGTCAACAGCATGGGGCACATGCAACGCCGACAGATCCTGGAGGCGTTGGACCGGGCCGAGGCAGACGCCACGGTACAGGCTGTGGTGATAACGGGTTCCGAGCAGGTGTTCTCGGGCGGTGCCGACATTACCGAGTTCGGAACGCCAAAGGCAAACCGGCATCCCACGTTGCGCGATGTCATTGACGCGCTCGATGCATATTCCAAGCCTGTCGTTGCCGCCATCGATGGCATATGCCTTGGTGGCGGGCTCGAGTTAGCCCTGGCGACACATTACCGTGTCGCTACCATACGGGCGTTGGTTGGTTTGCCGGAAGTAAAACTGGGCCTATTGCCGGGCGCGGGAGGTACACAGCGGCTGCCACGCCTGGTGGGACTGGAGCGTGGGCTGGATATGATCGTCAACGGCAAGAAAGAAAAAGCCGCTGACCTGACCGACACCCGCTTGTTTGATCTAGTGGTCGAGGGCGCTGTGGCGGATGCCGCCATGGCGTTTGCCCGCGAACGCGTTCGCGCCGGCGATCCGATCCGGCGCATGCGCGATCTCACCATCACGGAGCCGGATGCGCAAGCGTTCCTGCAAGTCGTTCGACGCAACACGGCAGCCGCTCACCCTCGATTGCCGGCGCCCTCGCAATGCGTCGAGGCCGTCGCCGGCTGCCTGCTGCCATTCGACGATGGGATCAAGAAAGAGCGGTCGCTTTTCATTCAACTGATGAATACCCCTGAATCCGCGGCACTACGGCATGTTTTCGCTGCCGAGCGTGCCGCGACCAAGGTGCCGGGCATCTCGCCACATACTCCGAAACGCGAGATCCGCCGCGTCGGCGTCATTGGCGCTGGCACCATGGGTAGCGGCATCAGTATGAATTTCCTGAACGCCGGCATACCGGTGACCTTGCTTGATATGAGCGACGAGGCACTTGCCCGGGGCGTAGCCACCATTGGCAAGAACTACGAAGCGACCAAGCGTAAGGGAAGAATCAACCAAACGCAGGTGGAACAGCGAGTTGCCTTGCTGCAGACGACTCTCAGCTATAGCGACCTGAGTGATGTGGATCTGGTCATCGAGGCCGCGTTCGAAGACATGGCGATCAAGGAGAAAGTATTCCGCACACTAGACGAGGTGCTAAAACCCGGCGCGATCCTGGCAACTAATACCTCTACCCTTGACGTCAACACGATCGCGGGATTCGTAAAACGCCCCTCAGACGTGGTGGGCCTGCATTTCTTCAGCCCGGCCAATGTCATGCGATTGCTTGAAATCGTCCGCGCAGATCAGACCTCCGACGAAGTTCTCGCGACCTCTCTCAATCTTGCAAAGGTGATCGGTAAACAGCCGGTCGTTTCCGGTGTGTGTGACGGCTTTATCGGCAACCGCATGCTCAATGGCTATCGTGACGCAGGCGAGGAATTGCTGCTGCTGGGGGCGTCGCCCAAGGAAATTGACAGCGCTCTGGAGGATTTCGGTTTTGCCATGGGGCCTTATCGCATGGGCGACCTGGCGGGCCTGGACATTGGTTGGGCGATCCGAAAGCGCCGGCAAGCAGAGAATCCGGATCGGGATTTTTCCTGCGTAGCGGATCGACTGTGCGAAGCAGGACGATTTGGCCAGAAGACCGGCGCAGGTTGGTATCGATACGAATCCGGCAGCCGAACTGCTCACGCAGATCCCTTGGTCGCCGAGATTCTCGATAGCTATCGCCAGGAAAAATCCATCGTGCCGCGCAGCTTCACTCCGCGCGAGATAGTCGAGCGCTGCGTGTTTGCGCTGGTCAACGAAGGCGCACGGATCCTGGAAGAAGGCATCGCGCAACGGGCCTCCGACCTGGACATCGTATACCTCAATGGGTATGGCTTCCCGCTGCATCGGGGTGGACCCATGCACTATGCCCAGCAGGTCGGCCTGTACAACGTGGTACGTGCCATGCGCCGGTTTGCCGCGCAGTCGCGCAATCCGGATTTCTGGCAGCCAGCCTCGATGCTGGTTCAGTCGGCCGATTCCGGCGACGCATTGAAATAACCCGTGATCACATTGAGGACATCATGAACGAGGCTGTCATTGTTTCTACGGCTCGCACCGCCCTGGCCAAATCATGGCGCGGCGCGTTCAATATGACGTACGGCGCGACGCTGGGCGCTCACGCGGTTCATCATGCCGTTGCCCGAGCCGGTGTTGATCCCGCCGAAGTCGAGGACTGCATCATGGGCGGCACTTATCTGGAAGGCACAACCGGAGGAAACATCGCTCGTGCCATCGCCTTGCGCGCAGGTCTGCCGGTAACGACGGCTGGTATGAGTATCAATCGGTTTTGCTCCACAGGTCTGCAAAGCATCGCATTGGCCGCGCAACGTGTGATGGTCGAGGGTGCGCCGATGATTGTTGCCGGAGGGGTGGAAAGCATTTCGTGCACGCAGAACGAAGCCAACATGCACATGCGTCGCGACCCTTGGCTGCTCGAGCACAAGCCGGCCCTCTATCTGAGCATGCTGCAGACCGCAGAAAACGTTGCCCGCCGATATAACATCAGCAAAGACGCGCAGGACGCTTATGGCGTGCGCAGCCAGCAACGCGCCGCCGCTGCGCGTGACGCCGGCCTGTTCGACGCCGAGATCGTGCCCATGACGACCATCATGGCGGTGCAGGACAAAGCCACCGGTAGAGTTTCGCGCCGCGAGGTGACCATCTCATCGGATGAGGGGATACGTGCAGATACTACGCTCGAGGGTATCGCGGGCGTCCGTTCTGCGCTGCCCGGCGGCGTGATAACGGCGGCCAACGCGAGCCAGTTCTCTGACGGCGCATCGGCTTGCCTGGTCATGGATGCAAAGCTGGCCGAGCGCCGAGGTATTCAACCACTGGGCATATTCCGCGGTTTCGCCGTCGCGGGCTGCGAACCCGACGAGATGGGCATTGGCCCTATCTTTGCCGTACCCCGTCTGCTCAAACGGGCCGGGCTCAAGGTATCTGACATTGACCTATGGGAACTGAACGAGGCCTTTGCCTGCCAGGTGATCTACTGCCGCGACCAGCTCGGCATACCCGACGATCGCCTCAATGTGAATGGCGGCGCCATTGCCGTAGGACATCCGTATGGTGTGTCGGGATCCCGGCTGACTGCCCACGCCTTGATCGAGGGCAAGCGCCGTGGCGCGCGGTACGTCGTCGTGACGATGTGCGTGGGCGGTGGGCAGGGCGCCGCTGGTCTTTTCGAAGTGGCTTGATCGGCGCGGCCCGGAAGGAGAAATCGATGAGCGTAAAGTCGCTGTTTCAGTTGGAAGGAAAAGTCGCTCTCATTACGGGCGGCTCTCGCGGCCTGGGACTGCAAATAGCAGAGGCCTTGGGCGAGATGGGCTGCAAGTTGGCCATCACCGCCCGCAAGGAAGCCGAGCTGGAGGCTGCCGCGCAGCACCTGCAATCTCAAGGGATTGAAGTGCTCACTGTGCCGGGTAACCTCTCGCAGTTCGACACCATACCTGGTCTGGTGGACCGGGTGCTGGATCGCTTTGGCGTGATCGATGTGCTGGTCAACAACGCGGGCGCGACCTGGGGGGCTCCTGCCGAAGACTACCCCGATGAAGCGTGGCATAAGGTCATGGATCTGAACATCAACGCCGTGTTTTATCTTTCCAGGGAAGTCGGGCGCCGAACGATGATTCCACGCCGCGCCGGCAAGATCATCACCGTTGCCTCCGCCGCGGGAATGCGTGGTACGGCAAAGGGTGTATCGACGATCGCGTACAACACGTCGAAGGCAGCGGCCGTCAACTTCACGCGCACGCTCGCCTGCGAGTGGGGGCGCTACAACATCAACGTCAATGCCATATGCCCCGGTTATTTCTCGTCGCGTATGGCGGACGTGCAGATTCAGCGCATGGGACAGACGCTGTTGGACCGCATACCACTGGAGCGCGTAGGCGGCGAAGAAGACCTGAAAGGCATTGCAGTCTTGCTGGCCAGTGAGGCCTCTCGTCATATCACCGGGCAGGCGATTCTGGTGGACGGCGGCGCCAGTGTCAGCGCCTGATACAGGCGAGCGCGACGAAACTTACTAATGCGGGACTGAGATGATCGACAAGTTCAAGGACAACGTACACGAGGCTGTGGCCGATATCCCCGACGGGGCGACGGTTCTGGTCGGCGGGTTTGGCGGCGCAGGGCATCCGACGGAACTCCTGCACGCATTGCTAGAGCAGGGCGCACGCGACCTGACGATGGTCAGCAACAATGCAGGCAATCACGAAGTCGGTTTGGCGGCGCTGATAAAGGCCGAGCGAGTTCGCAAGATGATATGTTCTTTTCCGAGGGCCAGTCATTCTTACGTGTTCAACCAGTTCTACGCCGAAGGGCGCATCGAATTGGAATGTGTTCCACAGGGCACGATTGCCGAACGCTTGCATGCGGCGGGCGCTGGACTCGGCGGCTTTTATACGCGTACGGGCTACGGCACCGAGCTGGCAGCGGGCAAGGAGGTCCGGGAGATCGACGGTCATGGCTACGTGTTTGAACGCCCATTGCACGCGGACTACGCATTGGTGCTAGCCGAAAAAGGCGACAGGTGGGGCAATCTCACCTACAACAAGACGGCGCGCAATTTCGGTCCGGTGATGTGCCAAGCCGCCAAAACGACCATCGTACAGGTCAAACAGAAGGTGGCGCTGGGCGAACTCGATCCCGAGGTTATCGTGACTCCCGGCATATTCGTGCAGCGAGTGGTGGTCGTCAGCAATCCCCAATTCTCAAGTTGAAAACGCGATGCAAAAACTCACCCGCATTCAGATGGCCGCCCGGCTCGCAAAGGATATTCCTGCCGGCAGCTACGTCAATATCGGCATCGGTCTGCCCGAGCTGGTGGCCAACCACCTCGATCCCGCCGATGAAATCCTGCTGCATAGCGAGAATGGCATGCTGGGCATGGGACCGGCAGCCGAGCCCGGCGAAGAGAACCACGAGCTCATCAACGCCGGCAAGCGCCCCGTGACGCTGCTCACCGGAGGCGCCTTTTTTGGCCATGTGGATTCGTTTGCCATGATGCGCGGCGGCCACCTGGACTTGTGCATCATGGGCGGCATGCAGGTGTCGCAGAGAGGTGACCTGGCCAACTGGTCCCTGGGCCGCAAAGGCGAGCCGCCTGCCGTAGGCGGTGCGATGGATCTGTCCGTCGGCGCGCGCAAAGTATTCATCCTGATGGAACACAACGCCAAGGACGGCACGCCCAAGCTGGTCGAGAGCTGCACTCTGCCGTTGACAGGCCTCGGTGTGGTGCATCGCGTTTACACCGACCTGGCGATTGTCGATATCACGCCGAAAGGGTTTCTTCTGAGAGAGAAGCTTGTCGATATCAGTGATGAGGAGCTGCGAGCGTGTACCGGAGCGCCATTGCACTTTGCGGATGACCGTTGAGACTCTGGGTGGGGATTTCGTTACAGCACACTCGCGCTGAATCCGGACGGCTAGGCCTTCATGTCAACCGAGGTTGACGGGATTCCCAATCGGCTTCCTTCTCTGCGAGCCACGTCACGCCTGCATTTTTGAATTTCCGCACGTATGGCCGCAGCAAGGCGATCAATTCACTGTGTAGCGCCTTTACCGTATGTGGATTACGCGTGAGCATGGGGCTGCAGGAAACGATCGTTCTGCCTAACGACGGACTGACTATTGGCGCGCCTACGAGTCGCCGGGCCTCCAGCATCGGCGTAATGGGCATGACCGGCAGAATGGTGTAGCCCACACCCCGTTCAACCAAGTCCAGGATGACGGCAGTACTGTCCGATTCTGCGACTGGATTCAGGTTGACGCCAATGATGGTGCACGCACGGTCGATGGCGTTGCGCAGACTCTTTGCCTCAGGCACCACCATAGGCAGTTTTACGACCTCGGCGAGGTTGACTGGCTGTGATCGCGAGAGCCCGGAACCCGGCAGGCCGACCACGTAAATCGGCTCGCGATATACGGGTGAGGTCTGCAGCATCTCCGATTGCAGGTAGTCACCCATGAGACAGATGTCCAGCTTGCCGTCCTCGAGACCATCCTGCAAAAAATCAGAGAATCCTGCGGCGATCCGTACTTTCAGGTCCGGATATTGGCGACGCAGCGACGTCACCAATGGCCCCGCCACTACGGCGGCCAGGCCGGGCAACATCCCGATGGCCACTGAACCCATCAGGTTTTTGGTCGCGGCGCCAATGTCTGCCTTGGCCTGATTCAGCCCTTTCAGAGACACACGTACCTGATCGACAAAGCGGCGGCCCGGCACAGTCAGCACCATCCCCAGGTGGTTTCGGTGGAACAAGGGCGCGCCCAGCTCGTCTTCCAACTGTTTCAGCTGCCGGGATAGCGCGGGTTGAACGATATGCAGCAATTCCGACGCTCTGGTGAGACTGCCCGTCTCCGCAATGGCCAGAATGGTTCGCAGTTGTCTTAAGTCCATCGTTGGCTCACTCCACTGATTGATCTATGCCGAACCGCTATAGCCGCCAGAGAAAGATGTGAATTGTCTCGTAGTTGCCCGGCAAATACCATGGGTTGGATTGCCTTGCCGGCAATAGAACCATGAGACAAGAGATCGAGAACCATGAAAAGAATTCTGGTTGCCAACCGTGGCGAAATTGCCGTTCGGGTTTTTCGCGCCATCCGTGACCTCGGTATGCAAAGCGTGGCTGTGTATTCCCGAGATGATTCGAACTCACGGCATCGAATTTTGGCGGATACGGCGGTTGCGCTGAATGGATCTGGTCCGGCAGCCTATATCGATATCGACGCCATTATTGCCGCAGCAAAAAGTGAGGACTGCGATGCCATTCATCCAGGTTATGGGTTTCTGAGCGAGCGATCAGATTTCGGACAAGCTTGTGCCGATGCGGGGATCACGTTCATTGGCCCAGAGATCGAGCAGTTAGCTTTGTTTGGCGACAAGGGGAGTGCGCTGAAACTCGCCCGAGAATGCGATGTTCCGGTAATGCCGGCGACGCCCGGTGGCGCTACGCTCGAAGAGATCATGCAGTTCTTCGACCAACAGGGCGGCGTCGGCATCGTCATCAAAGCGGTAGGCGGTGGTGGGGGGCGCGGCATGCGTGTCGTACAGGATAAATCCGACATTCCCGAACGCTATGCACGCTGTCGATCCGAGGCGATGTCTGCGTTTGGTGTGGATGCGCTCTATGCCGAACGCCTGGTCAATCGTGCGCGCCACATCGAAGTGCAAATCGTCGGCGATGGCGCCAACGTCATTGCTCTGGGTGAGCGCGATTGCACGCTGCAGCGGCGTTTTCAGAAGGTCGTCGAAATAGCGCCCAGTCCGGTTCTCGACGCCTCGTTGCGCACAGGTATTCTCGCGGCAGCAAAAAAGCTCGCCTCGAAAGTGAATTATCGCGGCCTGGGCACATTTGAATTCCTCGTCGAAGAAGACGATCGTGGCATGCAGAAGAACTTCGTTTTTATCGAAGCCAATCCTCGACTGCAAGTCGAACACACCATCACAGAGCAGGTCACCGGTGTAGATCTGGTGGCAGTGCAAATTGGCATCGCGCAGGGGAAAAGCCTCGAAATCCTGGGTTTGGACCCCGAGCGTCCTCCGCAGCCGAGAGGGTATGCCATTCAGGCACGGATCACGACGGAAACGACCGATGTTACCGGCATGGCTCGTCCTGCACACGGGCGGCTTGAGCGGTTTGATCCGCCCACCGGTCCTGACGTGCGAGTCGATACGCATGCCTATAGCGGCTACTCGCCTGCGCCGGCTTTTGATACGCTGTTGGCCAAGTTGATCGTATCGAGTGCCAGCGAGGATTTCTCCAGCGTCGTCAGGCGTCTGCGCCGCAGCCTGGCCGAATTCCGTGTCGTTGGGGTGGCAACGAATATTGAGCTGCTCAGGGCGCTAGTCGAGCGTGATGATTTTCTGCGGCAGCAGAACCATACGCGCCATATAGAGGCGATTCTGCCGGAACTGCTGACTGTCGCTACCAAGCTAGAACGGGAGCAGCACGCGAAGGATCAGCTTATCGACGACGCCGCGCATACGCCTGCTGCGTCATCTGTCTCGAAAGCAATTGACATTGAGCAGCTCGATGATCATTTGGCCGCCTGTCGCGCGCCGTTGAGCGGTCGTATTGTCGAACTGTCGGTCCGCGTCGATGACGTGGTACAGAAAGGCCAACTCATCGCGGTCATCGAAGCGATGAAAATGGAGTATTCCGTCGTCGCCGAAGGCAATGGCCGAGTCGTGGACGTTCGTGCCATTCAGGGAAATCAAGCAGCCGAAGACGAAATCCTGGTGGTGATCGAGCAGGAGCAGGGCGGTGTCGACTTTGATGTCGACGTACAGACCGTCGACTTGAACTCGGTTCGCCCGGATCTGCAGGCCGTATTCGATCGTCATGCGATTCTGTATGATGACGCCCGTCCTGACGCGGTAGCAAAGCGGCACTCTCGAGGCCAGCGGACCGCCCGTGAAAATATCGCCGATCTGTGCGACGAAGGCTCCTTTGTCGAGTATGGCGCATTAGTCATTGCCGCGCAGGCCAGCCGACGCACAAAGGAAGACCTGATCGCCAATACGCCCGCCGATGGCATCGTCACGGGTGTTGCCAACATCAATGGCGCTGAATTCGGCTATGAGGCCTCGCTCAGCGCCGTGCTGGCATACGACGCAACGGTCCTGGCGGGCACTCAGGGCAAACGCAATCACATCAAAACAGACAGGCTGGTCGAACGCGCACATCGGGATGAGATGCCATTAGTGTTGTTCGCAGAAGGCGGCGGCGGTCGTCCGGGAGACGTGGACTTTCCATTCGTGTCCGGGCTGTATCAACCGACCTTTGCTTCCTTGGCGGAACTGAGCGGCGAGGTGCCACTGCTGGGCATTGTGTCGGGTCGGTGCTTTGCTGGAAACGCTGCTTTTCTAGGTGTATGTGACGTCATCATTGCGGACAAGCGTTCGAATATCGGCATGGCGGGGCCGGCCATGATCGAGGGTGGGGGACTGGGCATTTTCAAGCCCGAGGAGGTTGGACCTGCGCCTGTGCAGTTTGCCAACGGCGTGATCGACATCCTCGTGGAAAATGAAGCCGAAGCTGTCGCGGCGGCAAAGCACTATCTCTCGATGTTTCAGGGGCGTACGAAAACCTGGTCGGCGCCTAATCCGCTCGAACTGCGGCATATGGTTCCAGAGAATCGCCTGCGCGTCTACGATAGCCGCAAGGTCATCGAAGGCATCGCCGACGTCGGCAGCGTATTGATGTTGCGGTCGGGATTCGGGCATGGGCTGCACACCGCGCTGGCGCGGGTCGAGGGTCAACCCGTGGGCATCATCGCCAATAACCCCCACCATTTGGGCGGCGCGATCGATGCGGATGCGGCGGACAAAGCGGCCCGCTTCATGACACTGTGTGACGTCCATGGGTTGCCGATCATTTCCCTCATCGATACCCCGGGATTCATGGTCGGCCCCGATGAGGAGGCCAAGGCGCAGGTTCGCCACGTGTCCCGGATGTTTGTGGTGGCTGCCAAATTGCGCGTCGCGCTGCTGGCGATTGCGCTGCGCAAAGGCTATGGCCTGGGCGCCATGGCAATGGCGGGCGGGAGCTTTCGCTCTGCAAGTTGTGCGGTGTCGTGGCCAACAGGAGAGTTCGGCCCGATGGGGCTGGAGGGCTCGATCAGGTTGGGCTTCAAAAAGGAACTCGAGAACGTTCCGCCAGGGCCCGAGCGTCAGGCGCTTTACGAACAATTGGTAGCGCGCGCATACGAGCGTGGCCATGCCATCAACGTGGCTTCTACGACCGAAATCGACGCAGTCATCGATCCGGCCGAAACCCGCACCTGGATTCGTCAGGGAATCGCATCCGCAGCGTTGCGTGCCGGCCGGGCACGTCGCTCCTTTGTCGATACGTGGTGAGCAGAAAATTACTGAGGAACCGACTGTGATAAAGCACGACTCTACGGAGCAGCTTGCCCTCGCTGGACTTCGCGTCCTCGAAATAGGTACCGGAGCGGCACTGGCTTATGCTGGCAAGCTCTTCGCAGACTTTGGCGCTGAAGTCATCAAACTTGAGGACCCCGCGGCGGAAGAACTGCGACTTGTTCCGCCTTTGTTGAGTACTCCTGACTCGGCGCCGCAAAGCGCGCTGAACGCCTGGCTCAACACCAATAAACGCAGCGTTACCTTGAACAATAGCCGCTTTGAAGAGCACGCATGGCTATCGCGTCTGGCGAGAACCTGTGACGTGATTCTGGATGCCAGAGCGTTGAGCGCAGGCGTGGACGTGCTGAGCCGGCCGGTCTGCGGTACAGGGGAGGCTGCCGATGAGTCGAACGCTCCCATTGAGGTGTGTTTGACCTGGTTTGGGGAAAGCGGGCCCTATCGCAATTTCGTGGGAACGACGGCTGTATGCCGTGCCTTGAGCGGCGCCGTCTACACCAGCGGGGCGGTGGAAGGCCCGCCGCATCTGCCACACGACATTCAAACCGGCATCGTCGCCGGCCTGGCCGCGTTCTCGAGTGCGATATCAGCACTGATCGGAGTGTCCGACGGGACTCGCCGGTATGTGCTCAGTATTCACGAACTGGCGTTCTCTGTGGTGGAAATGGAGGCGGGCATGGTGCAAGACGGCCGCCACCCCAAAGCCCGTCTGGGCGTGAACCGATTCTGCACGACGCACCCGGGGGGAATCTACCAGACCAAGCAGGGCTGGATCGGAATTTTCGCGCATACGGCTCCTCAATGGGCGGCGCTATGCTCGGCTATCGGTCACCCGGAGCACGCCAATGACGCTCGTTTCGTCAATGGCCCGACGCGTATTCAACATGCCGACGAGATCGACGCGTTTCTGATTCCGGCGCTGCTGACCAAGACCGCACAGGAATGGTTTGAGCAACTGGCACGCGATAAATTTCCCGCCGTACTGGTGCCGACCATGGACGAATTGCTTGGGCAGCGGGTCCATCGAGATCGTGGTGCGTTTGTCCCAGTTGAATTCGGATCGAGCCAATTCGAGGGTGTGGTCGTTCCGCTGCCGCTTGGTGATGCGGGGCCGCTACCAGGCGGGACTGCGCCGGCATTGGGGGTAGATAATGCCTTTTACCGCACTGAACAGGCATTGCGCCCCAGATCACGCCGCACACGCGCAGCGGTGGCTCTGCCACCGCTGCGGCAGATTCGCGTGATTGACCTGACGATGGGTTGGGCAGGACCATTGGCAGCGCGCACGCTCGCCGACTTTGGCGCTGAAGTCATCAAGGTCGAGGCAACGCAATATCCGGATTGGTGGAGAGGGACCCACTATACCGAGGAGTTTTATCGCGATCGGTTATACGAAAAGAACTCCAACTTCGCGTTGATGAACCGCAACAAACTCGGCATTACGCTCGATTTGACGCAGCTAGAGGGGCGCTCGATGTTGCTCGAGCTGGTGAAAACCGCTGACATGGTCATCGAGAACTATTCGACTGAAGTGCTTCCTAAATTGGGCTTGGATTACGCAGCCTTGTCCCGGGTGAACAACCGGCTGGTGATGATTTCCATGCCCGCATTCGGAAGTGGCAACGAGTGGAGCACCACCAGGGCTTATGGTGGCACGCTCGAGCAGGCAAGCGGCTTGCCTCATCACACCGGATTTCCTCAAAATCCGCCGTCACTGACATCCTATGCGTATGGAGACCCCATCGGGGGATGGAATGGAGGGGCCGCTGCGTTGGTATCGCTGCTTGTACAGGCGTGCACGGGGAAAGGGCGGCACGTCAATCTTTCGCAGGTCGAATGCATGCTTTCGATGGTCGCACCGTTCCTCATAGAGCAGTCGGTATGTGGCCACACCACCGCTCGTAACGGAAACGCGCATCCTGTTTTCGCACCTCACGGCATTTATCAATGTGAGGGCGATGATGATTGGCTGGTTGTGAGCGTGACCAACGAGACGCAGTGGCGGGCCCTGACTGACGTTCTAGGGATGCCGCAATTGGCGCAGGAATCATCGTTGAATCATCTGTCCGGCCGCCGCGCCCAGCGAAAAATGATAGACGAGCAGATCAGCATATGGACCACGCAACGGCCGGCGGAACAGGCTATGTACGAATTGCAAACAGCCGGTATCAGTGCCGGCGTCGTAAAGCCTGTCTGGCAGATTCTGGATGATCCACATCTCAGCGAGCGGGGATTCTTCACAAAGATTCCGCGCGCGTATTTGGAGCAATACCTGACCACCACACCGTGGTTCAGAGAAACAGCAGCGCCAACGGCAGTCATCCGTTCGGCACCCACCCTGGGGGAGCACAGCCGAGAGGTTTTCGCGCGAGTGCTCGGACTGACTCAAGCGCAGCAGCAGGCACTTGAGGCGTGCGGCATAACAGGAACCGCCGCAACGAAGAAAGCAGCTTAGAAAGCAAGCCCGGCATTTTCGGCTTGGAAGTTGTCAAACTATTCGGAGACAAAAAAATGACTATATTCAAATCGCGTAGAGACTTTCTCGTAGCGTCCGCCAGTATCGCGGGTGCTGCCGGGCTTGGGCTGAGTTCGAGCGCGGTGTTCGCGCAAGACCCAAAGTGGCCTGCCAAACCTATTCGAATCGTTGTACCGTTCCCGGCGGGATCCATTACCGATGCGATGGCTCGCCTGTTGGCGGATGACCTTTCGAAGACATTGGGACAGCCCGTGATTGTCGAGAACAAAGGCGGCGCCAATGGCTCAATCGGAGCCGCCGAGGTGGCGCGTTCAGCACCGGATGGATACACCTTGCTGGCTACCAACAGCAGCAGTATTACCGTCAATCCATTGGTCTACAAAAATTCGCCCTACAAGTCCACGGACTTTGCCCCTATCGCGCTGGTACTGGACGCTCCATTCATCGTGAACGTCAATGCCGATTGGGCAAAGAAACACTCGATCAACTCACTCAAGGATTTGACGGCCTTTGCCAAGAGCCATCCGTCTGAGCTCACTTACGGCTCGGGCGGTATGGGAAATCTGGCGCATTTGGCGTATGCGATGTTGGGCAACGAAGTGGGGTTCAAGGCTACCCATGTCCCCTACAAGGCCGGGTCACAGGCCAGCACAGCGGCGATGTCTGGGGAAGTCAATACCTTATTTGACACGCTGACGAGTATTCCGCAGGTTAAAGCTGGAAAGCTCAAGGCGCTGGCCGTGACGTCACCGCAACGTCTCGCTCAGTTGCCTGACGTCCCTACCATCGCCGAAGCGGGATTTCCGAATATCGCTGTGACGTTCTGGTTGGGATTGTTGGCACCCGCAAAAACCCCTCCGGAGATTATTGAAAAATTGTACGAGCAGGCCAAACACGCTATGTCGGCGCCCGCAGCGAACAAGGCGTTGAGCGCACAAGGAACCATTGCCATGGTTGGCCCGAGCGATTTCGCCAGACGTATTGCGAGCGAGACCAAGCAACTGGCGGAGGTCGTTAAACGAGAGAAAATCACGCTCGAATAATTCGGCGCTATGTGAAGGACGAACGTCCATTGCCCTATCAGGCCGACAGGGCAATGGACATTTTGCTTCGTGCTCAATCCACCATCTGGCCCAACTGGCCGTCCAGCAACTGTTGATAATGCACCGAGGGCAATTCAATCAGCGGCTTGCGATACTGACTCCATAACCGGCGGTCTTCAGCCGTGTGGAAAATCTGCTTTTCCGGCATGGCAGGCCAGGAGGGGACCTCAAACCACAAGCGCAGCAGGTGGCGGCGATCGGCCAGTTCTTTGGCGTCCTGGTAGTCGGTGCGGCCATGAACCATCATGCGATTGTTCAGGAACTGGATGTCGCCTTCTTTAAATCCCATGTCCAGATACAGCTCGGGTGACGCCGATACTTTGCGTACGCGGTACAAGGCCTCGGATTCCTCGGGCGTATAGTTGCATTGCCCGCTCTTTTCGGCCAGGCGCGCATATCCTGTGGGCAGGTAGCAAGTGACTTCGCCGTTTTCTTCGTAGAAAAATGGCACGCGATCCGGGCTGTACGTGCGGGTGGCACGGCGGCCGTCTTCATCGGTGCGTTTCAGGTACAAGCCGCGCGCCAGGATTTCCAACAGTTGTGGATATTCCCGAGCCATGGTGTTGTGCACCGCCAGGGCGCTGCTGATGCGGCTTTCGCCGCCCGATATGGCGGACTTCAGACACATCAGGCCGATAATGTCGCAAGAGTCGGTGTGCATGAGTTGGCCGCCACCTTTGCGGTACCCACGCGATTTTGGCTCATAGTCGCTGACGTCCATGACGTGACCCAGTATGTCCCCCAGATATGATTGCGTCATCGGCTTGCCCAGGTATGACCCCAGGCCAAAATAGATGCGCGTCATGTCGTCATCGGAATAGGCTTGGCGATTCAGTCCGCGCAGCATCAGGAACCCACGGCCATGGCGCAGACGATCGGGCAACGCACGCATCAGGTCGCCCACCTTGTCCAACGGGAACGTTTCCGGCGTGATGTCCGGAAAATCGAGGTTTCCCTGAGCCAGCAGGTGTTTTAGCGCCAGGTCGATCTCGCGTTGTTCGTTATCGCTCAGGATATGCAGGCCTTCTTTCATCCAGTCAATATCCGGGCCTTTCCAGGCGCCCAGCGTGTCGATCTGTGTTCCGATTTTGCTCATGATTGGGTCTCCTTCGATGTCAGTATGCGGTGCAGGTAGGTGCGGTCAGGCTGTCTGGGGCAGGGCCGATACGGATGGTACGGATGCTTCGGTTTTATTGGCGATTGATGCTTCACCAAAGATCACGCCCTGGTCGAACAGCGGCTGCAAGTCTGTGTCGTTCAACAACTCTGTCAAACATTCTGCGGTGTGCTGGCCCTTGCGAGGTGCGGGTCTGCGCAACGTGCCTGGGGTGGTGGACAACCGCGGCACGACGTTGTGCATGGGCATGTAGTCCAGGTCGGCGTCTTCTACATCGATCAGGCTTTCACGTGCGATCACGTAGTCGTCGTGCAGCAAATGCGACGCGTCATAGATGGGGCCTACGGTGACTTCGGCGGCCTCGAAGATCTGCAGATTCTCTGCCAGTGTGCGTTGGCCTACGAACTCGGACACGACAGCATCTACCTCCTGCACGTGTTCCAGCCGTGCCACGTTCGTGCTGTAGCGCGGATCCGCATTCATGTCGGCACGCCCGATGGCGCAGAACAGGCGGGCCGCCATGGTCTGCGTCGACGTGGATACGCATACCCATTGGCCGTCTGCCGTCTTGTAGGTGTTGCGCGGCGCCGTGGTGCTGGACCGGCTGCCGGTGCGAGCCTTGACCTTGCCGGTAATGCGGTAGCTTGCGGCCTGCGGACCCAGTATGGAAATCATCGGCTCGAACAACGACAAATCGATGTCCTGTCCCTGTCCGCCGTTGATACGGACCTCCCATAATGCGGTCATGGTGGCGCTGGCGCCATACAGTCCCGCAGTCATGTCACCCAAAAACATGGGCGGCAGTACGGGCTCGCGATCCTGGAATCCGTTCATCGCGGCAAAACCCGAATACCCCTCCACCAACGTACCAAAACCCGGACGGCGATTGTATGGACCCGATTGGCCCCAGCCAGAAATGCGCACGACCACCAGTTTCGGATTGGTTCGGCGCAGCATATCCGGCGCCAAACCCATTTGCTCCAACACGCCGGGGCGAAAGCTCTCTACCAGTACATCGGCGCGGTCGATCATTTTTCGCAGCAGTCCGATGGCACGCTCGTGCCGGAAATCCAGGCACACACTGCGCTTGTTGCGGCAGTAGACCTTCCAGAACGTTTCGACGTCACGCGTCTTGAATGCGCGCAAGGTATCGCCATTGCGTGGTTCCACCTTGATGACATCGGCGCCGAAATCGGCCAGTTGCAATGTCAACATATTGCCCGCCACTAGCCGCGACAGGTCGATGACGCGTAGACCGCGCAATGGACCGTGAGAATTCGCGGAGTACGACGTGCGTTTCAAGCGATTGGCAGCAGATGTTTTCTTGTCCATGATTTTCAGTTTATCAACAAAATAGACATGATGTCTATTTTCGAAAATATATAATTTGAGGCGTTTTTGCTGATCAGCGAACCTTAGAAATTCAGGAGTCCTTTATGCCGAAAGCCGCCGACTCGGGCGTGGCGTCAGTCAATCGAGCCTTGTCCATCCTGATGGCCTTTCAGGAGAGCGTCGAAGGCATGACTCTGACTGATTTGATGAATGCCACGGGCATGTACCACAGCACCATCCTGCGGCTGTGCGAATCGCTGGAGCAATTCGGCTTTATCAAACGCCTGGAGGACGGCCGCTACATGCTCGGACCCACACCGTTCTATCTGGGCATGCTGTATCAGGAGTCCTTCCGTTTGTGGGATTACGCCGCGCCGGTATTGCGCGAACTGATCCGCCAAACCAAGGAAACCGCAGCCATCTATATCCGCGAAGGCGACGAGCGCATCTGCTTGCATCGCATGGTTCAGCCGCGCTCAGTGCGCATGCACGTCCGCGAGGGCGATCGTGTCGACCTGGATAAAGGCGCCGCGGGTAAAGTGCTATTGGCATTTGACGGTAAAAAAGGCGCTGTCTATGACAGCATCCGTAAAGCCGGGTATGCGATTTCGCTGGCAGAACGCGAAACGGAAAGCGCGGCGATTTCATGTCCCATTTTTGGGCCGGGGCAACGGTTGGTCTGCGCTCTGTCCTTGGGTATGCCTCTGTACCGCTTCAACAAATCCGTGTTCGAGAACTATCTGCCCATCGTCATGGAAGCCGGCGCGAAACTGACGCGTGATTTAGGAGGCAATACGGCGTTATACGCGCCGCCCTATGCCAAGCTGGAAGGCGTAAAGCTACCGACGTAAGAGCAGGTCCGGTCAGTCGGCATACGTTGACCGGCCTCGGCACAACGGCGGCCTACACCATTCCACTATTTGCTCGCAACGATGTGCCGTTCAGATGCCAGCGTTTGCCATTTCGACAATTCAGCCTGCACATACTTTGCCGCGTCGGCGCTGTTCATGTCTGACGGTTCGGTGGCCTCGCGAGCAAACAGCTCACGCATATCAGGTTCGGCGCTGACTTTGCGTATGGCAGCATTCACACGGTTCACATAATCGGCCGGCGTGCCGGCGGGCGCATATACGCCCCACCACACATCGACGGAATAGCCCGGCACGGTTTCCGCGATAGTCGGTACGTCAGGAAAGAATTTCGAACGCGTGGTCGACGTTGTTGCCAACACGCGTATGTCTTTGGCCTGCAAGGGACCGCTGACCGACGCCGGCGTGGTGATCATGGATTCCAGCCGGCCGCCTATCATGTCCGTCACGGCGTTCGAGATGCCTTTATAGGGCACATGGACCATGTCTGTGCCTGTTTGTTGGCTCAGCAATTCGGAGCTCATTTGCCCGATGGATCCGATGCCGGCCGAGCCATAGTTCAGCTTGCCTTGCTGAGATTTGGCATCATCGATCAACTGCGCCACGCTGGTATATGACGTGGACTTGCTCACCACGAGCACCATGGCGCCGCGTGCCACTACGGCTATAGGCGTGAATGACTTTATCGCGTCATACGGCAGCTTTTCCTGCGTGGCCGCATTTGTCACGAATGACACTGAACTGAACAACAGCGTGCTGCCGTCCGGTTTTGCCCGCGCGACTTCGGACGCGCCAATCACGCCGCCCGCCCCAGGTTTGTTCTCGACGATGACGTTTGTGCCCAGTTCCTTCGATAGCTTGGCGCCCAGGGCGCGGCCGAACACATCATTGCTGGCGCCGGGCGAAAACGGCACGATCAGCTTGATCAGATCGGGTAGGGGGGCTTCGGCGCGTGACGGCGTCGAGAGCAGACAGAGTGCGCTGGTTACCAGCGCGCCGGCCAGGCGGGGAAGGGCGTTCATCGTTGTCTCCATTTTTAGACATAATGTCTATTATTGAAAAAGTATAGGCATATGTCGTGGGCATGTCGAGCACGGGAATGCGGCGTTGAATGACGCACAGCCGTGTTCGGGCCCGCGTTTTCTCTATGAAGACGCGATGTTTTCTAGGGGTTTTCCTGTGGTAGGGAGAAGTGTCATCGAATCGGCACTGCTCTGACGCCTGGATCGGGCCGTTCTGGCTGCAGCGACACGATAAAGTCGATTCACACGATTGCAGTTAACGAAGCTTGAACCCGCGTTCGGTCACCATATCGCGCAAATCCTGGCGTCCTCCCATGTAAGCCATGCTGGTCGCGGCCTCTTGCACAGAACTCTGCCAGGTTTCAGGACTCATCTGCTGTGAGTTTCGGAATCGTCGATAGGCTTCCTCGTAACCATCAAGATATGGGCGATAGCGGTCTTGCTGGTATCCGTTGTCGTGGACCACTGCCGATTGCGGCATGCGGGGGCGTGGCGCAGACGCTCGCTGTGGATCCGGTCGACCTACTGCCATCCCAAAAGCTACAAAAGAATAAGGCGGCAGGCCGATAATTTCCGCTACTTTTTTAGCAGCGTTGCGCATTACGCCCAGGAACACGATGCCAAGCCCGATGGACTCTGCTGCCAGCGCCGCGTTCTGTGCTGCAAGTGCGGTATCGATGGATGCCATCAAAAAAGTATCCAGGTGCTCCAATACGACAGGATCGGAACCCAGTTCCTTGGTCAGCGCGGCTGATCGGGATGCATCCGCCACCCAGAGCAGAAGCACGGGAGCTTCTTCTATACAAGGAATGCGATCGATTGGTACGGTAGCCGAAATCGTATCGGCCAGACGCTGCTTTAACGCCGCGTCTGTCACCGCCACGAGACTCCACAAATGCAGTGCGCTCGACGTAGATGACGATTGGGCGGCCGCAACCATCGTCTCGAGGGAGCCGTCGGGCAGTGGTTCGTCTAAGAATGTCCTCACCGATTTATGTGCAACTTGCTGTTCGACAACATCATTCCAGATGATGTTTGTCGGCCTCGGCTGATCACCATAGCGGGAAGACAAAAGTGCTGCGTGGTAGGCGTCACGATCCATGATTTTCTCCAAATTTCAGATTGAATTTTAGAAATTTGGGATTCATGATTAGACTGTTATCGCGAACTATATGTTCCTTAGCGTGCATAATAATTGCCGTGGAATTTCCCCTCTCGTCTCTTTGAGCGCACCCTCATGGACCATCTGCTTAGTCTTCGTGTCTTTCACAGAATCGTCGAGACAGGCTCTTTCACGCTTGCGGCCAAGCACCTTGGGCTGCCACGTTCAACGGTCAGCAAGGCATTGCTTGAGCTGGAAACCCATTTGGGCACCAAACTGCTGCAACGCACCACACGGACGGTTTCGCTCACCGTTGAGGGAACTGAGTATTACCGAAGATCGACGCAAATTACCTCGGAACTCGACGAGGCAGACGAGGCGCTGCGTAGCATGGGCCTGGCGGCCAAAGGGCGACTGCGCATCGATGTCTATTCGTCCTTTGCGCATGAAGTGCTTATTCCGGCGCTCGGTTACTTCAAAGCGGAATTTCCAGACGTGCAGCTTGCGGTGGGTATCAGTGATCGTCCTGTCAACTTGGTGGAGGAGGGCGTCGATTGCGTGATTCGAGGGGGCGCGCTTTCCGACAGTTCCATGGTGGCCAAGGTCGTGCACAAGGACCGGTTCGTGACATGCGCGAGTCCGCGCTACCTTAAACGTTATGGTGTCCCGCAGAGCCCCCAGGAGCTGCTGGAAAAACACGCTCTAGTCGGGTATTTTGGATCTGCGACTACCGAGATATGGCCGCTGCAATTACGCAATCAAGGAACCGAGTATAAGTTTTCAAGGTTCGACCTGTTCTCGAACGACAGCGCTGGTCAAATTGCGATGATTGCCAATGGACTGGGCATTGGCCAAACGCACTCGTTGGTCGTGGCCAGATTGCTGAAATCCGGAGCGTTGGTACCGATATTAGAAGACTGGAACGGTCAGTTGACGCCTATTTCAGTGATGTATCCCTCTACCAGACGGATGAGCCGACGCGCGAAGCTATTTGTCGAATGGCTGACCCGATATCTCAAGCAGTTTCAGGATTGAGCGGCGTTAAAGGTATTAAGTTTGATGCGCCGTCGTGTGAACAAAACACAGCTTGTTCCCTTCAGGGTCCAGACAATAGGCGGCGTAGAAATCTGGGGCATAGCGCGGGCGTAGTCCAGGAGGGCCGGCGTCTTCACCGAAAGACGAGATGGCCTTTCCCCACGCGGCATCGACAGCCCGGCGGGTGGGGGCCAAAAAACTGACTTGGGAACCGTTAGCACAGCTCGGGGGAAGGCCGTTCCAGGGTGAATTAATGACGAACTGCGGCCAGCGGTTTCCGGGTTTTTGCCAAATGATCCCCGCCGCTCCAATGTGATCCAGATCGGTGACACGTGTCAGGCCCAGTTCAGCCAATACAGCATCATAAAACGCAGCCATATGGCGGAGATCTCTGGCTCCTAGTTGGATGTGTGCGTACATTTGCTGAGTATAGAGCTGTGGAGCGGTGCTATTGCTAACTCGAACTGTAACGCACAGATCACCTCCTACACACTACCGACCGACTTACGCCATTGCCCGGGTGATTGTCCCGTGTGTGCTTTAAAGGCACGTGATAGGGCGACCTCGCTGCCATAGCCGACGTCGGCGGCGATGAGCTTGAGCGGCTGGCCTTGGCGTAATGCGCGTTGAGCCAGGCCGATGCGCCAGCTCTGCAGATACTGGCCTGCCGTGATGCCCACCACCTCACGAAACGCCGTGGCAAACGCACTGCGTGACATACCGGCGGTGCTGGCTAGATCCTCTAGCGACCATTCCTTGGACGGATGCTCGTGCATGGCCACGATCGGGATGCGCAGGCGGGCATGCGCTAGGCCCGCCAACATGCCGCTTTGCATCTGATTGTTCTCCATCAGTTGCCGCAGGATTTGGATAATCACTACCTCGAAGAGCCGGTTCACCACCGCATGCCTGCCGCATCGTTGCTTGAATGCTTCGTCGAACAGTATTCGCAGCACGTCGGTCGCGCCGGCAATCGAATCCAGTGGCAGACAGATGAAAGGCGGAAGGGCCGCACTGATGGGATTGTGCAAGCCCCCCTCGAAGCGCAGGTTGGCGCACACCATGTCCGCGCCATCTACAGCGTCCGTGATGAATCGATGCGCCATCGGCCGTGGATACAGTAGGAGGCTGGGTGTTTCGACGATCAGCGAGGCATCGTCGTGAATTACCTCAACCGGACCGCGCCGTATCAGGTGCAATTGCCCCAGACCATCCTGTGCTTCCAATGAGTTGTGGCCGCATAGGGTGCCGGCGTGAAATACCTGCGCGTTAATGGCGAAGCGCTGCAATAGTTCCGCGAGCCGATCTGTCATTTTGTACTCTCGGTTAATTTTTTAGGATTTTATATCACCAATCGTCTTGTTCAGTCGCGCAGAATGTCGTTAAGCCACTCCGGCTCCTAACCGAATGACTACGACGAGGTTGATCATGAACACCCTATCCAAATCTGTTGCAACGACAATACTGGCCGCTGCTGTGCAGGCCGGCGCCCCGGCTCAAGCTGCTCCGACGGAAGAGGCGGCTCCCGTGACCAATGTCACCAAGAACGGCAACTACATCACGACGCGCGATGGCGTACAGATTTACTTCAAGGACTGGGGCCCCAAAGACGGCCCCGTAGTTGCCTTCAGCCACGGTTGGCCATTGAGTTCGGACAGCTGGGAATCGCAAATGATTTTCCTGGCATCTCAAGGTTACCGCGTGGTGGCGCATGATCGCCGCGGTCATGGGCGCTCCAGCCAACCCTGGGAGGGCAACGATATGGATCACTATGCCGACGATCTGGCTGCGGTGATCCAAGCCCTGGATCTGAAAGACGTCACGTTAGTGGGCTTTTCCACAGGGGGCGGTGAAGTGGCCCGCTATATCGGCCGCCACGGAACCAACCGCGTCAAGAAAGCGGTGCTTGTCAGCGCGGTGCCCCCACTGATGCTCAAGACCGCCGACAACCCTGGCGGCCTGCCTATCGAGGTTTTCGACGGCCTGCGCAAGGCATCGCTGGAGAACCGCTCGCAGCTATATCTGGACATCGCCTCGGGTCCGTTCTTCGGTTTCAATCGTCCGGGCGCCAAGCCTAACCAAGGCCTGATTCAAGCCTTCTGGGTGCAGGGTATGCAGGGCGGCCACAAGAACACGTATGACTCTATCGCTGCATTCTCGGCGACTGACTTCCGTTCGGATCTGCAGAAGTTTGACGTACCTACGCTGGTGATCCATGGCGACGACGACCAGATCGTTCCGATTGAGGCCGCGGGCAAGGCCTCCGCCGCGCAGATCAAGGGCGCCAAGCTGATCGTCTATCCTGGCGCGCCTCACGGTCTGACAGAAACGCACAAGAATCGTTTGAACCAGGATTTGCTCGACTTCTTGCGTGACTGATCGTGGCCTCGCCATCCCCGGTGGCGATCAGCGCCTGGATCCGGGCGAAACTGAGTTGTTGCTGTTGCTGTTGCGGTCGTGTGAGCCTAATGGCTATTTCACACTAGGTATCGAAGCGAGAGCGGGCGGCGCGAATTCGATGTCCATCTCTTCGATGAGTTCGAATATCCGCAACAGCAACGCCTCTTGTACTGCGAGAAACTTCGTATAGTCCGTGGTCAGTACACTGGCCCGTAGCTCTACTTCGATACGCCCGACCGCGACGCCTACGCAACGAACTCGCGGCGAGCTGTCCGTTTTTTCAACCATGTCTTCCTCGGTCATCAAGCTGCGCACGCGATGAAGCAACAAGCGAAGCTGATTGGCGGGAGTATCCACGTGCAGAGCCAGCGTGTGGTGAAACAGACATTTGTTGCGTTTCGTGAAGTTTACGATCTTCATTTTGGCGAGATCGCTGTTCGGCACGGTAACGAGGGTGCCGTCGAGTGCGCGGATTCGACTGGACCGTGTGCCGACCATCTCCACCGATCCGCGCTCGTGTCCAAAACTGATGACGTCACCGATACGGAACGGACGATCCGCGAAAAGTGCTACGCCGCCAATCAGGTTTTCAATGGTCGATTGCGCGGCCAATGCCAACGCAAAGCCACCGATACCGATCCCCGCGATGAGACCAAAGGCCGGTATGCCGATCTCGTTGGCGCCATAAATGAGGATGCCTCCCGTCGCGCCAATGGCGGTGACTCGCGCGGCGAGCCGAAGCAGGTGCGTATCAAGACTGTTTCCTGCTATCCGAGGTGTATTAATGATGACTTCGGCCACCAGGAAACAGCCAATCCATGTCGCCCATGCTGCCGCACCGTAGAGCACCGCAGTTGAGAGAAGACTTTCACCTGTCGCGAAAAGACCCGCGGGATTGATGTGTGCGATGACGAACCATTCGCTAACATAGTAGATCGTCAGGAGCACTGCAGGCAGGGTAAAGCGCCACCACAGTTTCCGTACTTCGCTGCCATGGCGGCTTTGCGTTCTGACGACGCGAGCCCAGACATAGGCCAGTGTCAGCACGACGAGTAACACGAACGCGATGGCGACAATCTTCCAGACGGGAGTGTTCAGGTAAAGGGCCTTCCAGGATTCCGGAATGTCTCTCGTGAGCCAATCTGGAATTAACGGCCCCGTCGCATTGATGTGCTCTTTGTGAAACCAGGGATAGTAGCGGGGCTGCAGTACCGGCAGGTCTCGCACTCGCCGGTAATACTCGGCGAGATTCGCGATGCTTTCAGCGGTAAAGAGATATTCGCCCGCATGTGGGCCGCTGTCGACGCGGGCGATCTGGATATCGGTGCCGGGGATCGTCCAACGGGCGGGGAGAGGGCTCTCGCCGATGATCGCGCCAGGAATGGATGTCGGATCCAGTGCCGGCAATCGGACCAGAATGTCGGAAAGATAGGTCAATGCCGCATTACCGATCTTCACGCGGTTGGCCGAGGGCACAGCGTCCAAATCCAGGAGCGTGCGTAGACGATTGAATTGATAACGGATCTCGTGAAGATTGGCAAAGCTCTTGTCGACGGTATAGACCCTGTACAGGTCCTCAAGGCGTTTCGCGCCCGAGACCAGCGACTGGTAGGTTTCACTGGGGCTGGATCTGTTGACTGGGGAAAGCGGGTTGTCGCCTTCTGCCAGTGCGGCAGAGCTCCACGCGAGTTGGAAGCACAGCAAAATACATGTGCCGAGCAAAGCCTTTGTCATGGCCACGCGACACCTTTTCAGACTGATCACCTGTGTTTCCTTGTTTCTGAACTACGTATCTGGTGAGTTTTACCATCATTCCCCGCCAGGCCGCCCCACCGTTTCACGTTCGCAATGCTCATAATAAATAAAAAGGCATCGCGCCGAAGCGCGATGCCCAAGGGCTGCGTTAAGAAGCTAAGGCCAGGCTTAGAAGTCCATGGCCTCGGCAGGAGCTGCTTGCGGTTTGGTGTCTTCAGGCGCCTGTGCAACGGTAGCGTCGGTCGTGAGGATGAGCCCTGCAATTGACGCCGCGTTTTGCAATGCGGTCCGCGTCACCTTCGTCGGATCAACGACGCCGATCTCGACCAAGTCACCGTACTCGCCGGTGGCTGCGTTGTAGCCATAGTTGCCTTTGCCGTCAATGACCTTCGCGACGACTACCGACGGCTCTTCGCCAGCATTGGCCACGATGGCGCGCAACGGCGCCTCCAGAGCCCGCAGGACGATGCGGATGCCGGCATCCTGATCGGCGTTGCTGCCTTTCAGGTCCTGAATCGCCGCCCGAGCACGCAGCAACGCGACACCGCCTCCGGGTACGATGCCTTCCTCGACGGCC